>Ga0209624_10000521_pt1 | contig 33733 bp, 25 predicted proteins | sample JacPinW_OM2H0_O1_FD_188565 | JGI IMG/M metagenome (GOLD analysis project Ga0209624, IMG submission 188565) | Forest soil microbial communities from Algoma, Ontario, Canada - Jack Pine, Ontario site 1_JW_OM2H0_O1 (SPAdes) (version 2) | ecosystem: Environmental > Terrestrial > Soil > Boreal...
AGGGCCTCGGCAAATTCCGCCCTGCTTACCTCAACCAGCTCCGCTCCTGCCACTCGCCAAAGCTCTTCGCCCAGCTTTTCGGGCAAAAGCCGGTTCTCCGGCGCGAGTTCCATTCCGAGAGCAATTCGCTCCGCGGCCGATGCGCTGCGCTCTTCTGCCCCCGAAGATTCCGTTTGGGTAATGTTGGCAGGCGGTATATCCACGCTCGCCCATTAGATCACATCGCCTCATCGCGGCTCATTCTTTCGCCTCTTCCAACTGTCCAAGGATTTCGCGCTCGGGATTTCTCGCTCGCCTCGACAAATTGGCTTTCGCTATTCCGGAGAGTGCCGTGAAGAGCTGGAAAGACCATCTGTCCGGTTGGCCAGTTGTCACCGTGAAAGACACAAAGAGAGAGTTTTCCTGGACCTTATGAGATCCCGCAACGATGACCTGGAAGTTAACCACCGGAGCTTGGGGGACAAAAGTCGGCTTTTGGAAGATTAGCCGACCAGGAACGATAACGGGTTTGGGGAAGATGGATTATGTCCTCAGGAACCGGATAGCGTGCGATCGATCTCGGCGGGGCTATCGCCTAACCTGATCAAGTGTGATAGAAACGTTGTAAATTTTATTCGAATCTGCGGCGAGAACGCATCCATATTTTTAATTGATTTGCCGGTGGTTGCCGTACACGCTATTTTCGCAGTCGACGACTTGTAGGCTGCTCGACCCCGTGTGTCCTCGAACGGTTGAGCCGGTGCATGCGGTTCGCAGTACCGGGCGCGAGCAGAATTGGGGGAGACAACATGACCCACGTCCAGAAACGCTATCTGTTGATCGGTGGAGTCCTTGGCTTGATCGTGGTCGCGCTGATTGTTGGAGCCGTTCGGCCGTCAAAGAAGGCTCTCGGAGCGCAACCCGGCACGCCCGATGTCGAGGTTGTTCAAGTCGAGAAAGAAGATGTTCCGATCTATGCCGAATGGATTGGCACGCTCGACGGGCTGGTGAACGCCGACGTGAGAGCTCAGGTCACCGGCTATCTCTTGAAGCAAGGCTATCAGGAGGGAGCTTTTGTTAAGCAGGGCCAACTCCTTTTCCAGATCGACCCGCGGCCTTTTCAGGCGTCGCTCGATCAGGCGGAAGGCCAGCTTGCTCAGGCGCGAGCATCTCTAGCCAACGCGCAAGCGGTGCAACGCCGGACTGAACTTGACGTGCAGCGCTACAAGCCACTGGCCGAGCAACAGGCCGCGAGCCAACAGGATCTCGACAATTCGGTGCAGAACAACCTGGCCGCGCTGGCAACGGTAGAAACCGCCAAGGCACAAATCAAGACTTACGAAGCAGCGGTTGAAACTGCGAATATCAATCTCGACTTTACTCGCCTGGTTGCGCCTATCGACGGCATCGCCGGCCAGGCTCAACTGCAAGTCGGCGCGCTGGTCACGCCCGGCAGCGGGGTCGTCACTTCGGTTTCTACTGTGGATCCAATCAAGGTCTACTTCACCGTCGGCGAGCCGCAATATCTGGCGTGGCGACAACGTTTTCCGACCGAGGAGAGCCGCTTGCAGGCCGACAAGGAACTGCGGCTGCAGCTGATTTTGGCGGACGGCACGACCTATCCGCACGACGGGAAATTTTATTTTGCTGACCGGCAAGTCAACGAGACCACCGGCGCGATTCGAATCGCCGGACTCTTTTCCAATCCCAACAATATCTTGAGACCCGGAGGCTACGGCAAGGTGCGCGCTGTGGTCCGCAGACAGCCGGGAGCGTTGCTGGTTCCGCAGCGCGCAGTATCGGAACTGCAGGGTGGCTACCAGGTGGCGGTCGTGGGCGCCGACAATAAAGTGGATGTGCGAACGGTTGCGGTGGGCGACCGCGTCGATAACCGATGGATTATCACGAGCGGACTCAATGCCGGCGACAGAGTCGTCGCTGAGGGAGTTCAGAGGATGCGAACCGGCGTGCGCGTCAACCCGAAGCCATTCGTGGCCGCAAACCAGTCTTCGGCAAATCAAGGATCGGCAAATCGCTAAGGACGGCGTTACCCATGTCAAAATTCTTCATCAACCGTCCCATCGTTGCCATGGTGATTTCGATTGTCATGGTGCTGGTTGGTGCGCTCACTGTGTTGAGTTTGCCCGTCGCACAGTTTCCCAATATCACTCCTCCCGAAATTCAAGTCATCGGCACTTATGTTGGAGCCGACGCCCAGACTCTTGAGCAAGCGGTGGCCACTCCTATCGAGCAGCAGATGAATGGAGTGGACAACATGAATTACATGTATTCGCTGAACGCCACGGGGAACAACACCACCAGCCTGATCGTGGATTTTGACGTTAAGACCGATCCGAATACGGATTTCATTCTCACGCAATCTCGAGAAACACAGGCTGCCTCGCAGCTTCCGGCGGACGTCAACAATTACGGCATCACAGTGCGAAAGTCAGTCACCGCTCCGCTGATGTGGGTTGCGCTTTATTCTCCGCGCGGAACGTATGACGCCAAGTTTCTCGCGAACTACGCTTACATCAATATTGTCGATCCGATTCTTCGCTCCTACGGCATCGGCAACGTTCAGGTATTCGGCGCTGGCCAATACGCGATGCGCCTCTGGGTGAAGCCGGACACTCTGGCGAAACTGGGTATTACGGTGCCCGAGATCGTCAGCGCGATTCAGGCACAAAACACCGTGAACCCCGCCGGCAAGGCCGGAGGCGAGCCTGCTCCGAAAGGCCAGGAATATACTTACACCGTTCTGTCGCAAGGACGCCTGGTTTCGCCGGAAGAATTCGGCAACATCGTTGTCCGCGAAACGCCCGACGGTGCGACCGTTCGAGTGCGCGACGTCGCGCGCATGGAGCTTGGCGCGCAAGACTACAGCATTTCAGGACGCTTTAACGGCAAGCCCGGCGCCATCATTGCCGCCTATCAATTACCCGGATCGAACGCGGTCGATGCGGCAGCCGGGGTCAAGAAGTTGATGGCGCAGATGAAAGAGCGTTTCCCCGAAGACATGGATTTTGCCGTTTCGCTCGACACGACGCTTTCCGTTACGCAGGGCATCAAGGAAATCGTAGAAACCCTTGTGATCGCGCTCGTCCTGGTCATTATTGTTGTTTTTCTTTTTCTTCAGGGCTGGCGCTCTACGCTGATTCCACTGCTGGCCGTTCCAGTTTCGCTGGTGGGGACGTTCGTTCTCTTTCCTCTGTTCGGTTTTTCCATCAACACGCTCTCTCTCTTCGGGTTGGTGCTGGCCATCGGACTGGTGGTGGATGATGCAATCGTCGTCGTCGAAGGCGTGGAGCGCCATATCGAAGAGGGCATGACTCCGAAAGATGCGGCGTTGAAAGCGATGGAGGAACTCTCAGGTCCGGTTGTCGGTATCGCACTGGTTCTCTCCGCCGTGTTCGTGCCCACCGCCTTCATCCCCGGAATCACCGGCAGGCTCTATCAGCAATTCGCCGTCACCATCGCGATTTCGGTGATTCTCTCCGCATTCAATGCGCTGACGCTCAGCCCTGCTCTGGCCGCGCTTCTGCTTCGCCCGCGCGAAGAGAGCCATGGATTGTTGCAAAGATTCTTCAATTGGTTTAACCGCGTTTTCGAACGGGCCAACGACGGTTATGTCGGGTGGAGCGGGGTGCTGCTCAAGAAGACCCTGGTGATGGTGGTGCTTTTAATAGCCTTTTGTGTCGCCGCCGGATTCTTTAGCAGTCGTGTGCCGTCGAGCTTCCTTCCGGACGAGGATCAAGGCTACGCATATGTCAACCTTCAGTTGCCCAACAGCGCATCGCTGGAGCGAACATCAGAAGCCGCGACGCAGATCGAAAACATTCTGGCGAACACGCCTGGCGTGAAATACACGACCAGCGTCGTCGGTTTCAGCCTGCTCAGTTTTGTTCGCACCAGCTACAACGCTTTCTTTGTAGTCACTCTCAAGCCGTGGGATGAACGCAAGACCAGAGCCGAACAATTTCAGGCCATCAAGGCGCATTTGAATCAGCAGCTTTCCAAATTGCCGCAAGGAATCGCATTCAGTTTTTCGCCGCCCGCTATTCCGGGCGTCGGCACGGCCGGCGGATTCACCTTCATCCTCGAAGACCGCTCCGGCAGCAGCATTGAATTTCTCGCGAAAAATGTGAGCACGTTTCTTGATGCGGCGCGCAAGCGGCCGGAGATTGCCAGCCTGAGCACGACTTTTCTGCCTAGCGTTCCGCAGAAATTTGTCGATGTGGATCGCGACAAAGTGTTGAAACAGGGTGTCAATCTTAGCGATGTGTATCGCACCATCCAAGCCTTCATGGGCGGATATTTCATCAACTACTTCAACCGCTTTGGTCGCCAGTGGCAGGTCTACATCGAGGCCGAAAGTGACGATCGCGCGAGCCCCGACAATGTCGGGCGATTCTATGTCCGCAACAGCAGAGGCGAGAATGTTCCGCTCTCTACGCTCGCCACGGTTAAATCGCAGCTGGGCCCCGAATTTACCATGCGCTTTGACGAGTATCGCTGCGCGCAAATCAACGGGAGCGCCGCGCCCGGCTTCAGCGCCGACCAGGCCAGCGCAGCTCTCGAAGATGTTTTCAAGCAAACCATGCCGCGAGAGATGGGATTCGACTACTCCGGCATTTCGTTTCTGGAGCAGAAGGCGCGGCAGGGTGTGCCACCAGCGGTGATCTTTGGACTATCGTTGTTGTTCGTCTTCCTGATTCTCGCGGCTCTTTACGAAAGCTGGTCGCTGCCTTTCAGTGTGCTGCTCAGCACGCCGGTAGCGGTCTTCGGAGCTTTTGCAGTTTTGTGGCTGCGCCGCGTTCTGCTGGGGGTTTTTCTGCCGCCCTATATGGTGCAGATCGAAAGCGACGTGTACTCGCAAATCGGCCTGATCATGCTGATTGGTTTGGCGGCCAAGAACGCGATCTTAATCGTTGAGTTCGCCAAGGATCAGTACGAACACGGCAAACCGCTCGCCGACGCGGCTCTCGAAGGGGCGAGGTTGCGGCTCCGTCCGATCCTGATGACCTCGTTCGCCTTTATCCTCGGCTGCGTTCCACTGTGGACGGCAAGCGGCGCCGGTTCAGTGGCCCGCCAGATTATGGGGACGGCGGTAATCGGAGGAATGCTTGCTGCCAGCGCGATCGGAATCTTTTTCATACCGGGCATCTTTTTTATGGTCGAGAAATGGTCGGGCGCTGGCAAGGAACCCGCATCCGGCATATTGCCGGCCGCACCCTCGCCGGCACCGGGAGACTGAGGATCTCGCAGTGGGTTCACACCTTCGAAGTCAAGCGGAGTTGCGATCATGAAAATCGCCAAATCGCTCAGCGCAATTTTCCTCTCCACCATGTTGGTGGCCTGCATGGTCGGCCCCAACTATCGTCGTCCCGCCGTCCAGGCCCCCGCCGCATATCGCGATCTGTCAGCCAATCCTCGGCTTCAGTCGCAGACTGCCTCCTATGCCGATCTCCCCTGGTGGCAGGTCTTTCAAGATCCGAAGTTGCAAGAACTCATTCGCATGGCGCTTAAACAAAACTACGATCTGCAACTCGCAACTGAACGCATCAATTCCGCCCGCGCTCAACTTGCTGTTACACGCTCCAGCCTCTTTCCGCAGGTTTCCGGCAACGGCACCTTCAGTGGCGGCAGGGAGAATCTCGAACAATCCAAATACAACTTTCTGACGCTCACTGCCGACGCAGCCTTCCAACTCGATTTCTTCGGAAAGCTGCGCCGCGCAACCGAAGCGGCCCGCGCCGAACTCCTGGCCACCGAAGATGCGCGGCAGGTGGTCGCGCTGACCCTGGTCAGCGATGTAGCCAGCGATTACTTCACGCTGCTGCAACTTGACCTGCAACTGCAGATCACGCGTGAAACCGTCAACACCCAGACAGACTCCGTCAAACTCACCCAACTGCGGCTGGATCACGGAGTAGCCACGAAGCTGGATGTTCTCCAAGCCCAGCAAGTTCTAGACACCGCGAACGCCCAGATTCCCGACCTGGAGCGCCAAATTGCCCAGGAAGAAGACGCTATTAGCATTCTGCTCGGCAATTATCCGCAAGATGTCGCGCGCGGTATTCCGCTCGTCGAGCAAACGCTTCCGCCCGAAGTTCCAGCCGGCCTTCCATCTTCGATCATCGAGCGTCGGCCCGATATTCGAGAAGCGGAACATATCTTGATTGCTGCGAACGCCGACATCGGAGTCGCCAAAGCCGAGTTCTTCCCGCAAATCTCCCTGACCGGAGGGGGCGGCGGTTCCTTTGGTCGAGATTCTGTTTTCCCAAGCAAATACGCCACGCAGCTCGGCATCTGGTCCTATGGCGGGCAGGTAAGCCAGCCTATCTTTACTGGGGGCGCACTGAAAGGGAATCTGCGTCTAGCTGAGTCTCAACAGCAACAGGCTCTAATCGCCTACCGGCAAGTGATCCAACAAGCCTTTGGAGATGTTTCCGACGCGCTCATCGGTTACGAGAAGCTTCATCAGGTGCGAATGCGCCAGCAGGATAGTGTCGCCGATCTCCAAGAAACCGTTCGCATTTCGACCCTCCGCTACAAAGGCGGCACCACCACCTATCTCGAAGTGCTCGACGGGCAGCGGTCGCTGTATGGCGCAGAACTGACGCTCGCCAGCGCGCGAGGCGATGAATACCGAAGTTTGGTCCAACTGTATAAAGCGCTCGGCGGCGGATGGCAACAGTAAACCCGGCCCGTTCCGCTTGCCTAAGACGGGGTCATTAGTTCCCATCTTTTTCATTGCGGTCGCGGTTCACATCATGCGGCGGACATCGTGGGTCCTCTGGTATCCCTACCGTTTCCGGTTTCTGAGAGTCTGCTCATAGTTGTCACGCTCTCTGTTCCGAAATTCAGTTATGGCAACTTCGCGATCTTCCAGGATCCCGGGCGATGCCAACTCCGACCAGCACTCCATGCAGAACCGGCCGCGACCCCACTCTTACGTGCGACCAGTAAACCAAAAATGAAGCACATCACCAGTGAAGCTACCGGCGGCGTAGAGCACTCCCCGTGCCGCCCGACGCCATTAAGACGGGGATCACGGCGGCGAAGACCGAGGCTTCTGCCAGAAATCCGCCGATCAAAATCTTGAGCCAGTGAATTCGCGCAGTATTAGTCGTGTGCATCTCCTTACAATCGCCACGATCTGATGCAGTTCCGGCTGATACTAGCCTTTTGGCAGAGCCTTCGGCGCCACATTTCTCCATGCCGCATCCAGGGCTGGTTTCAGCGTTTTCGAGGTCGTCACGTGCAGGCGCACGTTCGTGCTGCCACGTCGTCCCCACGCGCCTGTGACCTCGACAAAGCTCTCGGGGTCAGCCTGCACAAATTCCCGTTGCTGGTTCGGGCGCAGTTTTACCATTGCCCAGCCTTTCTCGGGATACCCAAGAGTCGCGAAGATCTTCCCTTGCACCCGAAAATCGGGATGGCCCATATGAGACCGTTCCGAGCTCCCCGGCAACCGCAGAGCCATCTTGCGAAATTGTTCACTCGTCATTCCGCCTCCAATTTCCCGCCCACTTCGTTGGATTGCGAACGGATATGTGCCGCCATCCACCATTTGTAGCCGAACGGATCGAGCACTCCGGCATTGCGGTCGCCATAGAGCTGATCGGCGGGAGCGCGCACCTCTTTTGCTCCCGCTGCGATAGCCTGCTGAAACCTGGCATCGCAGTCGTCGACAAAGAAATGCAGGCTGACCGAGGAACCACCGTAATGGTCCGGACTAAAGGCATCAATCTCAGGATGCTCGTCGGCCATCATGATGCAGGTGTCGCCAATTTGTATCTCGGCATGGCCGAGACGTCCATCAGGACGATGCATGCGCATGCGCTCGGTTGCTCCGAATGCAGCTTCATAAAAGGCGATGGCGGCGGCGCAATCGCGCACTATGAGATATGGTTGCAAGGTGTTGTACCCCTTGGTATCGGCTTTTGCGTTTGACATCGTGACCTCTCTGACATCAAACCTTATATGGTGGCGCAAAGATTGGATTGTAAAAAACTGACCACCTGGAAATGCTTAGAACACGGACACGTGGTTGAGGTGCTCCGTTGCGCGAGCAACATATTGTGTCGGCGTGAGGCCGGAAAATTCTCGAAAATCGTGGATGAAATGCGGCTGATCGTAGTATCCGCATTCCAGCGCTACCTGGGCCCAGTCAACCTGCCGCGCACCGTGTACGCTCTCTAATACCCTTTGAAATCTGCGTACGCGGCAAAAAGCCTTTGGAGTTAGGCCCACTTGTTCGTGAAACAGTTCGATGAAGCGGCGCTCGCTCAATCCAGTTTCGCGCAGTACCAACCCTATCTTGCTTGTGTGGGGATGGTGACAAAAATGGCCCAGCGCAAATGCCACTCCTCGGTGCAGTTCAAGAGGCTTCACGAGTTGCGCGAAAAGACAGCGCTCAGCCGCATCGAACATCATCTCGACGGTTCGCGAAGACAACAGCCGTTCGCGTAAGTCGTTGGCTGTGCGTGGCCATAGATCCTCAAGATCAACCGATCGGTTTTCCATTTCAGCCGAAGGAACTCGGAAAAACGGAAATGCTCCGCCGGGATGAAACTGGATTCCAAATACGCGTTCTTCCTGGCTGGTATCAATCACGAAGCATGTGGTTCGTGCACCGGAGACAACCGAGCAACCATATTCGCCGTAGCGGCGGAGGTCATCCGCATCATAGATCCTGATTGGATCATTGCCCAGATTGAAAATGACGCTCGGCTCGCCATTCGGCATCAGCCGCTCTTTCGCGTGTGTCGTCGGAGCGCCATGCCAATACCAGAAGCACCTAACGAATGACGAAAGCGGCGGAACCGGCACACGTTTTCGACACACGATCTCCACCAGCCTATTTTATCGCTCCGGACGTTTGTTAGCTGCGGCTCAGCTCTCCTTATGTTGAAGGCCTGCTCCGTTTGTCGAAGACGGTCCAAAGCCCAATGAAAGCGGTCTTTGCGATTTCCTGAAAGCACGCTTTCCGCAGCGCCACCGGTTGTTGTTTCGTGGTTCTTCCCAGATAGCAGGCCAGCCATGAGCTATCAGTTCCACCATCGAAACTGGTAATGAAAAACGCGATTCTGCGCATGGTGGAACGCAAATACGGGAAAGCACGGCGCATCTGGGTGATGGATCGGGGGATCGTGAGCGAGGAGAATCTGGCGGCGATTCGCAGGCGCGGCGGCCAGTATCTAGTAGGTACGCCGCGCCGACAGATGAAGCGGTTTGAAGCCGAGTTACTGAAGGACGACTGGACCCAAGTGCGAGCGGATGTGGAGGTGAAGCAGATCGCGATTCCGCAGGGAGAAGAGACCTACATCTTGTGCCGCGCGGCGGGCCGGTTATGCCTTGTGGGTGACACTGAAGCATCTGCTGCAGCGTCGGTCGGCGATCGTCCTACAACCCTCGGCCAGCGGAGTGGACAACGCTCAACCGCTATCGCCGATGAAAGCACTGGCTCTGCTATCGACGTTGCAGAGCGCCGACATCGTGCTGCCCACGACGGATGGACGCGAGATCCGCCTGCGCCGGATTACCGAACCGACGGCCGAACAGAAATCCCTACTGCACCAGTTCGGCCTCACCCTGCCGGAACGGCTGAAATCACTTTCAAAATGTAGTGCAGACTTCGCGACCGCCTGAACTGATTTTGAAAGACTTATGTGGTTTCACGACCATTTCGTGACGAACTTCGGTTAAAAATATGCGGTACTCATAGCGGCATAGGCCGCAGCCGAGTTCGGGTCGAGGCGGGTCGCTGACTCGAAAAAGTATCGCTAGGCGAAGGTCTGTTGGTTGCTAGGTTCTGCTGTTGTTCATTTGGCGGGCTTCTTCGTAAGCTTGTTGCGGGTCGCGTCCAGTGACTTGCTTGTACCAGGCGGGATGGAAGGTCCAGGCCCAGGCCTCGCTTACGGCGCCGCGGATCATCGCCTCAAAGGTCCCGGGCTCGCCGATGGTGCTTTGGTAGATGTGGATGAAGACTCCGCCGAGCATCACGATGGCTGCGATGTCGTGTACGACGTAGCTGATGGCGACAGCGATTGCGCCGAACGTGGGGGCGCCTGCCCACATGATGGTTCCGGTGATGATGTAAAGGATGCAACCGCAAACTATTTCCCAGAACAATAGTTTTTGACCGGCGTTGAAAAAACCGGTTTCCGGTGGATCCATTTTTTCTTCGCCGCTGGCGATCTCGCGGACGTTGCGCATCCAGCGGGAGTCGTTAGCGTGCCAGAGCATGCGCTCGATCCAGTTCATCACCTGGAAGGCAAAAAAGAAGACGAAGGCTACGCCAAAATATGGATGGAGGATGCGGGTGAGTTCGCCGCCGCCGAAGAGCGGGGTGATCCAGCGAAACAGGAACGGGAGATAGAGGGCGAAGCCGCTGAAGAGCGCGAGAAAGAAAAAGAGCGCGACCGTCCAGTGGAGGACTCGCGTGTAGACGGGATGGCGAAGAAGTTCTCCGCGATAGATAGTGGTGCGGCCGGCGTGCTCGAAGGTGTTGCGAGCTTTGTCGTCGAAACGGTCGATCGCATTAGAGGACACTGGATGCTCCTTCCCGCGGACAGTTGTGCGGAGGTGCGGACCTTTCGCGGGCGAGGGCGCCCGCTCCACACAGGCCAAGCACACACAGGCTAAGCATTTGTTCCATCCTTTGGCGGCGGCTCGGGTTGCGGCACACGCGGTCCGTTAGTCACGTGATGAAAGAGGATGCCGAGACCGCCGACGAGGGCGAAGGCTCCGAGGATAGGCTTGAAGAGCCACTTCCACCACGTATAGCTCCACGGAATCTGCGGATTTTTCGGTAGGTTGCCGTAGCGCTCGGGATCGGTGGCGTCGTGGAGAACGTAGATGACGTGGGTTCCGCCGACGGATTGCGGGTCGTAGACGCCGGCGTTCTGCCAGCCGAAATTGTCGCGGAGTTGTTGGGCGCGCTCTTCGGCGATAAATTTCATGTCGTCTTTGCTGCCGAATTTCAGACAGCCGGTGGGACACGCTTTGATGCAGGCGGGTTCAAGGCCTTCGCCTACGCGGTCGGAGCACAGGGTGCATTTGTATACGCGCTTGGTTTCGGGATTGAAGCGCGGGATGTTGAAGGGGCATCCGGAGACGCAGAATTCGCAGCCGATGCAATTTTCCTGATTGAAATCGACGATGCCGTTGGCATATTTGACGATGGCGCCTTCAGCGGGACAAGCGTGTAGGCAGCCGGGATCGGCGCAGTGCATGCACTGATCTTTGCGCATGAGCCACTGGATGGTGCCGTCCGGATTCCGGTGTTCGTTGAATTTGATGAGGTTCCAGAAATGGTAGCTGGTCTCGGGCATCGTCTGGTAGGTGTTGTCGAACACGGTCGGAGTGAAGGGCATGTCGTTCCACTCGACGCAGGCGACTTCGCAGGCTTTGCAGCCGATGCAGGTCGTGGTGTCGACCAGCTTGCAGACTTCGAGGTCGCGCTGCATGCCGAATCCGGGCGAGGGATTGGAGCGGCCCGAGATCATTACGGCTTGTAGAGTCTTGCGGTCTGCCATCGCCTGTCCTTGCTTGTGTGGTGGCTCGGCTTTGCTCCGCCGAACGGGGTAGAGCCCCGTCACCACACTGCCTATACTTTTTCTATCTTCACTAAGAAGCCTTTGAATTCTGGGGTATATGCGTTCGGATCGATTACGGTTGGCGTCAGTTGATTGGCCAGCGTCTTTGCCGTTTTCCCGTCGTCTTCTGCGATGCCTCGGAAGCCCCAGTGAATGGGGATGCCGATCTGGAAAGTTTCTTTGCCGTCGATTTTCATGGGCTTGATGCGGCGCGTGACCATGGCTTTGGCGATGTAGTGCGCGCGAATGCTTGAGACTTTTATTTTTTCGCCGCCGTGGATGCCCATGCGGTCGGCGAGTTCGGCGGGAACTTCAATGAACGGTTCGGGCACGAGCTGGACGTTCATCGGATTATTTTTTGTCCAGTAGTGGTAGTGCTCGGTGAGACGGTAGGTGGTGCAGATGACGTTGTATTCGCCGCCGGTTGGCGCATATTTGTCCATGTCGGTCTTATATTTCCTCACGAGCGGATTGTTGGACTGCTGCGGATGCAAGAGATTCGCTAGCGGGCTTTCGATAGGCTCGTAGAATTCGGGGAAGGGTCCGTCGGCCATGCCGGCGAGGGGCACGAATAAACGTCCGATGCCTTCGGGGTTCATGATGAAGGGGCCCATGTGGTCTTTGGGTGGGGAATCCGGCTTGAAATCGGGAACGTCGACGCCGACCCAACTTTGCTTGGCTTCATCCCACCAGACTTGGCGACGGGAAGGATCCCAGGGCTTGCCGTCGATGTCGCAGGAGGCGCGGTTGTAGAGGACGCGGCGATTCGCCGGCCACGACCATCCCCAATTGGGATAAATACCGAGGCCGGACGGGTCGTCGGTATTGCGGCGCTGCATCATGGCGCCGGCTTCGGTCCATGATCCGGAGTAGATCCAGTTTCCGGAGGAGGTGGTGCCGTCGTCTTTGAGCCAGGCAAAGCCTGGGAGTTGCTGGCCGGCCTTTATGGTTGTATTTGTTTTCGGGTCGGTGAGGTCGGCGAGCGCTTTGCCGTTGAGTTCTTTCGCGACCTCAGAAAGCGATGGATTGTAAGGCGTGGTGTAGGCGAACGACGTGTTCAGAACGGGATCGGGGAACTTGCCGCCTTCCTTTTTATAGAGCTCGCGGACTTTCAGGTAGATGGTGGCGAGGATTTCCTGGTCGAGCCTGCATTGCCCGGGCGTCGGCACGGCCACGTTCTTCCAAATCAGCCAGCGCGCGGAGTTGACGAAGGTGCCGTCTTTCTCCGCAAAACCTGCACCCGGCAGCCGGTAGACGGTGGTGTTGATCTTCTTCTGGTCGTCGGCGGTGATGCCGGGGGCGCGCCAGAATTCACTGGTCTCGTCGGGATAGATTTCGCAAACTACCAGCCAGTCCGCCTTTTTCAGGGCGTCGATATTTTTGTTGGAATCGGGGCCGATCATGACGCCGTTCATGCCGAAGGCGAAGAGACCTTTGACCTTGCCCTCGTACATGTCGTTCCAGATATTGACCCAGGAGTAGTTGCGGTCGATCTTGGGAAGGTAGTTGAAGGCAAAGTCGTTTTCTTTGGTGGCTGCCGCTCCGTAAAACGCCTTCAGAAGGGATACGGCGAATTTTGAGGTGTTGGAATAGTAATTAAACGATTGCCACGGATCGGGCTTGGACTCGGTGGGCGTGACGCGCTTGATATATGTGGCTAGGTCGACATCGTTCGGATTCGGCACCTTGAGATAGCCGGGAAGATTGTCGAAGATTCCGGCCATGTCGGTGGCGCCCTGAATATTGGAGTGACCGCGGAGGGCGTTGACTCCGCCGCCGGCGCGACCGACGTTGCCGAGGAGAAGTTGGAGGACGCACGCGGTGCGGATGATCTGCGTGCCGAAGCTGTGCTGTGTCCATCCCACTGCGTAAATAATAGTGGCGACTTTTTTCATGTCGCCATCTTTTCGGATGGAGGTGAATAGGTCGGCGGCTTTGAGAAACTGGTCCTGGGGAATGCCGGTGATGCGCTCGACCATCTCGGGGGTGTAGCGCTCGTATTGCTTCTTCAGCAACTGGTAGACGCAGCGGGGATGCTGCAACGAGAGATCGTAGGCGGTCTTGGGCGGAAGAACAGGAGCGGGTGGCGTGGCGCCCGGCGCGAGTGGAGGAGCCGGTTTTTCCGCGGGAGTTGCCATGACCTCTTTGCCGGCCAGGTCTCCGCCCTCTTCATAATTCCAGGTCTTCTTGTCGTAAACCTTTTTCTCGGGATCGAATCCGGAGAAAAGGCCGTCTTCAGGCAGATGAAATCCGTCTTTGATAATGAAGGCGGCGTTGGTGTAGTTGGCGAGATAGTCTTTGGCAATGCGGCCGTTGGCAATGGCGTAGTTGATGACGCCGCCGAGGAAGGCGATGTCGGAGCCGGCACGAATTTGTACGTACATGTCGGCATTCGCGGCGGTGCGGGTGAGGCGCGGATCGACGACGATGGTCTTGGCGTTACGGTGAACCTTGGCTTCGATCGCCCACTTGAAGCCGCAAGGGTGATTTTCAGCGGGATTGCCGCCCATGATCAACATCATGTCGGTGTTCTTGATGTCGATCCAACCGTTGGTCATCGCGCCGCGTCCGAAGGTGGGCCCCAAACTGGAGACCGTTGGGCCGTGTCAAACGCGGGCCTGGTTTTCCAGGTAGCAGACCCCCAGGCTGCGCATACTTTTGACGGCGAGATAGTTGAATTCGTTGGTGTCGGTGCAGCCGCCGGTGAAGGCGATGCCTTCGCAGCGGTTGACGGTTTTGCCGTTCGCGTCCTGTTCGATGAAGGTGTCGTCGCGCGTCTTCTTCACCTTTCGCGCGATTTCGTCGTAGGCCTGATCCCAGGTGATGTCCTCCCAGTCGGTGCCTCCCGGACGGCGGACTTGGGGCTTGAGCAGGCGGCGGTCGTTCAGAATGTCCTGCTCGAGAGAAGAACCCTTGGGGCAAAGGGTACCGCGATTGACAGGATGGTCAGGATCGCCCTCGACATGCAGGACTTGTGGGATCGCGTTCTTGGCCTTGTCGCCGATTGTATAGACGATTGCGCCACAACCGACCGCACAATAAGGACAAGTAGTGCGGGTTTCGCTGGCTCGGGCAATCTTGAGTGAGGAAGTCTGGGCGTAGACGGGAGCGAGATCAAAGCCGAGGGCGGAGAATGCGGCTCCGCCAAGCACGGTGCCTTTGAGAAAAGTCCTGCGAGAGAACTCCATTTATGTTGCCCCCGGTACTGCGCTTTCCAGAAAGTTACGGAGGTGAACTTTTGCAGACGCCCACGACAGCGTCCAGCTTCTACTCGCTAATGGGGAAAACTATAGACCTACCGGACGGGGGCGTCAATCGGCGAGAGGGTTTAGGATAGCGAAAGCAGTGCGCTAGCCGCCGCTGCTGGCGGCGGAGCGAGCTTTGGTTTCGGTCGAAGTCGGATAAACTGTTTTTCTTCGTGTTGTTTCAGATTCCACGCATCCGCAACGAGGTACAGCGGACGGTCTTTCCCTTCCTCATAGATTCTGCCGACGTACTCGCCGAGGATGCCAACCGCGATCATTAAAGCGGCGTTGCTCATGCTGAGGACAACCATCAGGGAGGTCCAGCCTGGAACCGTCGAAGAGGTCCATCAAGGAAGTCCTATGTAGTCATCATGGGAGTGAGTTGGAGATTTTCCACGAACGGGGTGGTTACGGTAGTCACCCGGCTGCGCGGGCGGTCCTCTTAGGTTGCGCGTGAGGACGCGGGGACCCATAATCACACGATGTTTAATCGAAACATGCCTAACCCGGTTGTGGCGAAAACGGAATGGCAGCGGCGGATTGTGCGGGCGGAGGAGCTTGGGACGCAATATGGTTTTGCGGCGGAGATTTTGCGCTTTTATGTAGAGGTCGCGCGCTGGCAGGAAAAATTTTATGGGGAGATGGGAAGTCTCTCTGGGACGAGGGCTCGCGTTGGTGGAGTCGCGGTCGATGGCGAGGCTTTTGCTCGGCCGCTGCCACGCGATATGAGCCGGCGGTTCGTGAATTTCTTGGCGATGGTCGAGGAGCGTGGTCCGAATGCCTTGCGGGATGCGGCTCGGGAGTTGCGAGAGGGTGGGGAAGATGCTTGTGCGGGGCGGCTGACGGATTTCTGGGATGGGAACGAGAGCGGGGCGCCGTCGCCTCACGATTTTTTTGCGCGCGCTTATCTGCAACCTTATGCGGTCGGATTGCGGCAGGGAATGCGGTGGAGCGGCTCAACACCTTATATTTGCCCATTTTGCAAACGGAAGCCGGGGTTGGGCGTGCTGCGTCCGCTGGGAGATGGCGGGCAGCGATCGCTGATTTGCTCGTTTTGTCTAGCGGAATGGGAGTTTCGGCGGATCGTGTGTCCGAGATGCGGGGAAGAGGATCATGCGAAGCTCCCGGTGTATACGGCGGAAGAGTTGAAGCATGTACGGGTGGAATGTTGCGATAGTTGCCGGACGTACATCAAGACGGTGGACATGACGAAGATGGGGAGGGCGGAGCCGGTTGTGGATGAGATGGCGGCGATTCCGTTGGATGTTTGGGCGGAGCAGCAGGGGTATGTCAAGCTGCAATGTAATTTGCTGCAGCTGTGAGGAGCGCGGGGCGGCGGAGGCAATTTCTCGCCGCTTGGGTATTATAATTTCCCCATGATACGGGCAGCTTTATTTACGCTGCTGATTGCCTCCGTTCTCACTGGGCCTCTCCATGTTCATGCCCAAAGAGCGACTGCGAGTTTTCACGGTGGTAGTTCTGCCAGATTGTCGGGTCGCTCAGGTTTCGCCGGACGTCGCGTTTACCCCAACCGATACTTCTCAAGCCGTTCGCATATGCAGCACGACGGTTTCGGTTCCGGGTTTATCCCGTACGGCGAGCCATTTGACTACGCGCAAACGGACGCTAATCCGGAGACTGAGGGGACAGCCCCTCCACTCGTAATTCTTCGACCTGACGAAAGGCCGTCGAGGGAACCAGAACCGCCTGCACCAAAGCCGCTGGTCATCGAGGTTCCGGCTGAGATTCCGGGTGCTGCAAATTCGAGAGAGACAAAAATACTGCCGCCGACGATATTTATTCTGGAGGACGGAGAGCGAGTGGAAACTCGCCGCTTTCTGCTTACGGCAAGCGTTTTGTCCTTTAGCGTTGACCGCCAACAACGCGTGGTTCCGTTTGATATGCTCGACATCGGCGCCACCGTAAGCGCCAATCATGAGCGCGGAATTGATTTGCGAATTCCCGTCGACCGGAACGAGATTTCTCTGAGTTTCTAAAACTCGGCGCCTGATAGAAATCGTTCTTACCCACGGGATTCACTCGCCACTTCGGCTGCGCGACTCTCGCCTCGGCCAGTTTTCATCTTCGAACAGCGGCATCGCGGCGGATTCGGGATGCTCACGGTCCGCAATCAAGACCGCCAGACCTGCGTCACCTTGATATAAGCTAAGAGCATAAGCTAAGAGGGCTTCGTGACGCAGCAGTTCGCTTCATAATTTCTGTCTTTTGTGTCGCGAGCCTGGCCATGGCATATGCATTGTCTAGCCAACTTCGATTATCGGTGTGTTTGTAGAGATTAAGCTGGCTATATGCCTTTCCAGTGAGGCCGCAGCAAAGCGAGGGTCCCTCTTCCCTTTGCGAAACATGCATCCTGGCCGGCCCCCTCGGCTAAGGAAAGCCACTGAGGATCGCGAAATAGTCGTTGGGCAAGCGTCCATAGGAACACGAAACCCGCACTACCATTACACCAACCACCGAATACCGTACTGTTCGGTCTTGTATCTTGATACCAAGAAACACGGGATCCACTCCACTGTGCCTGGTTGGAGAATTTCTAACAATTCTCAAATAGCACTTTCGTCCGAGAGGTGGTCCCGAATGCCTGATGACGTTAAACTCAAGATGATTTGAGTTGAGCGAGTTGGTTCCTTGCGTCGGCGGCGTTGCTGGAATTGGGGCTGATCTTCAATACTCGCTCGAATTGCTGCCGGGCCAGCGCGGGTCGACCACTTTTTGCATAGGCCATTCCGAGGTGATAGTGGATATCTGGATTGTCGGGTGCTTTGTTCTTTTCCTGTAGTTTAAGCGCTTCCTGAAGCAGGCCGATTGCCGATTGGTAGGCGGCTTTCTGGTAATAGATCCATGCGAGCGTATCGGCAATGGCGGGCGCGTCGGGCTGGCCTTTTCGCGCCGTCTGCGCGAGCGACATTGCGACGTCGAGATTCCCGCCGGTTTGCACCATAAGTTTTGCAAGGTTGTTGGAGGCGATGGGATCCTGGGAATTGAGGGTCAACGCATTCTGATAGGCGTCTTCGGCCTTCTTCCAGTCGGACTTTGATTCATACAACCTTCCGATTACGACGTAGAGGCTCGCCTCGCGTGGATTGTCTTTCAGCGCCTGCTGAGCGGTGCTGAGCGCCTGATCATTCTCTCCTTTGGCGGCTTGCACCTGGCAGAGTTTGAGTAAGGCGTCGGAATTATGCTTGTCGAGGGCGGTGGATTTTTCGAAGGCTGCCTCGGCGCCGCTGAGGTCATTTTTGCTAAACAACGCGGTGCCTAACAGATCGTAGAACCCGCTGTTGGCGGGCGCCTTGGCGATCTGGGCATTGGCGGCGGCAATGGCTTCGTCGGGATGGCTCTCTGCGAGGTAAGTGTTCATCAGGCCGCGGAGCGCGTCTGTCGAATTGGAATTTCGCGAGAGCGCTTCCTGATAAGCCTTGGCGGCATCGCCGTATTGTTTCTGAGCGAACCCCAAATTTCCGAGCTCGGCGTAACCAAACGCACTCTGGGGGGCGATTTCGATCGCCTTACGAATATCCTTCTCCGCTTCGCCATATTGTTTGCGATTGATGAAAGAAAGGGCGCGCAGGGCGTAGCCGTCAGGAGATGTTGGTTGCAGGGTAATGATTTGGGTAGCGGCCTCTTGCAGCGTTGGCATGTCGCCCTGCCGCATAGCAGCGCTGGCCATGGCGCGTTGAGCGTCCAGCAAATCAGGGCGTAAACGCAATGCTTCCCTCCATTCGCCCTCGGCGCGCTCCAGATTGCCTGACTTCTCGAAGGCGACACCTAAAACGTAGTGTGCTTCGCTGTTCGTGGAGGCGTTCTTGATGACGGTTTGCAGTGTCTGGGTCGCGTCGCTTACGTCTCCTGCAGTGATTTGCATCTGGCTTTGGTAGACCAGAGCGTCATCGTCGTTGGGATTGGTCTTGAGGATTTCATCGTCGAGTTTACGGGCCTCATCGAAACGCTTCGTCTGAATGAGGATTTGAATGTAGTTCTTCTTGAGCTGCAAATCTTCGGGGTGCTGCTGGTAGACGGATGCGTATTCGGGCGCAGCTTTGTCCATCTCGCCATTCGCGAAGTAAAACTCGCCGAGCAGACGGTAGCCAGCGGGATTGTTCGAGAAATCGCGCTTGGCCTGTTTTAAAAGCTCCTCAGCGTCGACCCTTTTCCCCTCGGCCGAATATAAGCCGGCCAGTGCCGCCAGCGGCTCGGGATTGGTTGGGTCAAGACTCATGGCGTGGCGGAATTGCTGTTCCGCCTCGGCGAATCGGTTCCGCGACTGGTAGAAAGTGCCCAGCAACAACTGCGCTTTCGTTTCCCTCGGATCGAGTTCGATTACTCTTTTAAAGTTCCTCTCGGCCGCGTCGAGTTGGTTGTTTCTCAACTGCAGCATTGCTAGTTCGAGGTGCAAATCAGAGCGGTTTGGATCGAGTGCAATGGCTTTCTGTATTTCGTCGATCGCGCCGGGAAGATTTCCTTGCGCGAGGAGGAGACCGGAAACGGCCGAATGAACCGCCGGATCGTTCGGACGTTTTTGCAGCAGCAGGGTCGTTTGTTCCTGCGCTTGCTGGAAGTCGTGGCCGAGGATCAACAGGTTTGCCAGGCCGATACGGGCTTGGTAGTTCTCCGGTTGCAGTTCGACGGTGCGCGTAAGTTCCTGGTAGGCGAGTTGCTGTTTCTGCAACTTGATATAGGTTTCGGCCAGCTGATAATGGGCCTCACCATAGTTCGGATCGATCTTTATGGCGTTGGTGTATTCGATCGCCGCCTCAGGATACTTTGCGCCATCGAAATAGCGCTGGCCGCTTTCAAAGTATTTCTGCTTGCGGACGTTGGGATCAAAAGAACACGCGGAAAAGAGGGCGGCGATGAGAGTGAGAATTAGTGCCAGGCGGAGAGAAAGCGTCATGATGAAATGTTCTGTGGGCACATTCTACCGCACTGTACTCACTATATTGACCATCTCGATTGGTCATCTCTACCGCAGAAAAGTCAGGGCAGCAGACCAGCGCGGTTTTTCTCTCATTTGTGGGCGAGCAGAAGGCTGGATAGCGAGTGCGGGCATGACGAGACAATCACCTTCCGCGAGAGCGCGGATATGCAGTCCACCTTGATGACTTCGGTTATTTGACAATTTTGATCGTTGTGTGACTGTTTACTTAAAGCAAAACTGGCTGACTGGGTGGTAAACGATTGATGCAGAAAAGCTTACTCGATAGTTGCAAGCGCTTGCAACGCTTGCAAAAATTATCATTCTTGACAGAATTTGCAGGCGCGATAGAGTTAGGCTACTCCGAGTGCCAGTTTCGCCGGTGCCAGAGCGTGCTGTGGGAATTTGGATCCTCCCCCTAATCGCAGAGAGCGAGTGAGGACAAATGAAGTCGACGACAAAAGGGAAATGGTCGGTGGCGGTCGGTGTTGTGATGTTGTGCTTTGCACCCTATGTGCTGGCCCAGCAAACACAACAACTTGAATTAGTAGGTGTAAACGGCAATAACTACGCCGGCATCTACATTGGCCCCTATGATATTCAAGTCGGCGGCCCAAGTGGACAGACATCCGGAATGATCTGCGACGATTTTAATGACGACATTAATATTGGCAGTACTTGGAAAGCCAATCCAGTGTCTGTTTCCAGCAGCACCTTAATGAACACCATGTTCGGGTCTGCTGGAGCCAGTTTGACAATGTATGAGGAGGCAGCCGCGCTCAGTTACGCGATACTCTTCAACAATCAGAGCCCTACCGCCAACGCTCTAATGCAGTATGCCGTCTGGGCGATTTTCAGTCCCGGCGCGGTGCAAAGTTGGCTCCAGGCCAACGACGGCGCAAACTACCTTGCCGACTGGAAGACGATCCAGGCTGATATCGCTGGGGCTGGCGGCTCACAGAGTCTATTGTCGGAGTTCGTTGTATGGACACCGCAGAACTGCAAGTCGGGTAAATGCGGGGCGCAGGAAATGTTCCAGTTTGTGCCGGAGGGTGGTTCGGCTCTGATGTACCTGCTTTTGGCCGGGATATTCTGCTTCGGGGCCATGTGGATACGGTCACGCGGCGCGGCGGTCGGGTTGCGGGCCTAAAATCGTTGAGACTGAAATTTGAGGCTGCGCCGCGGGAATGGGCGCAGCTTTTTGATTTTCCGCTGAAGTAATTTCTCTTTGTTTCTGCTTTCGGTCTGTTCTTGCCGGCCCTTTTTCTGGCTTCAGAAAGAGGAGTCTGGCATCTCTTGAGCGAGTTGATATTCAACAGACGTCTGGGCGGCGGCGGTGGCTTCGGTCTCCCGCGATTTGCTTAGCCATTCACGCACTCGGCGTTCGGCTTCGGCTAGTTGGGCCGGATTCATCGATTTCTTCAGGGTGTTTCGGGTGTGGGTGACCTGGTCAATCGCAACAGAAAACCACGCGTACGCCTGGATGAGATCTCTGTCGCTCGTCCGTCCCTTTGAAAGTATGCGCGCTAGGGCCAGTTGGGCCGGGACTACACCTTCTTCAGCAGCCTTTAGGCACGAGCTGAGCGTCTCCTCGTCATAACCATCGATTGGATCGATTCGCAGCGCCGGCGCAAGCAATGGCGCAGCCGAGCGTTGAGTGAGTGTCATAAATAACAATTCGATGCGATTCGAAACGCCGAGCTTGTCGAAAATTCGAAACAGGTAGTTCTTAATAGTGTGCTGGCTCAAGCCCATGCGTTGGGCGATTTCGCGGTTGGTCAAGCCCTCCGCCAGACAGCGTACGACTTGGGCTTCACGCTTGGAGAGCAGATTCATGCCCTTTTCATTGATAGCTCGAAGCTTTGGGGTTGCGGCCAATGCTTCGAGCACCAGCGTCAGCTGATCGTGACTTACCCACGCTTTTCCTTCGTGGACACGATGGATGCAGAGGCACAGCACTTCAGAGGACTCTTGAATGTAGAAAACTCCTCTGGCTCCGGCGCGAAAGGCCTCGAGAATAGACTCAGGTTTGGATGAATCGAGCAACATTACCGCGCGTGCCTGAGGATTGGTTTCGCGAAGTTCCTGCAAGATCTTCAAGCCGCGTTGCGCGTCGCCTTCGGCGGAGGCGCTTAAAACAAACACGTCGATAGTTTGACTGGTCGAAGCAGCGGACAGGCCGGCGACGCTCAGGTCCGAGCTGTGGACATGAAAAGCGGGATCGCGCTTGAGAGCTCCAGCGAGCAGTTGGGTATGAAAGGGCGAACTGTCGGCGACGAGCACGCGGATGGTATGAGCGACGGGCTGGCTATGTTCGTGCATTCGTCCCCCAAAGGCTTGATGTCGTCCAGGGCCCAGTTCGATTCACTATCGATGCCAGAAAACCTTGATCCTTACAAAACTTGTCACTCCACCGCGGCCAACGACGCCGCGTGATTTGCCGCCCAATGCGGGAGCCAAATCATGATGAATGTGCAAGCTTATTTTGATTCTTATCGAACCCGGGGGAGGAGTACGCTTCGGGCAGGAGGTTCCCTCCATGGAGGGGCTTACCGGCCAGATGAAGGTATGTTACCAAGAAGGGGGAGGATATTACAAGAAGGAGTGCGGTTTTTATTGCAACAATCTGCAATGTATGCAGCGTAAAGCATAGTTGCACTCCACCGTCGTGCCACAGACCTTAGTGCTAGGCGAGGGGGAGGCTGGATGGGAGTTAGCCTGTACAAAGGCATGTAATGGAGTTACTTAGACGGATTATGACCGTTGGATCACGGTAACGTTACGCGCCGAATCTGCGACAGTGATGGAGAAAAGCGTCTCTAGGGCTTACTTCTTGACCGTGAGCGCAATCACTCTGTTGCGAGCGAGAAGCGCGTCTCCGGGTGTGCGTACCTCTTGCAACGAACTGCATCCACGGATAAATTCAAACCATTGAAACGTGAGCAAACTTTTGTTGGAGTAGGGTTCGCTCCAATTCCCGACGTGGAAATCTTGACAGGGCCCCAGGCAGCAAATATAGTCTAGTAAGTTAGTAGTGATTAAACCTTCCCCCGTACTACACGTTTTCCATCCCCCGAGAGCACGTGTTTTAGCCTTTTCTGCATTTCATTCTATTTTTTGGGTCACTCGGTCTATGTGACTCAGAGGGCGAAGCTATGGCAACGGTGAGTCCGATCTGGGAAAACGCGAGCGCGACGCCAGTCGTTGACACGCTGAGCGGCGCGGTCAGCGAGAGCTGGTATGCGGTGCAGACTCGTGCGCGCCATGAACGAGTCGTAGTGCAGCGATTCCGTGAAAAAGGACTGACTACATTTTTGCCGCTGGTCACCGAGGTGCGTCGCTGGAGCGACCGCAAGAAATCGGTTGAAGTGCCGCTGTTCGGTTGTTACGTGTTCGTCAAAATGATGGCTACCAACGAAGATCGCCTGAAGGTACTTTGTACCGACAGCGTCTTCGACTTAGTTGGAGTTTCGCGATACGGCACGCCCATTCCCGACGATCAGATCGACGCGGTGCGAACCATTGTGGAAGGACCCGTAAACTGGGAGTCCTATCCATTCCTCAAGATCGGGCAGCGCATACGTATCCGCAGCGGTGCCTTGGCCGGAGTCGAAGGGATTCTGGTTTCAAAGGACGGAAAGCGATCGGTGGTAGTGTCCGTCGATGCTATCCAGCGGTCTCTTTCGGTTCGAGTCGAGGGATACGAGATCGAATCCGCCTAGTTTTTCCGCAGTAGATCACTTTCAACAGAAAGAACAACTAAACCTCGTGGAATCCAACGCGATTGCATCGGTGTATCTTCTCGTCGTGAGTCGGGAACCGGCTGTGCTCCGGCCTGTGTGGTCGATCGGCGAATCCAACTGCTGGCATCTGGAGACGGCTAGCAATGGATGGGAAGCGCTGGAGCGACTGCAAAACGGAGCGGGGCCCAACCTGCTGCTGCTCGAGTTGTCCGGCAGTGATGGTGATGGCTTGCACATGCTGCGGTCGTTACGCAGGCTGCGTCCGCATCTTCCGATCATTTTGATCTCACCTACGGACGACCTGGAGCGCAAGCAAGAGGCCATGCGGCTCGGCGCCCAGGCGGTACTTGCGCGGCCCTTCGAAGAGCAACAGCTCGAATTTATGATTCGGCGTAATCTCGATGCGGTTTCCTCGGACGTGGTGAGCGATATCCACAGCGAAGATGTCGAACCGATTGGAGACGGTGCTTTCTTTATCGCAGCCAGCCCGATCATGCGCAAGTTGCGGGTGCAAGCGGACCGGTTAGCGCAAGCCCATGTCCCGGTGCTGATTGTCGGAGAGAGCGGGAGCGGAAAGAGCGCAGCGGCACAACTCATTCACGCTCTGTCCATTCGTTCCGGATCGAAACTGTTGAAGGTAAACTGTGCTGCGTTGCCAGGCCATCTTCTGGAAGAAGAATTGTTTGGATGTGAGAAGGACTTGGAAGCGGGTTGCGCACGAACCCGCGCGGGCAAACTGGAATTGTGCGACAAGGGAACGCTGCTTCTGGACGAGATCGTCGAGATGCCGTTGGATGTGCAGCATACGCTACTGCAGGTTCTGCAGAATAAGCGAATGGTAAGACTGAACGGAGACAAGGCAATTGACGTTGATGTAAGAATACTGGCCTTGACCAGCGCTAACATCGAACAGGCCGTTGCCAGCAAGAAGCTTCGCGAAGATCTTTACTACCACCTGAGTGCCTTCACGCTGCAAGTTCCGCCGCTGCGCCAGCGGAAAGAAGCGATTCCGCTATTTTTACACTACTTCATGCAGCAGTTGACGAAACACTATGGGCTGCCTGCCCGGAATTTCTCGCCGTCTGTGCTGGAGGCGTGCCAGCGTTATTCGTGGCCGGGAAATCTGAGCGAGCTCGAGAGGTTCGTGAGGCGATACCTGGTGATGCCGGACTATGAGTTGGCATTGGGCCAGGAACCTGTCCCCGGCGGAGGGACGGATGTTGGTTACTCTCTGCCACAATTAATGGCCCCCGCGGCGGCGGGCACCCGCGACTTGCTGGAGCAGGCACCCGAGTCACTGAAGTCATTGGTGCAGGGCGTACGAATCGAGGCGGAACGGAACGCGATCGTCGCCGCACTGCAGAAGACTGGATGGAATCGCAAGGCAGCGGCGCGCATGATTAAAGTGAGTTATCGAACGCTGCTGTACAAAATTGAGCAGTACCACTTGCGACCATCCACGACTCCCGGGTATCCGGAGGAACATGGGTCTAATGGAAATGGGAACGGCCATGGCTTTAGAAGCAACGGAACAGTAGGAAGAGTAGATTAAGGGTCATGCTGCCTCCGTCCGGACTCTCTCAGGACAAGTTATGACGATCATTTTCTTCAAGGATTCTTATTTGCGGCACGTGACGGTGTTTGCCGCATGCTTGCTGGTAGTGGCCGGCCTCGTGGCGCAAACTGCGCCGTCCAAACCCGCAAACGATTCGAAACCTGTGGAAGCTTCGCCCGCAACGGCTGCTGTCTCCACAGAGGGATCCACGAAGCCGCACGACGACACTTTTGTCATCGGCGACGACGACGTGTTGGCGATCAACGTGTGGAAGGAGCCGGATGTTTCACGGTCAATTCCGGTGCGCTCGGATGGGAAAATCTCGCTGCCGCTGGCGGGGGAAATGCAGGCAGCAGGGCTAACCCCGTTGGCATTGGAGCGGGAGATAGCGAGCAAACTGCAGAACTATATTTCAGAGCCCGAAGTCACCGTGATGGTGCAGCAGATTAATAGTCAGAAGTTCAACATTCTAGGAATGGTGGCAAAGCCGGGATCGTTCCCGCTCACCAATTCGGCGACGGTGCTGGATGCGATTGCGCTGGCGGGCGGCTTCCGGGATTTCGCCAAGAAGAAATCGATCTATGTTTTGCGACGGAACGCCGATGGCAGTGAGGCGCGATTACCTTTCAACTACAACCAAGTTCTGAAGGGCCAGAATCCTGCTCAGAACATTAAGCTTCAGCCGCGCGATACGATTGTGGTGCCCTAAAGGTAGTTTATGCTGACTCGGGTTTGTTTAAGTTGCGCGTTGCTGATGGCCGTGCCAGCCTGGTCCCAAGTCGACACGAACAGCACTGCTCCGGCGAGTCCGGTCAACGATTCCGCCCCTATGCTTACGCCGCCTTCAGTGAGTGGACAGAGTTACTCGACCCTGCCGGCGGGAGAAGAGCGATCCAATTACTTGCGCTATGGGCTGACCTTCACTTCGGCGTATAGCGACAATGCGACGGAATCGAGCAGCGGCTCGGTCGGCGAGGCGAGTTATTCTCTATCGCCCACAATCGCGCTTGACGAAACGACCTCGACGCTGCACTCGGTTCTCAGTTATAGCCCAGGATTTACTTTTTATCAGAAGACGAGCGGGCTGGACGCCTCCGATCAAACGGTTTCGATCGATGAGCACTACCGTGTGAGTCCGCACGTGACTTTCAGCGGAGGGAACAGCTTCCACAAAAGCTCAAGCGTGTTCAACCAGCCAGATCAGGGGTCGGGGTCAGTTTCGGGCGGAGCGCAAGCACCTAACCTCTCCGTGGTTGCGCCGATTGCTGAGCTACTTAGCAACACCGGGAATGTGGGCGCTACCTATCAATTTGCGGCGAACGGAATGGTTGGAGGCAACGGAACATTTACAAATCTGCACTATCCCAATCCGGCGCAGGTTCCTGGACTATCTGATTCGAGTTCGCAGGGGGCGTCGGCTTTCTCGTCGCTGCGGGTTTCGAAGATGCATTACCTCGGCGTGAACTACCAATATCAGAGATTGCTATCGTATCCGACGGAGGGTTTAAACGAGACCCAGACCCATGCGATTTTTTTCTTTTACACGCTGTATGCGTCGACGGCTTTCTCGGTTTCTTTCTTTGGCGGTCCGCAACACTCGGACACGGTGCAGCCGCCGCTTCCGCCGTTAAATATTCAACTGCCTGCGGCGCGAGCCTGGACTCCAGCGGCGGGAGGCAGCCTTAGCTGGCAGGGACGACTTACCAGTGCGGCGGTAAGCTACAAACACATTATCTCCGGCGGCGGCGGATTGTTTGGGGCAGTGCACCTGGATAGTGCGAGCGCTTCGATACAACAACAGATCGCGCGGAGCCTGAGCGGGTCGGTCGCGGCATCATACGCACAGAACGATGTTTTGGGGTCACCGCTTTCTGGAGGAGCTAGTAACGGACACACAGTTTCAGGGACGGCTTCTCTGCAAAAGCAATTCGGCGAGCATATCAATCTGCAATTTGGATATACGCGACTGCACCAGAGTTACAGCGGTGTGGTTGTTCTATCGACGAATCCCGACACGAACCGGGAATTTATTTCGGTGTCATATCAATTCTCGAGACCGCTCGGAAGATAATGTTATCGTCAGAAAATGCAGGCTATTAGAGCTTAGACATGGAAGAAGATCTAGAACAATCAGGCGCGTCGATAGAGTTGAGCGAGGTCAAGGGCATGGTCCGCCGCCGGAGATGGCAATTTCTGGTGCCATTTTTCTTCGGCTGGCTGTTGGTGTGGGGTGCGAGTTGGGTGATTCCGTCGACGTACCGGTCAGGGACGCTCATCCTGGTGGAGCAGCCTTCAGTGCCGGAGAAATACGTGGTTTCGAATATCGACATCGATATTCAGCATCAGCTGGACAGCATTACGCAGCAAATTCTGAGCCGCACTCGGCTCCTTCGCATCATCGAAAATCTCGGCTTATATGCCGAGGAACGAAAGCATGCGAGCCCGGACGATCTCGTCGAAAAAATGCGGAAAGACATCGAAATCGAACTGTCGCACGGCGACGACAAAAAGCTTTCTGCTTTTAACATTTATTACGCCAGCCGGGATCCGAAGACGGCGCAGCTGGCGACGAGCGAACTGGCCAATCTGTTCATCACGGAGAATCTCGAGCAGCGGCAGGAGCGCTCGGAGAATACGACCAAGTTCTTGCAAGACCAGCTGGATCAGGCGCGGACGAAACTTTCCGAACAAGAAGCGAAATTACGCGTGTTCAAGGATCAGCATCTGGGCGAGTTGCCGAATCAGACGCAGAGCAATCTGCAGATTCTGGCAGGACTTCAGAGCCAGGTGCAAGCGAACCAGGATGCGCTGAACCGGGCCAAGCAGCAAAACACGTATCTGGAATCGCTGATTAATCAATATCGCGCGATCGAGAGCGGTTCGAAGTCGAGCGGAACGGGCGGGCCAACCGGTTTGGCGGATATTGATAAAGAATTGGATCAATTGAAGGAGCGGCTGGCGGACTTGACTTCGCATTACACGGATAAGCATCCCGATGTGCGCAAGACCAAAGAACAGATTGCCCAGACTGAGAAGATGCGCGAACGGATCATCGCCGACATGAACAGCCAGCCGAAAGACGCCAGTCCGGAACCAGCGGCTGCGGTGGCGTCGCTCGACCCGAAGAGTGCGCCGATCCTCGAGTTGCAAAGTCAGCTGAAAGCCAATCGGCAGGAAATCGCGAACCGCGAATCGGAAATCAAGGACGAGCAAAGCAAGATTAATCAGTATCAGGCGCGGTTGAATATGGCGCCGGTCATGGAACAGCAGTATGCCGACATCACACGTGATTACGATCAATCGAAGACGGACTACGAAGCGCTGCTGGCGAAGAAAAACCAGTCGGAAATGTCGACCGACCTGGAGAAAACGCAACAGGGCGAACATTTCCGCATGCTGGATCCGCCGAATCTTCCGGGAAGACCCTATAAGCCAAACCGGTTGATGTTTTGCGCAGCGGGATTAGGCATAGGACTGGTTCTCGGGGGTGGGTTTGCTTTCGGCCAGGAAAAACTGAGTGGCAAGATCTACAGCGAACGCGAAATTAAGAAGCTGGTTCCTTTCGACGTGATCGCGGAAATTCCGACGATCGAAACGGTTGCGGAAGAGTCGGCCCACCGCCGGGGGCTCTGGATCGCGAGCGCGGCTGTGCTGGTGGTTGTAGGTTTCATCTTGCTGGGATCGGCCGTCGCGTATCTGTACGGCTAATAGTTATCTGTGCGCGGTTCATCGACACTGGGAATAAATGTATAAAAGCTTCTACAACCTGAAACGGAATCCGTTTGAGATTACGCCGGATCCGTCGTTTTTGTTTCCGACGACACGGCACAATGAGGCGCTGGCTTCGTTGTACTACGGCGTGACGGCGCACCGCGGGTTTGTGGTTCTGACCGGCGAAGTGGGCACGGGGAAGACGCTGATCCTGCGCTCGCTGCTCGGGTTGTTGCAGCGGCGGGACGTGGCTTTTGCGCTGGTCTTCAATCCGACGCTATCTCCAGTAGAATTCATGCGCTATATCGCGCTCGATTTTGGGTTGCAGGCAGCGGGCAAAGCGAAAGACGAACTTATCCACGTGCTGAACGGCTTTCTGCTGACGCGGCATCAGAAGGGACTGACGACGATTCTGGTGGTCGATGAGGCTCACCACCTGTCGTCAGAAGTTCTGGAGGAGATACGGCTTTTAACCAACCTCGAAACATCACAACAAAAATTGCTGCAAATTATATTGGCGGGCCAGCCGGAGCTGGATCAGAAGCTTGACTCCCATGAACTTCGGCAACTGAAGCAGCGGATCGCGCTGCGCTGCCATCTTGATCCGCTCAATGCGATTGAGACGCGGGAGTATATGCGGCGGCGGCTGCAGATTGCGGGAGCGAACGGAGCGATGCAGATTTTTTCCGGGCCGGCGATTGAGGCGGTGTATACCCATTCGCGCGGGATTCCGCGGCTGATCAACACCGTTTGCGAGAATGCGCTGCTTGCGGGCTACGCCAAACATGCGTCTACTATAACAGCGGAGATTATTGACGGCGTGGCGCAGGATTTGCGGGTTGGAGTGGTGGTTGCCGATCCGAAAAACAGCCGGCGGTCGAAAGAGGAAGAGCAGCAGAACGAGCTGCTACAGGCGGTGAAGACGCTGCTTGAAATGCGCGATCGGATGCATCAGACGGAGACGAAGGGGCGGTTGCAGTAGGGCCTGGTTTCTTTCCTATGAGCTATATCTTTGAAGCGTTGCAGCGGGCAGAGGCGGAGCGGTCGGGCGGGACGCTGCCGAAAGATGCCGACTCAGTCGCGGAGTTGCTGCAAAAAGTTGAACAGGAAATCGACCGCAAGCTTTCGCATTCTGAATTGCCGCCGGCCGAGTTGCCGCTCACCGAATTAACGCTGGCGGCGTCGAGAACAGAGGTCCCTGCGCAGGGAACATTTGCTGCGGCAAAGGTGCTGATGCCGGCGCTCGGAGCCGACGCCCGGCTCGTGTGTCTGACCGACCAAGGGGGCATGGCAGCGGAGAAGTTTCGCGTGCTGGGATTGAAGCTGCGGCACATGCGTGAAAAGCGCAAGCTGAAACGCATCGTGATTACCAGCAGCATTCCGGAAGAAGGGAAGAGCCTAATCGCCGCCAATTTGGCGCTCAATCAATCGCGCAGCAAGGTTCTCAGCACGGTGCTGATCGATGGCGACCTGCGAAGGCCGGAACTGGCAAGCCGGTTCGGCTTTCATCGAAATCTGCCGGGGCTGAGCGAAGTGCTTCGCGGAGAGCGTCAGTTGTCGGAAGTTGTATATAAGCTCGAAGGCTCGGGCCTCTGGTTTCTGCCGGCCGGCATGACTCCCGAGAATCCGCTGGAAGTGATGCAGTCGGGCCGGTTGCAGCAGTTGCTCGAGCAACTCGATGCGTCCTTCGACTGGGTGATTATCGATACGCCGCCGGTTCGTCCTCTGGCGGATACGCCGCTCTGGATGAAACTGGCCGACGGAGTGCTGCTGGTGACGCGCGAGGGCGTGTGCGAGAAGAAGCAGTTGGAGCGGGCGCTCGAAGTAATCGATCCAGCCACGATGCTGGGCGTAGTGGTCAACAGTTGCAGCACCAATGAACAAAAGTACTACTATGCACGATACGGCTCGACGGCGAGTGATGACGATCCTTCAGTCGCCGAGAATTGAAACCCTAGTTTTACTTCACCTCTAGATTCAATCTTCCTTCCCTAATCCCAAATTCTGTCAGTGATGCTGCGGCGGCTTTTGCCGTCCGTGGCGCGCGAGGAGATACATCCATGACGCCCACAACGACAAAATCGCGATCTGCCGACGGCAAATCGCGAACCCAGGACTGGTTAGGCTCGACGGAAGTCGCGTCCAAGGAGGTGCTTGGCGAAGAGGTCTTTCGGAAGATGATTTCGCTGGAACGAAAGCGCAGCGAGCGGACGCAGCGTCCGTTTGTGCTTTTGCTCATGGATACCGGGCGGCCGCAGCCGACGGGGAAGAATGGGAGGATATTGCTCGACATTCTTTCTGCGCTGCAGTCGGCCACGCGCGAGACCGACGTGATGGGATGGTATGAGACGAACGCCGCGGTGGGCGTGATGTTTACCGAGATCACCCTGGAAAACAATCTCATTCTCAGCACGATCCTCGGGCGCATCAGCGATGTGTTACGCGGCCGGCTAACGACGGACCAGTTCAGCCAGATCAAGTTCTCTTTTCATTTGTTCCCGGAGGAGTGGGACGCAAGTAATCCGGAGCGGCAGAGCAATCCGACGCTTTATCCCGACCTACACCAGCGCGATGGAGCCAACCGGTTGGGCCGGGCGTTGAAGCGGAGCATGGATATTTTGGGAAGTCTTGTGTTGCTGATTCTCTTGTCGCCGGTGTTTGTTGTGATTGCGGCGGCGGTGAAATTGACTTCCCGGGGGCCGATTCTTTTCCGGCAGAAGCGCATCGGGGAACACGGGACGGCGTTTACGTTCCTGAAATTCCGCTCGATGTATGTGAATAACGATGCCAGCCAGCACAAGGAATATGTGCGGCAATTAATTGCTGGGCAGGCGGCCAAGCAACCGACCAACGACGCCGGCGAAGGCGTGTTCAAGCTCACCAACGATCCGCGGATTACGCCGGTGGGGAACTTCCTGCGCCGATCGAGTCTGGATGAGTTGCCGCAATTCGTCAATGTGCTGCGCGGTGACATGTCGCTAGTCGGGCCGCGGCCTCCTGTTCCGTATGAGGTCGAGGCTTATGCGACCTGGCATCGGCGCCGCCTGCTCGAAGCGAAGCCAGGCATTACTGGACTCTGGCAGGTTCAGGGGCGGAGTCGCGTTGGATTTGATGAGATGGTTCGGCTCGATCTGCGCTACGCACGCCATAGTTCTCCGTGGCTCGATCTGAAAATTCTGGTGCAGACTCCGCGGGCGGTGATTGCTGGGAACGGCGCCTGCTAAATGGAGCAAATCTTTTTCCCTTCCTCCTCCCGGTTAGCTCGTCGCCAAAGACTCACAGCACTTAAATCTTCCCCGGTTTCGATGCATTCTCGTGAAGGCGGAATCTTATGATTAGGTTTGGAGTTATCGGCTACGGTTATTGGGGGCCGAATATCGTGCGCAATTTGCGCGCGCTCGAAGGTTGCCAGGTGGTCGGAATCTGCGATCAGACGCCGGCGGCGCGCAAGCGCATACAGGCGGCGAATCCGGGGATTCCTGTCCATAGCGATGCGCTCGAACTGATCCAGTCGCCGGATGTGGATGCGATTGCGGTCGTCACGCCGGTATGGACGCATTATGAGCTGACCAAGGCGGCGCTCGAAAACGGCAAGCACGTATTCGTGGAGAAGCCTTTCACCAGCAAGGCGGCGCAGGCCGAGGAACTGATTAACCTCGCGGAGCAGAAGAATCTTCAGATTATGGTGGACCACACGTTCCTGTTTACCGGCGCGGTCCGCAGAATCAAGAAGCTGCTTGGGGAGGGCGCGCTCGGAAAGCTCTATTACTACGATTCGACACGCGTGAATCTCGGGCTGTTTCAGCATGATTGCAATGTGATTTGGGATCTGGCGCCGCATGATCTCTCGATCATGAATCATCTGCTGCATAAAGATGCGGAGGCGATCTCGGCGACTGGGCAATCGCACCTCAACGGGCATGAAGATATCGCTTTCATCACGGCGTATTACCCGGACAAGATGATTGCGCACGTTAACGTGAACTGGATCTCGCCGGTCAAAGTTCGAACCACACTGATCGGCGGCGAAAAGAAAATGCTGGTCTGGAACGATCTTGAGGCCGACGAGAAATTGAAGGTCTACGACAAGGGCGTAGACGTGAAGAGCCAGGAAGGTGTGTACAACCTGTTGGTCAGCTACCGCTCGGGCGATATGTGGTCGCCGCAGGTTGAGCAGGTGGAAGCGTTGAAGCTGGAATTGACTTACTTTGTGGAGTGTATACAGAACGGCACCAAGCCGTTCAACGACGGCTGCGCCGGCCTGAAGGTCGTCCGCATGCTGGAAGCGGCGAATGAATCGCTTGCCAAGCGTGGCGAACTGGTCTACATCTGATCGGTCATCTGATCGATCCCGCGCTAACGGAACGGAAATCCCACCTGTGAAACCAACTGTCCTAATCGTAACCACAACGAACTGGGTGCCGACTGCCCGCCTCGCGGTGGCTCTTGCCAGCGCAGGGTTTCGCGTCGAGGCGCTTTGCCCGGCGGAGCATCCGGTGGGTGAAACTCAGGCCGCTTATCGCAGACATACTTATCGGGGGCTAACGCCGCTCCGGTCGCTGGCTCATGCGATCGCGGTTTCGAAACCGGATCTGGTTATGCCTGGAGATGATTTGGCAGCCCGGCATTTGCATGACCTTTATTTCCGGCGCGAATCTTATTCGCGAGATGCGGGGAAAATAGGAGCTCTGATTGGGCGCTCGCTGGGGTCGGCAGAATCTTTTGCGATCGCGCAATCGCGAGCGGCTTTCATGGATATAGCTCGCGAAGAGGGCATCCGGGTTCCGAGCACAGGCGTAATTGAGACTGCCTCGGATATTCGGACGTGTGTGGAGAAAGTTGGTCTGCCGGCAGTGTTGAAGGCCGATGGTACTTCGGGAGGCGAGGGTGTGAGGATGGTTCGCACCCTCGAAGAGGCGCAACGCGCTTTCCGGAAGCTTCACGCTCCGCCGCTCGTGGCG
>Ga0209624_10000522_pt1 | contig 33717 bp, 20 predicted proteins | sample JacPinW_OM2H0_O1_FD_188565 | JGI IMG/M metagenome (GOLD analysis project Ga0209624, IMG submission 188565) | Forest soil microbial communities from Algoma, Ontario, Canada - Jack Pine, Ontario site 1_JW_OM2H0_O1 (SPAdes) (version 2) | ecosystem: Environmental > Terrestrial > Soil > Boreal...
AATTGACCTCGAAAATCGAGGGTTGGTTGTTGCCGAGGGAGAGCCAGGGGTTTGCCGAGTCATTTGTTTTTCGCCGCGCCATGATCTGACGCTGGCCACGATGTCCCCGGAAGAAATCGAACCGGTCGTTCACACATGGGTCGGACAGTTCCGAGAGCTCGGCGCCATCGAAACCATTAACCACGTCCAGATCTTCGAGAATCGAGGCGCGATGATGGGAGCGAGCAATCCTCATCCTCATTGTCAGATTTGGGCGACGTATTCGATCCCCGAAGCGCCAGAGAAAGAGTTGGTCGCCCAGCGCGCGTATTTCAATTCCCACGGCAAATGCCTACTATGCGACTACATCGCGTTGGAGCAAACTCAATCGCTGCGTATGGTGTGTGAAAACGAAGGCTTTGTGGCCCTGGTTCCTTTTTGGGCAGTTTGGCCATTTGAACTTCTAGTTTGCAGCCGGCGTCACATCGGGAGCATGAACGAATTCAACTCGGACGACTTGATGCTGCTCAGTGACATCCTTCATCGTGTCACCAAGACCTACGACAAAGTATTCGGCGTCCCATTTCCCTATTCGATGGGATTTCACCAGTCGCCGACAGACGGAGAGGATCATTCGGAGTGGCATTTCCACGCCCATTTCTATCCTCCGCTGTTGCGCTCGGCGACGATTCGCAAATTCATGGTCGGATTCGAAATGCTAGGAACTCCGCAGCGGGACATCACGCCGGAGATTGCCGCCGAGCGACTCCGCGAACTTGCACGGTAGGAGCCGGGCGATTACATCATGGCGGTGTATCCTTCCCGGTTGGACAATGAGGGCATTTTCACATGAAGTCTTTTACTAGAATCGCACTATGTTTCCTAGCGTGCTTATTCCTGCTCTTCGCGATCGCGAGGGTGCCTGTTGTTCCTGCCGCGGCTCAGGCGACGTCCATTCCCACGTCCCGGTTGATTCAGCCCGAAGATTTGGTAAAGATCATCCAGTCCTCCGGTAAAGACAAACCTCTGATGATTCAAGTGGGCTCGCACGTTCTATATGCGCAAGCGCACGTCCCAGGCTCGGAATACATTGGACCGGCTTCCAGCGATGCCGGCCTACAGCAACTTCGACAACGCATGGCATCGTTGCCGCGGTCGAAGTTCATTGTTTTATATTGCGGATGCTGTCCGTGGGGTCATTGCCCGAACGTGAAACCCGCCGATGATGCGTTACACGCGATGGGATTCACGAACGTCAAGGTCTTGTATATCGCGGATAATTTCGGGACGAATTGGGTCGACAAGGGCTATCCGATCGCGAAGGGAGAATAATTTCCTCCCGTTGAAAAGGATTCTGATCGTAGTCATTGCCGCTACGGCGATCGTGGGTGGTGTTTACTTCACCCGCCATAGCCGGTCGACGCTCACGGCGCCATCGACGAAGGAGCGTCGGCTGGCCCCGGATTTCACGCTTCCGCAACTAAACGGGCAGCAACTCACCCTGTCAGCGTACCGCGGAAACGTTGTCTTGCTCGATTTCTGGGCAACATGGTGCGTTCCGTGCCGCGAAGAAATTCCTCACTTCATAGCGTTGCAGCAGAAGTACGGGGATCACGGCTTTCAGATGATCGGCGTCTCCATGGACGACAGTGCGGATCCAGTCGGTCCCTTCAACCAGCAATTTCATATGAACTATCCGGTCGTCATTGGGAACGCGAAGATCGGCGAGCTGTATGGAGGCGTTCTGGGTTTGCCGATTGCGTTTTTAATCGATCGAGATGGTCGAATCTATGCGAAACACATCGGGGCGACCAATGCTGCGATTTTCGAAAAAGAAATCAGCAGCCTTCTGACGGCTCACTGAGCGGCCAGCTTCGTCTGGCCTCAACCCTGCCCAAACGTCCTTCGGGCCAAATCAACGAAGAGGTCGAGCGCCATCTCTGGAGGAGAGTCGTGCCCGCTCTCGCTATCTCACAGTTTCCGTAAAATTCAGCGGACCCAAAATAGACGTTGTGGCCGAGATGGTCACCGTGCCCGCCTTCGACCCGGTCGTGTAACTCACGGATGCCTGCCCAAGCGAGTTCGTGACGGGAGTCGTGGTGTTGAACGTGCCGCCGGCTCCGTTGTCTGTGAACGTAACGGTCGCTCCGACAATCGGATTGTTGTATTGATCTGACAGGGACACAACCAGCTTCTTGCCAAGTGTCGTGTTGGGATTTCCACTCTGGTTATTGCCTGAAACGATCGCAAGATTTGTGGCAGCGCCGGCGACAGCTTTCTCCTGAGTCGTAACATTTACGCTGCCGTCGGATGCGGTGATGGTGATGACTGCCTTCGCGACCGTAGGCAGCGTGTACGAGGTCGAGGCTTGGCCCTTCGTATTTGTGACTGCGGGGTTCGGAGAGAATGTCCCACCGGCTCCTCCGTCGCTGAACGTAACGGAAGCACCGGATACAACCTTCCCGGAAGAATTCTTCGCGGTTACAACAATCGCAAGCGGCAGAGTAGTTCCTACCGTTCCCGTTTGTCTCCCTCCCGAGGAGAGAACCAACGTTGTCACGGAGCTCGACGTCGCGGTCTCGGTAAAAGTTGCAGAGGTATAACCAGAACTAACAGCTGTGATGGTGACGGTTTTGGCTGAGCTCGGCAGAGTGTAGGTGCTCGATGCAGTGCCGTTCGTCCCCGTGATCGCTGTCGGACTTCCGAAGGTACCGCCGGCTCCGCCATCGCTGAACGTAACCGAAACACCCGATGCAGGGCTCCCGTTTTTCGTCGCGGTGACCATCAGGGCCGTGGGCAAGGTCGTACCAACGATTCCCGACTGATTGTTTCCCCCACTCGCGGTGAGCAACTCCACGTTCGCGGTGGAAGTCTCGCTAAACGTTGCGCTCGAATAGCCGGAACTGGTCGCATTGATAGTGACCGTCTGCGCGGTCGACGGCAACGTATAGGTTGTCGATGCGATACCGTTGCTCGCCGTAATTGCGACCGGAGTGCCAAAGCTGCCGCCAACGCCGCCATCGCTAAAGGTAACGCTGACACCCGAAGCTGGATTGCCGTTAACCGTAGCTAACACACTCAGCGCTGTGGGGAGCGTGCTTCCCGCAGTGCCGCTCTGATTGTTTCCGCCGTTGACTGCAAGAGTGTCCACGTTGGCCGTGGCGGTCTCCGTGAACGAAGCAGCGGAATAGCCTGAACTGGCAGCGCTTATCGTGATCGTCTGCGCTGTGGAAGGTAATGTATAGTTCGTCGAAGCAACGCCATTGCTGCCGGTGATCGTAACGGGAGAACCAAAACTGCCTCCAGCGCCGCCGTCGCTGAAAGTCACGCTTACCCCGGAAACGGGATTACCATTCTGAGTGGCAATCACGCTCAGAGAAGTCGGAAGAGTCGTTCCCACGCCACCGCTCTGATTGTTTCCGCCATTTACGGTTAGAACCTGAGTTGTCACCGCGGACGTCTCTGTGAACGTCGCGCTTGCGTAACCGGTGCTGGTCGCACTGATCGTGACCGTCTTCGCAGTGGATGGAAGCGTGTAAGTCGTCGAAGCCTGACCGTTGCTGCCCGTCGTGACAATCGGCGTTCCGAAAGTTCCACCCGCTCCCCCGTCGCTGAAAGTTACGGTCACTCCCGGGATGACCGCGCCACCATTAAGATTGGACGCTAACACGGTGAGCGGAGTGGGGAGCGTGCTCCCCACGTTGCCGGTTTGATTGTTGCCGCCAGTCGCAGTCAACGCCAAAGACTGGGCCAGATACCACGGAGTGGTAGTGTCGTCGGTCTTCAGGAAGTCCAGCAATTCCGTCGCGACTTTTAACTGACCATATGTAGACGAGGGGTGGGTGCCGTCGGCCGAAAAGTCTTCGCAATCCCAGACCAGGCCATCATTCCGCCCCAGCATGCCGTTCGACCAGTAATAAGGCCCCCACGACATCCACGGCGCGACCACTGGCCCGTCGTTCGGGTTGTAATTCAGGTTCGCGTTCCCGTTCAGTTGGTCCTGAATAGCCCATTTAACCGCGAAGCCAACTTCATACGCGTAAGGTTCGGGATTGTCAGGAGTGCCGACACCGTTGGAGTAGCCGGCATATACCCGGGATGAGAAGTAGACCATCTTCAGATTCGGAAATAACGTGAGCATAGTTTGCATCATCGTCTCGTATTCCGACTGAAGTGTAGTGATATCCGAGGGGAACTTTCCGCTGGCGATGCCGTCTGTATCTTCCATCCAGATCGCGACGACCTGTTGCGAGGTCACGCCATTCTGCGGCAAGTAGTTGTCGAGGACGGTGGACCAGTAAGCGGAAGTCGTGCTGGTGAAATTATTGGGAGTCGCTCCGCCTTGCGCGCCGTTGACGATGACGAGATTGGGATTCTTGGATGGGTCCGCGTTCGCAACCGGCAAGAAGCGATTGAACTCGTTCTGCGCCGTCGATTCTCCGATGGCCATTAGAACGTACTTCCCGGTGGGACTTGGATTGCCGTTGGCATCGAGTGGCTGGACCCCCTGGGCGAACGCAACGCCATCAGAGTCGTGAGACGCCGGGCGTACGTTACTGCCATTCGGATACAAACCACCTTCGGAACCCTGATAGGTTCCGGTTCCTAGGTCGGTCAACGCGACCATCGGAGTCGACGTATTCGGAACATCGAACGAAATGTCATTGCAGTTGTCGCCGAGATTCGCAAAGACGCCAAGCGTGAAGGTGCTGTCATCGGTGGCACTAGTTGCTGAGTCCGTGACTTGCACGGTGAACGTATAGTTCGCGGCTGCGACAGAAGAACTCACAGTGCCGCTGATCACGCCGGAAGGAGAAAGCGTCAAACCCGAAGGCAAGTTCGAACCGCCCGCCAGCATCCACGTGTAGGGCCCCGTGCCACCGCTAGTCGCCAAGGTCGCTTGATAAGCCGCATTCTGTGTCGCCTGAGGCAGTGTCGGAGAAGTCGAGACCGCGAGGGTCTTGGCGGCAACGGCGTTGCCGTTCAGAGCGCTTCCATTGTCCGGAATTTTGTCGTAGTTAAAGTCGATCGCTCCGGTTTCCGAAACCGCTTGGCTCGGTGTGTAGTACACCGATACCGGCAGACTTGCTCCAGCGGCGATCGTGTATGGCAGCGTGATCGCGTTCGTTGTGAAATCGGGCGGCGACAGCGTGATTGCCTCTAGCGACAAACTACTGGTGCCCGTGTTGGTGATGGTCACGGTCTGCGCACCGCTGGTCGATCCGACACTCTGGTTGGAAAAGGTCAACGTGCTCGGACTCACCGTTGCATTGGCATTCGCTGTCAGTCCGGTTCCGCTCAGAGGAACGTCGAGGTGGCTCCCGTCATTCAGGGTAATAATGAAATTGCAGTTGTAAGACTGTGCAGCGGTCGGCTGGAAGAAGATGGAATAGTGAGTAATTTTCTGCGTCTGTCCAAGAGTGAAGGGCGCGATTCCTGAAGCGATTCCGTAACCCGCGCAATCGAAACCTACCGTTTCGATGATGATCTGTCCGCTGGTTGTCAGGTTGTTAATCGTCAACACCCTGCTCCCGGCTGCCTTGCCCACATAGGTATTTGCGAACGACAATGAACTCGGCGTGGAAGAGATCTCGCCGGTATTGGATTGCGCAACCACAGATATCGTAGAGACTGCGATCAACAGGAGGCTGGAAGCGACACGAGACAGGACGCGACGCAGTGACAAGTTCATGGACCCTCTTGGAGCAGGAAATTGAGAGCTCGAACCGCGACGCTTCCGTCCGCCACGATGCGAGGCCAGGGTTGCGGACTACCTCGAGAGACACAGATCCAGCAGCAGCATCTGGGGAGCTCTGAGGGAAGCCCTTAAAGCATTAACTGAGGCGGGTGATCTAGGCGCACAGAGAAGCTGCACCCAACCCTTGGGGAGTTGAACCCATTGTGGGTTGCACTCTTGGTAGTGTCAATAATGAAAGTTCCTGCACACCCGAAGGATGACTCCAGCGGGAGAAGAAAGTTTTCAGGCTGGAAAGTCCCAGCCTTCTTCCTTCATTTTGCGGTTGCTCCAATGCTGAAGTTGTTCAAACAAAGCAGGCTCGATTACCGCGAAGCGGATGCCGACGCGCCCTTCGTCACCCACCCACATCAGCCGGGCTTTGGCTTCGAAGCGAATTTCACTCTCCGGCAAATTGAAGCTGACGTCGAGCATCCCGGCGAACCGTAAGGGCTCTTTCAGCCCGTCTAACCCCATGCCACCCGTACTGAGATTGACTCCTTGCACATGAATTTCGTCGCCTTGGGTATTTCTTATAGTTACAGCAATCTCGACACGGGCACGGAAGAATTTTTGCTGTTCGCTGCTGATAAAGCCCAAAGAAGCGCTGGTTTCACCAGGGGCGAATGCAATGTTGTATTCCTTCAGCTTGCGACTCAGAGTGCGGCGAGAAATACCGAGTTGTTCAGCTGCCAGTGTCCGCTGCCCCCCCGTGCGCTCAAGAGCCTTGATGATCATCTGCTCTTCCATGCTCTCAAGATTGCTCACCGGCATGGACGCAGTTTGACGAAGGGCGGAGGGCCCTCCCGTAAGCCCGGTTGTCACACGTGGAAAATCGACTTCGGCGCCCGAGAATTCCATCGCGAGGCGTGCCATCAGGTTGCGTAGTTCGCGAATGTTCCCAGGCCATGGATGCGAAAGCAGCGCAGAGATCGCTTGTTCGGACAAGTGCTTGTTGGGAGCCTTCACTCGAAGAAAATGTTCGGCCAGCGCAACAATGTCTTCAGGCCGTTCACGCAAGGCAGGAACGCGCAGCTGAAACTGCCCCAGACGATGAAATAAGTCTTGCCGGAATCGACCTTCTTTGACGGCGGCCTCTAGATCCTGATTCGTCGCAGCCACGATGCGTACGTCGACTCGTATCTTGCGGTGTCCTCCGAGCCGGTAGAACGGCTGACCGTCAAGCACGCGAAGGAGCTTTACCTGCGTTTGGAGTTGCAATTCTCCGATTTCGTCCAGGAAAAGGGTGCCCTTGTCGGCAAGTTCAAACAACCCGGGCTTCGAGGCCTCGGCACCGCTGAAGGCGCCTTTCTCGTATCCGAAGAGTTCGCTTTCGACAAGATTCTCGGGTAGAGCCGCACAGTTGATATCGACCCAAGGACGGCCCCGGCGGTGCGATGATTCGTGAATGGTTCTAGCGATCAATTCCTTGCCAGTTCCGGTCTCGCCGGTGACCAGGACTGTTTCACTATGGCTTGCGACACGATCGACAAGCGACATGAACTTATGCATCACCGGGCTAGCCAGGATGAACTGCGTGTCGTCGATCTTGCGTGAGACAACGCCCGGCGCAACCGGAGGAGTGGTGACAGAAGAGTTTGACGCCACTTCCAACACAGGCACGACAACTCCGATCAAAGCCATCGGAGTGGCAGCAGTTTCCCGAAGCATTGTGGCAGCGAGCTCTACTGGAACACGGCTCCCCGTCTTGGATATTCCAAATAGCTTTGAGCGATAGCTGCCTTGGGTGGAAAGGGCATTCAGTATCGTGCCTTTCAGTTGATCGCGATCCTGCTCTGTTGCTTTCTCGGCCCGGCTGAATAAAGCTGCAAACTCCCGCCCGATCAATTCCTGCGGAGAATAGGCGAAGAGTTGAGCGAAGGCAGAACTGCAGGCACCAAATTTCCCTTGCAGATCGGCGTAAAACACCGCCATGTTGTCGGATTTCGCATCGAGATTTCCACCATCAGTCGGTGAAACGGCGCGAGTCTCCTTCACGTCCGAGTTTTGACGCCGCATCCGCATATCGGGCATTTGGGACGATGGTGACACACCGAACGAACTTCAGCCGAGATTCATGTATTTAACCGCGTAACGAAAGTAATCGGTATTCGCCCCGCTAGATGTCTCAAACTCTGAGATTTTTCATCTTGCTGAAAAGGCATGTGTCAAAGACTCAATGACCTGCGTGCGTTACCACAGTAAGCTTCTGAAACCCTAGTCCTTCCAATACGATTCGGGCGGGACCTGATATTCCCTGACCACCCCCCTGCCGCGAGGATTTCAGGCCTGATACAGGCGTTCTGTTTGTGAATCACGGCCCAAGACCCATACAGAATTTCCCAGCGCATGAAGGCTGGGAGCATTCGATAACGTAAATGAAACCAGAAACCGACGGATTATCGTTACAGACGAAGGCATTCGTCGGGATCGCTGTGTCTCTCGGCATGGTCGTGATGGCACACGCCTTGTTGCATTGGCAATCGCAAGACCTGATGCGATTCGCCTGCTACCTGGTGGTCGCTGTCATGGCGTCGGGCCTGAAAGTGCAACTTCCGGGCATCGACGGCACGATGTCGGTGAACTTTCTGTTCATCCTGCTCGGCGTGCTGGAGTTGAGTCTTCCCGAGACTCTCGTCATCGGCTGTACCGCCAGTTTGGTGCAGAGTGTGTGGCAGACACGGAAGCGCCTTGATCCTGTGAAGGTGCTGTTCAACGTAGCTGGGATGATGGCCAATGCCAGCGCGCTTACCTACCTCACCTATCACTGGCTCGCGGAAAGAGCAGGATCCAACAAGCCCATTCTGCTGATGGTCGCGGCTCTGGTGTTCTTTTTCGCTAATACTTTGCCGATCTCGGTTGTGATCGCAATGACCGAGGGAAAATCGAGCCGGAAGGTTTGGTCGGAGTGTTACTTCTGGTCATTCCCGTATTATCTGGTCGGCGCCGCCGCGGTGGGGCTCGTTGGAATCGTGAATCGTACGGCCGGATGGGAAACCTCGCTGCTGGTTCTGCCGCTCATTTACTGGGTCTACCGCTCCTACCGCCTCTACCTGGGACGGCTCGAAGCGGAGAAGGAACGGGTCGAAGTCGAAAAGCGTCACGTGGAACAGATCGCTTCCCTGAACATGCGTACGATCGAGGCTCTGGCGCTAGCCATCGAGGCGAAAGATCATACGACTCATACCCACCTGCAGCGCGTACGAACGTATGCCGTCGAAATCGCCAAAGAACTAAATCTTGCGGAAGAACAAATCGAAGCACTGCGGGCAGCCGCACTGCTGCACGATATCGGCAAGCTCGCAGTTCCTGAGCAAATCATCAATAAGCCCGGAAAGTTAACGCCGGAAGAGTTCGAGAAAATGAAAGTCCACCCGCTAGTCGGAGCGGAGATTTTGGAGCGCGTGGCATTTCCGTATCCGGTCGCGCCCATCGTGCGATCGCATCACGAACGCTGGGACGGCACCGGTTATCCCGAAGGTCTGGCCAGGGAAGACATTCCGATTGGAGCACGAATTCTGGCAGCCGTGGATTGCCTAGATGCCTTGGCTTCGCACCGTCAGTACAGGCCGGCATTGCCACTCATCGAGGCCATGGCCAAGGTCAAAGAAAAATCAGGGACTTGGTTCGATCCTCACGTTGTAGAGCTTCTCGAAACACGCTTCATCGATCTGGAGCGCATGGCCCAAATCACCGAGGAAACAGTTGGTACGCAGGGCCTCTCTAAATCGGTTCGCGTGGAGAGAGGGCTGGCGCCAGCTGCAGGCTTTGAGCGGACCGAGCCCACAAACGGAACCACGGATAACGCGGACTTCCTGACTTCGATCGCCTCTGCTCGGCAAGAGGCGCAGACGATGTTTGAGTTGAGCCAAGACCTTGGCGTCTCGCTCAGCTTGAGTGAAACGCTTTCGGTACTGTCGATGCGCCTGCGGCGGATGATCCCTTACGATTCGATTGCCGTGTTCGTGAATCGCAACGGCTGGCTGTTACCGGAACTGGTGAGCGGGGAGAATTTCCGCACGTTGTCGTCCCTGAAAGTGAAGGTTGGCGAGGGATTGTGTGGCTGGGTGGCAGAAAATTGCAAGCCGATCGTGAACGGAAATCCGCAGGTGGAAGCCGGATATGTAGTCGATCCCGGAAAACAGACGACTCTGCAATCCGCGCTGGTTGTTCCGTTAGAGGGCCTGAATGGTGTGGTGGGTGTACTAGCCATGTATCAGGCAAATCGCGATGCGTTCACGCCCGATCACCTGAGAATTCTGCTGGCCGTTGCATCGAAGGTCGCGTTATCGGTTGAGAACGCCCTCAAGTATCAGCAGGCGGAAAGCTCCGCGACGACGGACTATCTGACTGGATTACCAAATGCGCGTTCGCTGTTCGTGCATCTGGCTCAGGAAGTGGCTCGCTGTCGCCGCATGAAGACATCCCTTGCTGTACTCGTCTGCGACATCGACGGATTCAAGCAGATCAACGATTCGTACGGACACCTCGAAGGCGACAAACTGCTGCGAGAATTCACTTCGCGGTTGAAGGACGTCTGCCGCGGATACGACTATGTTGCCCGCATGGGCGGCGACGAGTTCGTCATCACCGCACCGGGGCTCACCGCGGAAGCTGCGCAAGAAAAAGCCGAGCGATTGAATCAAGCTGCCATCGAGTCGGGCCGCCACGTCTGTGGGCGCGATCTGATCACTCTCAGCGTGGGAATGTCGTTTTGTCCGCAAGACGGTACCGACGTCGAACGTCTGCTGGCAGAGGCCGACCGCAGGATGTACTCCATGAAGCAGGTCCACCACGCGGAACAGGCTGAGCGCGAGCAAGGCAAGCAAACTCTCGGGGCATCGGCCACATAGGAGACCTTAGACCATGCTCGGGAGAATCGCGCGGCATGGGCTCACCATCCTCGCCACAGTTTTTATCGGCGGACTACTTTCAGCCGCGCTGGTGCGATTCGCTCCCGGCTTTGATGCCGACGAAGCCGAGCTAGATCCCCACCTGAATTCCGAAAGTCTTCAGGCATTGCGCCAGACGCGGGTTGAGCAACACAACCTCGTTCGTTTCTATTTGCATTCCGTGCAGCGCGCCGTTCACGGTGATCTCGGAACTTCGATCTCTTTGGGACAGCCCATCACCGGGCTGTTGCGAGACCGGGTTCCTTTGACGCTGCGACTGGTCGGCGTCGGGTTCCTATTGAGTTGGGCCACGGTGCTCGCGCTGTCACTGAGCGCAGCGTGGCTGCGTGCTTTTGCATATGACACCTTCGCAACGATCCTGAGCGGCACTCTGTTGTGCATTCCGGCAGCAGTGTTGGCACTGTTGTCGGTGCTTTGGAACGTTCCCGGAGCGCTGGCGATCGCGTTGATCATCGCGCCCCATGACTATCGCTATGCGCGCAACTTGCTCGCAAAGGCTTATTCCCTGCCTCACATTGTCACAGCTCGAGCGAAGGGACTGAGTGAACTGCGAATTCTGTTCTGGCATGTCGTTCCGGTGGTTGGTCCGCAACTACTGGCTGTAGCGGGCGTCTCGGTAAGTCTCGCTGTGGGAGCGGCGATCCCGGTCGAGGCGCTCTGCGGGCTTGCGGGCGTCGGACAACTTGCTTGGCAGGCAGCTTTAGCCCGCGATCTCCCGCTGCTGATGAACATCACAATTCTGGTGACGCTGGTAACCTTGCTCGCAAACTCAGGTGCCGATGTAATCGGACATATGCTTCGAGGCCAGGAAGCATGAAGATCTGGCGCAGGGTGGCGTGTGCGGTTCTGCTATTAGTCGTTGGAGTGACTCTGGCGGCGAACTGGCTTGCGCCAGCCGGGTACGCCAAGCAATACCGCGAGGAGGCCGATGCCGCTCCGTCGCATGCACATTGGCTAGGCACGGACGAGATCGGGCGTGACCGGTTTGCGCGTGTCTTGTATGGGACGCGGATCTCGCTTCTGCTCGCGCCAGCTGCAGCTTTGCTTTCGACGTTGATGGCGGCCTTGGTTGGCGGATTGGCTGGATATCTCGGCGGCACCTGGGCCCGTGCAGCGATGGCGATGACCGATTTGTTCTTGTCCTTGCCGTGGCTTTTTCTGCTGATCACAGTCCGCGCATTGATGCCATTGAACGTATCGCCAGTCGTTTCCGTGTTAGTGACGTTTTTGATGTTGGGTCTGCTCGGATGGACAAGCGCAGCACGCGTGCTCTGTGCGACCGCAAGCTCACTGCGGGATTCGGATTTTGTACGGCAGGCGCGGGCCTCGGGGATCCGGGGAACACGGCTGTTCTGGATGCACGTATTGCCGAACTTGAAGCCAGTGTTGTATGCGCAGTTCTGGATTTCGATTCCAGCCTTCATTTTGAGCGAGGCGAATCTAGGGATTCTCGGATTGGGCGTCGCTGAGCCGATGCCTTCCTGGGGCAGCTTGTTGAAGGAATTGGAAGGGATTGTCTCGGTTGGGGAACAGCCTTGGAAGTTCGTACCCCTCTTGCTGCTGATCATCGTGGTCACGTCGTTTCAACTGGTGCTTTCGAAGCAGGAGGAGGCAGCAGCATGAGCTCCTCCGGAAAAGGTTCGAAGTAATGTCGAAGTGGGGAAAAGCAGTTCTCGTTTTCACAACTTGCCTGAGTATTTTCACAGGCAGCGCGCTCGCGCAAGGCGAACTGCGATTCTGCCTGCGCTCGGAGCCAAAGACATTCGATCCGCTCAAAGTAGAGGACGACGCTTCGGTTGCGATTCGCTATTTAACAGGTGGAGACCTGCTCCGCCTGAATCGCCAGACACAAGCGCTGGAACCTGAACTCGCCCAGTCGTGGAAGGTCTCGAAGGACGGGAAGCAGATCACGTTCAAGCTACGCAGCGGACTATCTTTCTCCGACGGCACTCCGTTTTCCGCCGAGGATGTTGCTTATACGATCCAGCAACTGATGGACCCTTCGCTGCACTCGCCCACAGGAGATGCGTTCCGCTCAGGCCCAGGAAACACGGAGACGAAGATCATCTCCCCAACTCAAATTTCGATTACTTTCCCGGCGCCAGTCGCGGGTCTGGATCGACAATTCGATCAAGTAGCGATTCTCTCCGCCCACTCGCCAAAAAAGGAGATGGCGGTGCTCGGCCCCTTCATGGTCGACGACTACAAGCCCGGTGCGACAGTGCTGTTGAAGCGTAACCCCTACTACTGGAAGACTGATGCGCAAGGACGAAAGCTTCCCTATCTCGATGGCATCCGACTGGACATCCAAGCCAATCGCGATGTCGAGATGCTGCGCCTTAAGCGTGGGGAAATCGACCTGATTAACACGCTCGACAGCGAATACTTCGACAAGCTGGCAACAACGTCGCCGCAAGTTGTGCACGATGCCGGCCCGTCGCTCGACAGTGAGCAGATGTGGTTCAACGAAGTGGCGAAGTCTCCACTGCCGTCATACAAAAAGAATTGGTTCCATTCGGCGGCTTTCCGGCGCGCAATTTCCGAAGCGATCAACCGGGAGGATCTGGCTCGGGTGGTATTTCGCGGACACGCGCAGCCCGCAGTCGGCCCGGTTTCACCGGCTAACAAATTCTGGTTCAACGCCAGGCTGAAGCCCGAATCGTATTCTGCGGACGCTGCGTTGAAAGCGCTACAGAGCGAGGGCTTCCGCCTTGAGAACGGAGCGCTCAAGGATAAAGAGGGCAATCCGGTGGTCTTCTCGATTCTCACCAACTCCGGAAACAAGAGCCGAGAGCGCATGGCCACCATGATCCAGGCGGACCTCCAGAAGATCGGGATTCACGTCAATGTCGTGACTCTCGACTTCCCTTCCCTCATCGAACGCATGACGCAAACATTCGATTACGAGGCAATCCTGTTAGGCCTGACGAATGTCGGACTCGATCCCAGCGAGCAAATGAACGTGTGGCTGAGTTCTTCGGAGAATCACCAGTGGAACCCGCAGGAGAAGACTCCGGAAACCGCGTGGGAAGCTGAGATCGACCGGTTGATGCGGACACAGGCGTCCTCGGCGGATGCGAAAAAGCGCAAAGAAGCCTTTGACCGCGTGCAGGAAATCGCAGTGGAGCAGGCGCCGTTCATCTACTTAGTGAACAAAAATGCCTTATCCGCAGTATCGGCCAGAGTACAGGGCTCAATCCCAGTGATTATCGCGCCGCAGACTTACTGGAATGCCGATCAACTTTCAGTGAAATAGAGTCACCCAAATTTGCATCTCGAAGAGGCCCGGCGACTTTGGCGGAACAACCTGACATCGACGTTCTAATGTCTGCTCACGTCTCGGTGCGCTATGGCGACAAGCCTCCCGTTTTGCGCGAGGTGAAGCTCGACATCCGCCGAGGCGAGGTATTGGGTCTGGTCGGCCAGAGTGGTTCCGGCAAAAGCACCCTGGCGATGAGCGTCTTAGGATTGCTCGATCGCAAGCGGGTAAAGACTGAAGGCGCGATCGAGTTCGAAGGATCTGATCTGTTAAAGCTCCGCGAACGCGAGCTACGGGAGCTTCGGGGAAAGAAGATTGCACTCGTATTGCAGAGTCCTCTCTCATCCCTGAATCCAGCTCTCAAAATCAGAAGACAGCTTAGAGAAACTTGGCGAGCTCATTCCTCGGGGTCAGTCACGGATTGCGATCAAGCGATCCGCGCAGCCCTCGAGAGCGTAAGTTTGCCATCCACCGAAGAGTTTCTGCGCAAATATCCATCGCAGATGAGCGTCGGCCAAGCTCAGCGGGTACTGATTGCGATGGCGGTGATTCACCGTCCTGCCTTGCTGATTGCCGACGAAGCGACCAGCGCCCTCGATGTGATCACACAATCGGAAATCTTGAAGCTGTTTCGTGAGTTAAGCCGCAGTTCGGGGATGACTCTTCTCTACATTTCGCACGACCTCGCTTCGGTCGCCGAGATCTGCGATCGCATCGCCATCCTGCACCAAGGCGAGATCGTAGAGATCGGAGCTACTGAACAAGTTTTGACCGATCCTCAACACGAATACACGCACCGGCTGATGGCTGCGATGCCGAGATTGTCTCAGTCTTCGGCGAAGCGTAAAGCAGCCGCGATTTAATCTTCGCGCCAGCCAACTCCGAAATTCCTAACGAACTTCAGTCACCACTTCCAGACACACTCAAGTCACCGTAGCTCGCCTGCTCGGCGGGACAGAGTGTCCCACGCCCGTGCTGGAGGGACAGAGTGGCCCGATCTCGTCGCGAGCCCCCGTGTCATTATCCCTAGATTCAGCGACTTACAGCTCATCCATTGGCTCCCGCCGTGCAACAGGCTCTGTGGGTACGAAGTGTGATCTTTTCCCCCTATCAAGAAAGGGTGAGATTTATGCGTGGCACACAGCAGCCGAAAAAAACTGGTCGTGGTGAACGGCACAGTGCGGCATGGGGCAAGCGTCTCGCGATCGTCCTCGCGCTGACAACGGGGATGGCGTTCGGCCAAGGTTGGAATTATCTGGCCAGCAACGAGACGGGCAAGTTCTCCTCGCGGTTGTCTCCCGAGCTTTCGGGATTCGTTTCTAAAGCACAGCAGGGGTTAGGTAAGGGACAGACGGTAAGAGTCATTGTTCAATACCGGCAGGTTCCGACAGCAGCGCATTACGCCACCATGCAAAACCGTGGCGGCCTCCTGCATGCGAAGCTGCACATGATTAAGGGCGCGGCCTTCACGGTTCCGGTCAGCGCGCTGCCTGCACTTGAAGCGGACCCAGAAATCGCGTCTGTCACGATCGACCATCCGATGAATGTCATGGATGATCTGACCAATGGCGCCACCGGTGTAGCAGCCGCTTGGAACTCTGGCTTTACCGGAGCAGGCGTCGGCGTTGCTGTGATCGACAGCGGTATCAACGACAGCCATCCGGACTTGCACGGCGCCAACGGAGCTTCACGCGTCGTATATCACCAGGATTTCACCGGAACAGCGACGACCAACTCGAACGGCGCAAAGTACGACCTCTACGGACACGGCACCCACGTTGCCGGAATTATCGGCGGCAACGGTTCGCTCTCTGGCGGACAATATGAAGGCGTGGCACCTGGAGTCAATCTGATCGACCTCCGGGCGCTGGACGTTAACGGAGCAGGCACCGACAGCACGGTCATCGCAGCCATTCAGGCGGCGATTTCACTGCAGAACACCTATAACATCCGCGTCATCAACCTGTCACTCGGACGCGGCGTTCCGGTCAGCTATACGCAAGACCCTCTTTGCCAGGCAGTTGAAGCCGCGTGGAAGAGTGGAATCGTCGTGGTGGTAGCGGCCGGCAACTACGGACGCCTGAGCTTAAACGGAAGCAACGGTTTCGGAACAGTCACCGCACCAGGAAATGATCCTTATGTGTTGACGGTGGGTGCGACCAAGGCCAACGGATCTGCTTCTGCTTCGGCCGAAACCCTGGCCAGCTACAGTTCGAAGGGCCCGACGACGTACGATCACGTCGTGAAGCCCGATCTCGTTGCCCCGGGTAATGATGTCGTCTCGTTAGCGGCCCCGGGAGCAACACTCGAAGCTGCGTATCCTTCCGAAATCGTAACTGGTACGGACGGCAGGAACGATTACTTCACCTTGAGCGGCACCAGCATGGCGACGCCCGCGGTCGCAGGAGCCGTAGCATTGTTGTTGCAGGAACAAAGCACTCTGACACCCGATCAGGTGAAAGCGCGCTTGATGAAAACTGCCAGCAAGATGAACGTCGTGTTTAACTTGTTTTCGACATCGGCTTATGTGCCGCACCTGTCGCAGACCTTCCTCTCGACCTACGATCTGTTCTCGGTCGGATCGGGTCTATTGAACGTGCAGTCCGCAGTCGCGAATACGGACCTCGCTCCTGCTGCCACTGGAACCGCCCTTTCGCCGACGGCAGTCTTCAACCCGCAGAATGGAACGATTTCGCTCGTATACGGAAATTCGAGCGTGTCTCCGAATTCAGTGGTTTGGGGAAGCTCGGTCGTCTGGGGAACCTCGGTCGTCTGGGGCACTTCCCTCGTGAGCGGAACGTCGGTTGTTTGGGGTAGCTCTCTGCCCTGGAACAGCAATGCGCTGAGCGCGTTCAGCGTGGTATGGGGATCCAGCACGGGAACAGCTTCGGCCACCAGCGTAGTCTGGGGAGCATCTGTAGGAAACGCCGACGCCGCGTTCACCGACGCCGGAGACGACGAACAGTAGTAGCCGTGTGAATGAACGACAGAAAGGAGACGACAATGAACAACACACGGCAAACTAAAATCTTCATCGGCGCGATGATGATGGCCGCAGCGGCTACAGCGGGATATGCAGGATTTGTGAGCCATACGACACATCCTCTGTTCGCGCTAGCGGTTCTGGCGCTGGCAGCAGCAACGTCGCGAATGAAAGTGAAGCTACCCGGCATCAACGGCAACATGTCAGTGAACCTGCCCTTCTTGCTGACGGCGGTTGTGAATCTAAGCGCAGCTGAGGCTGTAGCTGTAACCTGCGTTTCAACCGTGGTCCAATGCTGGCCCCGGAAAAACGCGAAATTCAACCCGCAGCAGATGGCGTTCAACCTCAGCATGATGGTATTTGCGAGTTCACTGGCGAGCCTCATGTTCCATGCAGCGTGGCTCGGCAAATCGCCCCTCCAGGGAAATGCTCTTGGATTGGCGCTGGCGACGGCCACTCTGTTTCTGGGACAGACGGCTCCGGTGGCTGGTATCGTCGCAGTCAGCGAGGCAAAAGCGGCGGGGCTCGTATGGTGGAACTTGGCTCACCTTGCGTTCCCCTATTACGTGGTCAGCGCCGGCGTAACCTCGATGGTCCAGGCGATGAGTTCGCACCTGGGCTGGGGATTGGCACTCGCGGTATTCCCCGTGATGTATGGAATCCACCGCTCTTATCGTCTTTACTTTGGGCGGATCGCAGAAACACTGCAGTCGGGCGTTCTGGTAAGAGCGGCCGGAGCGGGAGCGTAGTAAGCATTTCAGAACGAGAAGACGAGGTGGCATGCGCCCGCATAGCGCATGTCACCTTTTTCTTTTGGGCCAGTTACTGTGTGTGAGAGAGCAGCGACTATTGGACCGATTTTTGCATCGGCAAGACGTACACGTAATACACAAATAGAAACACCAGAATGAAAAATGCGCCAATCGAAACGGAAAGTAGAACTCCGCGCAGCATTGTGAACGAGGACCGTTTTCGCTTCCGACTTCTCTTCATGAACTACGACACGTTCCTCTGCGACGATGCGCGATCAGAAGCTGTCTTTGCGGCCAACCGGCCGTAGACCGTTCGTTAAGCTCCCTCACTTGTGCTACGGCTGTGCTCCGATTTCGAAGTTCATGGTTGAAAGCGAAAGCCGGTACTGGTACTGAGCGTTCACATACCCGATCGCGGCATCGGTCTGCTGTAGTTGCGCTTGGCTGAGCTCAACAATCGAGCCCAGTCCCAACTGATAGCGTTGCTGAGCCAGGTTTAGGCTTAGATCAGCTTGCTTTGCCAGCTCTTCCGCCACGCTGACGCGCTGAAAAGCTGTATTAGCAGAGAGCCACGCCGTGCGCACGTCCCGCACAACCCGATCCCGCAGATCTCTCGTATTCTCCGCCGCGGCTTTCGCCCGATAGTTCGCCTCTGAGGCCTGCGACGTGAACAGAAACCCGTTAAATATCGGTACGCTCATGTTCACCCCGATGGCTCCGTACCAACTCGAGACGAAATAGTTGGGAGAGCAACCGCCAAAGCAGTCCGGACGCACCGGCGACACTCCTGCAATCCCCAGCGCACTGATCGTCGGCAGAAGCTGATCTCTTTGAGCCTGGCGAAATTTGTCCGCAGCCTGTTGGTTGTAAGCGAAAGCCTGCAAATCAGGTCGCTGCTGCATAGCGGTACTAATGAGAACATCGACGTCCGGCGGAGGCGCTGGCAGTTGCGTATTCTCGTCGGTGAGTTCGTAATTGACTTGTTTGTCGAAGCCGAGAACCGCCGTTAAAGCAGCAATGGTCGAATCGACATTATTCTGCGCGTCAAGTTGAAGCAGTTTAGCCTGCGAGAGATTCACGTCGGCAAAAGAGAGATCGAGCGACGACTTCAGTTTGCTTTTAGCCAGTTCGTCGATCTGATGTTGAACCGATTGCCGGGTGATGACCGTCTGCGTTGCGACTTTGAGCAGCGCCTCGGCCTCTAGCGCGTTATAGAAGGCCTGGTCAGTGGCTAGAACAATATCTTCGGCCGTTGCAAGAGCATTAGCATTTTGAGCCTTGTCTAAGAGCTTCGAATACGAAACGAGATTCACGGTGCGCCCGAAGTCTGTCAGCAATTGGGTGAGCGTCACGCCTGCGCCAGCATGCTCCAGGAGGCGAGGCGCGTTCAGCGATCCCGCGCCGATACGGCTGCCTTCGTTTGCGTCCACCGCCGTAATCGCACCGTTGAAGGTTGGCAGTTCTGCCGCTCGAGCCTGACGATAGACTTGGTGTTGAGCCAACCCAAGCAAATGCCCGACGCTGATCTGGGGATTATTCTTTAGGGCTAACTGCTCCGCCTGGACGCGAGTGAGTCGCATCGGGGCGTTCGGAGTCGGAACAGCCCGTCCACTCTGAGGAACTGTCGAACTCAATGTGTGCGAGTCGTTTGCGTTCTGCGCACCTACTACGAATCTTAAGTTCGCTTCTAGCGGCGCGGCCATCGAGCGTCGTACCATTTGCGGCTGCGGAGCAGACGGCAAGTCTTCCGTTATTCCTGAATCGTCAGGAGTCTGTGCTGTGCCAGATAGGGGCAGAGTAAACAGCACCAGGAGAGTCGAACACAGCAAAAATATTTTTACTCTCATTGAGCGAGCTCCGGCTCGGCGGATTGCTTATCTTTCTTTCCGTAAACCAGCAGGTAAGCTGCCGGCACAATAAAGATCGTCAGCACAACCGATGACGTCAACCCTCCGATGATGGCCTTCGCCATCGGCGCATATTGCTCAGCGCCTGTGCCCAGTTTCAGCGCCATCGGAATCATGCCGATGATGGTCGCCAACGACGTCATCAAAATTGGCCGCAAACGTACGCGGCAGGCAGTGATCACGGCATCCGCCGGTGACAACCCTTGCTTCTCCAGATTGTGTGCGAAATCGACGATCAAGATGCTGTTGGAGTCGGCGATACCCACCAGCATGAGCACTCCCATCAGCGACATCACGTTCAGGGTGCTTCCCGTCAACGGCAGAATAATCAGCACTCCGACGAATCCCATCGGAATCGCCAGCATGATCAGAAATGGATCGACGAACGACTTGAATTGAGCGGTCAGAATCAGAAACAAGAGCAGGAAGGAAATCAGGAAGCCGAAAGCGAAGCTTTTGAAGGATTGTTCCATGCCATCCACCATGCCCCGCAGGTTGACTCGAACGTTCGACGGAATCTCCTCCTTTGCCAGAATCTTCCGAATTGAACTCGTCACGTGTCCTAGATCTTCTCCCGAAGGAGTGACGAAAATGTCGACCGCCCGTTGAATCTGATAGTGGTCCACTTCGGTGGGAGTCTGCACCTGCTCGACATTGACCACGTTGTTGAGAACCGTCGTCGGCCGGCCTCCTCCACTGCAGGCCCAGGACGGCTGCCCGCTCCCCAGGCGCGGCGGCCCGGCAGGACCACAGTTCATGTTTCCTCCCGACCCCGGATCCCGCAAAGGAATCTGTCCAAGGTCAGCCATATTGTGAATCGCTGCCTGCCCTTTCTCGAAAAACTGCACCGTCAGGTAGTAATCGTTGCCGCTTTTGCGATCGACCCAGTAGTTGGGGGCAATCATGTAGTTGGAGTTCAGAGCTGTAATGACATTGTCGACCACATCCTTCTGCGTCAGTCCGAGTTCCCCGGCATGGACCCGATCCACATTGAGTCGCAGTGCGGGATAATTCATATCTTGCGGAATGTAGACTTGGCCGACACCGTGAACCTCACGAATGCGCGTCGCCAAGTTTTGAGCAATGCCATAAATCTGATCCAGGTTTGAACTGCTGACCTGCACATCGATCGGAGCGGGCATACCGGTATTCAGGATGGCGTCGACCATGGAACCGCTCGAGAAGAACGTGCGAATCTCGGGGAACTGCTTTGACATGCGTGCCTGAACGCGGTCCATGTACTGGAAGCTGCTTAGTTTGTGCGATGGGTTCAGCTGCACCTGCACCGTCGCCGTATATGGACCGGAGTTCGTCGTGTAGAGCGCAGAAAAATCCGGAACAACGCCGATATTGGATACGATCCTTTTCAGGTCGTTGCCTTCCATCGCTCCGCGAATCAAATCTTCAACTTTCGCGACGTATTGGTCCGTCACTTCGATGCGCGTGCCGGTCGGAACCTTCACATTGACTGTGAACTGTCCGGCATCGGTTTTGGGAAAAAATGCCAACCCCATCAGCGGATAGATGGCCAAGCTCGCCAGAAACACGCAACTCAAGGCTGCAACGGTGAGTCCAGGTCGCTGTACTGCTCGTCTTACCCAGTGCTCGTAAAAGTCGAGAATCTTGTTGAACATCCGGTTGAAGCCTGCATTGAACCATTCCATCCATGATTTGCTGTCCGTAGCAGTCGGCTCGACCTCGTATTCCTTATGCTCGTTCTTGGCTCCATGGTGAGGAGCCGACTTCAAGAAGCGGGAACAGAACAGCGGAATCACCGTCATTGCCACAACAAACGAAGCCAGCAGCGAGAGACAGAAAGCTAGCGCCAGCGCCGAGAATAAGAACTTTGCAACGCCATACAGAAAAACGACCGGGAAAAAGTCGACGACGTCGACCAGGGTAGCGGCGAGGACAGCTAGGTTGACTTCGGCGCCGCCGACCTCGGCAGCCACCATGGGTGTTGCTCCCATTTCCAGATGTCGATAGATGTTCTCGAGCGAGATCACAGAGTTATCGATCACACGCGAAAAAGCCAGCGCCATGCCGCCCAGAATCATGGTGTTGATCGTCCCACCCATCAGGGCAAGAATGACGAACGCGGCCAGAGCCGAAAGAGGAATCGACAGCAGCACGGCCGAAGTTGCACGAAAGCTGCCCAGAAAAATCAGGATCATCAGGCTGGTCAGGATCAAGCCCAAGAATCCTTCGTGCAAGACTGTGTCGATCGCTTCTTTCACATAGACAGACTGGTCAAACACAATGCTCGTGACCATCTGCTTAGGGATATCGTAGAGATGCTTGATCAACTGGCGGACGCCGTCGACAACCGCGATCGTGTTGGTGTCGCCGCCCTGCTTCATGATCGGGATATAGGCCGACCTCTGGCCGTCGATGCGCACAACGTTGTACTGGATTTGGTGGGAGTCCTCGGCCTTCCCTACGTCGTTGACCGTCACCCATGAATGTCCGTCGACTTTAAGCGGGACCTTCCCCAGTTCCTCCATGCTGTCCACGAGACTGTTCGAATATACAAAGTAGTCGTATGGTCCCATCTTGACGTCGCCAGCGGGCAAGATGAGATTCGAGTCGTTCACGGCGTGAACCACATCCATCAAGCTCAACTGGCGCGATGACAACTTGTAGGGGTCCACATAAACCATGATCTGGCGATACACGCCACCGAAGACACCGGGGATCGAGGATCCCGGCACGCTGGTGATCTGGTTGCGAATCTGAAATTGCGCATAGTCGTGAAGTTGCGTCTCGTTGAGACCTTCACCTTTGACGGTGACCAGCGCGACGGGCAGGCTCGACGCGTCGAATTTCAGCACGACCGGAGGCAGCGTTCCCGGTGGCAGACGCTTTAAGTCAGCCAGCGCCAAGTTAGAGAGTTCAGTCACATCGGCATCCGGACTTGTGCCCGGCTGGAAATAGACCTTGATGATGCTGACGCCCAACATCGATCGAGATTCAAAGTGATCCACACCCGCGGCCAGCGTGAAGAAACGCTCAAGTGGGTCGGTGATATCAGTCTCAATGTCCTCGGGCGGCATGCCGCTGTAAAAGGTCGCCACCACAACCTCGGGCAGGTTAATCGGAGGAAATAAATCGACCGGCATGCGGGCGATGCTGGTAACCCCGATCACTAGAAGCACAAGGCAGAGAACAATAATGAAATACGGATTACGAATTGAAAAACCTGGCATAGACCCTATCCAATCTTGTTGTTCCTAACTCGCTCCTAAAACGTAACGGCCTTCGTTACTGCTGGGCATCGCCCTCTTTGTATTCAGGCAGGGTCATCATCTGCGGAATCACTCTTTCGCCGGACCTTAGACCGCTGCGGTCGCTCACGACTACCTGTTCTCCTTCTGCCAAACCGGACACGACTTCTGCATCGCTGCTCGTTTCCAGCCCAACCTGCACTGGACGTTGCACCAGGGCCCCGTCAGAACCCACCACAAACACTGTCGTGCCTCCTCCGCGATGACTGAGCGCCTGTATCGGCACCGAGGGAATGTTGTCTTTCCGATCGAGTTGCAGATCTGCCTCTGCATACAAACCTGGCAACATGACACGTTGTGGATTCGGCACATCAACTTCGGTGTGCATCGTTCGAGTATCGGATCGCACATCGACTGAGAAACGCGCTACCTTCCCTGGGAATGTTCGATTCAGCGAGGGCACACGAACGTTGACCGGATCGCCGATCTTGATGTCGCGCACGTAAGCCTCCGGAACCGGAATCACCAGACGAAATAGATCGTCCTGCGAAAGCTTGACTAGCGGCATAGCCTGCGTGCTCGATCCCGTTCCCGCCTGCATTAGCGTCCCGAGGTTTGCATATCGTTCCGTGACGATTCCCGAGAATGGCGCCGTAATTTTCGAATAATCGTAGAGGCTTTGATCGCGTGCGAGCTTCGCTTTAGCAACGCCGAGCTGGCTCTGGGCAGCCTCGAGAGAAGCCTGCCCTGCATCAACTTGCGATGAGGCCGCAAGATCTTTCCCTTGTGCGTCATCGACTTCTTGTTGAGCCACGATTCCGGGCTGGCTCTCGAATACTCCGTTCAGCCGCGTGTATTGCAGATGCAGAGCTTTATATTGTGCCTGGTACCGGCTGAGCTCATGCTGCGCCCTCGTCACTTGGTTCGCCGCGTTTCTGATTTCCGCCTGGTCTTCCTGCAGTTGCGCCTCTAGTTCAGGAATCTCCAGAATCGCCATTTCCTGTCCTGCCTTCACATGGCTGCCGTAGTCGACCAGCAATTTCTTGACGTATCCTGACTCTTTCGCGTAAACATCAATCTCCTGGAAGGGCACCAGTTCGGAGGAAAGCGTGAGTTGCTGACCCAGCGTCTTCTTGACGACCTTTGTGACCCCTACCGTAATGGTGGGTCCATTTGCCTCAACTTTTTTCTGACTCCCACCGGAACAGGAAGACAGCGCCGCAACTGCGCTGATGCCAATGATCGCAAGGGCAAACAGAAATACTCTCTTGCCGCCGCGGTGCCTCCCATTTGATCTACTGTCGCCTTGAGTCATCGCCTTGCTATCCATCAACTTTCTCTGGCCCATTTCGCCAGCAATATCCGACGAAGAATTACGGTTAGAGCAGCGTCGTCCTCATGATCTCGCTGAGTCGCGCTCGGTGCCACTCCTGCCGGAGTAGCCCACATTTCTGCCGGTACTTTCAATTCCATGGAACTTGCTTCACATCAAGAGAGACTGCGCGCGTTGGGAGCGTGGCCGATGTACTTTCCGCTTATCGCAAATACACAACGGACTAGTTGCAATAGGAAATCAGCTCAGCAGCACCGACCGCACACACTAGGAGAGCAAATCGGAGGATGGAGGAGGGCGATTCGCGAGGCTTTGGTCGAGGAATCGAGTAATTGCAGAAGGACCAGTGGGAGACAGCGGAGGATACTCGGTCGGCGAATGCAGGATTGCGGCTTGGGCGACGGGTGGTAGCCAGTTGGCCGTGCTCTTCGTCAACCGCTGACGCCCCGATTCGGACGAGCACTGCTTATGAACGACGCTTGTTCTTGTGGCCGAGGAGTATTGAGGAGAACAGTATCGAGTAGCAACGCTCACAGCGATCGAGCACACAGCCACAAGCACCAGCAGCGCAGTCCTTATATTGCGCCGGGGGTTCTCGAAGTTGGTGAGCTGCAACATCTTTAGATGCTGGACTGCCTTGTTTTTATCATACGTAGGAAGCACCCGCAACGGCTGTATATGACGGCAGTAACCGAGTGCCTAACAAATGGTTGGATCAGCCCGTACGCGAGTTGGTTGCATGCTATCTGCAGTTCTTGCGGATTTTTGCACCTTCAGCCCTGGAAAAAAGCGACCGGAAAATCATTGAGTAAATCGTTCAGCATCAAGCAGGCTCCGGTCTGTCGATCCTGGGATGCCAATTCGGTCGGCGCGAGAATGCTCTTCCAGTTGCGCGGGCTTGGCGGCGGCAAAACAATATGGGTGTCACACCAGTCGATTCTGGCCGGCAAACTCCCGGATTTATCAGCGATCCGACAAAGCCACCGCGGGAGAACCACCAATGTCGAAGCCGATGGCGTTCTTCGAAGAAACGCTATTACGTTTTCCGAGTGGCACCCTGCAACTTGCAAAGGCACAAACTCACCTTCATGAAACAAGTCGCCATGATCGCGACGAAAACGGAGAGCCTTCCGAATGAGATACAGTTTGATCTTCCCGTCTTGCCAGTGCTCGACGAAACCGCGCCGGGCTTCCTTGATGTCTGTGCCTTCAGAGCTCTCGATCTCTTTGAGGGCGGTTTCCCTCCGTGCAAAGTCGATTGCGCCTCGATTGTCAGGGTCCACCAGGCGAAGATCCCACAACTCGGAGCCTTGATAGAAATCAGCTACGCCAGGCGCAGCAATTTTGAGCAGCGTCTGTGAAAGTCCATTGACCATTCCGAAATATGCAATTTTCTCCTGAAACCTACGGAAGTCATCGAGAAATTCACGGTTCTCCGACGACAAGATACCCGCAACGAATTTCTGCAACGCGTCTTCATGTGGCTGATTGGGGCGTGTCCACCGGGTGTGGACCATAGCCTCGCGCGTCGCTTTGACCAGATGCGCTTGCACGCGCTCGATCAAAGACTCATCCGCTTCCCGATCGAGCGGCCACACGCCCAGCAGTGTCTGGTACAAAAAGTATTCTTCGTTGCGGTCCGGTGCGGATACTCCGCCGGCTTGCTGCTTATACTGTGCGTTCAGTCCAGACCATAACTCCAGATGTTTCTGCCATTCTTCGGGCATCTCCGACAGAACGTTGATTCGGGCGCGAACGTCTTCGCTCCGCTTGGTGTCGTGCGTCGAAGAGGCGTCGAGCGTTCCCGGCCAATCGAGCCGGCGCTTTTCCAGGAATGCATAGAACTCGTCAAGCGTGGAAGCCTGCGTGGGACGCGGATTTCCGCCCACTTCGTTCAGCGACAGCAACGGATAGTAAACGTACAGAGCCGTATCTTCAAAACCCTTGGCAACAATGGGACCGGTAAATTGCTGCCATCGCATGACAAAGTCCAGGCGGGCCTCGCGCTGGTCGGCGAGAACGTGAGGAGGATTCAGCAGAAGCAGCACTTCATGTACGAAATTGAGCGATGCGGCACTCAAGTACGGAGCTCTCGCCCGAGCTGCAGTCACCGCTTCCTCGATGTACTTCGTGGCGTGAGCGGGCAGTTCCATATTTCGGATATAGGTCCGATAAACGCCGAGGCACGCCGTAACTTCGATTAGAGCGTCGATCAACTGAATCCGCTCCAACTCACGCGCATAGCGATCCTGGGAAGCAAGTTCAGCCAGTTGGCGGCCAAGCGTTCGCATTTCCACGCCCAGCAGCGTGTTCATGACCAGCTTCTTCTTATGGTAGAGAATGTCGGAGAAGTCCTGTTTGCGACCGATGAATGTCGAATAGATTTCCTCGACACGCGCGGCACTTTCGGGATCCACAAAGATTCCATTGGCGACATTTACATAGTCGTAACCGGTCGTTCCGTTCGCCGGCCACTCTTCCGGGAGGTCCTCACCACGGGCAAGAATTTTTTCCACCACCACGTACGACGGTGAATCTGTCGAATTTTTATCCTGAGATAACCGCTCCTGAAGCCGTGTGAGATACGAAAAGGGATCTCTCAGTCCGTCGATGTGATCAATGCGAAGTCCCGAGTACGGATTTTTCGCGACTAGTCGCATCACGTGGCCGTGTGTCGATTCGAACACGATCGGGTCTTCCACTCGAACGCCGACTAGATCGGCGATGGTAAAGAATCGCCGGTAGTTGATGCTCTCGTTCATGTTCTGCCAAAAAGCTAGTTTGTAATTTTGTTCGGCGAGCAACCGCTGAAGTAGACCGACACTGCCGGGATCCCCCACCTTGCCGTTTAATTCCGCCACGTTTTCTCGAACTAGCGTCGCGATTTCCGGACTGGTATTCATCAGGGACCGTAATCGGTCGCGCGTGGACTCAAACCGCAATCTCTGCTCCTGTGCAGTGCTGGCGACCCGCCGATCGGCACGGGCGAGATCAAGTGCCGACGAAAGAACTCCTGAATATTCATGGTATGCGGCTGTCTCCTCGCTAAGAGAGTTTTTCAGGCGCCCCGCATGAAGATTCAGGATCGCGTGATAGGACCGGGGAGCTACGGGAAACAGGGATTCAAAGTATTGAATAAGAAAGCTACCGTCGTTATAGACCAGCTTGATTTCACCGGAATCGAGAGCCTCTCCAAACGGGCGCCCGAGGACGGGAAGCAAGATTCGGCCTTCGAGACTGCGGGCGTGCGGATGCCACTCAACGTCGAAGTACGCCGCAAAGGCCGATTGGGTTCCGTTTTCTAGCACGTCCATCCACCATGGATTCTCGGCGTTGGCTGCCATGTGATTAGGCACGATGTCTAATAGGAGGCCCATCCCTCGGTTTTGGAGCTCCGTTTGCAGAGTCGCGAACTCTTCTTCGGTACCGAGATCGGGATTGATCCGCGTTGGATCGATGACGTCGTATCCATGTGTACTACCCTTCCGGCTAGCTAGAATCGGCGAAAGGTAGAGATCAGAGATACCCAACTCGTGCAGGTAATCAAGGATTTTGAGAGTGTCGGCAAAACGAAAATCTGGATTGAGCTGGATGCGATACGTGGACGATGGCAATCGCGTCTGTGGCATCTCTAACCTTGAGGGAGCAAGATGTGGAGTTGCGTAGCCAGGCGATTGAATTCCTCGTGACGCTGGACCGCGACGGGATCCGCTCCAGGAGTATGCCAGCCATTCTGCTGATATGCCGACATCAACGGACGATACACCATATTCTGCGCTTCCCAAAGTACGACGGTAAACGGCAACGAAGGAAGTAGATCCAGCAGTTTGAGCATGCGCTCCACCGTAGCAGGATCAGATGGATTCTTAGCGAACTCCGCGGCTTCTGTCTCGATGCGCCGCCTCATCTTGTATTCGAGAGTAGTTCCGTCCAGAGCGATTTTGCTCGCCGAGGCTTCACGCAACAAAGTGTGAATCGCGTCGAAATCTAGTTCGGGACGATCGAATAACTGCTGTAATTGGCTGTTCAGAGCTATTTCTGCTGCGGACTTCAACGCGTTCGGAACCGGAATGTCGAGTCCGTTCAGGAAGCGGATCAACGGCGCCTGACTCTCAAATACCGTGCGGTATACCGCAGCAGCGGAGTTCAGTGAGTCGGTCAGGATCAGGTTGGCAATCTTTCGCTGCTCATCGCGGAAGAGCGTGCGTAATGAGAAGACATTCTTGCCGTAAATATGATCCAGTAACCGGATTCCTTCAGCAGTATCCGCTTGAGCAAACGCGTCTACCAGCTTCTTTTCTTCTTCGTCTGAATGATTCTCGAAGGGTTGAACTCCAGCCGTAACGTTATGATCCCCAAGATGCAAGACGGCGAAACCCAACTTCGCATATTCGTCTGTGATGGCGGACCGGAACTGCGCCGAGCCCGTGGCTACCCGCATCTTTCCTTCTACCTCTAGCGAATAACTGAGCCGGTCCACCTCGTAGCAATAAATGCGGGTCTTCTCCGGATACGCCTCGAACAGCGAACTGATTGCATAGTGACCCGCAACACGCTGGATATCGACCACTGCGGGCTTAACCCATTTTTCATAGATCTGTGCGCCATCTCCATTTTCCGGGAGATTGCTCTTGGCCTCAGCGAGATGCTTAACAAAATCAGCCTCGATTGATTCGCCCGAGCACTCTTCGGCTAAACGCAAGGCGCGGCCTGCATAGTGAATTACTTGAACCGTCTCGATCCCCGAGAGTTCATCGAAGAACCAGCCGCAACTGGTATACATCAGCATCGCGTGACGCTGCATTTCAAGGAGCTTGAGAACTTTCACTTGTTCATCGGAGCTCAGCGGGCGAATGGTGTGATCTTTGAGAAACATCGCTCGCGTTTCCGGAGAACGGTCGAGGATGACGCGGATGTAGTCGTCACGGCCGGCCCAGGGATCACGGAAATATGCTTTCAACTGGCTTTCGAAAATCGGCGCGAGGCGGTCGCGTAGCCAATCCAGCGCGGCGCGCAGCGGAGCGCGCCATTGCTGGTTCCACGCGTGTCCTCCAGAGTTGCAGCCACAATCGCTGCGCCAGCGCTCGACGCCATGGACGCAACTCCATGAACTGTCCTCGACGATCTCCACAAGATCTTCGGCCGGATGTTTCTCTAGGAACTCGCCATAATTAGTGAGCTTGGCAACACCGTTCCGCTCGATCTCGTCAAGCGCGTAAGAGAGTGCCATCTCGCCGAAGTGGTGGTGATGGCCATAACTCTCGCCGTCCGTGGCGATGTTAACCAATTGCGGTCCCTGGCGCTCGTCCGAAAAACCGCTCATCAGCCGATCCGCAAATCTCTTGCCGTCGCTCAGCAATCCCTCGAAAGCGACGCCTTGGGAGATTGGCCCGTCATAAAAGAATAGGTTCATTCGCTTTCTTGATGGCAGCCTAGCCGCATAGGCACGCGCCGGATCAATGCGGGCGCCGGTCACGTCGTGAAATCGGGTGCTGCCTTTCGATCGCACGCGTTTGGCTTGGCGAGGCGCCAGGATCGTAAATTGGATCCCATTCTCCGCAAGCACTTCCAGGGTCTCCGTATCCACCGCGCTTTCTGGAAGCCACATCCCTTCCGGAGTCCGTCCAAATCGGCTCTCAAAATCTGTGATTCCCCACTTTACCTGCGTTACCTTGTCTCGCCGGTTCGCGAGAGGAAGGATCATGTGGTTATAACCTTGGGCGATGGCGGAACCGTGGCCGGAATAATGTTCGCGGCTTTCTTGATCGGCTTCGATAATCGCGGCAAGTACGCGAGGGGCTTGATCTTTCATCCACGACAACAGCGTCGGACCAAAGTTAAAACTGATCTGCGCATAGTTGTTCTTCAGCTTCAATATCCGATTTTCGGCGTCCAAAATGCGGGACGCCGCATTCGGCGCATAGCACTCCGCCGTGATGCGCTCATTCCAGTCGTGATACGGATAGGCGGAATCCTGCAACTCTATCGCTTCAAGATAGGGATTTTCCCGCGGGGGCTGATAAAAGTGCCCGTGAATGCAAACGTATTTCACTCCGCCTCCGAAAGAATCGAGACTTTCTTCAAAACCAGAAATGAATAAGGAAAGATTCGCAGTTCGCGTTCCGCCGAAAACATCGCTCCCTGCCGTAAATTGGGCTCCGGACCGTTCCACTTTGTGGATGCAGACTGGAGAATGACCGCCCACTTCCCTGCCAACTCTGGCACGGTCAAGGTGACCGGAAATTCTGCGAAGTTAAATACCATGGCGGACTGCTGAGAGTCGTTATGATACGCCAGCAGTAAAGCGCTGTCGCCAAGTTCTCTAACGGTGTGCGAGGCAGCGGAACCTAGCGTGAGTTCCTCTCGGATTCGAATGAGTTGTTGGTAGAAGTGATAGAGAACCTGATGCGGCTCTTTCATCTTCAGCGATCGATCCAGGCGCGACCGCTCAAATGTCCGCTCGTCCTGCGGATCGGGTACGGTGTCATGCCAGCCAAAGCTGGCGAACTCTTCGCGCCGCCCGCGGCGCACCGCCTCCACCAGGTCGGGATCGCCATGACTGGTGAAATATTGAAACGGTGCCGGTTCGCCGTACTCTTCTCCCATAAACAGCAACGGAACGAACGGGGACAACAGAGTCATCCCGGCTGCGAGTTTCAACGCTTCAAAACGTACAAGGCTGGCGAGGCGGTCTCCGGCCGCACGATTGCCCACCTGATCATGATTCTGACTGCACGCGACAAATTTTGACGGCTTGAGTCCTTGCGGCGAGTTCCCATGCTCGCGTCGCCGATAGGCAGAGTATTGGCCACTGTAATACCAACCGTCTCTTAGGATCGCAATTAAAGGAGCGATGCCACCGAAATCCGAGTAGTAGCCGAGATCTTCTTTCGTCAGCAGTCTATGAACGGAATGGTGAAAGTCGTCACTCCACTGGGAGTCCAACGCGTACCCGCCTTGCTCGGGCTCTTTCAGCAGTCGAGAGTCATTCAAATCGCTTTCGGCAATAAGCTGCATTTCACGCCCTAGTCTCGCCGATAGCTTGGACACCTCTGACTTCAGTTCCGCTAACAAATGCCGCGCGCCGAAATCGTAGATTCCGTGGACGGCATCGAGGCGGAGCGCATCGAAGTGAAAGTCCTCCAGCCAATATAGTGCGTTTTCGATGAAGAACCTCCTTACTTCGTCGCTGTCGGGACCGTCGTAGTTGATCGCCTCGCCCCAGGGAGTGCGATAGCGATCGGTAAAGTAAGGGCCAAATGCACTAAGGTAGTTGCCTTCCGGACCAAGATGGTTGTAGACCACGTCGAGCGCCACTGCGAGACCATGAGCGTGCGCTGCGTTGACCAAACTCTGCAGCGGCTCCGGACCACCATATGAATTCTGCGGCGCAAATAGATAAACGCCGTCATATCCCCAATTGCGTGATCCAGGAAATTGCGCGACCGGCATTAGCTCAATCGTTGTAATCCCAAGATCGACAAATTCCGCGAGCTGCGCGATGAGAGCGTCAAAAGTGCCTTCCTTCGTGAAAGTACCCACATGCAGCTCATACAAGATGCTGGTTTCGAGAGAGCGTCCTTTCCACCTCTGGTCGGTCCATCGAAACGCCCTGGCGTCGAATACTTGGGACGGTCCGTGCACACCTTCAGGCTGGAAGCGTGAGGCCGGATCCGGAAGCTCGCGGCCATCCTCAAGACGGTAGAAATATCGTGCCCCAGCTTTCAGTTTTGGAATGATCACGTGATGGTAGCCGTGAACCAATGGCTCCATCTCCGCAAGTTCATCTGTGCCGCACAGATGCACAGAAACTGAACGCGATTTCGGAGCCCACAGAAGAAACTCCACGCCGCCGTCTGCAGTGACGTGCGCGCCTAATCGCACCGAGTTGGAAGCAATGTTGGTATGTGGCATCGAGCATCCCGCGAAGAGAGCCTATATGTCGAACACTCGATAGACTGCAGAGGGTTCACGCGCTTGCAACAAGGTAATGGCGACATTATAAACGGGACTTCCGCCGGTTGTTTTCCCTTCCAACTGTCCGTGATGAGCATGACCGTGAAGGACGAGATCGGCACCATGGCGGTCGATAACTTCGGCAAGTCGCGTTGTCCCAAGAAACGGAAATATTTCGGCCGCCTCCCCCTGCACCGTAGCGGCTATCGGAGAGTAATGGATCACGACAACGCGTTTCGGTGTGCGAAGCTGCGCCATCGCGCGCTCGAGTTTGAGAGCTTCGTCGATCGACGCTTGCACGAATTGTTTAATCTCAGGTTCACCGAACGCCGTGAGCACGCCACGCCCGAAACCTCCCACGAAACCCTTGGTGCCTGCGAATCCGACTCCGTCGCGCTCATATGCGGTGCCATCGAGCACCTTCAAACCTGAGCTTTCCATCATGCGCATTAACTCAGCTTGCTTCCCGCTTTCATAATCGTGGTTTCCAAGTACCGCAACCGTCGGAATCCTTGAACGCACCACAACATTCAACAATGGCTCCATCTCTTCAGTTTTTCCGTAATTCGTCAGATCACCTGCCAGCACGAGGATGTCGGCCTCGTCCCGCACACGGCTCAACTGGTCGTGCAGCGCGTTGTGGCGTGCCGCGGAAAAATGGAGGTCGGCTGTGGCTGCAATTCTCATCAGTTCTTGTCCGCTCCAGGAACTGCTTTCAGTCGTCGTTCTCGGTATTCCTCCATCAGATTCCCGAGACCCCACTCCTTCGCGTCGATGGCGAACATCCTGTCGTCGATCAGGCTTCCGCGAAATCTCGCGTTGGGTTCAGAATGAAAGACCGCATCCCCAAAGCGCCTCAGAAGGTCGCGCCACAGTTCCGGTGGAACATACTGCGTTTGTCCGGGATATACATAGCGGAACAATACCAGAGCCCAGAAAACCATCTCCCAATTTTCTCCCGCCAATTGCAGTACACGTTGCCAGTCAAGTTTTCCCTTAGTGCCATAGATCACATGCGCGATGTCGGCTCCGTCAAAACGCTCGCGCCGCGTAACAAACAACTTGGAAGCAATCAGCTCCTCCGCGGCTAGTACAAGGGTTGGCACTCCGAGCACAACTGCGGGCTTTGAACGCTCGATCCATGAATCATCCACAATAATCGCCGCATTGCTCATACCTGTGATGAGATCGACAAAGAATCCGTCGCGGTGCGCCTTGAAGAGCCAAACCGGGTCGCATGTCTCGCACTCGAACCCCTCCTCACGAAGTAGATTCAATGCAATCGGAGCGTTCTTGGCGGTCAAGAAGAGATCGAGGTCTTTCGTATCGCGGCAAATCCCAGTGTGTTCCTGGAGAGCGAATGCCCCAGCCACCACGTAGGGGATCTCCCGCAATTCGAACAGTGCCAGGATTTCGCGGAACAGGAGTTCCTGCTCCTCCGGCATTTTTACAGGTTCGGAAGACGTCTCCGCTGGAGCGGTGTTCTGCCGTTCGATCATTGGACATCCTTAGATGCGTAATAAGTAAAGATGTGGAATAAGAACGGGAGTTTGCCGGCACACAGATACGCGCCGGGGTATTCAGTCTTTTTGTTTCATTCGACCTGCATACTTCTGAACGGTCGACAAGAAAGACGCGCTCGTCCGGGGAGGGTTAACCTTCCCCCCGAGAATGTCG
>Ga0209624_10000523_pt1 | contig 33704 bp, 32 predicted proteins | sample JacPinW_OM2H0_O1_FD_188565 | JGI IMG/M metagenome (GOLD analysis project Ga0209624, IMG submission 188565) | Forest soil microbial communities from Algoma, Ontario, Canada - Jack Pine, Ontario site 1_JW_OM2H0_O1 (SPAdes) (version 2) | ecosystem: Environmental > Terrestrial > Soil > Boreal...
TGGTAGCCCGGATGAAAATCACATCCTATAATCTTCATTGCGGCTCCTTCCTATCCGAGCCTTGTCTTGGCAAATTCAAGTTTACTCGGTAGGCTCTCGGAGCCGCACTTCGTCATACAATCAAACGAAGTGAGGGATCTGCGGTTAGCCTGAAGGCTCCGTCCCGTTTGCATATTGGCAATCCCGCCCCGCAGCACTTGTATCGTCGCGCCGGCATCCTGCCGGCGTTTTTGACTTTGCGTTTTCCCCAGTCGCGCGACCGTCTCGTCGAAAAGCCCACAGGCAATCACGGCCCGCAGCACTTGTAGCGCCGGCCTTCAGCCCGGCAGCCTTTGCGTTTCTCTCTCGCACATTTTTACCTCTCATCAGGCCGCTCCGTCACCGCCCTCCCACCTGCGCCCGGCAACCTCGACTTCGCCCCACCCGCCGCTTCACCCCGAATCAACTCCTCAACGCTCCCATACGCATAAATCGTCGGCGCATGGCTCGCCATCAAACCCCCCGTATCCGCCGTCGGCCCATAATTACTATGCAGCTCACGTCCAAGCATCCGCAGCATAGCGCTCTGCTGCCCGCGATGATGCGCAGTATGCGCAATCCTCCGAGCCATGATCCATTTCCGCGCGCGCCGCACATCGAAAAACGCCGCATCCTCCTCCCACCACGCATCATTCTTCTCTCGCAGCACTGCCAGCCGCTTCCCGCTATCCTCCGCGTAACGCCGGATAAACTCAATTCGCGTCTCCGGATTCGGCAGCGGCGGCGCACCCACATCAATCCCTAGCATCGTCCGGAACCAGATGTCCTCGCTGGCGCATTGATGCACCATCTGCTCGTGCACGCTGCGTCCCCGCGGGTCCCCCTCGCGCGGCCGGAAGCCCAGATCCTCATCCCGAAACTCGCTCCACATGCTCACCACTTTGATTCTCTCGGTCTCATACGTCTCCACCAGAAAATCGTAAATCATCAACGAATCTCCTCGCTCAACATTGGCATGATGCAATCGGCTGTAGCTCATGCCTGCCCTGAGCTTCGAAGGGTCCCCGGCGCGACGCAGTCGCGACGAGACGTGAGGATTTTCTGTCGTTGGTGCCTGCCAGGAAATTATTTCAACACGGGCTTACGCCACGCCTCGGATATTTCAACGCGCGCAACCATCTCGCGAATATCAGCCACCAAGCGAGAAGCAGCACCACATTAAGCCAGCCAGCCTCCACACCGAACGGCATTCCAGTCAGCCACGCCGGCCCGTGCAAACTTCCCTCGAACAAATGTCCCTTGCCCATCAGCCCGCTGCACGGCACACCAAAGAAATACACTTCGCCCCAATTCCATCCTAAGTGCAGACCTATCGGCATCCACAGATTGCCCGTTCGTCGCAGCAGAAAACATGCGACGAGTCCGAATCCGACAATGTTAATCAAGCCGAGAACCGTCCAGCCCGGGTTGAACATGTGATCGGCACCCATCAACACCGAGGTCGCCACCGCCGCAGGCCAGAACCCAATCCCGCTAGCCAGCGTGAACTGCATGTATCCCCGGTATAAAAATTCCTCGAATACCGCCGCCAAAAAAATAGCCACAGCCCACAAGCACGCATCCCTCCACAACTCAGCCCCGCGAAGTTGCACGCCTCCTATGGAATAAGCGTGCACGAGCCGCAGCAAAACAAGTATCAGCGTCAGCGAAATGAACCCGATCGCCCACCCCAGCCAGAACCTTCTACAAAACGCCCGTCGCCACGGCAACCCATACTCCGCAATACTTCGCCCCTCAATTTTCGCCATGATCCACGCCGCGAGCAGAATCAAGCACACGCCCACCAGAAAGGTAACGATCCCAACTGCCGCGTTACTATCGTCCGGCTGCCGCCCGTGCAGTGCAGCATCGGAAATTTTCGTCGCCGCGTATCCCATCGCAAAAATGAGCGCAAAATAAATCAGCAACCGCCACCCTGCGCGCAGTCCGTTCGTTCCTTTGAAAATTTTGCTGAGCTTCGGTGTCACGGCAACCAGTTTGAATGAATCGTTTAACACATCTTCGCGCTGCCATCGAACCGTTCGTACTGTTATTGAATCGGAGACCCCGATCTCTTCCGGAAATTAACCTCCGGAAATTCTAATTTATACTCGTGTCAGGCGTGGTACCGGTACCGCAGAGGAAATCATACGGGGGCAGCATTCCAACGCCGCATGGCGAATTCCAGATGAATCATGAGACTCTAGCGGATTGCGACGGGATTACGCCAATGCTAAATAGCCGCGATAATCCTGCGCAGGACCCCGCTCGCGAATCACCCGCTGCACACGACCGCCCGAGCCCAAGCCCAGCCACCGCCCAGGCCATTCTCAACGAACTCGCCTCCGTCTTTTTGAACGACGCCGCATTTTGTCCATCTTCCGTTGATTTCGCGAACGACGGCCTGCACGGCCTCAAGCCCGAAGAAGCCTTACCCAAGCACGACAACATGTATCGCGTCCTGGTCGAACAAATTCCAGCCCTGGTTTTCATCGCGTATCTCGAACGGGGCGTCAGCGAAATGTATGTCAGTCCTCAAATCGAATCCGCGCTGGGATTTACCCAAGCCGAGTGGCTCGAAGATCCAATTCGCTGGTACGGACAAATTCATCCCGACGACAAACAACGCTGGAGCTCCGACGCCGCCGAAATGTTCCTCACCGGCAAATCTCTGAAATCCGCATATCGCGTCATCGCCCGCGACGGCCACGTTGTCTGGTTTCAATGCGAAGTCAAAATGGTGCGCAGGCCCGATGGCCGCCCCTGGTTCCTTCACGGCGTCGGCTTCGACATTACCGAGCTGAAACAAACTGAAGAAACACTCCGCCAACGCACCGTTGCGCTTCAAAATTTATCGGCGCGTTTGCTTCGCTTGCAGGACGATGAGCACAAGCGAATCGCTCGCGAGCTTCACGATAGCGTCGGCCAGTATTTGGCCGCCGTAAAAATGAATCTTCTGGTGCTGAAGGGATCGGCTGCAGACGGCAATGACGCCATCCACTCCGAAATAGAACAACTGATCGAGCGCTGCATCGTCGAGACGCGCACGCTATCTCATCTCCTTCACCCGCCCGCGCTTGACGAACTTGGCTTCGCCGCTGCCGCACAATGGTACGTCGAGGGCTTCGCGAAACGCAGTGGCATCCATGTCACCATCGAGTTGCCGCCGCAGATGGATCGCCTCCCTCACGCCGTCGAACTCACTCTCTTCCGCGTCTTGCAGGAAGGCCTGACCAACATCCATCGTCACTCCGGCAGCCCAAAAGCCGAGATCGTCCTCGCCATCAATGATGCCGAAGTCTCTCTCCAAATCACCGATCACGGCCGCGGCATGCCGCAAGACATGCTCGAGCTCTTCCAAAAAACAGGCAGCCACGCCGGCATCGGCCTGGCAGGCATGCGCGAGCGCGTCAACGAACTAGCCGGCCGCCTCGAAATCTATTCAAGCACCCACGGTACCCAAATCAACGTCACCATCTCTCTATCCCCGAACCCGCAGCAAAAATAACCCCCGCAACCAAATAACGCGGCCAGATTCCGAGTCACGACTCAGGACTTTGCGCCGATCCGCTGTTTGCCAAATTGCTTCAACGTAGCCGATTTTGCTAAGGTCGTCGTCATGCCCGAGCATTCCACCGAGCACATACGCGAATTGCTCGATTCCCTTTATCGCGTGGATTCGCGGCGAATATTGGCAACTCTAATCCGCTTGCTCGGCGATTTCGATCTCGCCGAGGAGGCCATGCACGAAGCCTTTGCGGCTGCGCTGAGCCTATGGCCGACGAGCGGAGTACCCGATAATCCGCGACCATGGTTGATCTCCACGGCCCGATTCAAAGCCATTGATACTCTGCGTCGCCGGGCAAGATTTGATGCCTCTCAAGACGACCTCGTGCGCTATCTCGAAGCGCAATCGAGTTCGGCGGAAAGTTCCAACGAAGAGGACAGCCTTGAGGACGATCGGCTGCGGCTGATTTTTACCTGCTGTCATCCGGCTCTTGCGCCGGAAGCGCGCGTTGCGCTCACCTTGCGCGAGGTGTGCGGGCTGACAACCGAGGAGATCGCCAAGGCGTTCCTCACGACTCCGCGCACGCTGGCGCAGCGGATTGTACGCGCGAAGGCAAAGATTCGCGAGGCAGCTATTCCGTACGAAGTGCCCACGTCGCAGGAATTGCCCGAGCGACTGGGCGCGGTGCTTCAGGTCATCTATCTCGTCTTTAACGAGGGCTATTCCGCTGCAGCAGGAGCGGAAGTCACGCGCGCCGACCTAACCGGCGAGGCCATTCGACTCTGCCGGTTGCTGGCCGAACTCCATCCGCAGCCGGAAATTAACCCGGAAGTCATCGGTCTACTTTCCCTGATGTTGCTGCAAGAATCCCGGCGCGTCGCGAGAACTTCGCCCACCGGAGAGCTGATTTTGCTGGAGAACCAGGATCGCTCCCTCTGGAACCGGCAGCAGATCGCCGAGGGAGTCGCATTACTGGAAAAAGCCCTGAAGTCCCGCCGCTTCGGCTCGTATACGCTGCAGGCTGCGATTGCGGCCGTTCATGCGGAAGCAGAATCGATAGCCGCTACAGACTGGCGCCAGATTGTGGCGCTCTACGACCAATTGGCAGAAATTCAGCCTTCGCCCGTTGTCCAACTCAATCGTGCCGTGGCCATTGCCATGCGCGACGGCCCAGAGGCCGGTCTCACGCATATCGACGCGGTGCTGGAGCATGGCGAACTGGCAAATTATTACCTGGCGCATTCAGCCCGGGCAGATATGTGCCGCAGGCTCGGCAGAACAGCGGAGGCTCGCTCCGCTTACGAGAAAGCCCTGGCCCTGACCCAACAGGAACCCGAGCGTCAATTCCTGCAAGAGCGAATTCGGCAGCTGAAACTTTGAGGTTCGTCCTTGTTTTCTTCCCTATATAGATTCGCGTCTGGATAATTCTTTGCGATCACCTCAGAAACGTATTTGATGGGAACCATCTCGGCGAGGTCGGCTCCTGCAACATTGCCACTCACCAGTCCCAAAATCTTGTTTCTTGGGGCGATAAACAGGAACGCCGACCCAGATGCAAATTCCAAAGGCATTAAGAAAACGGGTGAGCCACTGTTCCCGGGCACGAACTTACCGGTGATTATCCAGCTTAATCTGTCCTTTAGCGGTCCGGTTCCGCAACGCAATTTCCCGGTATCGTCCGACACGCTGGAGACTTTCCCGAAAGTAAATGCCGGGTAATTCTTATTCATCTCAAATAGGTCGGGAACTAATGTCGCTGAAATTACGTTGGTGCCAATCCCTATTTGAAACTTTTCAATTTCGTCCTTTGTTGAAAAATCACTGATGGGCAACGCCTGGATATCGTTGTTTATAAATCTCCCCAACCTTCCGTCGAACGGGATGATCGCGACGTCTACTTTGTCATCGGTGTGAGCTAGCCACGTCCTCCGATCGTTCCGCTCTAGGGCGAAAGAGGCTTGCCAAACCCCGATTTTCACAGTCAATTCAATTGGATTTGCCCATGAGCATCCCGCCCAGTGAGGGTCAATAAAATGTCGGCTGGTAACAATGGCCACGTGCGGGTGTGACGGATCACCCATCGCAGGTATAGCAATGAGAAATCCCGTTCCCACCACCACAAAATTATCGTGCTCATACGTAAGAAATACGAGGCTCTTCTTCACAACCTCAACATCTACCGGCAAGTTCGAAGGAGTTGTTTGCTGCGGGGGCGCTGAGAACGCGACTACAAGTAAGATGGCGATCATTCCTCTCATGATTGGGACTTCAACTTACTGAATTGGACACCCTCCATCAACTCAAAGTTTCCGAACGCCAGGGGCACTTGCCTGGTAAATAGCGCAATCGGATACTGGCCCACCGCCAGATATTGAAATGGCCAGGCGCAAAGCATAGTTTAGAGCGCGAAAGAGGCAAAATTTCTGGGACGACTTGTCGAATTTGGCTGGGACGTTCGACTATATAGTGAAGGCCGGACAACCGGCCACTCGCAACAATTCAGGCAGCGCGGTCAAGCTCTTACATAAAAGTAGCGGCCCCGCTACGGTGTCCGCTTGACACTCAAGGAGAAAACGATGCGTTACATGATTATCATGTATCCGGAAAACTACCCAACTGCGAAGGCCGGTTGGGTGCCCGACCTGACCGACATAGAGGACACAAGGAAATTCCACGAGGAAATGGCGGCAGCCGGCGTGCTGCAATCCCTCGACGGTTTAACCCCGCCCGCGACGATGAGCGCGCGCATTACCTTAAAAAACGGAAAATTGAAAGTTACCGACGGCCCGTTTACCGAAGCGAAGGAAGTGATCGGCGGCTTCTATATCCTTGATGTGAAGTCGCGCGAAGAGGCGATCGAATGGGCCTCGCGTATTCCCAGAAAGGACGACGAAATGATCGTCGAAGTCCGCCGGTTATTCGATGTAAGCGACTTCACTCCCGCCGTGCAGGACAAGCTCACGGAGCTTGAGGAAGAGCAGGCCGCCAAGTTCGGTAATAAGCCGGGCCAGACGTAAAAAAACTCTCCGCGCTATGTCGATTTCGCGATGCCTCGTTCGACGTGAAGTAAACTTTCTGGGACGACTTGTCGAATTCCGCTCTGCCCGTTCGCCTATGTAGTGAAGGCGGGAAAACCGGCCGCCCCGAAATCCGTTACACGAATAGGAGGAATCATGCCGCGATATTTGGTTGCAATTCACCACCCCGACGACTATGACCCGTCCGTCGAGACCGAAGCGATGTCCGAGGATATCCACGCGCTCAACCGCGAGATGATAGCCGCCGGTGCCAGGATTTTCGCTGGCGGCCTCTCCGCGGCCGGCCGCGCGAAGTCACTGCGGGCCCAGCCTGATGGCAAGGTGCGCGTCACTGACGGCCCATACCTCGAGACCAAGGAGCACATAGGCGGTTTTTGGATTCTGGACGCCGCTAACCTGGACGAGGCTCTCGCGTGGGGGAACAAGGCTGTCGTTGCCTGTCGGGCCTCCGTCGAGGTGCGCGAGTTCCTTACCATGCCGGCGAATAAATGATGGACTACTCCGCCGTCAGCGCCGGAGAAGCTTCGGCTCCTTGAGTCATCCGAAACAAGGAGGATTTGATGAAATACATCTGTTTGGGCTATCTTGAGCCCGGCAAGTTCGAACACATGTCTGAGAGCGAACGCAACACCGTGCTGGACGAGTGTTTTAGCTACAATGACGAGCTGCGCAAGAGCGGACATCTGGTCGCTGAGGAACCTCTTCAGCCCGCCAACACGGCGGTCACCGTGTCCTGGAAGAACGGAAAGGTTGCAGTGACAGACGGTCCATACGCGGAAACGAAGGAGCAATTGGGTGGAATTCAGGTGATTGAAGCGCGCGATTTAAATCACGCAATTCAGCTCATCTCGCAATCTCCCGGAGTGAAGTTGCAGTGTGGAACTATCGAAATTCGTCCAGCGGAAGACATAAGCGAACTGATCAGGGACAGCGAGCGTCGGCGAAAGGACATTTCGCGTCGTAGCGGTCACGAAGCAAAGAATGATGAGTGTGGTTGATTTACAATGTGGTCGTCCTTTTGGCACGCTCGTGTAGATAAACGCTGAGGGAGAAGAGACATGTCATTTTTTCGCGATCTAAAAGTTGCGTTCCACTCGCTGATGCGGAGTAAAGGCCTCGCGGCCATCGTCATCCTCACGCTAGCGCTTGGCATCGGCGCCAACGCCGCAATCTTCACGCTCGTGCGCGGAGTGCTGCTCAAGCCGCTCGTCAACCGTGACGAGAACCGCCTTATTTACATCCGCCAGAGCGCCCACGGCCTGGGCGACGACAACACCACATTCTCCGTGCCCGAAATCAGAGACATCGAAGCCAGCGTCCACTCCGTGAGCGAGTTTGGCGATTTCTCGACAATGGGCTTTACCATGATCGGACTTGGCGAGCCTCGCGGAGTTCGTGGCGGCGTCGTCAGCGGCAACTACTTTGAAGTAATGGGCCTGCGCCCTGTTCTCGGCCGTCTCATTGGGCCTCAAGACGACGGTCCAAATGCCCCTGGCGTCATCGTGCTCACCTATCGTTTTTGGTCCACCGTTTACAAAAAAGATCCTAACGTAATGGGCAAGACAGTTCGCCTTGGCAGCCTTGGCGACCGTTCCGCCACCGTGATTGGCGTCCTCGAGCCCTGCGTGCCGTATCCCGCGGACACAGAGATCATCGGCAACATGGTCACCAGTCCGCATCATCTTTCCGCCACTATGGTCACGGGCCGCGTCCATCGCATGACCGAACTCTTCGGTAAGCTTGCTCCCGGGGTCACACTCGATCAGGCTCGCGCCGAGTTGAGCACCGTCTACGCCACCATGCAAAAAGATCACCAGGACGATTATCCCCGTAGCGCCGGCTTCCGCATCGAGTCGCGGATGCTCCGCGACGAGATTACTTCCGGCGCGCGCACCGTTCTCCTCGTCCTTCTCGCTGCCTCGGGCCTCGTCTTCATCATTGCCTGCTCGAACGTTGCCAACCTGATTCTCGCTCGGACCGTTCGCCGCGAAGGCGAACTCGCAATCCGTGCCGCACTCGGCGCAAGCACTGGCGCGCTGCGCCGCATGTTGTTAGCCGAAAGCCTCCTGCTCTGCGGCGCGGGCGCAATAATCGGCGTAATAATCGCGCAGCCATTGGTCACAATCCTGGCTCGATACGCCTCGCGCTTCTCCCTTCGCGCCCTGGATTTGACGGTCGATTCCAGCATCCTTTGGGTGGGAGTGGCGCTGGCAGTAGTCGCCGCGGTGATTTTGGCATTTGTGCCACGTCTGCCCTCCGCGAACGCGTCGAATGGCATGAACGTCGCGAGCGGCAGCGTCCGCATCACCAGCAGCACCAGCCGCCGCCAGCGCATCTTCGCCGTCACGCAAATCGCCGCGTCTTTCATGCTGCTCGCGGGCGCAAGCATGTTGATCACCACGCTGATCGCGCTGCAAAGGACCCAGGCCGGTGTCGATACGCGTCACGTTCTCGCCGTTGACGTTCCGGCGCTGTCCTACGGAAAAACGCCTCTGCAAGTCCTCGATTTCTATAAAGAATCGATGCGCCGCATCGACGTCCTGCCTGGCGTCACTACCACCGCGTATGGCACCATTGCGCCGTGGCGCGATGCCGACAACTTCGGCCCAGGTCTGCAATATTCTGCTGATGGCCACCTCTCAGGCAAAGACGATCCTCGCGCCATGTGGCGCACCATCTCTCCCGGATATTTTGCCGCGCTCGGCGTGCCCATCCTTGAAGGCCGCGATTTCAATTCGCAAGATGACGAGACTCAGGACCCCGTCGCTGTCGTCAGCGAAACTCTCGCGCGCACCATGTATCCTGCCGGGGATGCCATCGGCCGGCATGTCTATTGGACCGACCCTGTGCTCGAATTCCTTCCCGGATCTGACGCTGAAAAGGCGCGATTCAAAGGCCCTCATCGCATCATTGGCGTCGTTGCCGACGTGGATGATCTGCATCTGGTTCCGCAGCCTGTCTCTACCATTTATGGCACCTTCGCCGACTCTGGGATGCTGTTTGGCGGTCACCTCTTCATTCACACCAGCGCAAATCCTTATTCGCTGGTAACGCCGGTGACAAAAATTATTCGGGATTTGTCCGCCGATCAACCCGTGGAGCACGCCGCCACTCTCGAAGACATTCGGGCAACAGTGCTTGCGCCAGACCGCTTGAACTCCCTGGTCTTTGGCGTGTTCGCAGCGGTCGCGCTGTTGATCGCTGTCGTTGGCGTCGCGGCTGTTCTCGCGTTTTCCGTCAGCGCGCGGACGCGCGAATTCGGCATCCGCCTCGCGCTTGGCTCTCAGCCGAGAAATATCCTCAGAAGTGTGGTCACCGAAGGCGTTCTGATGGCCGGCGGCGGCGTTCTGGCGGGCGCGGCCTTCGGGCTCATCGTCGCGCGCGTGGCAGGCAGCTATTTCGGCGAATTAAAAATGCCCGGCGCACTGCCCGTCGTCGTTTCCGCGTTGGTGCTGTTAGGCGCAGCCGTAGTCGCTTCAATGCTCCCGGCCGCCCGCGCCGCCCGCGTAGACGTAATGCAAGCGCTTCGCTCAGAATAATTTGCTCGGCGCCCAAGTTTGAGCGGACAGTAGTGGTATCGCGAACGAAGTGAGGGATCTGCATTTTGTAATAAAAAAGGCTCAATTCCATTTGCATACGGCAAGCATTACCCGCAGCACTTGTAGCGCCGGGCTTTCGGCCCGGCATCTTCGCTCTCACAAAATAATCGAAATTTCCTATCAACTCTGCTGTCACTCAAATAATAAATCTCACTCAGAGCCGGGAGGCTCCCGCCTCCCGGACACAATCAACAATTGGCTATTCTCGAAAAGAAAAGCCCCGTTCTCGCCTTTCGGTGGGAGCCCTCCGCTTCAGCCGGGGAACTGGACTTCAGTCCAGCGAACGAACGCCCAGCCCTCAATTGGCTTTAGCCATGGCAACCGCTCGACGCAAACAACCTTCACCACGGTACCAGAACGAAATGAATTAATACTGAGACGCCCATCCCGCTGATTCACAATCATTTAACGCGTCGAAAAAAAAGTCTGTGGACTGAAAAAATCCCAATTTTGCGCTACCCTTGTTCGAAATTTATGTCCGACAAAATTAAAAATCGGCAAGGCGCCGCTTCCGCGCCTCGGGCTGGAACTCGCAAACCCAGCCTTGATCGCCACAAGCGCGCCTGCGTCATTTGCCGCCATGCCCATCGCGCCGAGATCGAAGAAGAATTCCTGCGCTGGCGCAGCCCCATGGATATCGCCGAGGATCACAGAATAGGAGACCGCCAAACCATCTACCGCCATGCTCATGCCACTGGCCTCTGGAATCGTCGCCGCCGCAATCTTCGGGCCGCGCTCGAGAGCCTGATCGAGGGCGCCGGCAACGTAAAAGTCACAGCCGACGCCGTAATCCGCGCCGTCATAGCCCACGGTCGAATCAATGACCAGGGCAAATACGTCGAGCCGCCCCATCACACGGTCATCTCGCGCCGAAGCCAGCCAGAGAAGATTTCTACTCGATACACCGAGCGATTAGAAAACGGTGCAACTCAATGAAAACAAAGCACCGCACACATTTCTACTCGATACAAAATGGCATACTGGCGCCGCACAAGATTACGCGGAAATCTTGCGTCACTCAAAATTCTTGCTGCACTCAAAATCCTGCAACACTCAAAATTTCAGAGCCCGGAGGCTCCCGCCTCCGGGTCCCAGTTCCCAATTTCGTACCGGCAATCGCTCGGTCAGCGCCCTTTGGCCATGTCGCCGCGCAACGTCAGACAAGTACTCGTCGAATACGCCACCCGATCTCCCTTGGAATTTGTGACCGTGCACTCCACCAGCCCAACCGTCTTGCCTCGCTGTATCACGCGCCCGCTGGCGACCAAGCGATCGTTCCACACCGGCCGGAGAAAATTGATTTTCAATTCGAGCGTGGTAAATGATTCGCCCTCTTCGAGCGTTGAGAAATACGACATGCCCATCGCCGCATCCGCGATATCGCACAGCACACCGCCATGCAGCGTCCCCATCGGATTGGCGTGGCGCGATGCCTCGGCATCCATCTCGATGATGGCTTCGCCCCGTTTCGCGCCAGTCAGCCGAAATCCAATCAGCTTCGCGATAGCCGGCATCGGCGCTTCGCCTCGCATCATGCGTTCAAGCTGTTCCAGCATCGTGGCCATATGATCCACACCTCACTCACAGCATCGTCCGTATCAATCCCCGAATTAATCCTCCATGCGGGCCTCGCCGCGAGCGTATCCGGAAATGCGACGATCCACTCCCGGCAGAAAAACATAGAAGAGAGGCACCAACAAATACAGCAGAGTCGCGATTCCCGGATGGAAGAATGCCACGATGATCGCGACGGCGCACGCCGCCGGTCCCGTCAGAATCAATCTTTTTGCCAGTCGAATCATCCCAGGATGCATCGCCGGGTCAACGAGGTGCGCCGCTCCCGTCGCGTAGGAAAGGTGAGCGTAAAGCAGCAAGCCGACCAGCGCGAGATTCACTCCGTAAAATATTATGGCGTCGCGCTGCTCGGGATACCGCCCGACAAGTATCGTCGAGAAGGGAATCAGCGTAACCGCGAACAAAAACGCGAGATTGATCCACAGCGATTTCCGATCCGTTCGTTGCATCCAGTGAAAATGATTGTGATGGCCAATCCAATAAATTCCCAAGACCACAAAACTGATCGCGTAAATCATAAACTCGTGCCACATTCCCAAAAGTTTTCGCGAGAGTTCCCAGTCGACCGAGCCCGCGGGAATTTCCGGCACCCTCATATTGAAGACCATCAGCGTCATGGCGATCGCGAAGACGCTGTCGGTCAGCGTCTCGATGCGCCCCTTGGTCAGCCCGGCCATCGCTATGGTTTTCGTCTCAGGCATCGCAGGGAATCGTCGCGCGCTCAATCGTGGTCGTCAAACGGCGACGAGGGGGCGTCGCGCAACCCGCCCGAGATGCGGCCCCAGGCGCTGGTTCGCCAATTGTCGGCGATCGCCTCCGCGTGGATCCACGGCGGCAGGCTGATCGCGAGAAATTCGGAGAGCGCATATATGTATGGCTCGTACATCAGTCGCAATTCAGCGAGCTTCTTGTCTTCAGCGGAACCGGTGGAAATTTTCAGGCCGGCCTGAATGAGAATTTCGCGTATGCGGCGCAAATCGGCGGCGGGCAATCGATCCTGCTTCGGCGACTGCGGCTTGGATTTGAAAATTTGCGCGAGATCCACGACGGTGTGGCGGGTCATGGCAAAAGTCAGTTGCGCCTGCTTGGTGCAAGTACCGTCAACGCTGGCAATCGTGATCGCGCAGGAATCGAGGATAGCGGTGAGCGCGGCGAGCCAGGATTCATTGTCGTGCTGCGAGCGGTAATACGGCAAGACCGGATAGGAAATGTGGCTTTCGAGAATGTCCGCCGCCGAGCGCTCCCAATCGCGGAAAAGTTCTTTGAGCGATTCCGTTCCCTGCGGATATGAATGGCGGCGCAGGAGCTCCGCGGCAGTTGGCGGCGATCCGGCGCGGGCGTCCAGAAGCACCACGGCAACTTCTCGCCGCGAAAACGCCTGGTAAATAACGGGAAGATAGCCGATGAGCGCGGCAAGAAATCCGAAGCCCATTCCGGCTTCGGCGACGCTCAAGAATCGGCTCCAGCCCGTGCGGGGAATTACGTCGTCGAGCCCGAGTGTGAAGAAATTCGTGCCGCTCATGTAGAGCGCCGCAAGAAAATCGAATCTGCCGGGGTAACTATTCGCCGGAGGGCCAGACGCGAGCAACAGAAACGCAAATCCAGCGATCAGTCCAACAGCCCAAACCGATAGCAACAGAAGCAAGGAGAGCGGTCCATAGTAGGCGAAGAAAGATTCGCGCGTCTTCGGTCTGCGCAGCCTGCGGCCGATGGCGCGCCACGGCTTCCACGTCATGCGATAGAAGATGCGCGCCAGGCGGATGCGGCGAGTAGCGCGGCGCGGCAAGACGACAGTCTCGAACGCATCGAGCACAACGATGAACAGAATAGCGATGCCGGCGATGACTTCGAGAATTCTCATCCGTTTTCGAGTTTCGCAGTCATTGTGATATCGGCCTTGAGCAAACGCGAGACCGGACAATTCTTCTCAGCCGATGCAGCGGCGGTTTGAAAAGCCTCGGCCGACGCTTCGGGCACGCGTGCCGAAACATCAAGATGAATTTTTGAGATCGTCCAGCCTGCATCGAGTTTTTCGAGCGTCAGCGTCGCGGTCGTGGCGATCTGGTCGGCCGTCAATTTTGCCGCGGCAAGCTGGCCCGAGAGCGCCATGGTAAAACATCCGGCGTGCGCCGCTGCGATCAGCTCCTCGGGATTTGTGCCTGGAGCATTTTCGAAGCGAGTGGTAAACGAATATGGAGTGTTTTTGAGAATGCCGCTATCGGTTGAAATCGAGCCCTTGCCTTCGCGCAGCGATCCTTTCCAAATTGCCGATGCCTTGCGTTCCATTCAATCCTCCTGGACTTGTGAAAGTATTTTAAGTCGCGAATGCGCGATTGCTTAGCGCGCTTTCTGGCTCGAGCTTTGCCGGTCCAACATCTGAAAATGTTTCTGAATTCGCGAAAGTTGGTTTCCGAACGCGCTTTCGTACGCGCCAAAAACCAAAAATGGAACAAGCGCAGCAATCACCCACAGTTTCGCTTTGCCAGGAACTTTCGCTTCAGGCTCCCAGCGAAACAATTGGCGCGAAATTTCAAATGCAACGATCAGCCCGACCGCCAGCGCGATCAATTCTTCGAGAAGCTCATGCCCGCCGATGTATCCGGTGGTTGCCGCTTCGAGCCCCATCGCTAGATACGTCGCCGGAGAAAAAAGCGCGACTTTCTGAATCCAGACCGGAAAAACAGCAAGGGGCACCGTGGCGCCGGAAAGAAAAAGAAATGCTGACCATAGGAGATTGTTGATGACCTGAGTCTCCTGCATCGTATTGGTGACGCTGGCAACGATCAGCCCGAAAGCCGAAAACGTGGCGGCACCGACCGACACCAGTGCAAAAACGGCCCAGAGATTGCCCCAGGAAACCATATGAAACGCCGCGCGGCAAATCAAAATCTCCGCGGCAACGGCCGGTAGAATCAAAACATAGTTTGCAAAAATGCTGGAGGCTAGCAGCGCGCCCGCGCCGACCGGCGCGAGTCGAAACCGCCGCAAAATTCCTTGCTCGCGGAACATGACCAGTTGAACGCTCAAGCCCCAGAAGCTGCCCATCACCGTGATCGTGAGCACCGCGCCAAGAATATAGGCGATCCAGCCCGTTTGCCCGTGACCAAAAATCAGCACAAAGAAAAACAGAAACGCCAGCGGCATGATGAGACCGAAGAACATGAACGTCTTGTTCCGCAGCGCCAGCACAACCCGAATTTTCGTGAGACTCCAGGTATTTTTCACTGCCTGCGCTCCTGCGCGCTCATTCGCGAAGCCTGCGGCCCGTCAATTCGAGAAAAACATCTTCGAGCGAGGGCGAAAACATTTCGAGGCTCTGCAATTCGTTATTTTCGGCTTCCAATAATTTCACCAATGCGACGATGGTTTGCGGCGGCCGGGTGGAGTGCAGCACGTAAACGCCTTCGAACTCGCGCGAATCCGAGACGCCTTCGAGATTATTCAGAATTCCATCGGAAACTTGCCGGGCGAGGCGCACTTCGATTCGCGTGGTTCCCGCGGAGCGATGCTTCAATTCGCGCGGAGTTCCTTGCGCGATGATTCGCCCCGAATCGACGATGGCCACGCGGTCGCAGAGCCGCTCGGCCTCTTCGATGTAGTGCGTGGTGAGAAGAATTGTTTTCTTCTCTTGTTTCAATTCCTCGATGATGTCGTAGATTTCACGGCGCACTTGAGGATCGAGGCCGGCGGTCGGCTCGTCGAGAAACACAACGGTTGGATTGTTCACGAGCGCAAGCGCTAGAGCGAGGCGTTGTTTCTGCCCGCCGGAAAGCTGGCTGTAGAATACCTGGCGCTTTTCTTCGAGTTGAAAGCGGCGCAACAGGAGTTCTGGATCCGCGCGGCGGCGATAGAAGCCGGTGAACAACGTGAGCGCTTCACTGACTCGAAGTTTATCCGGCAGCGAAGTGGACTGCAGAACCGCGCCGACTTCCTGCTTGAACTCGAGGCCCGCGGTTTGCGGATCGAGGCCGGCGACGGTGGCCACTCCCGCATCAGGCGTGCGCAATCCTTCGAGAATTTCAATGGTCGAAGTCTTGCCCGCGCCGTTTGGCCCGAGCAATCCGAATACTTCGCCGGCCTGCACTTCAAAGCTCACGCCGCGCAATGCGGCGACCGTGCCGTAACTCTTGCGCAGATTTTCAACTCGAATAACGGGTTCGCTCACTACGCTCCTGAGTTCGTATCGCGCGACAGGATTGAAGAATTCCGCTCGCGGTTCGCGTCAGGCGAAGAAACTGCCTGGAAAATCAGAACATCTTCTATACCACAGACGAGTCCGAGGAGCGAACGCGCTATGCGCAGCGATCAAGCGCGCCGCGGAGTTTTCGCCGGGCGCCGAGCGGCTTTTCGAGCGGGCTTTCGAACTCGTTTCCTTGTTGGCGGCCACCCGTACTTCTCGTAATTGATGCGCGTACCGGCAATCTCGACTCCTTCACTTTCGAGTAATCGGCGTTGCAAGGAGCCGTGAGGTTCGCGAATGATCAGTTTGCCGCCGGCGCCGACCACGCGGTGCCAGGGAATTCCCTGGCCGTTGGGCGAGCCCGCCATCGCGTAACCGACCACGCGAGCGCCGCCGCGCACTTTGAGCGCACGAGCGATTTCTCCGTAGGTTGTTACGCGTCCGCGCGGAATTCGTTTCACCAAACGATAGATCGCATCCCAGGACATAAGATCAGAGCATCCCTCCAGCCGCCGCGCACGTCAAATACACAGGGCGGTTATGCGCACGATGCTGCGCTGCGTGTAATGGGAGAGCAAATTATTCCTTCACTATATTTTTTGGACTGCTGCGGGATTTCTCGGAACTATTAACAACTCCGCGCATCGTACCATTGACGGGCGTAGTGTACGGTACATACACTACGGCTCAGGGAAGAGATCTGAGTACGGTCTATGGCATTCGTCCGGCGCAAAGGAAACGTCTACTACCTGGTGCATAACGTGCGCCGCCGCGGGAAAATCGAACAAATCCATCTCGCGAGACTCGGTGAACGGCCGCGCATTACAGATGACGTGATGCGAAGCGTTTCGCGTGAATATCCCGCCCTGGAACTGGATTGGCCGGCATTGCGTGAAAGGATAAACACCCGTTTGGAACTGTTTGACATCCGTTCACCCTACGTACAGACTTTGATTCAAGCACTGCGAATTATAAATTTGGACCTGGCGGACTTACCTCCGCCGTTTTTGTCTCTGGGGAACGAAGCACTAAATCGGGAATTGGTAACGCAATTGAGGCTTCTCCGTTCGACGCTTGATGCCAAGCTCGACCAGGTTGAACGGACGCAGCCGCGGGCCATTGGCCCAATCCGGCAATTCCGGTAGGGAGCACGGTGGTGGCAACACGAGCACAACATCTCGATCCGACGCAACGCAGCCATGAATCTCGCGATTTCGAGGCGGGACTGCGGCGGAAAATTGTAGGACAGGTCGAAGCCGTCCAGGCTGTTGTTGATTTGTACCAGGTTTTTCGCGCCGGTTTGAATTCACCGGGACGCCCCGTCGGCAATCTGCTGTTTCTCGGACCAACTGGAGCGGGGAAGACGCGCGTGGTGGAAGCGACCGCGGAAAATCTTTTCGGCGATCCGCGCGCGGTGATCAAAGTGGATTGCGCCGAATTCCAACATTCCCACGAAATCGCAAAACTGATTGGTTCGCCTCCGGGTTACCTTGGCCATCGCGAAACTCATCCGCTGATCACGCAGGAAGCATTGGCGCAATTTCACACTGACAAACTGAAATTGAGCTTTTTGCTTTTCGATGAAATCGAGAAAGCGTCCGATTCGCTGTGGCAATTGCTCCTCGGGATTCTCGACAAGGCTACGCTGACGCTCGGCGACAACCGGCGCGTTGATCTTTCGCAGACCATGATTTTCATGACGTCGAATCTTGGCGGCGTTGAGATTACGGAATTGATGAATGGCAGCATGGGATTTGCGCCGCAACAGCGCGCCGACACGCAAAACCGCTTGGATGAAAAGGTGGAGAAGACGGCGTCCGAGGCGGCAAAGAGGAAATTCGCGCCTGAGTTCATGAACCGGATCGACAAGGTCATTGTGTTCCACCCGTTGCGCTCCGAGCAGCTCGAACAGATTTTGGAAATCGAGCTCGGAATGGTGCAGCAGCGGGTGCTGGAAACGGCGCGGGGAAGATTTTTGTTCCGTGTGACTCCGACCGCCCGCGAATTCCTGCTAAAAGAGGGAACCGATCTGAAATATGGAGCGCGGCATTTAAAGCGCGCGATCGAACGGCATCTTGTTTATCCGATGGCGAGCCTGCTGGCGACCGAGCAGATTGCGCTCGGCGATGTGCTGGCGATTGATTGGGACGAAGACGATCACCGGCTGGTCTTCCTCAAGGAAGCAGAAGGCGCGTTGATACCGGTGCCGGCAACGCAAGCGCCAAAGGCAGCCGAAGCGGCGCGCGCAAGTTCCGATGGGCGCGCTGTGAACGTTCCCGTGACAGCCGCGCCAGCCGACGCAACTGCGCCTCCTCAAGCGTCCGCTACGCGCGTAAATTCCCCAGAAAAAGTCGAATCCGACAGAAAGAAGTAGTTCCTCAGAGCAACCTAGTCAGCGTGCATTCTTCTTTTCCGTCTGCGCGACTCGGGCCTTCACCATTTTCTTTATTAGAGCAATCGGGAGTGGCTTGCTTGAGGGGAAGTGGATTGTGCCTTTGGATGTGGAGTAGCCTTTCAGTTCGTGCTTGAACTTTTCGATGACGGCGGCGGTGGGGAATAAGCTGTAGTGGTCTGAAAATGCGGCGAACCACACCAGCACCACTTTGCCCTTGAATGCAGGTATTCCGTAGCTGATGGTCTCGGTCGCTTCGGGTGGCACAGCGGAGCGAATTGCCGCGCGCATCTTTTCCAATGTGTCTCGAGCATGTTCCGGGATGCGAGCTAGATATTCATCCACGTTTTTCGGAGCGCTTTTGGCTTTCGCTTTCGCGGCAGAGTTGCGATTGGCGGATTTCGCTTTTTTCATTCGCGTACGCTACGTCAGGGCTTCCAGCGGAGGATCGGCTTGCGGGCGGCGGCGACTTCGTCGAGGCGGCCGACGCGTGTGGAGTGCGGGGCAGTCTTGACGACTTCGGGATTCTTTTCAGCTTCTTCGGCGATGGCGTGCATGGCTTGGATGAATAGATCGCATTCTTCGCGCGATTCGGATTCGGTTGGTTCGATCATCAGGGCGCCGGTAACGATTAGCGGAAATGCCGTGGTGTAGGGATGGAAGCCGTAGTCGATCAGGCGCTTGGCGATGTCCATGGTGTTGACACCGTGCTTTTTTTGGCGCGAGTCGCTGAAGACGACTTCGTGCATGGAGGGCAAATTGTAGGGGAGATCGTAGGCGTCTTCGAGATGCTTGCGAATGTAATTTGCGTTGAGCACGGCGTCTTCGGTGGCCTGGCGCATTCCGGGACCGTAGGCGAGTGTGTAGGCGAGAGCGCGCAGCAGAACGCCGAAATTGCCGCAGTAAGCGCGAACTCGGCCGATCGATTTCGGGCGATTCGAATCGAGCGTGAAACGGCCGGGTTCTTTTTCGGCGACGACTGGCACCGGCAGGTAAGGCTCGAGAAATTTCTTTACGACGACGGGGCCGGCGCCGGGACCGCCGCCACCGTGCGGCGTTGAGAAAGTCTTGTGCAGATTGAGGTGCATCACGTCCACGCCGAAATCGCCGGGGCGCGTTACGCCGGCTAGCGCGTTCATGTTGGCGCCGTCCATATAGAGCAAAGCGCCGCGCTGATGAAGAATTTCCGCGATTTCGCCGATTCGCTCTTCGAAAACGCCGAGAGTGGTGGGATTCGTGAGCATCAGCGCCGCGACGTCTTCGGTGGCGTATTCGCGCAAGTGGTCGGTGTCGAGCTGGCCGCGGGCGTTGGATTTTATGTTTTGGACTTCGTAGCCGGCGATGACGACGGAAGCTGGATTCGTGCCGTGCGCGGAATCGGGGATGAGAACTTTTTTGCGCGGATTGCCTTGCGATTCCAGATAAGCGCGAATCATCAGCAGGCCGGTGAGTTCGCCTTGCGCGCCAGCGACGGGCTCGAGCGTGGCCGCGTCCATGCCGGTGATTTCGAGCAGGCATTTTTGCAGATCGTAAAGGATGCGCAGGCAGCCTTGCGAAAGTTCCGCGGGCTGATAGGGATGCTCGGTGCCGAGGCCGTCGAGGCGCGCGACGAATTCGTTTACGCGCGGATTATATTTCATGGTGCAGGAGCCGAGCGGATACATGCCGAGATCAATCGCGTAATTCCAAGTGGAGAGACGCGTGAAGTGGCGAATGACTTCGATCTCGCTGACTTCGGGGAAGCCGTCAATTTCACCGCGGGCGAGAGCGCCGAGTTCTTTGCCGGCGTCAATCGCGGGGACGTCGAGAGGCGGCAATTCTACGCCGCGTTTGCCCGGCGCGGATTTTTCGAAGATCAGACCTTCGTTCTGCGTGGGGTGGCGGCGCGCTTTTGTGATCTTGGCGTTTTCGTCGTTCGCCACTGAGTTTTCCGTTTTTAGCGAATCGCTCAAGAGTTCGCTGCTCCAGACGCTGGTGGCGCGAGAATTGTCTTGATGGATGCGGCGAGGCGCTCGATTTCCGCGCGCGGCATCGTTTCGGTCACGCAGACGAGGCCGCGCTTCGTTAGATCCGGATACGCGGTGCCGATGGCGAATGGGCCAATTATTTTTTCGCGGAGAAGCTGCGCATTGATCATTTTCACCGATCGCGGAAATTCCAGAACAAACTCGTTGAACGTGGGGCCAGAGAATGCGCGGCGGACACCGGGAATTTTGATGAGTTCGCTTTGCGCAAAACTTGCTTTCGCGAGATTTTGAAGCGCGACTTCGCGAAGGCCCTGTTTGCCGAGCAGGGTTAAATGGATCGTCGCTGCGAGTGCGAAGAGCGCTTCGTTCGTGCAGATGTTGGAAGTCGCTTTTTCGCGGCGGATATGTTGTTCGCGCGTTGCCAGCGTGAGCACGAAGCCGCGGTGGCCCTCGGCGTCGGAAGTTTGGCCGGCGAGGCGGCCGGGAAGTTGGCGCACGAATTTGTCGCGTGTGGCGATTACGCCCACGTGCGGGCCGCCATAGCTCGGCGCGACTCCGAAGCTTTGGCATTCCATCGCGACGATATCAGCTTCGGCGGGCGGACGCACGATGGCGAGCGAAACGGCTTCGGTGATTCCGACGACGAGCACCGCGCCCGACGCGTGTGCGATTTCCGCAAGCGCCGCGACATCCTCGATTACGCCGAAGAAATTTGGCGACTGAACTACGATTGCAGCCAGATCCTTCACATCCGCCGCAGCGAGCGCGTCTCGATTGATCTCGCCCGACGGCGTGAACTCGACTTCCTGAATTTTGATTCCGAGATGCTTGGCGTAAGTTTGCAGCACCTGGCGATATTCCGGATGAACGCTGCGCGCGATGAGAACAGAGTGGCGGCCGGTGAGGCGCTCGGCCATCAGCACGGCTTCGGTAAGTGCCGTCGAGCCGTCATACATGGAGGCGTTGGCAACTTCCTGGCCGGTGAGCTGGCAGATCAGCGTCTGAAATTCAAAAATGGCCTCGAGAGTGCCCTGCGAAATTTCGGCTTGATAGGGCGTGTACGATGTCAAGAATTCGCCGCGCTGAATCAGCGAGTCGGTGACGACGGAGCGGAAGTGATTGTAGACGCCCGCGCCGAGAAATGATGTGTAGCCGCGCGAATTGTCGTTAGCCCGAGCCTTGAAATACTCGATGATTTCAGGTTCCGACATCGGCCCAGGTAAATTCAGCGGTCCGTGCACGCGAAATTTTTCGGGGACACTGCGAAAAAGTTCGTTGATCGAACGAGCGCCGATGGCGTCGAGCATTGCCTGGCGCTCGGCAGGACTCTTGGGGAGGTAGCGCATCAGGCGGAGTGTTCCTTGGCCTTTTCGGCGACGTAAGTTTCGTACGCGGCGGAATCCATGAGCGTTGACGTTTCGCTCTTATTGGCGAGCTTGAGGCGAATCAACCAGCCGCCTGTGTGCGGCTCTTGATTTATTTTTTCTGGAGAATTCGCAAGCACTTCGTTCACGGCGACGACCTCGCCCGTCGCGGGGCTAAATACTTCGCTCACCGCTTTCACCGATTCGATGCTGCCGAGTGTCTGTCCGGCTTTCAATTGCGCGCCAACCTTTGGCAATTCGACGAAAACAACGTCGCCGAGTTCATTCTGCGCGTAGTCGGTAATTCCAATCGTGCCGGTATCGCCTTCAACTTTGATCCACTCATGATCTTTCGAGTAGCGGAAATCCGCTGGATACATTTCCTCTCCTTGTCAGAAAGCGTCAAGAAAGCGTCGAGCAAGCGAACTTATCGAGACAATGCGCCACTGCGAGAAAGTGCAAAAGTACAAATGATGCCCGTTATTTCGGGCGTTTGTAAAAAGGCATGGCGACGATGCGCGCCGGGACGGGCGTTCCCCGAACGTTGATTTCGATTTCGGTATCGAGGGCAGACTGATTCGCGGGCACGTAGGCCATTCCGATATTTTTCTTCAAAAATGGCGCCGGGCCCCCGCTGGTAACGCGTCCCACTTCCACGCCGCCCATAGCGACGGGATAGCCGTCGCGGCCGATGCGCTTGTCGAGCATTTCGAATCCCACCAGCTTGCGCGTGATACCTTCAGCTTTCTGCTTCACGAGAATCTCGCGACCGAGAAAATCTCCCTTATCCACTTTGCAGATCCAGGCGAGTCCGGCTTCCCACGGCGTCGTCGTTTCGTCAATTTCGTGCCCGTACAAGCACATGCCGGCTTCGAGCCGAAGCGTATTTCGCGCGCCGAGTCCGCAAGGAATGATTCCTTCTGGCGCGCCCGCGGCCAGCAAATTTGTCCAGATTTGTTCGGAGTACTCGGGATCGAAATAAATCTCGAAACCGTCCTCGCCGGTGTAGCCCGTTCTCGCGATCATCGCCGAAACGCCGTCCACTTTTCCAAACGCGAGGTGATAGTAGCGAATGCCTGAGAGCGCGACGTCCGTGAACGGCTGCAAAAGCTCTTCGGCCTTCGGCCCTTGAATCGCGAGCAGGGAATAGTCGTCGCCATTATTCTGAACGCGAGTGTCGAAATCGTTATTCGCAGCAATGTGCTCGAAATCGCCATCCTGATTCGAGGCATTCACGCAAAGAAAATAGTGCGTCGGCGAGATGCGGTGAACCAGAAGATCGTCCACGAACGTCCCGGAAGGCGTCATCAAGCCGGAATATTGGATTTGACGATCGGCGAGCTTCGTGGCGTCGTTGCAGGTGACGTGCTGCACGAGATCGAGCGATTGCGCGCCGAGAATCTCGATCTCGCCCATGTGGCTGACGTCGAAAATTCCGGCGCGAGTGCGCACCGCCTCGTGCTCGGCGAGAATGCCGGTGTATTCGAGCGGCATATCCCAGCCGCCGAAATTGACCATTTTCGCGCCCAGGCTGCGATGGGCGGCGTTTAATGCAGTTTTGCGAAGTTGTATGGGGGCAGGCGTGCTCACGAATAAAATCTCAAAATTATGACCCGCAGTTCAACGTAGCATGCGGGTTTTGGAGTGTCAAGAAAACCGCGACCGATGGCCGGTTACTCACCTCTAGTAGAATGCGTCTTGTCGGCTTGGCGGCATTATCCTAATATTCACTCCAGATGGCTCTGCAAACACGCGCGAAGGGGACTCGATGAGCGGTCCCATCCTGTGTTCGCAGTGCGACCAGCCGGAAGAGAAGTGCAGTTGCGAAAAGTATTGTTGCTATTGCCAGTCGCAGCAGGGAGTTCGTCTTTGTATTGACGGGCTTTTCTACTGCCCGGATTGCCGGGAAGCCTGCGACGTGCGCGTGGTGGATGCCCGTGGAGAATGATTTCGTCCGAACGGAAGCGAGACTCGAGGAAGATCCTCGATTGTTTGCGGCCATCGCCGCGATCATCGAGCACGCCGCAGGACGCGTGGGGATGAGCGACTCGCGCCGGCAGGCGCTAATCCGCGCGGCGGAGCAAACTTGCCGCGATACTTGGCCCGCTTCCAATGGGCGCGAACCAATGGTTCGGATTATTTGCGATGAATTGGGCGACCGGATCGAAGTTACGATTCAATTTCCAGGCGCGCCGGAGCAGGGAACCGAAGCCAAGCTCAAGGAACTTCAGAAGCGAGTTGATCGGGCGACGACCGAGACGCGGCATGGATCCTTCCAAATTATACTTGTGGAATACATCAGCGCCCGCCAATAAGATCAATCGCTGGCTAGAAATCCGATGAGGCTTTACAGTTGCGCCGCAGCAAACGCGTGATTCTTGATCAAGCCTTGCAGCTGATCCTCAGTAATCGGAATATCAATTTTGATGTGGTCGCCGGTAGGAGACACGCTCACCGAATCGAGCGCCTTGGCCACATCAGGATGCGACTGCGCTTCCTGGTAACGCCGCATCATTACACCAGCCTGCAGCGCCGCGGCCAGAGTGTTCGCATCATCCACCGTGTTGCAAACAGCTTGGAATTGCGTGTCGAGGCCATTACCAGTCTGAACGTGAATTTCCATAGCTTTCAGGCGATCTATAATCGCAGAAGCCTGCGGAAACTGCGCCGCTTGCGGCAAAAGCTGCGCCATGGCGATGTGCGTGTATGACTTGTTCAGGACGGCCCAGACAGTCCCGTTTCCGTTGGCGTCTTTAATGAGCGGGAAAAGTTCGGTATTCGTCAGCAAGCTTTCAGAGCCGCCGAAATGTACATCGATTAGCTTTTCAAGCGCCGAGCGATTTCCGAAAGCGGCCGTGTTCGAATCGAGAAAAAAGAAAAGAATGTCGTTGCCGCCCACGCCGCTGCCGAAAGCCCAGAGTTTGTATCCGTGCACTTCGACGGAAGCCAACTTTTGCTGCTTGAAGCGCTCTTCGGTTGCGCTGGGAGTGAAGCCTCCGAGTGCCACGCCTACAATCTGTTCTCCCTGATCCTTAGTTGGCGCGAAAGCGGCCCACGCCATTTCGTCTACTTGCGTGGTCGGATCGATTCCGGCGGTGGTAAGAAATTGTTCGAACTGGCGGAAATTCACCGGTAGAAGCTGGTCGCGCAACTGTGCGAACCACGGATGCTGGCGCGCTGCCTTGAGATCGGCGTACGCGAACTCGCCGATATCTCGGGGGAACATACCAATAATATCCGTGCTGAGGCTTCCCGCAGCGGCCGGGCGCGTGAGAAGCGCCGAGGCCGCGAGAATGCAAATGCTCATTGCGGCGAAAATTGCCACGAGCCGCTCGACTGACTTTCTCATTATCCTGCCCCCTCAAATTTCCCGGCGGCGCCAAGCTGCTATAGCTTGGACTTGCCCGCGACAGCTGCACTATCTGTAACTTGCGTTTCAAGCTCCGCCGCTTCGGAGCGAAGCCGGGCAACGATAACCGCGTCTGCGCCCGCTTCGGTCATGGACTCGAGATTGATGGCCACATTTTCGAGCGCGCCGCGAACAGCTGCAACCGCCATCAATCGGCCCACATGAACATCTGACAACATAGAAGCGCTTGAGAGGCCTTCCAGTTGCCCGAGGCGTTCGTAGATGGCAACAGCCTTTCGCGCTACGTGAAGCGGAACCTCGGCGGCGACGAGCAATGCCTGGCGAATTTCGGTTTGACGCCGCGTCAATTCATCGGGCGACGTATTCGGCAGTTTGTGCGCGGCCATCACGGCGTCGAACGACGCGGCGTCCCGGTCAATCGCTTCAGCGAATTCTTTTGAGGCGGTGCGAAATTCAGTGAGAGCTTCGCCCAACTGGTCAACGAACGCGGCTTGGGACTTTTTCTTCCGCGATAGCCCAGCGACCATCTGCCCGAGGCTCGCAGCCAACGCTCCTGCGAGAGCTGCGACGGAGCCGCCGCCCGGAGTCGCCGTAGGTTGCGCGACGGCGTCGAGAAACGGTGTGGCTAGCGCCGCGAATTTCCGGCCAAATTCGATGGGCGCGCCTGCGAGCGATGCAGCGAGACGATTTTCGAGCACTTGCGCCGGCGAAAAGTTTTCGAGTTGCAGATAGAAGTCCGCGGTCATTTCGATGGCGCGCTTGGGAATCAGCCCGACGATTTCGCTTCCTACGACAGAAACACCGTAGCGTTCCGCTTCGCGTTTCACCATTTCGAAGACGCGATGCAGCGGAGTCTGCTCGAAATCGGTCATGTTGATGGAAACTTGTGCGAGCTTGCGGGCTTTCAGATCTACGGGCATGGCCTTGACGTAGCGCAGGCCGCCATTCGAGAAGCGGATATTTTTTGCGATGCGCTTGGCAATCTCGATGTCGGAAGTATTGAGATTGATGTTGTAAGCGATGAGAAATTTTCGTGCGCCCACAACCACTGCGCCCGCCGTTGGGTGAAGCCGCTGCTCGCCGAAATCGGGCGCGCGCGCCGGATTGCGGGGAACTTCCTCGAGCAAGCCTTCAAACTGGCCTTTGCGGATATTTTCGAGATTGGCGCGTTCGGGGCGCTGTGCAGCGGCTTCATAAAGATAAACGGGAACGCGATAGCGCTCCCAAATGGCGCGGCCCACTTTTTTCGCGAGCGCGATGCAATCTTCGATGGTCACGCCTTCGATAGGAATGAATGGCACCACGTCGGTCGCGCCCATGCGCGGATGCGCGCCGGAATGTTTTGTGAGGTCAATCAGCTCGAGAGCCTTGGCAACGCCGCGGAGAGCGGCCTCGGCCACAGCCTCGGCTTCGCCTGCAAGAGTAACTACGCTGCGATTGTGATCGGCGTCGCTTTCGCGATCGAGGATATAGACGCCGTCAACCTCGCGCATCGCGGCGACGATAGCGTCCACCTTTGCGAGATCCCGGCCTTCAGAGAAGTTTGGAACGCACTCAATCAGCGTTTTCATTTGTAGCGGAGAGACGCACGTTGCGCCGGCTGTTCGGGAAAATTTTCAATTCTCGGCCTTTTCAAAAATCACAGCGCCGCGTTTCATCACCAGGCTGCAGTGATTCACGCCGAAATAGTAAGGGATTTCGCGATAGTCATCCACATCGAACGCCGCGAGATCGGCGAATTTGCCAACCTCGAGTGAGCCAACTCGCGAATGGCGGCGCAGAGCATAGGCGCCATTGATCGTAGCTGCGGCGATTGCTTCGGCCGGAGTCATTCTCAACGCCGAACACGCGAGCGAGAGAATCATCTGCATATTGGGCGTTGGGCTCGTGCCGGGATTGAAATCTGTGGCCAGCGCGACGGCGGCTCCAGCGTCAATCAACGCACGGGCAGGCGCGTAATGTTTCAGTCCGAGGTGGAAGGAGCAGCCTGGTAGCAGCGTGCACGCCACTTTGGAATTGGCGAGCGCGCGAATGTCGCCGGAGTTCACTTTGTCGAGATGGTCGGCGCTCGCTGCCTGTAGACGCACGGCCAGCCGCGCTGCGCCCGTGCGCGCGAGTTGCTCGGCATGCAGACGCGGCGTGAGGCCGCACACGAGCCCGGCCATGAGAATTCGCGCGGTTTGGGGCACTGTAAACGCGCCGCGATCGCAAAAGACATCGCAAAATTGCGCCAGGCCGGTCTGCGCGATGTAGGGAATCCAAATGCGCGCGACCAGATCCACGAAATCTTCCGTGCGGCCCTTGTATTCCGGCGGAACAACGTGCGCACCGAGAAAAGTAGTGGCGATATCGAGGCGTTGCTCGAGACGCAGCTCGCGGACGACCTCGAGCGTTTTCACCTCGCTCGAGAAATCGAGGCCGTAGCCGGTTTTTGCTTCGAGGGTCGTCGTGCCGTGCTCGGCCATTTGCCGCAGATGAACGTGAGCGCGCACTTTCAGTTCGTCGGGGCTCATGCGCCGAAGCTTGCGCATGCTCGAGAGGATGCCGCCGCCGGATTTCGCAATCTTTTCGTAGCCGACGCCGGCGATTCCTTTCTCGTATTCGGCCGCGCGGCTCTCGGGGAAAATTAAATGCGTGTGCGAGTCAACGAAACCGGGCAGAACTACGCGGCCACCGAGGTCGAGTTTCTTCGCGCCACGCGCCTGGCGCAGCCGTTCGACGTTTTTGCGCGTTCCCACCGCATTGATTTCGCCCTCGCGAATCAGGAGCGCGCCATCTTGGATGATTTCGAAATCGCGCAGCTCGCGCCCGCGTCGAGGAGCGGGCCCGCGCAAGGTGAGAAGCTGTGAGCAGCCAGTGATGAGCAAGTCAGGCACGATGCGACTAAGAAGTTTAGCGTGTTGCCGCGCGAACTGCCACTGCGAACCGCACTTTCTTCTGCGGTCCTTTGGAGCGTGAGCGAATGTGGCCTATCATCACGCATCAATCGCGGCACTTGTAGCGGCCGGCTCAGCCGGGCAGCCTTGCGATTCAAACGAGCGACGCGAACAATCTCAAAACCTGGGCGCAAATTTGGTAAAACTCAAACTCGCGGGCTCGATTGAGATGTCAGGGCGAGGTGCAAGCCTGAGATCGAAGGACAAGGTGCAAAGATGAATCGAAGGGCTCTGTCAATTTTCGTCGCGCTGGTGGCTTCGGCAGCATTGTTTATTATATTCGCGCCTTTTGCTGGGCAGAAACTTTCGGCGCGCGATGCTTCGACTAAGGCGAACGCCGCTCCCTTCGATATCGTAATTCGCGACGGACGAATCCTCGATGGCACCGGCTCGCCGTGGTATTCAGGCGATGTTGCCATCCGCGACGGCCGCATCGCGGCAATCGGGCGTCTCGACGAAGTGTCCGCGAAGCGCGTCATTGACGCGCATCAGCGCGTGATTGCGCCGGGCTTCATTGACATGCTCGGGCAATCCGAACTGACCATCCTCGTCGACCCGCGCGTACCTTCAAAAATCCATCAGGGAATCACTACGGAAATTACCGGCGAGGGCAACTCTGCAGCGCCGGAAACTGCCGGTCTGCTGCAAGCCGATCATCTGACCTACGAGCATTACGGCATCACTCCCGACTGGAAGACATTTCGCGAATATTTTGCCCGGCTCAACAAGCAGGGAATCGGAATTAATTTAGCGAGCTACGTGGGTGCGACGCAGGTTCGCCGCTACGTGATTGGCGACGAAGATCGCGCGCCGACAGCGGACGAACTCGACCAAATGCGCGCGCTCGTGCGCCAGGCGATGGACGACGGCGCGATGGGCGTCTCGACGGCGCTCGAATACGCGCCCGCGCCGTACGCGAAAACAGACGAGCTCATCGCGCTCGCTAGCGAAGCCGCGAAATACGGTGGCATCTACGCAACGCACATGCGCAGCGAAGGCGACGGCATCATGGACGCGCTCGAAGAAACTTCGCGAATTGCGCGCGAGGCAAAAATCCCCGTCGAGATTTGGCACCTTAAAGTCGCCGGCAAATCGAATTGGGGAAAAATGCCCGATGTAGTGAACTTCATTGACCGGGCGCGGGCCTCCGGACTCGACATTTCGGCGAACACCTACGCCTATACGGCCTGGTCGAACACATTTTCCGCGTTCATCCCTCCGTGGGCGCATGACGGCGGCGACGAAAAACTCATCGAGCGATTGAAAGATCCTGCGACGCGCGAGCGAATCAAGAAAGAAATGGATGAACACACGAAGGATTGGGATAACGAATGGGACGAGATTCCGGGCCCTGAAGCGATTCTGATTAGCGCTGTTCACAATCCGAAATTGCGCTCGCTGCAAGGGAAGACGCTGGCGGAAATCGCCAAGATGTGGGGCAAAGATCCGAAGGACGCGCTATTCGATATTTTGATCCAGGACGATGCGTACACATACGTCTCCGTGTTCGGCATGCAGGAATCAGATGTCGCGCTGGGACTGAAACAGCCGTGGGTGTCCATCGATAACGATTCCGAAGGAACTTCGCCGGAAGGAATTCTCGGCCAGGAGCATCCGCATCCGCGCGCCTACGGAACGTTTCCGCGAATTCTCCGCAAATATGTGCGCGAAGAGAAATTGCTGACGCTCCCGGACGCCATCCGGAAATTTAGTTCGCTGCCGGCGCAGAGAATGGGATTCACGGATCGCGGCGTGTTGAAGGTTGGAATGTGGGCCGATGTAGTCGTGATCGATCCGGAAACGGTGCACGACGTCGCGACATACGAAAATCCAAATCAATTTTCAGTCGGCATGGACTACGTGCTGGTGAACGGCGTACCCGTAATTGACGACGGCAAAATGACGGGCGCGCACCCCGGCAAAGTTTTGCTAGGTCCGGGATACGGTCGCGCCAAGTAGCTCTGTCGAGTCGAGCGTCGCGAGGCGGGCGCGAAGTTTCAAGCTCTATGCCCGCGCAGCCTGCCCCTTGAATCGCGGCGCAAATTCTTCAGCAGCAAATGTCTCGATCGCAGTCGGCGTTGTATTTTCGGCCGAGCGCGTTTCAAGCGGCCTCATCCATCCCGAATTGATGGACTCCAGCATTTCAATCAACAGCTTCACGTAGTCCGCCGTCAGTCCCATCTGCTTCATCGCCATTTCCACAGCGAACGCTGGAAACTGCGAATATCCCAGATTCGGCTTGCCGATGGCCTTGCCCAACACAGTAGCCGTCTCTTTCATGGACACATCGCGCTGCCCAAGCAGCTCGCGACTGCTCTTCCCCGAAAAATTCAGCTTCAAAAGGGCGTCGGCGGCAAAGGCTCCGATATCGCGCGACGCAATTTGCGGCAGCGGCAGCTCAGGCTTCAGAACGCCCCCCATCGTGCCCATAGACTGAATCGGCTTGATTTGCGCAAAATTATTTTCCATGAAATATACCGGCCGCAGGATGAGAGCATTAAGTTTCGGAATGGCGTTGATCTTCTGTTCGAGATAATGCAATCCATTCACTGGCCCGACGCGCTCAGGTTTATCAGCTCCCATGCTGCTGAGGCATACCGCGTGAGACACGCCGGAACGCTCCAGCGCTGCCGCAAGCGAATTGCTCGTGCGATCCTGTGACTCACGCATGCTCTTAGCAGCGTGGTCAGGCGGAATCATCGCGTACACAGCCTTCGCGCCGGAGAATGCGCGAGTCATAACTTCCGGATCGTTAACGTCTCCGACAAAAGCCTCCGCACCCTTCTGCACGAGCGCGTCAAGACGTTCTTTGCTGCGCCCGATCACTCGAACCGGCTGCCCCGCAGCCAGCAATTTTTCCGCAGTTACATGCCCCGTGTTGCCGGTCGCCCCTGTAATTACGTACATAGCGCGCACCTCCGTTAATTTCGTTCGACAACTTCGTTTGACAACCTCGTTCGAACTAGGGCGTTGGATGCGAGAAGCCGTCTGCGTGATTCACATCATCGGAATTTTGATATCAGATTTGCGCGCGAACTCGATCGCTTCAGGATAGCCCGCGTCCACGTGTCGCGCGACTCCAATCCCAGGATCGTTCGTCAGCACGCGCTCGATGCGTGTTGCCATTTCTTTCGTGCCGTCCGCGACGGTCACTTGTCCGGCGTGCAGCGAATAGCCAATTCCCACTCCGCCGCCATTGTGAATTGACACCCAACTCGCCCCGCTCGCCGTATTCAGCAGAGCATTGAGCAATGGCCAATCGGCGACGGCATCGGAGCCGTCCTTCATCGATTCCGTTTCGCGATACGGCGACGCGACAGACCCGCAATCAAGATGATCGCGCCCGATCACGATCGGCGCTTTCAGCTCCCCGCGCGCGACCAAATCATTCAGCGCCAGTCCGAATTTGTCGCGCTCGCCATAACCGAGCCAGCAGATTCGCGCAGGATATCCTTGAAATTGCACGCGCTTCTGCGCCAGCCGAATCCACCGCGTCAGCACTTCGTCGTGCGGAAACATTTCCAGCACCAGCTGATCGGTGCGGTGAATGTCCGAAGCCTCGCCGGAAAGCGCGGCCCAGCGAAACGGTCCCCGCCCTTCGCAGAAAAGTGGTCGGATGTACGCAGGAACGAAACCCGGAAAGTCGTACGCGTTTTTCACGCCCTGCTGGAATGCAAACGTGCGGATATTGTTGCCATAATCAAAAGTCACCGAGCCAAGTTTTTGCAGCGCCAGCATTCCTTCCACGTGCCGCGCGATGGAAGCAAGCGACCGCTTTTTGTAATCGTCAGGATTTTTCTCCCGCAAATCCGCAGCTTCCGCGACGCTCAGTCCTTGCGGTATGTAGCCGTAAAGCGGATCGTGCGCACTCGTTTGATCGGTGAGAATGTCAGGAACCACGCCGCGCTTCGCAAGCTCAGGAATCACATCGGCGCAATTTCCGATCAACCCGACGGAAACAGCCTCGCGCTTGCGAACCGCATTCTTGAGAATTCGCAACGCCTCGTCGAGATCGTTCACCATCACATCGCAGTAACCAGTCTTGACGCGCCGCTTGATGCGCTCAGGATCCGCATCAATTCCGAGAAACGCCGCGCCATTCAGCGTGGCCGCAAGAGGCTGCGCGCCGCCCATCCCGCCCATGCCGCCGCTCGCCACCAATTTTCCAGCGAGATCGCCGCCAAAATGTTTTCGTCCGGCCGCCGCGAAAGTTTCGTACGTCCCCTGCAGAATTCCCTGCGAGCCGATATAAATCCAGCTTCCCGCAGTCATCTGCCCATACATCATCAACCCGGCGCGATCGAGCGCGTCGAACTGCACCCAGTTACTCCAGTGCCCGACGAGATTTGAATTTGCAATCAGCACGCGCGGCGCATATTCATGCGTGCGAAAGATCCCCACGGGCTTTCCCGATTGCACGAGAAGCGTTTCGTCGCCGGCAAGAGACTGCAGCGATTTCACAATCGCGTGATAGCAATTCCAATCGCGCGCCGCCTTGCCGCGCCCGCCATACACGATCAAATCCCCGGGCTTCTCGGCCACTTCAGGATCGAGATTGTTCATCAACATGCGCATCGCCGCTTCCTGCTGCCAGCCCTTGCAGCTAAGCGAAGTCCCGCGCGGCCCGCGCACCACCGTCGCGCCCGTCTTATCTTCAGTAGCCAAATTACCCATCGCCCAAACTCCAATCAACAACACGCACCACCGCCATCTTAGCGCAGCCGCCACACGAATTCACATCGCGCAACGCTTCGCCTGGCGTCCACAAGTTCCGGGCTTCAGCCTGGCAGCCTTTCATCTTCCGAGTTGCCGATAACTCGTGCACACTCACAGGCTGCGCTCGGTTGCCGAACTCAAACATCGGGGACTTGCTGATGACAAAAACCCAACACACAGCATTCGAAGCTCTCAATCCTTTCTTCGCAGTCGTCATGGAAGGCTTACGCGGCCTCGTTGATGGAGAACATTATTTCGACACGCTTGCCGATGACGCCCTCTTCGAATTCCGCTACAACTTCCCCGGCTGGCCTACGACCATTCGAGGTCGCGCCAATCTGATCGCTAGCTTCGAAGGATACGGCAAGACGATCAATCTCCATTCCGGCGACTCGCTCGTTGTGCACCGCTCGCAAGATAGTCGCGTCGTGATCCTCGAATACGAAGTGCACGGCACGATCCTTTCCAACGGCGCGCCCTACGACAATAGATTCATCTCGGTCGTAACGATTGAGAACAGAAAGATCGTGCACTGGAGAGACTATATGGACTCTCTGGCTGCGTGGACGGCGTTGAATAGCGCCTCTCAGCTTTAGAAGTTTAGCTTTTTCACGTGAACTCGAATCGCAAGGCGCTGCCCATTGAAGATCGAAACGATCCCGAATAGCTCGCGCTTCAACAAAATCGCCGCAGGAAAACAAAGTCGAACCGCATGATCTGGGGTATCGTTGCGGCGCATCCCCCGACGAAGGGAGAAGAAATGGATTGGAAACGCTTGATCGAGTTTGCGCTACTGGGAAGCAGTGATTTGGAGCAATATGCCATTTTGCTGGTACGCGTCTCGATCGGGCTGTTCTTCGCCATCTCCGGCGGAAACAAATTGTTTGTTCCCGGCGGCACGAAACCTGTTTACGACACGCTCGTCAAGGCCAAAGTCCCGTTCCCCCGCCAGACAGCTTATTTCGTGGCGAGTGTCGAGTTCATCGCCGGATCCTTGCTGGCCGTGGGATTTCTTTCGAGCCCGGCGAGCATGGCTTTATT
>Ga0209624_10000524_pt1 | contig 33702 bp, 22 predicted proteins | sample JacPinW_OM2H0_O1_FD_188565 | JGI IMG/M metagenome (GOLD analysis project Ga0209624, IMG submission 188565) | Forest soil microbial communities from Algoma, Ontario, Canada - Jack Pine, Ontario site 1_JW_OM2H0_O1 (SPAdes) (version 2) | ecosystem: Environmental > Terrestrial > Soil > Boreal...
GAAATTGCAGCCAGCAAAGTAACAGCGGCGGAACACACAATTCGACTCCGCCCCGCATCTCGCGTGTGACGCCGCTGTAGCTGTACTCTCATGGCAGTGCGAAAGTTAATGTGATGTTAGTTTCAAAACTGGTGGGGCGTCCATTACGACTCATAGGCTCAAATCGCCACTGCTTGACTGCATCGGTAGCCGCAGCCGTCAGCCCAGGATACCCTCGTACACGGCTGAGTCGCTGAACTCTTCCATCCCCGCCTACAAGAACGTCGAGCACCACGATCCCTTGCACATGATGGGCCTTGGCCACGTCCGGGTATTCGGGCTCGACACGGTCTACCACGCGCGCGAGGGCCGTTCGCTCTGGAATGAGCACGGGAGGTGATGAGGCGGAGGCATTTCCTGCGACCGAATCATGAGAAGTCGTTGGTGTGTCGTTCACTCCTGTGTCTTCAAACACAACGATCCCAGAGGCATCGTCAAGTGTGTTCTCAATCTCCAGGTCAGGCATATGGTTCTTTGCGCGAACTGACACCGGATTTGAAGATTTCGCGGGAACAGATTTGGCAGGAACAGATTTGACAGGAAAAGGCTTGGAGGAAACCGGTTCGATGGCCGCTAGCTTCTCGGGTTGAACCATTGGCGGAGCAGGAAGGGCGGGCATTTGTACAGGTGGAGAGGATTTTGGAACGACCGCCATGGAATTCCTGGCGAACAACCGCAATCCGTCATGCGGTACCCTCCTGCTCAGTTCCCAACCAGCGAGAAGCAAGGTGCCTGCCACGAGAGCGGGCACCAGCCATCTTCGTGCTCCCGATGCGAATGCGATTGCCCTGGCCTTTATGATCTCCGCGGAAACCTGGGACGGTTTCCTGCTCGTTTCTTGCACCGGAACCGGACCGTGGGCCGCGGAGGCGCAAGCAAGTTCACCCACCCGCGCGATCGTGTCAGCAACCCGCCGCGACATCGACTGTATAGCCACAAGATCGCCAGCCGTGAATGCATCCGCTTGAGAAGAGAAGGCGCCGAGAACGCCGAGTTTCTCCCGCGTTCCGTTCAGCACAGGGAACAGCACAACGGAGCGAGCGCCGAGACTGCGGCACACCGCCGCATCGAGGCCAGGGAAGTTCTCGCAGTTACGGCAATACTGCAGCGCAGAGCTGCGCAGGCAAGCATCCACCATGCGCGGGTCGCGACGCAAATAGGCGACAAACTCGGCCGAGGTCGCCCCGTTCATGGCACGGGAAACCATCTGACCACTCCGCACTAAACCAATGAAAGCCCCGGTCGCACAAGTGGAGAGCCGCATTTGACAAACAATTTGCTCCAACACCAAATCGAGCGCAATGTCTGCGCGCATCACTTGGTCAGCCGGTTCGCTTTCTCGTCCGCCAAGATTGAACCGGTGCGGGGATGGCGACCGGCGCATCGGCGGAGAAGACCTCACCCCAAAAGATGTCGCGTCGCCGGGCGCGCTGTTCGACTGGGAGGTATGAGCCGCCGCTGGCGGGATTCTCCGCTCCGCCGCTGATTGACGTCGGGACTTCACTGGCACCCCCATGCCGCAGCCTTCCGCACGCCTTGATTTCGAGGAATTGACGTAAGCATTCCCTTGGCGAACTGGAGGGGAGGAGGAGAAACCCGTGATGCAAGCGACGACCAAACCATGGAGCCATACGGCATGACGGGCCAACTCCTAGCGAAGATTGGCTTCCAAAGCACGCGTCCATGGCCTCCACTCGGCGCAATGCGCCGCATGTTGCTCAAAACGGTGGACCGGGAAGGAAGTCTGTTTCAGAGCTTGATGCAAGCTCTCTCGGGGGAAGGCAGAATAACCAATAGTCTGCCACTCCGCGACTCAGACGTCAAGATGGCGGATAAGCCTTTTTCCGAGGCCGCCGTTCTTCTCGACCACTCAAAAAGGCCCCGGGACGGGCGTTCGACCGGCCTTGCCGACTCGCACAACCGTGCCATTGCCGGCCCAGCGTCAATGATCTAGTGTTAAACGGCTTATCCTGGCTCACATGTCCCGTACAGGTCCAATGCGCTGTTTGATGGTCTTCGGCCTGGCGCTGTATTTGACCCCGGGTGTTCTCGGTCAAACCCCCGCGACGGGTTGCGGCTCCTCCGGGCTCGGCACCGGATGCACGTCAGTCGGGACACCTTCTGTCTCTCCGACTGTCAATGCTCACACACCAACGACCTGTACTCCACCCGTGACCTACGTAAACGGAAAGCTGGCAATCTGCGCGCAAGACACAACCCTGAAGGAATTATTACGCGCCGTGAGTTTTGCGACTGGAGCGGTTGTTGAATTTCCACACGATCGCGCTGGGGAACATATTTCTGCAAACATAGGTCCAGGACCGGCGCGCGACGTTCTTGCAACTCTGTTTAACGGATCGGGACTTAACTACGTAATGTTCGGACCGCAGAATAATCCAGGAGCCCTGCAACGCTTGATTTTGACAAGCGCCGGAGCCTCCACTCAGAGCGTGCCAGATATACCTCCGGCGCAAACAGCTCAGGTCGCTCCACCCGCGAAAACGGTCAGCCCGTTGCCTCCGCCTCCAACGTCGGCATCTACCCAAGCGCCGGCTGCTTCCGTTTCGCCGGCCCAGGCCGCCAGCCTGGTTCCACCGAAGGAACCGATCGCTCCGGAAGTCCTCGGGCAAATGATGCGCGACCTGGCGCAGAAGATTAGAAGCGGTTCCCAGAATCCGCAGCAGAATGCGCCTCCGCCCCCGCCCGCACAGTAAGCGTGGATTCATAGGCCAGCATCCCTACCCAGCACGGCGCGGTATTCCGACCCGAATGCAATCGGCAGGCCTCTCCGATCCGACATCGGAAACATGAGAGTTTCTGGTGCAGGGCTGTCCCTTGGGTAGAATTCCCACAGTCTCAGCGGGAGTATACTTCGCTGACCGGTCTCATCGTCCCGATGTTTCCGGGATCAGAGTCCATTGGCCGAAATAGGGCACGTGCGTAGCCTCCGAGCCTTGAAAGCCATAAATGGAAACAGAAATTAGACTTTAAGAGGCTTTCGCCATGATGCGATATGGGAATTGTTTATTCTTAACTTCGCTGGTCTTTTTGGCTAGCGCTGCCTTCATTCCAGCGCTTGTACGGAGTGGCTCTGTACCTCAAGTTCGTTATCCAGATCCCGATATCGGAATCGATTCACTCGCGGCGCGGGCAAAAACGCAGGAGCAAACCGCCAGCGAATTCAAAGTGTTCTACCAGTTCCACTTCGCCGACAAAATAAAGGAGAGTGGAATCACTTTTGTGAGCCACGTCGTCGACGATGCCAGCATCGACTACAAGCCAGTGCATTACGATCATGGCACCGGAATTGCGGTCGCGGACGTCGATAACGACGGACTTTATGACATTTATTTCGTGAACCAGGTCGGCGGCAATGAGCTTTGGAAAAACCTGGGCGGAGGCAAATTTAAAAACATTACGAAAGAAGCGGGCGTTGCCTTGCCGGGGCGAATCAGTGTCGCTGCGTCCTTTGCCGACATCGATAATGACGGAACCCAGGCTCTTTTTGTCACCACTGTTCTCGGCGGGAATGCGCTGTTCAAGAACGATGGCCACGGACACTTCCGCGACATAACGAAGGCCGCCGGCCTCGATCTGGTCTCGCATTCTTCCGGCGCGGTCTTTTTCGACTACAACAACGATGGGTTGCTCGATCTCTTGGTCTGCAATGTTGGTACTTACACCAGCGATAAGAAGGGAGCGCAGGGCCAATACGTTGGATTGCCCGACGCATTTGGCGGCCACCTGCATCCACAACGCTTTGAATATCCCGTCCTCTACGAGAATCTAGGGCACGACCGCTTCAAAGACGTGACCTCGCAAGTTGGCTTGCGCCCAACCGGTTGGTGTGGAGACGCCAGCTTCGCCGACCTGAACGAAACCGGCTTCCCCAGCCTGTTTATCCTGAATATGCAGGGCCACGACCACTACCTTGAAAACGCAGGTGGCAAGAAGTTCATCGACAAGACCGAACAGTATTTCCCCAAAACGCCGTGGGGAGCCATGGGTGTAAAGTTTTTCGATTTCGACAATGATGGCCGCATGGATCTGATTGTCACCGACATGCACTCCGACATGAGCGAGGCAGTGAATCCCGACCGCGAAAAGCTGAAGTCCACCATGCGCTGGCCAGAGTCGTTTCTACAGGCATCGCTCTCGGACTACATCTGGGGCAATGCCTTCTACCACAACCTCGGGAACGGCAAATTCGAGGAAGTTTCAGACCGTTTAGGAGTGGAGAACTACTGGCCTTGGGGAGTGAGCGTTGGCGACATCAATGCCGATGGCTGGGATGACATTTTCATCTCTTCCGGCATGAGTTTTCCTTTCCGTTATGGAATTAACTCGATGCTCTTGAACAATCGCGGGGAAAAGTTTCTTGATTCTGAATTCCTGTTGGGGATCGAACCGCGCAAGGACATCTATGTACCCTGGTTCGATATAGACTGCTCGAAAACGGGCCTGACTGAGCTGAATCAAAAGGTGTGCGCTGGACATTCGGGGAAGATTACCGTGATGTCCCCGCGCTCCACTCGCTCTTCTGTGATGTTCGACCTTGATAATGACGGGGATCTCGACATCGTGACCAATGATTTCAATTCGGCGCCTCAGGTGCTGGTAAGCGACCTGGCGCAGGTAAGAAACATTCATTGGCTCAAAGTTGTGCTGATCGGGACGCGCTCAAATCGCAATGGCCTGGGGGCCACCGTGCGTGTACAAGCTGCCGGCCAAACCTATACCAAGTACAACGACGGGAAATCGGGGTACCTGTCGCAAAGCGTCCTTCCGCTTTATTTTGGGTTGGGAGACGCCACGAAGATCGACCGAGTCGAAGTCGACTGGCCCTCCGGCAAGAAACAAGCCGTGACCAGCGGGCTTCAGGAGAACGAGGTGCTCCGAATTACGGAGCCGAAATGACCTGTATCCGCCAATAGAAGAGCTTGCCCCGAAGCGTTTCAAGGCTCTGCGTCAAGCCGCCTGGTTTGGGAGGTGACCGTGAAAGCAACAGCTGCTAAGTGCCTGTACGGTGTCGCATTAGTCCTCTGCACGTTCGCCGCTTCCGCGCAGCAACACGGCGCGACCCCAGCGCCGGTTCCTCCGCCTACTCCTCCGCCCACATCAGCAACAAGCATAGACATGAGAAAGCTCATTGTGGAGGGCCAACCGGATCCGGCTGCGCCCAAGAAGACAAGCGCGGACAATTGTTTTCTTCCTCCGCTCAACGGACTTCACGCGACCACGGTTGGAGTTGCCGATTTGCGGATTCCTGAACAAGCGAAAAAGGAGTTCGAAAGCGCGTGCAGCGCTCTCGGAAACAAGAACATGGTTGAGGCCGAGAAACACCTGCGCAAGGCGGTTAAGCAGTATCAACAATATTCGGCCGCGTGGGTGATGTTGGGTCAGACCCTGGAAGCGCAGCAGAAGATGGCGGAGGCTCGCACCGCGTGTTCTCAGCCCATCGCCACTAACTCCAACTATCTGCCGGCTTACCTTTGCCAGGCAGATATTTCCGGCCGCCTGCAGAGTTGGGACGACATGCTGAAGCTCAGTACTCGCGCTCTAGAAATTGATCCCACGAGCAACGCTGTGGCGTACGCCTACAACGCTGCCGCTAACTTTAATTTACATAACTTGTCCAAAGCGGAGGAAAGCGCGTTGAAGGCTGAAGCCATCGACAAAAGCAACACCGACCCGCGGATCCACTTCCTGCTGGCCCAAATTTATGAAGGTAAGGGCGACCGCACCAGGGAAGCGGCAGAACTGCGAGAATATTTGAAATATGCGAGCGATCCCAGCGACATCGCCATGGTCACGCGCTACTTGTCGGAACTCGACAAGCAATAGTAATCACAGCGTAGCCTCGATCTTGCCGGAAACCAAAAACTGCCTTACTTCCATTTTCCCTCGCCTTCGATAATCGTGATGTAACGATTGATGGGCAAGCCCGTGAATCGCTCGCTCAAACCACTCGGTTGCGGCCATTGAATCTCGATCCAGTCGAGCTTCGTTTGTTTTCCGAGGCCGAGCACAACTCGCGGGTCGTGCGACGAAAGGTAGCTCCCACCTCCAACTTTCATTCTCTTGCTTTTCAAATCGCCGGCTTGATAAGTGATCCGGGCACCCACGGCGTCAATGTTGGATTTTTTTCCAACCAGGCAAAGGCCCAGCCAGTTGTTCTGCGCCCCGGCCTCATTTCGAAGCAAGACCGGAGGTTCGTTGTTGTTTGCAATCAGCACGTCGATCGCACCATCGTTGTTGAAGTCTCCCAAGGCGAGGCCACGACTGGCCATTGGCGTGGCGAAAATCGGGCCACTTTCCTGGCTGACGTTTCTCAGTTCAGTGCCTGTGTTGTGGAAAAGTAGAGGAGGTTCGCGATAAGTCACGCTAGGGTAGAGTACGTCGATAAGGTCGTCGGGGTGGCCATTTGCGATGAACAAGTCCTGGTTGCCGTCGTTATCATAGTCGAAGAATTTTAGTCCCCAGCCACTCTTCATTTTCGTGGCGCTGGCAATCCCCGACGGTCCAGCGATGTCGTCAAAGGTCTCATCGCGCTTGTTCCGGTAGAGCGCGTCGAGTTCGTGATTCATGTTCGTGACAATCAGGTCCATCCATCCGTCCTGGTGGAGATCGCAGGAATCTACGCCCATGCCGGAGCGAATCGCTCCTCCGTCTCCATATGCCACCCCCGAGGTAAAACCAATTTCCTCGAAACGCTTCCCGCCCCGGTTAACGTGCAAAAAATTGGCAAGTTGGTCGTTGGCCACGAAAAGATCCATCCACCCATCATTATTAATGTCGGTGGCCACCACGCCCCAGGCTCTGCCGGCGCTGTCCGCGATACCCGTTTTCTGGCTGACATCGGTGAATGTGCCATCTCCGTTGTTGTGAAACAGCCAACTTGGCATCGGCTTGTAGACCTTGGGATTACAGTATTCGGTTTCGCCGCGCAGCCCGGGAACGTTCGGAGCCATGCAATGTTGGTGCTTGGATTTGTCGAAGTCGCCAAACCGGCAGACAAATAAATCGAGGTTGCCGTCGTTGTCGTAGTCGAACCACACTGCGCTCGATGACCAACCCGGAGCTGCGACCCCGGCTTGCTCGGTCACATCGGTAAACGTCCCATCGCCGTTGTTGCGATACAGAATGCTGCGGCCGTATTGGGTGACGTAGAGATCCGGAAAGCCGTCCCGGTTGTAGTCGCCAACGGCGGCACCCATTCCGAATCCCCCTCCGGCAACGCCCGCCTTTTCGGTAACGTCGGTAAACGTGCCGTCCCGGTTGTTTCGATAGAGGGCGTTCCGCAACGGCTGAGAAGGCGTGAAGAAATCACACCGTCCAGAGTTCACCAGATAGATATCCATCCATCCGTCGTTGTCGTAATCGACAAACGCACACCCTCCTCCGTCAGTTTCGGGCAGGTACCGTTGCGGAGATTTTCCGCTGGAGTGAGTCCAGGTGATCCCACTAGCTGAAGCTGGAACCAGCGTAAAAGGATAAACCGGATCGGGCAGAGCATGAGCCAACCGTCCGAAGGCACCAACCACGGCGCTACTGGCGACTCCGGACAAGAACCCCCGGCGAGAAACGCGCGACAGGAACTCGGATCCTTTCAAAACCTGCGCAGGGACCTTTATTCCCACTTCTGTTGCCCTTCCACGATCGTGATATAGCGATTGACCGGCAGGTCCGTGTAACGCTGAGTGAGGTCGCTGGGCTGGGGCCACTTGATCTCGATCCAATCAATCTTTGTTCTTTTTCCGATGCCCAGAACGACTCGAGGGTCATGGGATGATAGAAAGCTGCCGCCACCTACTTTCATCCTGCTTCTCTTTAAGTCTCCCGCCTGATATGTGATACGAGCGCCGATTGCATCAATGTTTGCCTTCTTTCCCAACAGCCGCAGGCCAAGCCAGTTATTCTGCGCCCCCAGATCGTTGCGCAGTAAGAGCGGTGGCTCATCGTTATTCGCTACCAGCACATCAATCGCACCGTCATTGTTGAAATCGCCGATTGCCAGTCCTCGACTGGACATCGGCTTCGCGAAAATCGGGCCGCTCTCCTGGCTCAGGTTTTTCCAACCTGTTCCGGTGTTATGAAAAAGCAGGAGCGACTCTCGAAAAGCCACCTGAGGCTTCACCTTTTCGATGAGATCGTTGGGATGGCCATTCGCGATAATCAAATCCAGATTGCCGTCATTGTCGAAGTCAAAGAATTTTAAACCCCAACCACTCATGAGTTCTGTGGCTGTGCCGATGCCGGAAACGATTGCTTTGTCGTCAAATCCTTCGTTGTGGTTATTTTGGTAGAGCGAATACATCTCATGATCAATATTGGTCACGAAAAGATCCATCCAGCCATCCTGATCGAAGTCAGCAGAATCAACTCCCATGCCAGACCGAATCTTGCCTCCCTCTCCGTATCCCACTCCAGCCGTGAACCCAATCTCTTCGAAATGTTTCCCTTGCCGGTTGGCAAACAGGAAGTTCGCAACCGTGTCGTTTGAAACGAAGAGGTCCATCCACCCATCGTTGTTGATGTCGGTAGCGACTACACCCCAAGCCTTGCCCGAGTAATCCGAGATGCCGGTCTTCTGGCTGACATCGGTAAAGGTTCCATCACCATTGTTATGGAACAGCCAACTGGGTAGAGGATCGTAAACTTTTGGATAGCAATATTCGTTCATGCCAGCGATGGTCTGAACCTTCGGATCGCCGCAGTGCTGGTTTCTCAGTTTGTCGTAATCGGCGAATTGACCCACAAACAAGTCGAGGCGTCCGTCGTTATCGTAGTCAAACCAAACCGCGCTCGAGGCCCAACCGGGCGCCGCCACTCCAGCACGCTCGGTCACATCCGTAAACGTTCCGTCACCATTGTTGCGATAGAGAATGCTGCGGCCATACTGGGTGACGTAGAGATCGGGAAATCCATCTCCGTTGTAGTCGCCGACCGCGACGCCCATCCCGTACCCGCCTGCGCCCACGCCGGCCTTCTCGGTGACGTCGGTGAAAGTGCCATCCCGGTTGTTGCGGTAGAGGGCATTGTGCAACGGCGCTGGAGGGATATAGAAGTCGGCGCGGCCGCTGTTCACCAGGTAGATGTCCATCCAGCCATCGTTGTCGTAGTCCACAAATGCACAACCCGGACCGCTAATTTCAGGTAGATATTTATTCTTCGATCGGCCAGCAGTATGCGTCCAGGTAATGCCGCTTTGCGACGGTGAGACTTCGGAAAAAGGATATTGAGACTTGTTGGTTTCAATGGCGCGTGCAAATCCCGGCAGAGCGCTGAGCGTCGCAGTGCCCACCAGCATTCGAAGAAAATCTCTGCGATCCGCCAAACCAGGCCACCGGCGGGCCATTGAGACTACTTTCGTTGACATAGGAATCACGCCATTCAGCCGACGACCAAACGAAAAATCACGGCCATGTTTTACTGGTGTGCCGTGCTCTTGGGCGTTTTGCTCACTGCCCGGTCAGCAGGACGACCCGCAGTTGCGCCGGGGGCAACAGCGGTGGAAGGCCGTGTGCGAACGAATTTTTGCAAGTCCAGATGATCCCGGCCTTCTTCAATCACATAGAACTTGTCTGCCTCCACATTGTGGAAGGCCTGCTGCTGGCCGCTGGGCCACTTGATCTCTACGGTTTCGGCGACGGTAGCCTTGGCTAATCCGAAGTTAGCGCGCAGATCGCTTTGCGAGAGGTAACTACCCCCGCCCGCAATTTCCCGGATTTGCGAAAGGCCGCCGGCCTGAACGCGAATCCGCGCGCCCATGGCGTCGCGATTGCTCTTTGTGCCAACCAATTTGAAGTTAAGGAAATGATTGCCGTTCCCGCCGCTGTTATGCAGCAGCAGCGGCGGATCCCCATTGTTTCCCACGACTATATCCATGAAGCCGTCATTGTCGAAGTCCGCAAAGGCCGCGCCCCGGCCAGCGTACGGCGTACGAAAACCGTTTCCAGCAATCTTTGTAGTCTCTGTGAACTTGCCATTGCCTTCGTTGTGAAATAGAGAGTTAATCTGTTTGTAGTGGATGTCGGGCATGACCTGCTCGACCTCCGGATACACGTGCCCGTTGGCAATGAACAAATCAAGCCAGCCGTCATTGTCGTAATCGAAGAATCCTCCGCCGAAGCTCAGTACATCGTGCGTAGGTGCGGTGATGCCCGCCTGATCGCTCACCTCGTCGAATCCACCCTTTCCATCGTTGTGCCAAATGTGGTCGGAGCTCTTCTGGAAATCGGATATATAAAGGTCGAGCCAGCCATCATTGTCGTAATCGCCGAGGGAAATGCACATCGCGGCCATGGTATTGCCGCGCCCGGTGAGAGCCATACCGCTGAGCAGCGCCACTTCGTTGAAAGTGCCGTTGTGCTCGTTGTGATAGAGATACGCATTGAGCCCGTCGTTGGCCACAAACAGATCGGGCCAGCCGTCATTGTCGTAGTCCGCGGCCTGCACCGAAAGATTCTTGCCCTCCGGCTGATAGATCGCCGCAGCCGACGTCACATTGGTGAAAGTTCCGTCCCCGTTGTTGTGATAGAGCATGTCGGGACTTCCCCGGTAAACGCTCGGGGGACAATTGGTCAGCGCATCGGCGAACTTGCAGTAGCGCAAGCTGTCGGCAGCAAACGTGACGTATCCTCCGACATAAAGATCGAGGCGGCCATCGCGATCATAGTCGAAGAACGTCGCGCCGGCATGAAACTGAGTACCGGATTCCGTCGCCGCGACACCAGCCTTGTCAGTGACGTCGCTGAACGTACCATTCCCGTTGTTGTGGTACAGAACGTTGCGCCCGAACTGCGTCACATAGAGGTCCGGATAACCGTCATTGTCGTAATCCCCCCAGACGCACCCGAGTCCGAATCCCGTGCCGGGGACGCCCGCTTTTTCCGTGACATCGGTGAAGGTGCCGTCGCCATTGTTGTGATAAAGGGCATTGCGCACAGAAATGCCCCGATTGTACAGATCGCGTCCATTTACGAAGTAGATATCCTGATAGCCGTCGCCATCAAAGTCTGCGACGCAGACGCCGGGACCGAATTCTTCCCGTATCACCGCCATGCCATTGTTGCCTTTGTAGTGGACGAACTTGATGCCCGCCTGCGCCGTGACATTGGTGAATTGGACGGTCATTGCAGGGGAGGAGGACTGCGCCGACGACTGGCAAATCCAACCCAGGGTCATCAGCACGGGGATCCCTAGAAGCACCCAAGAGAAGCGTAACGCGCCACACCTGGAGCGCGACCGGGCACCGCTCGCAGAGGTTTGAATGGTGTTTGACAATTGGTTCCATTCATCTGTCGTCGTGAACACCACTACTTCGGCGGCTCCGGAGTTTGGGCGCCCTCCGACGGCGACTGTTGCACAAGCCCCTCTTGTACCTTGCGCTTCACCTGTTCGAGGGCTTCGGCGCTTTGGCGTTGCAGCGCCGCCTCGCGGTTCGCATCCGTTTTCCGCCCCACGCCAGCGTAGGCCATCGCTAGCTGGAAGTGGCCGGTCGGGCTGTCAGGGGCAAGGGCCTCATAAGCCTCAAGGGGTGGAATCGCCTCAGTGAAGCGCTTCACAGCATTCAGGGCCATGCCGAGCGCCAGGTAAGCATCTGAGAAACCTGTATCCAGTTTCGTGGCGCGTGAAAAGTGGCGGATCGCCGCTGCCATGTCATTCTCATTCTTCGCGAGATCTCCCAGAACGTATTCGGCGCTCGCGTTCTTCGGATCGATCTCCAATTCCGCCTCGAAGTTCTTCTTCACTGCCTGAATCACTTCGGGTGTCAGCTGGGGTTTCGATAGCAGGGCGCGCCCTAAACGAGCATGAATGCCAGGCACCAGCGGATTGAGCTCGAGAATCTTCTGATATTCCGCGGCCGCTTCGTCCCATTTTCCTTGTGCTTCCAGCGTCTCCGCGTTCAATTCATGAATCTGGTAGGAAAAAGGCGCCTCGCGCATCAGTTCGTGAGAAGCGTGAATGGAAAGGTCGGAAAAAGCGTGCGTCGCAGCGTAGAGGACCTCTGGATCGTTGGGAAAGTCACGGCTCAGCACGTCGAGAAACTCCAAGGCGTCGTAAGGAGTCTCATGGGTCAGGGCGCAACGGATGCCGTCGAGTCCGACCCTCTTCTTGAGTTCCCTGTCGAGAGTCTGGCGAATTGCCTTCTTCAGCAGCGGCATCGCCTCACTGCAATTGCCGCTTTCCGCCAGGGCTGCCCCGCGCTCGGCGTTCTCCTTGCCCGGGGGCGGCGAACTCTTCTTCGCGACTTGAGCGGGAGTAATTGTCGCGGTCGCCAGCAGGAGGACACCGATGACAGATACCCTTAAACTACTGAACATTCGGCGATTATAAACCGAAATCAGTGCTCTCTTAAGCTCGAATCTGGCGGTAATGTCCCGTTTGCCTCCGCATTCTCGCCAGCTCTGGAGCCGCATCCCAACCCCCGATCACAACTGTGAAAAAAGGCAGGCACCGGAGCGCCTGCCTTTGGTATCGGACAGAACTTTCTTGCTAGAAGTAGAACTTCAGAGCCAACTGCAACTGTCGCGCTCCCTGCGATCCCGTCACTCTGCCGAAGTTCGGGTTACTTGAAGTCGGACCAGTGTTGGACGGACCGTTCCCCGGATCAAACGAACCGTTGTCGGGACCGCCAAGGAAGGTCCACACCGGATGGTTGAAGGCATTGAGGCCCTCAAACCGGAACTCCAAACTCTTGCTTTCGGTGAGCGTGAATAACTTGTGCAGGCTCAGATCCACATCCGCATACCCCGGACCGCGAATGTTGCCAACTCCGCATGTACCAAATGTGTTGGGTGCGGGATTGACGATGTTACTCGTATCGAACCATTGGATATATGCCGGTGCTCCTCCGGTGGCATTGACGTGTTTACCGAGAACCTTTATCGGACCTGTGCAGTCTGGCCTCTCATTCAGAAGGGTGGGACCGGATGCGTTGGTACCGGATTGGTCAGCAGTAAAATCGCCCCAACCGCCGAACTCGTTCAAGGTTAATTGGTTTCCGCTGTGCAGGGTGACGATTCCGCCGAGTTCCCAGTTCCCGACGATGCGGTTGAGAACCGGGCTCATATCGTGGCCAAATTGCTTGCCGCGTCCGAAGGGAAGCTGATACGTGACATAACTGGTCAGGATTTGCCTCTCGTCGAAGTAGCACGGTCCCCAGTCAGAGCGCGGATCATAGATATTCTGCTGGCCGGGCTGCCCGCCGGAGGAAGTGGCGTTTGTGCTGCCGAAACCCGTGCCGAAATATCCCGGCGAATTGCTCAGGCACTTCGACCAGGTATATGCGACTTGCGCTTCCAGCCCATTGCCCATGCGCTTCTGCAAGACAGCCTGCAGAGCGTTATAAGATTGGTTGGCGTTGGAGAGGTTCGCTCCCATGAGGCTTCCGCCCCCGGCTGCCTGATAAAGCGAGCCAGGAGTGCCGCATGTACTTAGGCTGGCGTTGTCGCATGGGACGTAACCACCGCCCAGATACGGCCCTGCCATTTGACTGACGATCACTTGCCCCGGCTTCGCGATCTTGCCTTCCGCGGTCAATCCTATTCGCTGCTGAACTTCCACAAACTGAGCCAGATGCGTACCGTGCTGGCCGACATAGCCCAACTGAAAGGTCGTCTTGTTGCCGAACTGTTGTTGTACGGTAAAGTTCCATTGCTGGTTCTGCGCGGGCCTCAGGTTCTGATCAGTGATCCTGACCCTCACCGCCGTGGGAACGCCCAAACCATTAGGGGGGGCGTAGCAAGTGAAATTAATCGTTGCGCACGGCTGCACTGCCGGGAACCCTCCGTCGATGCCCAGGCTGCTTTGGGAAAAAATCCCGAAAGGTGGGTTGATCGAGAGTTGTTCGTTGGCCCCACCGCCTTCCTGGAAGGCGGAAATCGAGTAACCGCCGCGGATGACCAGGCTGCGCCGGCTCGCCGGAGACCAGGCAAAACCAACACGAGGCTGCCAATCGCCGATCCCCACATAGTTGTTGTAGAGAGCCGGGTTGCTGAACTTCGCCGGCGCGTTGATTCCGTCCCCCGTGCCGTTCGGGGTATAAATCAGTCCAGTGTAAAGGCCAAAGTTCACAACGCGGTTCTCGGTTTCAAAAACCGGGGTATGGTCTTCAAAGCGAATGCCGAGATTGAGCGTAAGGCTGTCGGACACGCGCCAGTTGTCTTGCACGTAGCCGGCCAACACATTATTGCGATCCTTAAACAAGGTTGGGTTCGGACTTGTGTCGCGGCTGCCTCCGCTGCCCAGTCCCAAATAGAAGTCAGCCAAGCCGAGACTGGTTTCGGTGTTGACTCCTATCGTTCCCAAAGCGCCATTGTTGCCGTTGTATTTCCAATCGGATCGTACCCGGATGAACTGGAAGCCGGTCTTGATGGAATGGCGACCATGGATGTACGTCAGATTGTCCTCAAATTGGCCCTGGGTAGTATGAAAGATTTGGGCTATCTCCTGCTGCCCAAGGTTCGCCGCTCCGCCGGATGTGCCGGGAACAGCAATATTTGCTAAACCCTCGGTTCCAGGGGGATTGCCGTTGGGAATTCCGACAGCTGCTCCGACCTGTCCCAGTGAGGCACTGGGCACGATGGTCTGATCAAAGCGAACCGCATTGAACCCGATGCGAGCCTCGTTCAATAGATTGGGATTAAGGGTGTGTGTCCAATTGATTACGGAATTCCGTAGAGGCTGAGTCGAGCCCTCTGAGGCGGAACCCGGACCCAGGTTCGTGCCGCTACAAATGGCGCATCCGCTAAACGTGGGTACACGTACACTGGCCTGCGACCAGCGCCCGGAGATGCGGTCTTTCTGCGTGGGGACATAGTCGATCTTCGCATCGCCTTGATCGTTGAGGAAGTTGACGCCGGAGCGGAAGAAGTAGTTGTTCCCGGAGATGATATTCCCCGTGGTTGTCGGATAAGCCGACAATGCAAGTATGTTTGCGGCAACCTGGCTCTGGGGAAAACACGGATTTATTGCTGTTCCTGGTGGTACGCAGCCAGGGGTGCCCGCAATGGTTGTCAGATTATTATTCTGAACAGCTGTCGGGTTGATTCCTCCGTTGGGATTCTGCGACGGAGTGACGTAGATCGTTGTGTTGGGCCCGCCTCCCCCAGAGCCGGGCACGACAAGCTGGTCGAGCACGACGGCGTCACCATTCACGGTTCCTCGGTCGTTACACACGCCCGCGGTAAATCCGCTTTGGCAATATGCTGAGAAATCCCCACCCTTCATCGCCGTGGTCAGGAGTTGGGCGCCGTCCGAGTTGGAAGTGATCTGACGCAGACCCTGATAATCCAGGAAGAAGAACAGCTTGTCTTTCACGACAGGGCCACCGAAGGTAACGCCAAACTGGTTGTAACGCAACTCGGGAGGCAGGGTCGTGCCGTCCGCAGCATGGCCTAGCAAGCCATTGTCCACACCCTTCGTCCACCCATTCGCGGCGTTGTTGGCGTTTAACCAATCATTGCGCAGGAACTCGTATGCATCGCCGTGATATCTGTTGGTGCCTGATTTGATGGAGGCGCTGATCACTCCACCCTCGTAGTTACCGAACTCAGCCGAAGCGTTCTGACTAATGACGTTAAATTCCTGGATGGCGTCCACGCTGGGGGTGTAGCCAACTTCGTTGTTCTTATCCTCGCTGTTTTGCTGGCCATCAAGAAAGTATTGATTCGACTGCTCCCGGTTGCCGTTGATATCGGGCCGGCCAGAGTTGGTCATTTGCTGCGGAAGGCGTATGGAATCGGGATTGACGGTGGTCACGCCCGGCGCGAGCAACGTTAACTGCAGGTAGTTGCGCGAAGCCAGCGGCATCGAGGTCGCCGTGCTCGCATCAATTATCGTGCTGATCTCGGTGGTTTGAGTTTGAAGCAGGGGCGTCTCTCCCGTGACTTCCATCGTTTCTGAAATCTTGCCGACCTTCATCTGAAAGTTAAGGCTGGCGGTCTGGTTGAGGACCAGGGTGAAGGCAGGATAGACCGCGGCCTCGAAGCCCTGAGCGGTGACCTTCACCGTATAGGTTCCAACCGGGAGACGGGTCAGGTTGAAAACGCCGGCGTCATTAGTCTGCGCCGTCGATACCGTTCCGCGTTCGGTGTCCGTCGCAACTGCCGTTGCCCCTTTGACTGCTGCCCCGCTGGAGTCAACCACGGCGCCGGTGATTCCGGCGGTCACCTCTTGTGCCGAGGCGGGTAGGAGAAATGCGATCAGGCCGACCGCTACCAGCAACATTGCTACGCCACACGTGAGTTTCTTCATAACGCAGTCTCCTGAATATTCACAGTCGGATCCAGCAAGAGAGTTCTAGGTACGAACGTCATAATCGAATCGTACTATGCTATATAGCAACCTTCCCCCAATGGTCAAGAAGAAAGTGCACGAATCTTAAAAAAACATTTGGGTCTGCTATAGCGGAGGAACAAGAGTGTCCGCACGGGCCTGCACGGCGGTTCAAAGGTGGATTTGCGCTCAAATCGCATTCGGCCACGGATAATCATATGATCAGGCGGTTTTCTCTGTTTTTGCATAATCCCTTTACAACTGAGGCGGATGGGATTAAGGTCTCCTGTGTGGGGGAAGCAGCATTAGTGCTATAGGGCTGCGTAAGAAACAGCCAGATCGGGCTTTTTCGCGGTTTTCCGCACTCGGCTGACCTTAGCTCTATAGCAGCTGCCGGGTCGAATTTGGGGTCGGTAGTGGTGAGAGGAGCCGTCTTCTCAGCTCTTTTCGGAGAACTCATGGGACAAAACCATCACGATGGGGTTGCCGCATATAAGAAGATCCAGTCCGCCATCCTCGAGCGCATCGAGGGCGGACATCTGCAGCCGGGAGACTCCGTCCACTCAGAACGCGAACTGGCAAAGATTCACAGCGTCAGCTTGATGACAGCTCGCCACGCGCTGACTGAACTGGAGAGGGAAGGTATTGTGGTCAGGCGGCGTGGCGCCGGCACGTTCGTCGCGCCCCCCAGAATTCACTTCAATAAATTAGTGGGCTTCACCGAACAGATGGCCAGCCGCGGTCTCCAGGCATCTTCCCGGACGCTTGTCGCGAAGGTCGTCACCGGTGAACCTGAGATTGCCGCCCGGCTCAACCTGTCCCCTTCCACCAGCCTCGTCAAGGTGGAGCGCCTGCGTCAAGGCGGCGGCGAGCCCTTCTCTCTGGAAACCTGTTACGTCTCTGCCGAGAGGTTTGCTGGTTTGGCCAAGGAACCAATGTCCAATGGTTCGCTGTTCGCCATCCTCGAGCGTGACTACAAGCTGGAAATCGCTCACGCCGACGAAGAGATCGATGCGATTGCCGCCGATGCCAGGATGGCAGATCTCTTTGACGTGGCCAAAGGATCTCCGTTGCTGCGCATCCGGCAAGTCATCTTCTCTACCGCAGGCAGGCCTGAGATCTACGTGTTGGGTATCTATCGCGCAGACCGCCACACCTTGCTGGTCCGCCGCTTCCGCTGAGAATCTCGCAAGTTCCCTAAAACGTCGAACTCACGCGCGGAAAGCAAAACAAAAAGGGTTTCGCTGGTGCCGGGAGGGGGAATCGAACCCCCAAGGGCCGAAGCCCGGCGGATTTTGAGTCCGCTGCGTCTGCCAGTTCCGCCATCCCGGCTTTTAATAAACTTGAGGATATTAGATTAGTTGACGAACTGGGGGGGTTGCAATAGCAGCGGCCGGCGATCCGCGCGGATTTCCCCCCTGCAATCCTGTTCCATTTTTCGACAGCAACCTCAAGGCTGCGGCTTGTCCTCATAACTGTTTATGGCTCAGGTTACGGTCGCGCAATCGATCCAGACCGAAGCGCGGCAGAAGAACGGGCGCAGGCGCAGGATTTTTTCCGTCCTGACCGTGTTCGCGGTTTGTGTCGTGGTACTTGGCGCAGTTGTGCTGGTATTGTGCCGGCGCGCATTTTCGCAGCCCGCTGTGCTACAGGATTTGCAGGAGGCAAGCGATAGCCAGGTTGAGGTCCGCTCCTTTCGCCAGATCTTTTTCCCGGTTCCTGGCTGCATTCTCGAGGGAGTAGTTTTTCGTCACGGTCTTCCCCAGATTAATCCCCTCATCAGCGTCGAGAAGCTAATCGTCCGCGGAAGCTACCTTGGCCTGCTTTCGACGCACGTTGACCGGATGACCGCCGAGGGCATGCGCGTATCTATTCCAGCCTTCGGCACCGGGCAGCCCTTTCACACTACACGATCACAAATCACGGTGGAAGAATTCATCGCCAATGGCGCGACGGTCGAGTTTGCGTCGAGCCATCCGGACCAACCACCGCTGCGCTTCGATATTCACGAAGCCACGCTTCGCGACGTGGCACCGCACGGACCTTTCAGCTTCCGGCTAAAGGTGCACAATCCGGAGCCGCCGGGCGAGGTGTCGATCGCAGGAAAGTTTGGCGAGTGGAATAAGGCCGATCCTGGGCAGACGCCGATCGCCGGCGAATACACGTTTGAGCAAGCCGACCTTAGCGTATACGAGGGCGTGGCGGGGAAGTTGTCTTCGACGGGAAAGTTTGGCGGAACTCTCGGCCACATCGACATCGCCGGCGCCACGGACACTCCTGATTTTGAAGTGAAGTCGGGGAAGCATCCCGTGCGGCTGACAAGTGAGTTCACTGCTTACGTGGATGCTACGCGAGGCGACACTTTCCTGAAACACGTAAGGGCCAGCTTCGGGAAAACTCAGGTGGAGGCAGAGGGCAGCATCGCCGGCACTCCGAACGGCAACGGGAAAACCGCGCTGATCAACCTGACCGCGAACAATGCGCACATTGAAGATATTCTGCGGCTCTTTGACAGCGAAAGCCGGCCGCCGATGTCTGGGAGCGTCACCTTGCACGCGCGAACGGAAATTCCTCCCGGCAAAGAAGGATTCCTGAAGAAGGTGAAGGTCGGCGGGAATTTCGGAATCGGCTCGGGGACTTTCTCCAAATCGAATACCCAGGAAGGCGTGAACAAGCTCAGCGCCGGGGCGCGGGGAGAAAAGGATCCGGGCGACCCCGAGACCGTGCTCATGGATCTAACCGGACAAGTCGGCCTCCTTGGCGGAACAGCAAGATTCTCCGATCTGGCTTTCGGCGTTCCTGGCGCGTCCGCCCGCATGCACGGAACCTACGATCTGCTGAATCACAAAATCGATCTGCACGGGCAGATGCAAGTCGATTCCAAAATCTCGAACACCGAGAGCGGACCGAAGACTTTATTGCTGAAGGCAATCGAGCCTTTTTTCAAGAAAAAGAAAAAGGGAGAGATTGTTCCGGTGCGAATTTCGGGAACCTACGAGCATCCGAGTTTTGGGCTTGACCTTAACGACAAGAAAGCGCAGAAAGTGCCGGAGCCCGTGCCGAAGCCCTAGAAGGACGCAGACGTTCGCCCGTAATTGAGAATCGCTATACTCTGTGCCGTAAAGGTCTTTCTTGCAGTTCCTTCGCCCTCCCCGACATGCTCGTCTCGCGATAGCGAAAGCACTCGACTACATGATCATTCACCATGCCCATGGCCTGCATAAACGCATAGCAGATGGTTGATCCCACGAAACTGAAGCCACGTTTCTTCAGGGCTTTGCTCATGGCGTCGGACTCGGCCGTGCGGGCTGGAACTCGATCGTGCGCCTTCCACGAATTCACCCGTGGCCGGCCATCCACAAATTGCCAGATGTAGCGCTCGAAGCTGCCAAATTCTTCCTGCACCTGCAGAAGGGCCTGAGCATTGCGTACCGCCGATGCGATCTTCAGGCGATTGCGCACGATGCCAGGATTTTTCAGCAACTGCGCCACTTTCCTTCGGTCGTAGCGCGCCACCTTCGGCGCGGCGAAACCGTCAAACGCGGCGCGATAATTTTCTCGTTTGTTGAGGATCGTCTCCCAGCTCAGTCCGGCCTGCGCGCCTTCGAGGATGAGAAATTCGAAAAGCGTGCCGTCATCGTGCGCGGGCACACCCCATTCTTCATCGTGATAGCGAATCATCAACTCACTGCGCGCCCACGCACAACGAATTAATGGCTTGTCTTCGCGCTTTCTGGCCATAGATCAATGGACGGGTATGCCAACGCAGGAGCAGGAGCGACGAACTACTCCAGAGACTTCGGATCCGACTTGTTCTTCGGCGATTTCTTATCCAGCAGGGCTACCAGCTCCTTCGCACAGGCCGGCACTGCAACTTTGTGATCGACAATGATGTCCTTCGCATCCAGCTTCTTGCCGTAGAGCTTTTCATTCGCGCTGCCATCCGAGCGCAGGGTTGAGCCTTCCAAAGATATTCCGGCAAACAACCCTTTATTGCGCGAGTAGGAGAGAATCTCCGCATTCATCACAATGTCAGTAGCGCCCTCGGCGGTGCGGCCCTTGGGGCCGGCGGCGGCGGATGCGTCTGCGCCCAGCTTTACTTTGCTCGAAAGCAGCGAGCGCGCTCCCTTGGGATTCATCACCAGCAGAACAAAATCCGTGGCCTGCCCGCCCAGCTGGAATCCGATGCTCACTCCTTCCAGCGCATACAGAGCCGGCGGTCCCCAGGGCCCGGTATAGTGCGCGCCGCTGCGGCAAATCATGACGCCGCGGCCGTAGCTGCCTCCCACTCCGAATGCGCCTTTCTTCACCGAGGGCAGAATCACCAGGCACTCCGCTTCATCCAGCAGATCTTGCGGAATGTCGTCGGGAATATTCAGGATTTCCTTCATGACTTCCCCGGCGTCTTTCACCCGGTCCTCTTCCCGCTCGTCGTTGACGGCGAACGCAGGGGCTGCACAGAGGCACAGGGTCAGAAGCCACGCGGCAATCTTCTTTAAGTTCGCTGGTATCTTCATCGTCATCACTTCCTCCGGAGTCTTTAATCTCTTCTTTCCATTGCACGTGATTGACTATCTTAAACCTTTCCCGTGCGCAGGAATCCCAATTTATTGAAACTGCTTCCCTCTCCAATCGCTGTAACCCCAGTCTGCTGCGGCTCTTGCGTCCATGACCAAACGTGTGCTCCTTTTGTAACTTGGCACTCCGCTTGCCGCGCCTCTAGAGTCGTGTGAGACTATGGGCGGAAAGCCGCCCTCCTTTCGGCCTCCGGCGTGCATCTAATCTGTTGGGACCACCGTCTGGCCAGGGTGGAGTGAAAATTTTGGACTCTTTGGGAATGAAGTACACGCACCCCACCTGCCGCCTGCTGGCGCTAATGGCGACTTTCGCCTTGGCCTGCGTTTTTGCCTGCAACGCGCCTCTTTTCGCCCAATCGGATGCTGCGGCCACCAGCCCTGTGAGTCTCAGCGCCTACAACACTCCCTCGACTTCCGCTTCCACCTCAGATGACGATCCCCAGGCCAGCTTCACCATTCGCAAGCGCGTCGATGAAGTGAACGTGCTGTTCATTGCCACCGACAAGCACGGCAAGTTTGTCCGCGACCTCAATCAGAGCGACTTCGCCATTCTCGACGATCACAAGCCGCCGCAATCCATTCTTAATTTCCGCCGCGAAACCGATCTGCCGCTGCACCTCGGCTTGCTCATCGATGTCAGCGGATCGGTCCACGGCCGCTTTGATTTCGAGCAGGAGGCCGCCACCAGCTTCCTGGTGCACTCGGTGCGCGCCGGCTTCGACAAAGCTTTTGTGGTCGGCTTCAACACCCAGAGTCAGATGACGCAGGACTTCACCGACAACGTGCAACTGCTTTCCACCGGCGTACACCGCTTGCAGGATGGCGGAGGCACGGCTCTGTACGACGCCATCTACCGCGCCTGCAAAGATAAATTCTTGAAGGATCGGCCGGATCATCCCGCGCGCAAAGCAATCGTTGTAGTGAGCGACGGCGAAGACAACCAGAGTGAATACACTCGCGCCCAGGCGATCGAAATGGCACAGCGTGCCGAAGTCATCATCTACGCCATCTCCACCGACGACAGCGGCCTCATCCTGCGCGGCGACAAAGTTCTCGAACAACTCGCGTCCGCTACCGGCGGCCGAGCCTTCTTCCCTTTCAAGATGAAGGACATCACCCGTTCTTTCGCCGCCATCGAAGACGAACTCCGCAGCCAGTACATCGTCAGCTACAAGCCCGCCGACTTTGATGCCGACGGCCGCTACCGCTCCATCGAAATCTCCGCCCTCAAGAAAGATCTGCAAGTCCGTGCCCGCAAAGGCTACTTCGCCCCGCAGCAGTAAGCGAACCTACCTCCCACCATCACCATGCCGCAAATGACGTGCCACGAACAGTCGTGTAAACGGCAACGCGAGACGTTCCTCCAGCACCTGCACCGACACGAGCGGCGCGAGACAACTTACTTGGAGATGTCCAGAGGCCTGGCGCAGAGCGGGATAGAAAAGTGGACTGTGGACACGGGCAGCATGACGATGACGTTCTGCGATAAAGCCGGGAGAGAAATGCTGGTCGAGCACATCAGCTAAGTCAGGGTTTCACAACGGGCCGCCACAGGCTCGGCGATACCACTGGTTGAGTCCCCACTCAGGAGGTTTTGAGTGTTACCCCTGATCAATCATTTGTGTTTTAGGTGCTCTCTGAGTAAATTCCTGCTGAGAAGCCCCCCGTATTCGCCACAAGCGGAGCTTCCAAGCCTAGCTTCCGCAAATAACATTCTTCGTGAACCGCATCTCCTCTCTCATCTGTATTGCAATATTCAAGGGAAACCGGCTCGCCGCACAAATCGCATATTGGAAGTAGAAGAATTGGCAAACAAAGCCTCCAAGGTCGGACGGCTTGACAGGTTGCAAGACCAATACCAGAAGCGACCGTTCTGCGCGTTCACTGCACTAACTATTTCTCGTGGAGCAAAGCCTTATGTGCGATGGTCTTGCGGGTAGCGGCCCGGACTGTTTCGCTGTTGAAATTTGCCCTTCCGGAGAGTCTGGCCTCGTCTTCGGTCAAATGTACATCGCCAGCCCGCAACGAATGCGCTAGTTCTCTTTGCGAAAAGCGGGTTCTCAGCCCCCTTGGAACACTCCTCGAAACATTTTTCGCACTGCCGACTGCCGCACCAATTCCCTCGCCTCGCCTGAATCCCCCTCACCGCAACACGCGCGAATATCGACCGGCCCCTCCGGGTCCTTGGCCGCGTTCAGCAGCAGATGCCAGGCTTCCGAATACTCTCCATATTTCTGTCTCTTCACACCCGGCCTGAAATACACATTCGCATCCCGATCTCCCACCACGGCATAAGGAAGGATGTACCAATCATCCGTCGGAATGATGTAAATCGCGAAAAAGTCCACCGTCCCCGGCGCATACCCCTTGCGGCCTTTGAACCCATCCTTCATGTTGATGCTCATGCAGTAACTGCCAGCTTTGCATTGATAAAGCGTGCACTTCACCTGCACCCGCAGAATTGGCCCGCTGCCATCCTCCACCCCCACGTCGTAAGGCCCCAGCCCTCCATACGGACTCGACACCTTCAACCCCTGACTCATCGCCAAGACCATAAAGTAAAGCTCAGCCCAAGCCCCGCGCTCCTTCGTTCCCTTGATCAAGCACCCCAGGTTCTTCCTGTTTTTCATGTCCGTCTCACCTTAATCTGTGCCCCAAAATAAAAATCGCGGCCCATAAGCCGCGACCGTCGCCGTTCTGTCATCCTCAGCGATTTGTCATCCTGAGCGTTCTGTCATCCTGAGCGAAGTAATTGCTTCGCGAAAGCGAAGCAATTATCTAGCCGAAGGATCCCTACCCCTTCTACGTCAGCGTCCAGCGTGACGGGATTGTCATCCCGACCGGAGCAGTGGAGGGACCTGCTTTTCCTTTATTTACCCTCTATTTCCAGTATGACATTTCGCGCAGGGTAAACCCGCCACATTGGCCGACTTTATATTCCCCTTGCCTTCAACAACCTAACTCAATTTCCCGCTCTTTTGCCCCTTGACAAGAATTTCGTGGCATTTTGTACAAGCGGATTCGCCGAAAATAATCAAACCCAAACAGGCCTCTTAACCCACCTCCATTTCTCACAACCCAGCGCATGACCGCTTAGTCGTGGATGTCAGGGAGCGACAACAGACTGGACGTGCAGGTTATCTGGTCTGCGCTTCCAGAGAATTGACCCTGGTCTGAGCCACCAGTGAACGACCCCGTTGAGGACGATCGAGTCAACTGGATGTAATCCGCTTGCGGATTGGCAAAGAAGCTTGGGTCGGCGCTGAAAACGCTGACCGTCAGCGTCTTTCCCGTGCTCGAAAGACATGCGGCGCCGCTCGTATTTAAGATGACCGTGGAAGCGGTCTTCGTGAAGCCCGACCACTGTGTGCACTTGTTCTCCCCTGGCACCGTAAAGCCTGGCTCGACGAAAGTCGTGCCTCCGCTGCCGAAGCCGCCGCCCGTCGCGATGCAGAACGCCCCACCTCCTGGAAAGGTTTGGCCACTGGCAAAAGTGATTAGGCCCTTGCTGCTCACCTTCAGCCCAGTCTCGGTGGGCGCGGCCGTTCCCAGTCCGTAGAGAAGGTTCAGCGTGCCTGATGGGGCGGTAGTGTCGTTCGCCGCGGGCTCGGCCTGCAACCGGAACGTCTGGCTCGCCGCCGTAGCGCTCGTGCTGTTAAAGGAAGACGCGACAAAATTCAGCCCTTGCGACACATCGCCCGCAGCAGCCGTCGCGTTACCCAGGGCAGGAAAAGCCAGCGTGCCGCGAATGGTGGTATTGCCGTTGACGTCCAGTCGAGTGGCTGGGGCCGTCGTGTCGATACCCACTTTGGCCGTGGATCCGCTGCCCGTCTGGAACACCGCTGAATCGATGATCGTGCTGGCTCCGCTGAAAATAGGTAGAAAGTCCGCAGTGCCCCCGGTGGTGGTCACGTCGGTCGCCGCTGGAGGAGAAACGGTTTCGGTCGTGCCGCTCGGTGCGGCCGTTGCGTTCGGCGTCTGTGCCAAGGTCAGTGAGGTTAGTGAAAGAACCAGCAGCCAGAATGCAGCCACCATGCGAGCGATGTAGAGCTTCATGAGAATCCCTCCTTATAGGAAATCGAACCTGGTTTCAGTAGTGTCCAAAATGCTTAAGCAAAAAGCCGGAACAGGTATGAGATTCCTACAATAGAAACAGGGGGGGATTGTCCAGAACTTGCGGAACATTATGTTCGCTGGTTGGGCGCTTGTCAATCTGCAGAAATTGCACTCGTAGAACGCTGGTTAGCGGGTCCCAAGGATGATTGACGTAACATCCCCATTACACTCATTGACCTCTGCCGAGAGGGTTTTGAGTGCAAACGCCTGGTTGTAACAGCTAGATTGCCGAACCTTTCGAAACTCTGCTGCAAACCACTACTGCAGCTTCGCGTACTCCGCTTTGGCTTGCTTCAGGATTGGGATGTCGGGGTCGGCGTCTTTCCAGAGCGTGAGGAAGTCCTGGTAGGCGTCTTTCGCTTTGGCGGTGTCACCCGACATGGCATAAGCTCGCCCCAGTTGGAGATGAGCCAGTACGCCTATTGGATCCCCGACCATTATCCCGGGGTGATCCAGAATTTTCTGAAATTCCCTTGCGGCTTCAGCGCCTTGGCCCGCGGCCAAATACGCCTGGCCACGCGCATAGATGGGATAGAGAGCCCCGAAGAAACCTGTTTGAGTGCTGCGCGGCTGGCCCAGTTCGTAGGGAACGGCAACTTGGAGAATTTCGATCGCCTTTGCGGGATCGCCATGGTTCAGAGCAAGAAACGCACGCACGACCGGCAAGTAATTGAACTTAACTGACGTATCTTCGGGGAAGCTGCTTTCCAGATCGTTGGCCAGTGTTTGAGCCTGCGAAGAATCCTCCGCGATTGCCAGGGCGAGGGCCGCGCCATACTGCACCTCCCGGTTCTTGGCAAGCGCAAGGGCTGCCATTGCCGCCGGCTTTGCGGCGAGCTTGTCTCCGTAGAAGGCTTCCCACAGCGCCGCTCGGGTTTCAAATCCAGCCGCCTTCTCTCGATGAGCCGCCTGCTGCGCCAAATCGCTTGCCCGCCGTAACATCTTGGTGGCCTCTTGCAGGTGACCGGCGTATGCGAGGGCAAAGGCTTGATGGTCAGAAATTAATTCTTCGACTCCCGATTTTCCCCGAGCCGCGGCCACTTCGCGCTGCATGCCCCCGATGTCGCCTTTCAAAAAGGCGACATCGTATCGCACGAGGGCTAACAGAGGGATTTCAATTGTTCGCTCGGAGGCTCTGCGAACCGCATCTTCGGCTGCTCCCAGACGGTCGAGGCTAAGAGAGTTGGAACCAAGAAGGGCATAGCCAACGCCAAAGTCCGGAGCCAGTTCAATCGTCTTTTGGGCCTCTTCGGCCGCCTTTTCATGTTCGCCGAGCACAGGATAAATGAAGCCCGCTAAGAAGGAGTGGGGTGTCCACTCACGAGGATAAGCTTGTGCCCACGCCTCGCAGGTCTGCTGCGCTTTTTTCTGGTTTCCTGTCGCCCGTCCATCGTAATAAGCGGTGATAAAGAACTTCTCGTTGTCGCTGGCACGGTCCCGCAGTTCGTAGGCTTTTCTACTGTTCTCCGTACCAAGTTCGGTTTCGCCGCTGGAACCGTACATGAGCCCGAGCGACGCGTATGCGATGGCAAACTTGGGATCGATCTCGACGGCATGTTTAAAAAAAGGAACAGCGGCATCCCCACCCGGGGAGGCGACAACTTTCCAGCCCATGCTATAAGCCTTTAAGGCTTCCAGTGACGGGGTCGTAGCTTCGGCGAGCGGAGTGTCGTGTTTTTCAACTGTCTCCAAGGATTCTCCGACTCGCGTTCTGAACTTACTTGCAATTTGAGTCAGAGCATTCAATACGTCTTCCTTCCTTTCCACTTCTACCTGCTCTTCATCGAGGACGTCCCCTGTGCGACAGTTCTTTGCGCGCAGCCCCAGTACGTACTGGCTTCCGAGATTTGCAATCGAGCCGTCGAGGACGGCGGCGCTCGCGGTGCGCTCGCAAACTTCATGGGCGAGCTCTGGAGTAAGTCGCGCATCGGGGGCCTGGCCCATCAGGGACAGCGTGTGCAGGATGCGCTGCTCTGAGATGAGGCTGAGGAAAGGCGACTGTTCAAGCTGCACCGCCATGCCCTGTCTCAACGTTCCGTCAAATACGGGATCGCCCGTTGTATTCGTGAAGTCCGCGAGGATAATCGTGTCCTTGTCTGTGAGCTTTGTTGCGCGGTGAGAATAGAAGTAACCAGTGACTGACAACGCCAGCACAGCCACAGCGGAGGGAACAATCACTTTCCAGCGTTTTCCGAAGCCACTTTCAACTCCTACCTTTGAGCTTGCCGTCACTCGCTCCGAATCCGTGTCCCGCCTCATCCGTTGCAGATCCGTGCGAATTTCAGAGGCGTGCTGATAGCGTAGGTTGCGATCTTTTTCCAGACACTTGGCGATGATCCGTTCTAATTCCGGGCCCACCTTGGGATTCAGTCGCACGGGAGGAACCGGTGCCCGGTTTAGGATGGCCTCGAAGACTATTCCTGTGCTTTCACCTTGGAATGGCAACATCCCCGTCGCCATCTCGTAGAGCATTACTCCGAAAGAGAACAGGTCGGTTCGGGCGTCCAGTTCTTTCGCTCGCACCTGTTCCGGCGACATATAAGCGACCGTGCCCAACAGGGCCCCCTCACTCGTCAGCTGTGAGGCGTCGGAATCGAGCGAAACCGTTAGTGAATCGCTTCCAGCCGAAACGGGTTTGCCCATCATCTTCGCCAGTCCGAAGTCGAGGATCTTCGCGTGGCCTGCCCGAGTGACAAAGATGTTCGCTGGCTTGATGTCGCGGTGGATGATTCCGGCCGAGTGAGCCGCATCGAGTCCATCGGCGGTTTCAATGGCCAGCGGAAGCAAAACTTCCATCTCCAGCGGGCGTCCGGCAATGCGATGTTTCAGGGTTACGCCCTGCAAGAATTCCATGGCTATGAACGGGCGGTCCTCGTGACGGCCGATTTCATAGATCGTGCAGATGTTGGGGTGGTTCAGCGCGGAAGCGGCACGGGCTTCCCGGCGGAAGCGGTCCAGAGCCTGCGGGTTCTGGGCAACGTTGTCAGGCAGGAATTTCAGCGCGCCGAAGCGCCCAAGGTCGGTGTCCTCGGCTTTGTAAACCACACCCATCCCGCCGCCGCCCAACTTCTCGACGATGCGGTAGTGCGAGATGGTTTGCCCGATCATAGGGCTGAAATCTTAGGACCGGGGCTCGGGCAAGTCAATGAAGGCGTGCAAGTTGGCGGCGGCTCGGAGCGTCAGTGGGCGATAAATCGCCATTACACTCACCATCCTGTTGAGAGCCGTACAGAAACTGAGATAACCCCGCCAGACTTGGTTTGCACCCCCGCCTTCCCTGTGCTAACGTCCCATTGTTTTAAGGATTAAGATTCCGACGATCCTGCAACTGCCAAGGAGACGCCCATGTTCGGCATCATCTTTCTCGTAATCCTCGTAGTGATCGCCGTCGCGCTCGTCGGCAGTTACAACAGCCTGGTGCAGCTGCGCGTGCGCTGCGACTCCGCCTGGTCTGACATTGATGTGCAACTCAAGCGTCGCCACGACCTCATCCCTAACCTCGTCGAGACTGTTAAAGGCTATGCCACGCACGAAAAAGGCACGTTTGAAAACATTGCCAAGTTTCGCTCCCAGGCCATGCAGGCCACCACGCCCGAAGGCAAGGCCGTGGCCGAGAATCAGTTGACCGGGGCGCTGAAAAGCCTGTTCGCCGTGGCCGAGAATTATCCCGAACTGAAGGCCTCGGAGCAATTCACCCAACTGCAGGAATCGTTGAGCCAGACCGAAGACGCCATCCAGAACTCGCGCCGCTACTACAACGCGGTGGTGCGAGACCTCAACACCAAGATTCAGGTCTTCCCCACGAACATTCTCGCCGGCATGTTCAACTTCACGCCGCGCCAGTTCTTCGAGACCACCGAAGCCGACCGCGAGCCAGTCGCCGTAAAGTTCTGATCGTATGAGTACAGGCTCGGGAATGCCGGGAGTAACGTGGGATGGGGCAGTAACGCGGATGCGTGCGGTAACGTGGAAGAGCGGCGCTTCAGCGCCGCGTAAAGCTTCCAGAATGAAGTCGGGCTTTAGCCCCGGTGGTCGCACTTTCTATCCAGCGTTGCTCCTGCTCGCAACCGTCTTCGCCCTCGCCCTTCCTGCCGCCGCCAAATCCTGGCGCGTCTCCGACCTTCAGGACACCATCACCGTCAACCCTGACGGCAGCGCTCTGGTCAACGAGACCATCACCCTCAACTTTGTAGGCGAATGGCACGGCATTCACCGCACCATCCCAATCGAATATCCTGGACCGAACGGAACCAATTACCAGCTCTTCGTCAACGTCACCAGCATCACCGACGAAAACGGAGCCAAGCTCAAGTACGACTCATCGATTTCCGGTGCGTATCGCGATCTCAAGATTTACATCCCGGACGCCATCAACGCCACGCGCACGGTCGAGATCGCGTACCGGGTCCGCAACGGCACGCGCTTCTTCGAGAGCTACGACGAGTTCTACTGGAATGTGACCGGCAACGACTGGCCCGTGCCCGTCGATCACGGCGGTGCCAGCGTGCACTTCCCGGATGCGGCGAACGAATCTCTGCGTGCACAAGCCTTCACCGGCGTCTACGGCTCAACCGAGCGCGACGCCACAGCCAAGGTCGAGGGCTCAACCGCTGAGTTCGAAACCAACAATCCCTTGCCTATGCGCGGCGGCCTGACCATCGACGTTTACATCCCCAAAGGCGTTCTCAAAGAACCCGGAAGGCTCACCAAACTGTTTTGGTTCATCGGGGGCAATCCCGCAGTTTTCCTGCCCCTGGTCACGCTCGCCGTGATGCTGCTGTTGTGGTGGTACAAAGGCCGCGATCCCGACCCCGGCATATCGGTCGCGCCCATGTACGAACCGCCGGCCGGAGTTTCTCCTGCCGAATGCGGAACTCTGCTCGATGATCGGATTCATCCCCGCGACATTACATCGACCATTGTCGATCTTGCTGTGCGGGGTTTCATTAAGATCGAAGAGACCGACGAGAAAGGCCTGCTCTTTCACCACAAGGATTACATCTTCCATCTCCTGCAGAAACCCCGGGACTGGCACGGCCTCGCTCCCCACGAGCTCGTCATGCTGGTAAACATTTTCCCCGGAGACATAACCGAGACCCGCCTCTCCAGCCTCAGAAACCGCTTCTACACCGCCGTGCCCGTGGTCCGGGCCGACATCATGTCAGCTCTCAAGCAAAAAGGCATCTACCGGCTCGATCCCGAATCGGCGAACGGCTACAGCGCCGGGGCAGCTTTCTGCATCCTTCTTCCGTTTGCGATCTTCCAGTACATGCACTGGGCGGATTTTTTCAGTTCCGTCCCAGTGCTGATTGTCTGCCTGTTGATTTCTGCCCTGGTCTGGTGGCTCTTTGCCCGCGAGATGACCGCGAAGACGCTGAAAGGATCGCGCATTCACACCGCCGTGCTCGGATTCCAGGAGTTCATGAACCGCGTCGACGCCGAGCGCCTCAAAGTCATGCCGCCCGACACATTCGAGAAGTTTTTGCCGTTTGCCATGGCGCTCGGCGTGGAACATCACTGGGCACAGGCCTTCGCCGGCATCATAAAAGATCCGCCGAGCTGGTACGTCGGACCGGGCTACGGCTACGGCATGGGTTTCAATCCCATCTTCTTCTCGTCATCGATGCACGGCATGGCCACAGATATGCACCAGGTATTTGTGTCCTCGCCCCGCGCCAGTTCGACGGGATCAGGATGGAGCGGCGCCGGTGGCGGCTTCGGCGGCGGTGGCGGCTTCTCCGGCGGCGGATTCGGCGGCGGCGGCGGCAGCGCCTTCTAGTAACGATCGATCGTGCGGCGAGAACTGGTGCGCCCGGAGAGACTCGAACTCCCAACCCTCTGCTCCGAAGGCAGATGCTCTATCCACTTGAGCTACGGGCGCGTGGATTTATTCTACGGCAAGTTCGGTTCGCGACGCTGAGTGAGGGTGGGCACCTCGACCCTAAGCCCTTCGCTGCATACTTCACGAATTCCCGCTTTTCGCAAAGAACGCGAGAAATGGGGCACCCTCGGCGGTGGTCGCGCAAACATGAACTGACTTCTGGTTCTAATCCATTTCAAAACTTAAATAGGTCAAGCCGTCGGAACGTTCGACCTGGATGACTACGGGGTCGCCGGCTTTCAGGGCGAGGACGGCGGCGCGGAGGGCGTCCATCGACGTGATGGGGGTAGTGTTGAGGGCGTGGATTACGTCGCCGGTTTGCAGGCCGGTATCGGGCAGGATGAGGTCGGCGGCGCGGCCGAGTACGATTACGCCGGAGGGAATGCGCAGCGAGCCGACCTGACTGCGCAGGTCGTCGGTGAGATCGATGGCCAGAATGCCGAGGCGGGGAACGAGATTTTTTTCGGGATCGGCGGCATCGAAAAGCTGATCCATCTGGTCGCGGTGCTCGATGGCTGGAACGTAGAGAATTTTCTTCTGGTCACCGCGGAGAATTTCGAGCTTGAGCACCTGATCGAGGCGGTGCAGATAGAGGGCTGAAGAAAGCTGGGGAAGAGTTTCGATGCGGCGATCGTCGGCGGTGAGGACGATGTCCTGAACCTTCAGGCCGGCAGCGGCGGCGGGGCCGTCGGGCTTGACGTCGGCGACGATGACTCCCCAACGCTGAGCGAGCTGTAGACCGTCGGCCAGGGTGGGCGTGATTTCCTGAGTGGCGGCGCCGATCTCGACGCGATGAACGTGGCCGTATTTGCGCAGGCTGTGGTAGACGAAATCGACGATGCGCGCGGGGATGGCGAAGCCCAGGCCCTCGCTGCCTCCGCCTTCGGAAAGAATGAAAGTGTTGATGCCGAGAACTGCGCCGTTCATATCGACCAGCGGTCCGCCGCTGTTGCCCGGATTGATGGGGGCATCGGTCTGGATGTAGGTGAGCGGCTTGTCGGGATCGGCTTGGCGGGCCGCCGAGCTGACCACTCCCATGGTGACGGAATTCTGCAGACCTTCGGGACTACCGATGGCGAATACCAACTGACCTACGCGAGGACGCTGTTGCGCGAGGAGAACTAATGTGGGAAGGTCCTTCTCGTCGATCTTGAGGAGGGCAAGATCAGTTTCTTTGTGAACTCCGACGAGGCGAGCTTCGAGGATGTGGCGTTTGCCGGCGGCTACAGGGCGGCCAGCGTCACTGGACAGCGGAAGAGCGACGCGGATGCGCTGCGCGCCCTCGACTACGTGTGCGTTGGTGATGATGTAGCCGTTGGGGTCGACGATGACTCCGGAGCCAACGGCGTGCTGGCGCACGATGAGAGCAGTCTCGGAGCGGTTTTGTTCGTGGAGAGGGCCGTAGCCGGTGACGAGAATCTGGACTACCGCGGGAGAAGCTTTCGCAGCGAGACTTTCCAGGGCATCGTTGAATTGCGCGAGCGTTTGGCGCGATGCGGACTCGTCTGGATTCGATTTCTCCGGCATGGCCTTGGTGGCAGGAGGCGGGCTGGTGGGTTTCTGGGCCAGCGACTGTTGAGCCAACACGAGCGCGGCGGACGCCAGAACAAAAGCGGCTGCCTGGGAGATCGAACGGCGCGGCCGAAGAATCGTGTGTGCGAGGGATGAGAACGGAGCGAACATGAGTTAGATCTCCTGGAAGAGAAGAAGGCTGTCTTATCAGACGGTATCACGCGGGGGGTTTGGTTGCAGTTTTGAGCGGGGCGAGAGAGGCGGTGGCAGGAGATCAGTGGAGGGCACGAAGGAAAAGCCCCCACTTCTCGCTAAGAACGCGAAGGGAGGGGTAGCCGACAAGGACTAAATTAAGTTGGACGGGCTAGAAGTTGACCTCCCGGCCGGTTTCTGGGCATTACCGCGTCAGGCAGCCATCTCTTCGGTCGTGGCGAAGGCCAGCAGCTTCATCAATTCGCTGATCTGGATGTTCTCCAGCGAACATACGGCAGCTTTGATTTTTCGGCTTAGTCCATCGTCTATGCGCGCCGCGACCATCCTGTCGAATTTCGCGTCGATCTCCTTCCAGGTGAATGGCCGCGCAGGGGCCCCGGGGAAATCTGAGATTTCCTGAGTGAACGACGTGCCACTCTTGAGCCGGACGGTCACTCGGCTGGCGAGGTCGGCCGGGTAACGGGCCGTAAGGCTAGCGTCAGGTCGCACCGTGACCTTCTGCATCAAATCCTGGACATCTCGCTTTTCAATCCGGCTGGGCTCGAGTTGCGCCGGCTGCACATCGCCGTCCAAGAGAGCGACAGCCATGAGGTACGGCAGGCTGTGGTCGGCATCCTCCTTGGTGTGAACATCGTGCTTGGGACCGAATCGCCCGCCCCCGGTGAAATCGTAAGCGTCCTGGAAAACTTCAGCCTCGACGCTCACGATGTCCGCCGGATTAAATGGGTGTTCCTTATGCAACGCGATCGTGCAGAACACGCCCGATTGTGCGGGAATCGCGGTGTTGTAAGTCTTTAAGGCCAACCGATCGAAGCAATCCAGTTTCACGTTCTTCCAATCGATCTCGATCGATTTGCCCAGCGCATACGCCAGCCCGTTTGTTCCCTCAATTACATACTTCGGGCCGGTCACCCCGCGGGACGCTAGAAAGACGCCGTGCATAGACGACAATGCAGCTTGGGACGAGTTCAAGCCCTTCCATTGCGAGATCGGCGTGGTGCGCACGACCAACAGCGGAATGACGTCACCGCAGATTTCGACGGCCGCCGCGGTTTTTGCCTCGTCCAGTTGGAGTGCCTTGGA
>Ga0209624_10000525_pt1 | contig 33624 bp, 21 predicted proteins | sample JacPinW_OM2H0_O1_FD_188565 | JGI IMG/M metagenome (GOLD analysis project Ga0209624, IMG submission 188565) | Forest soil microbial communities from Algoma, Ontario, Canada - Jack Pine, Ontario site 1_JW_OM2H0_O1 (SPAdes) (version 2) | ecosystem: Environmental > Terrestrial > Soil > Boreal...
ATTCGACGAGCAGGTAGCCGCGACCTTCGGGAAGTAAATCGAGGTTCGGCGCGCCTTTCTTCGCGAGGCCGTCCACCATGCTGCCTTCGAATCCTTCGAGGCCGATGGGATGGAAATTCAGAATCTCCGGAACGTGGTCGGCAGCGAGGAAAGCGTCGTTGTAACCGAGTCCGACGAGAGCACGATGCGGAGGACTATGGATCAACTTTAGCTTGGCTTCGAGCACGGTCACGCAAGTGCCTTCAGAGCCGACCAGCGCGCGGGCAACGTGAAAGCCGTTCTCCGGAAGTAGCTCATCAAGGTTGTAGCCGGAAACGCGGCGGGGAATGCGGGGGAAACGCGAGCGAATGAGGTCGGCGTACTGGTCGCGGATCGCCTGCAGCTTGGCGTAAATCTCTCCTCGTCGGCCACCTTCACGAACGATGGCGTCTAGCTCGGCGTCGGAGTTGAGTCCAACGGTAATTTCGATACCGTCATACAACAGAATCTTCAGTTCCTCGACGTTGTCGACAGTCTTGCCACCCAGCAGCGAATGCGTGCCGCAGGAATTATTGCCGATCATCCCACCGATGGTGCAACGGTTGTGGGTGGAAGGGTCCGGCGCAAAGGTTAGCCCGTGGGTCTCGGCGCGGTCTCGCAAAGTATCGAGAACGAGGCCGGGCTGGACGCGAGCGTATCTCTGCTCGACGTTGAGTTCAAGAATCTGATTCATGTACTTGGTGAAATCCAAGACGACGGCGACGTTGCAGGATTGTCCAGCTAAGCTGGTGCCCGCGCCTCGCGGGAGTACCGGAGCGTTGAATTTTCTGCAGGCAGCGACGGCTGCAATGACGTCGTCGGAATCGCGCGGAACAACCAGGCCGATAGGGAACTGGCGGTAGTTCGAAGCGTCAGTGGCGTAGAGCGCGCGGCTACCGCGGTCGAAGCGCACTTCGCCGCGCACAACGCGCTTCAGTTCGCGCTCGAGTTCAGACGCTTGCGAAAAGGAGTCAACAGGCTTTGCGTGGGAGCTTAACGGCAGCGGTTCGATGAAATGCAAATCGTTCACGGGGTTCGTATCCCGGCAGACTTATTATCTGCGTCAAGCAGCCGATTGCCTGGCCCGGGTTCATCCGAAATGCCGGGACTGAAACGGTGAAGCGTGACCCGGTGATGAATCACGTGAGCGATGGGACAGCTTGGCGCATTCCGCTCGCCGCGGTGAGGGAATCGAGTGCGGCGGCAACTCCGCCATCTTTGTGAGGTACGCCCGCGAGCCGAAGTCCCATCTCGACTCCGCTGAGGGTTCCGGCAAGCATCAGGTCGTTGAAGCTTCCCAGGTGGCCGATGCGAAATACTTTGCCGGCGACTTTAGAAAGACCGGCGCCGAGGGACATGTCGAAGTTTTCGAGAATTATTTTCCGAAGATTGTCGGCGTTGTGGCCTTCGGGCATTCGTACGGCAGTTAGAGCGTTTGAATACTCGCGAGGTTCTTCGCAATTAATTTCGAGGCCCCACGCGCGCACGGCCGCGCGGGTGGCTTCGCCGTGGCGCTGATGCCGCCGAAACACGTTGGGCAAGCCCTCTTCACCGAGCATGTGCAGCGCTTCACGCAGACCGAACAGCATATTGGTGGCCGGTGTAAACGGAAAGAATCCCGTGCGGTTTGACTCGAACATCTGCTGCCAATCCCAATAGGCTCTCGGCAACTTGGCCGTCTTGCTCGCGGCCAGCGCCTTTTCCGAAATGGCATTGAAGCTGAGGCCGGGCGGAAGCATCATCCCTTTTTGTGAACCAGCGACGGTGACGTCAACGCCCCATTCGTCATGACGAAAATCGAGAGAACCCAGGGAGGAAATTGCGTCAACCATCAGCAGCGCAGGATGGTGCGCGCGGTCCATGGCGGCGCGAATTTCGGAGATGCGGCTAGTTACGCCGGTCGAAGTCTCGCTGTGGACTACCAGGACGGCTTTGAAGCTACGATCTTTGTCGGCAGCCAGACGCGCTTCTATTTCCGAAGGCACGGCGCCGTGGCGCCAGTTGCCGGGCAAGTATTCGACTTGGACACCAAAATTTTCGGCTACCTGGCGCCAGAGCTGCGAAAAGTGGCCTGTCTCAAACATCAGCACGCGATCGCCCGGCGAAAGCGTGTTGACGATAGCAGCTTCCCACGCGCCAGTGCCGGAACCTGGGTAGATCACCACAGAACCGCGCGTCTGAAAGATCGGGCGCAGGCCTTCCAGAACCTCTACTGCGAGCTTCGCGAACTCAGGACTGCGGTGGTCAATGACGGGTCGGTCGATGGCTCGCAGAACGCGGTCGGGAACGTTCGTAGGGCCTGGAATCTGAAGAAAGTGGCGGCCAGTGTGAATCATGGTTGCTCCGACGAATAATGGTGATGGTGCGCGAGGAATTCTATATCAGATTGCGGCGTGTGGCGAGACTAGGCGGTTTCGCTTTTCGCGCGGTCGGTTGGAGACACCGATTTTGCGGCCGTTGGTTCCTGTGTTACAAGATGCTGGAAACTTTCATTCCAGCGCAATGTTGAAATCGCCGTCCGTGCCTAACCGAATCCATACGCCAAACGATGCAATCGCTGCTTCCGATTCCGAGCTACTGAAGAGCCTTGGACTGTTCGACGCCAGTATGATCGTCGCAGGCTCGATGATCGGCTCAGGAATTTTCATCGTTTCCGCGGGAATCGCCCGGCAAGTTGGCAGCCCTGTTTTGCTACTCGTCGTCTGGTTGATGAGTGGTTTGATGACCGCGATGGCGGCTCTTTGCTACGGGGAGCTTGCCGCAGCGATGCCCATCGCCGGCGGCGAGTACATTTTCTTGCGCGAGTCACTGGGTCCGCTGTGGGGCTTTTTATACGGATGGACCACGCTGCTAGTGATTCAGACGGCCACTATCGCTGCGGTGGCCATTGCGTACGCGAACTTCACCGGGGTGCTCTTCTCCCGTATTTCATCGGCCGCATGGATATGGAAGCTGGGGACGTTCGGACCCTATAAAATGGCGTTTGGAGCGTTAGGTCCGTACGAAATCGGGCTGAACACCCAAAACCTCCTGGCAATCTCGTCGATAGTTTTTCTCACTTGGATGAATACGCGTGGTCTGCGCACTGGCGCCTGGGTACAGAATGTTTTCACGGTTGCAAAAATTGCCGCTCTGGGCGGATTGACGCTACTGGGTTTTGCGTTCGCGACACAAGCCGCGCGCGATTCCAACTTCAGCGATTTTTGGCGGAACGCGCGCTTCTCAGAACTGCACAGCTATCAAGCTGGCCAAGACACTGTGTGGGTAGGTGTCCTAACACTCGTTGGTCTCGCCATGGTCGGCGCTCTCTTTTCTTCCAGCGCATGGACTAACGTCACGTACATCGCTTCGGAAGTGAGGAACCCGAGACGTAATCTGCCCCTTGCCCTGGTTCTAGGCACTGGAATTGTGACGGTGCTCTACGTTTTGGCGAACTTTGCTTATCTCAACGTGCTGCCACTGGTGGGGACTTCTGATGGGGGCTCCGTTCTGGCCCGGGGAATCCAATTCGCAATTGGGGATCGCGTGGGGACGGCTGTCGCCGAAGCGATTGTCGGGCCAAGCGGCGCGGTGCTGGTGGCCGTCGCCGTTATGATTTCCACATTTGGCTGTAACAATGGACTGATCCTGGCCGGGGCGCGCGTTTATTACGCGATGGCCAAGGATGGAGTGTTTTTCGAAAGCGTTGGCGACGTAAACCGCCACAACACACCTTCGGTTGCGTTGTGGGTTCAATGCATATGGGCCTGCGTGTTGTGTCTTTCCGGTACGTACGGACAGCTGCTCGAATTTCTGGTTTTCGCTGTCGTTATGTTCTACGTACTCACTGTCGTTGGTCTTTTTGTCTTGCGCTTCCGGCGGCCGGACATGGAACGACCCTATCGAGTATGGGGTTATCCAGTGCTGCCCGGAATCTATCTGTTGCTTGCTTTATTCATAGAAGTGCAATTGTTGCGTTACAAGCCGCAGTACACTTGGCCAGGATTGCTCATAATTTTATCGGGAGTGCCGGTTTATTGGCTCTGGCGAAGGTCGGAGAACGCGAGATTGCGAAAAAAATCGTGAATGCAGAGCTAGGTGTTCGAATCGTTGCGCGATAATCGGGAGAGAGCAGTGAGGGCGACGCTGGCCTGGCGCAGCGTTTTTGCTACCGCCGCTGCAATCGCCGGAGCGCCTGGAGTGTCACCGTGGATGCAAATGGTCTGCGCGTTCGCTACGATCTCGGATCCATCGCAGGCAATAACCGTCCTTCGTTCCGCGATGCGCAATGCTTGTTGCCCCGCTTCCGCGGCATCGCGTATCAACGCATCCTCGAATCTGCGTGAGCGCAAAGTGCCGTCGGCTTCGTAGCGCCGGTCGGCGAATGCTTCCGCGAACACTCGGAAGCCTGCATCTCGAAAGACATCCAGCATCAGTGATCCAGCCAGGCCGACCAGCGCGACGTCCCGATTCCAGCGCGCGACTCCGTCGGCAATTGCCTGGGCCACGACGCGATTCGCCGCGGCTTGATTGTAAAGTGCGCCGTGCGGCTTTACGTGCGTCACAATTGCTCCGCATTCGGCGGCAACTTCGGCGAGTGCCTGCACTTGCTCGAATACCGAATCCGAGATCATTTCCGGCGGCAACTTCAATTCAATTCGGCCGAAATTCGCGCGATCCGGATAGCCAGGATGCGCGCCGATATCGAGCTTCCAGCGAAGCGCCTGTTCAACTGTTGCTTTCATGGTTCGAGAGTCGCCGGCATGTCCACCGCAGGCAATGTTGACCGACGTCAGTGACGGCATTAGCGATTCCTGAGTGCCATCAGTCATGGCTTCCGGTAATTCGCCCATGTCGCAATTCAAATCAATGCGTTTCATTCGAGGATCAACTCTTTTGATGACAGCAGTTTTTCCTGTTCGATTAGCAGGGAGCGCGCTGCTTCGAATGTAACCTGTTCGAATCGTATCTCATCGCGGGGGCGAAGTTGTCCCACGCGGTGAAGGTCCACGGAGATTACGTTCGCGATCTTGGGATAGCCGCCGGTGGTTTGCTGCTCCACAAAAAGAATGATGGGCGAGCCTCGGGTGGGGACCTGAATGGCTCCGAGCGAGACGCCTTCCGTAATCATATGGCTTACGCTGCGTTGTGACACGGCGGCGCGTTCACGGCCGTCTTCGAGTCCGGTCTCAAGCCCCCTCTCAAGCCCACTTTCAAGTCGAAGTCCCATGCGATTCGATTGCTCGCCTACGCGATAAGTACTTGCATAAAACGAGCGCAGCGATGACTCAGAAAACCAATCGGCTTGCGGACCCGCAGTAACGCGCAAGACCTTGCGACGCGACAAATGTTCCGATATGGCTGGAGCTATGGTTCGCCGACGGAAAGGCTCGGTCGAGGATTCGATGCGGACCACATCTCCTTTCTGCAGAGGCCGACCCTCGAAGCCACCGAGCCCAGTCAAGATATGGGTCGATGCGCTTCGTAGAAACGGCTTCACGGAGATTCCGCCTTGAACGCAGAGATAACAGCGGGCACCCGACTTCGTAGGACCCAGGCGAATCGTTTGGCCCGGCCGAGCTTCCACTGATGTACTCAGGTTGAGGCTGACATCATCCAAAGTCGCGCCGAAATCGGAGCCTGTTAACGCCACGATTGCTCCTTGCGGAAAAATAAATGTTCCGCCGAGAAGCATCATCTCCAATCCAGCTGCCCCTTCATGATTGCCGACCAGTCGGTTTCCAAGGCGCAGTGAGATCGGATCGGCAGCTCCAGACGGTGAGACACCGACGGGACCGAAACCCTGTCGCCCTAAATCTTGCACGGTGGTCAGTAGGCCCGGTGCCTGAACCTGAATTGTGCTCATGCATTCTCCAACTCGGCGAATCGCGCGGCAGAAATCGGAGTAAAGCGCACGCGATCACCGATGGAGAGAAAGCTCATGGCCTTGCGATCCGGGCAGAACATCGCGATGGGAGTGCGTCCGATTATTCGCCAGCCGCCGGGCGTAGCAAACGGGTACACACCGGTCTGGTTGCCAGCGATCGCAACACTGCCTGGAGGCGTGGTGAGGCGCGGACTATCCAGCCGCGGTGTTGCCAGCGCTTCCGGCAATTCGCCTAGATACGCAAACCCAGGAACGAATCCAAGGAAGAAAACTGTGTAAGTAACCGAAGCGTGCAATTCGATTACTTGTCCTGGCGTCATCCCGTGTAACGCGGCAACGTCGTTCAAGTCTGGACCGGATTCTCCTCCATAACACGTTGGGACTTGCATATCCCGCCCTTCGGGAAGATCAACGGCATCCAGTCGTTCGAGATAGCCAAGCAGAATTGCTTCCAATTCAGCGTGATGGAGCCTAAGCGCGTCGAAACTGATAAGAATTGAGCAGTACGCCGGGTTGAGATTTCGTACGCCGATGATTGGTTCGCGCTCCAGCAAATGGAGCAATCTTCTGACTCGCTGGTGAGCCCGTAGCGTTATCTGTTCGCCGAAGTAAACGAGCAGCGATTGATCGCTCGCGGGTTGGAATCGCACGCCGTCGGTCGTTGATTTCTGCATTTTGGCGGGAATTATATAGTACGTGGGATTGTATACGGAGGATGTGGCATTAACTTCCCGACTGCGGGCACTGTTGCCCTATTGAATGATGGGATTGGCTGCCTGCGCGCTGGTCGCGCGGCGCTGGGCCGGCACGGCGATGGTTCGCTGCTTCTGTTTTCGCCAGCGCGCAAGGATGGGCTCCCAGGTCTGCGCGACGCTACATGGCAGACTGACCGGCTGGAGACGAACCAACAAAAATGATGACGATGAATATCTCAAAAGACGGCGCGCCTTGGGGCTGTCGGTGAGGCGAACGTGTTCCAAGAGTGTTTGACGTAGCCAGGCGCGCTCGGGCTCTTCGATTTCCACGGGACGCACGAATTCCGAATTGTAATCGGTGGCGGCCAGGGACTTGCGGAGGGCATATACCAGACCGCCTGTCATCCCAGATCCGAGGTTGATTCCGGCGCGACCCAGCAAAATTACTACACCGGCAGTCATGTACTCGCATCCGTGTTGACCAACGCCTTCGACGACGGCGAGAGCGCCGCTGTTGCGGATGGCGAAGCGTTCCCCGGCACGTCCGGCGATATAGAGTTCACCGCTGGTCGCTCCGTAAAGTATGGTGTTACCGGCCAGAACATCGCCGCGTTGCGAAGCATCCGGCCCTGCGGTGATTGCAATTGTGCCGCCGCTCAAACTCTTGCCGACGTAATCGTTTGCTTCTCCGGTGAGGCGAAAGCTTATGCCGGAAATCAGGAACGCTCCGAAACTTTGTCCGGCGGTGCCACGAAATTCGCAATGTATTTTTTCCTCGCCGAGACCGGAGTATTCCGTGCGGCGAAGGATTTGACCGCTCAGATGCGCGCCTATACTGCGGTCCGCGTTCGTGATAGCGAGTTGAAGCGGCTTGATGAGCCGGGCATTGCCTTGGCCGAGCGCGGCCGCGAGTTCTTGGTGAACGCCTTTGCAGTCCACGAGCATTCCGTTTGACTGCGTGCCGGAAGGGATGATGGGCGCCAAAAGGTCTGCGAAGAATTGCTGCCCACTTTCCTCGAAGCGCGGCTTCAACAATTCTGCCGCGCCGATAATTTCGTCAAGCGAACGTACGCCAAGCTGGCTCAGCCGCTCTCGAACTTCGGCGGCAACGCCTCGGAAATAGGCCATCGCCATTTCCGGTTTGCCTTCGAAGCGCGCGCGGTATTTTTCGTCCTGGGTGGCGATGCCCGCCGGGCAAGTATTCAAGTGGCACTGGCGAGCCATCACACAGCCGATTGAAAGAAGTGCGGCGGTGCCGAAGCCATATTCATCAGCGCCCAGAAGAGCGGCGATGATCACGTCGCGACCAAATTTGATGCCGCCGTCCACACGCAGACGCACGCGCGCGCGAAAGCCGGTGAGCAGCAGCGCTTTGTGCGCTTCACGCAAGCCAACTTCCCAAGGCAGGCCGGTATTCTTGATGGACGTGAGCGGTGATGCGCCGGTGCCACCGTCGAAGCCGGCGATGGTGATGACGTCCGCGCCGGCTTTGGCCACGCCAGCAGCGATGATTCCGACGCCGGCGCCGGAGACAAGTTTCACGCCGATGCGGGCTAGGGGATTAATAGCGCGCAAATCGTAAATGAGCTGCGCCAAGTCTTCGATACTGTAGATGTCGTGGTGTGGCGGCGGAGAAATCAACGACATACCCGGCACCGCGTGGCGCGTACGCGCAATGAAAGGTGTGACTTTGATCGCAGGGAGTTGTCCCCCTTCGCCGGGCTTCGAACCTTGTGCCATTTTTATTTCGAGCTCGTCGGCGCGGACGAGATATTCCGCGGTAACGCCGAAACGCGCGGAGGCCACTTGCTTCACGCGGTTTGCTGCTTCGGGCTCGAAGCGGTACACATCGCTGTCTTCGCCGCCCTCGCCTGTATTGCTGCGCCCGCCCAGGCGATTCATGGCAATCGCGAGAGTATGGACAGCTTCAGGACCGAGTGCGCCGAGCGACATGGCCTGCGTGCTGAAGCGGGAGAGAATCGCGGCGTCAGGCTCGACTTCATGGATTGAAATTGGAGAATTGCCGGGCGCGATCGAGACGAGGTCGCGAATCGCTACGGGCTCGCGCGTCTCGGCTAGCTCGGCGAAAGCTCGATACCCTTCGCGCGTCGGCGACTGAATGTATTTGTGCATGCGACGCACGAGTTCAGGTGAACTGGCGTGTTGTTCCCCGGCATGACGGAAACGGTAAAGACCCGCATCGTTCATTTCCGCGGAGCCGGGCTTGAACGCGGTGGTGTGGCGGTCGAGGCTGTCGCGCAATATATCATCAAGATTTTTCCCGCCGAGGACCGGGACGGCGTCTTCAAAAAATGTGTCGAGTATGTCTTCGCCAAGGCCCACGGCTTCGAAGAGATGGCTGTTTCGATAGCTGCCGATGGACGAGATGCCCATACGAGCAATAACTTTGCGCAGGCCTGCTTCCACGCCGGTGCGGTAGCGCGCAGCGCCGCCTGGCTTCAAAGCTTCTGACATTTCGAGCGCGAGATACGGAAAGATGGCGCTCGCGCCGACGGCGATGAGCATGGCGAGGTGGTGGGTCTCAATGACTTGCCCGGTTTCGATAATTAACGGAATTTGCCAGGCATCGCATTCGACCAGATTTTTCCAGGTTGCGGCGAGCGCGAGCATCGCGGGAAGGGCCGCGCGGCCGACGCTGATGTTGCGGTCGCTTAGAACAATCAGCCGAGGCTGGGTGAACTCAGACGCGGCAACCCGAGCTTCGCCGCGAATCCGAGCGAGCGCAGTGTGTGCGCCTTGGACTCCGGTTGCTGATTCGAAAGTTATATCAAAGGTGTCCACCGAACCATCCATGTGCGACCGAATTTTCTCGATTTGGCCGGCGTCCAGAAGCGGCGACTCGACGAAAAGCGTTTTGGCCAGATGGACCTCGAGCGACATGACGTGCGCTTCGCGAAGGGGATCGATCGGGGGATTGGTCACTTGAGCGAAGCGCTGCTTGCAGTAATCCCACAGTGGCCGTCGCGAGGAGGAGATAAACGCAGGAGGAGCGTCGTCACCCATGCTCCAAACCGCTTCTTTTCCTTCCAAGCCAAGGGACTGGAAAAGCATGCGGTATTGATCTTCACTCCAACCGAGAGCAGCAGCGACGCGCTTGGGATCTTTAGTGAAAGAACCTGAAAACTTTGGGGACGATTCGATCTTGCGCGCGGGGCGCCAGTCTTCGTTTTCGGACCCGACAGCCAAAAGTTTGGCAATATCGTTGCCCCGCCAGAGTAATCCTTCAGCAGGGTCAACGACGATCATTTCCCCGGGACCCAGACGCATGCGCTCGTCTATTTGCTTGTCGTAGAAATCAGAAAGCCCTACTTCGGAGCCGGCCACGACCAAGCCATCGGACGTAACGGTGTAACGAAGAGGGCGCAAGCCATTGCGGTCAAGTTTCGCGCCGACGTATCGGCCGTCGCTGAAAACGAGTGCGGCCGGCCCGTCCCACGGTTCCTGCTCGCGGGATTGAGTCTGCAAAAAGAGCTTTAAGTCCGGGCTGAGATCGGGATCGGCTTCCCACACCGGGGGGACCAACCGCAACATCGCGGCGGCAATGCTGTAATCGCGGCGCAGATGCACTTCGAGAGCATTGTCGAAACTCGCCGAGTCGCTTACGCCCGATTCGAGAACGTGACACCATTCCGGGGCTCCCATTTCTCGCAGGATTGATTTTTCGCGCGCGCGCATCCAGCGCCTGTTCGGCACAATCGTGTTGATTTCACCGTTGTGCGCGATGAACCGGAATGGCTGCGCCAGAGACCAAGTAGGCCGCGTGTTTGTGGAATAGCGTTGGTGAAAGATGGCGAATGACGCTTGGAATTGCGAATGAGCGACGTCCGGATAAAATTCGCGGAATTGCCAGGGGGCCAGCAAGCCCTTGTAAACGATGGAGCGCGAGGAAAGCGAACAGAAATAAGTCCCAGGCGTGCCTTGGGCTTCGATCAGTTTGCGGAGCAGAAAGAGTTGGTGCTCAAACGCTTCGCCGGTTTTGCCAGAGCTGAAAAAGCCCTGGTAAATCGCCGGGAGTGTGGCAGAAGCGGAGGGGCCGAGGACTGAGTGGTCCACCGGAACTTCGCGCCAACCGCAACACTGGACATCGCAAATGCCGGAAAGCTTCTCTACAGCGGCCCGTGCTTCATCCACTTGACCGGGAGGGAGGAACGCCATCCCTATCCCGAATTCCGCGGGAAGGCTAACGCGCTCTGCTCGAGCGCGGGCGCGGAAAAACTCTTTCGGAATGGGAAGCAGCAGACCGGCTCCGTCGCCGCTGGATCCGTCGGCGTCAACTCCGCCGCGATGAGTGAGGCGAACGAGGGCGGTAAGCGCACGCTCGATAACGTCGCGCGAGCCGAGGCTCCCCAACTGAGCGACAAAGCCGACACCGCAGGCGTCGTGGTCCGGGTGGCCGTGAAAGTGCAAACTTCCCATCGTCCATTAGTAACCCCTCGGGAGTGCGGAAGTACAATCGCGATAATTGATGGGATGCATCGAAAATTTCCCTAGTAGTCCGTGTTAACTCAAATGCTACGATTTTGGTCGAGAAGTCCGTCGGCGAGTTCCTCGACGGAAAGTGTTCCTCTGTTATAATCGCGCGCAACCCCGTTTATGGACTTCGCTCAACTTACAACTTTTCTTGAGGTTGCGAAATCCGCCAACTTCTCGCGTGCCGGGAAAAAGCTCTTCCTCTCGCAACCAGCCGTCAGCGCCCAGATTCGACAGCTGGAAATGGAATACGGAGCAAAGTTGCTTGACCGCTTCGGCAAAAAGGTGCGTTTGACGTCAGCTGGCGATGCGCTCTTGGAGTACGCCGAAAAGCTTCTCACGCTGCGCAATGAGTCTCTGCGAGCCGTAGCCGACCAAGCGAATACTCCTCGTGGAACTCTATTGATCGGCGCAAACGAAGCTACGTGCTTATACGTTCTTCCCGAGGTGTTTGCGGAATATCATCGGCTTTATTCCGACGTTCAAATCAACATCTACCGTAACTTCAGCAACAAAGTGTTGGAGAAGGTGGAAGACGGCTCGGTGGACGTGGGAATTGTCACGCTCCCGATAAAATCGCCGAGCCTAAGAACTCACTCGATTTTTCGGGACCGCTTGCTGCTGATGGTGAGCCCGTTGAGTCCTCTGGCGAAGAAGAAAGTAGTGACTACCAGCGAAATTGTTGAACAGCCGCTAATATTTCCAAAGACGGGTTTTACTCGTCAAATGTTGGACAAACTTTTTCGTCCTTATCGCTCTCAGCTTCACATCACAATGGAATTGGCGAGCGTAGGGATGATCAAGGCTTTTGTCGCAGCCAATCTGGGAGTCTCTCTGGTCAGTGAGTCCTTTGCTCGTGATGAAGCTCGCGCCGGTGAGGTAAAGTTAATTCCGATTGCCGATGTCGATCTTTGGCGGGAACTGGGTCTGGTCTATCGGCGCGATCGAACGCTTCCACGCGCTGCTACAGCCTTCATATCTTTGATCTCGCGGCGAACAGCACCTAAAGGGGGCTAGCATACTCACGAACGCCAAGCCAAGGGAGCCCTGGAGTAACACGCCGTCCGAGGCAGCCCGTAACCGGTGACAAAATGCGACTCATGAACACGATGGGGAGCATCGGCGCTCTCTTGTATATCGTCAATGATTGAAATTCTTCAGGTGATTTTCAGGTCGGCGTGCAAAATTTGGAAAGTCTAAAATAATCTTCCCAACTTGAACAATGATGTTTGGCGAAACAAGAATGAAGAAATTCTCTCTGCTCCATATCGCCGCCGCCCTCCTCTCTATTCCCATCTTCGTGTTTCTTGGAACCCATTCTCGGGCTGAATCGAACGAGCTTCTGCGGCTCGTACAGACGATTTCGATACCGACGGTGAAGGGTCGACTCGATCACCTCGACGTCGATGTTAAAGGTCAACGTCTTTTCGTATCGGCTTTAGAGAACGGAACCGTCGAGGCTGTCAATCTCGAAACAGGGAAATGGATTCGAAGTATTCCGGGTTTCAAAAAACCCCAGGGCATTTCCTATGTGCCTTCGCTCAACAAGTTTTTTATTGCCAGCGGGGACGACGGAGTGGTCCGAGTTTTTCGCGGCGACACTTTCGAACTCGTTGATTCCATCCAGTTGGAGCTGGGGCCCAATCGCGTGGCGTATGATCCGCATGTGGAGATTTTCTTCGCTGGGTATGGCGGCAAGGACGCGGGAAAAGATTATGGAGAAGTAGCGCTCATTGATGCCAAGGACCTACGAAGCGGAAGACTAGGCGATGAAGGCCTTATTTTGTTGTTTTGATTTGACCGGATACATTTCTGCTTCGACGTTCACCACAGGGTTTTGTATTCAAGGCTCGGTGACGGCCTACTTCGGAGAAGAGTCGATTCCCGGAATCCATCGGACTGCATTATCGTGAAATATTTCGCGAACGACTGGCGCGGGCAAATCGAGTCCTTGGACTTGGCGCCCTCTGTATTGGAAAGTCGCATTGGTCGCTAAGAATTTCCAATCCCTCGCATAAGTTTCTTGCCAGTCTTTTAGCGCGTCCGCGACGGATTCATCGGGCAGAAATTCCAGATCGGTGCCGTAGAGCACTCTGGTGTGGTACTTGATAAGAAAATTTCGCACTTTTTCCCGCGGCTGAATCATCAGATATTCCATTCGCGCCGCGGTATCCACGGCAAAATTCGGGTAGCGGTCGAATCGCTTCGCAATGTCATCTACGTCGGTTTCCATGCTCCCCAGATGCGCGCCCACCACGCGCAGCTTCGGGTTTTCGGCCAACAAGTGATCGCGCGCGGCCAGGATTACTTCTTTGCGAGGATGATCGGGATGCATGTACATGTACCACTGCGGATTTTCTTTATAGTAGTCGTAATCCGGACTGTCCGGGTTCGGCGGTTGCCAGCATGACCAAGGTTCGGCAACATGTGCCACCAGAGTTTTGTTGTTCTTCGCGATTGCGCGATAGATAGGTTGAAATGCGGGGTCGTCCGGCATAACGTAACGGCCATCCGGAGTTTTTACTTCCATTCCGATGTTCTTCCAGATTTTTACCGCAATCGCGCCCTCTGCGAATTCGCGACTAATTAGTTCAACTGTTTTTTGCGCGAAATCTTTTTGGTGGAAAGAATATGGATCGAAGGTGACGCACAGTCGCGCATGCCCGCGGCTAGCCTGAATGAACGCCTTGGCTCGCGCGGTTTCCGTATCCAACGAGCCATAAATGCTGTGAGCATCCGCCACGCAAATATCCAGGATGTGCAATCGCAGCCGTTCCATCAAATCAGTAATTTCGGGGTCGTTCTTAAACGCGTGAACGTGGCTATCGATCGGTTCAAGCGCGGCAAACGCTCGCAGCAATTCCGGCTGGTCTTCTGTTTGGGGCGCTTGAGGTGCCTTAAGCGCCGCGGCTCGAAATGTGGGCGGGCCGGAAGAATCCAAGTGAATCGCGGCACCGGCGGCGACGATTGCGAGCGACAGTATTAGAAGAGGCCTTTTGAAGTCTAAGGACATATTTGCCCGCTACTGCTTTGTCGGCTCCGACCTAGCGCGCCCTCTGCTTGGCGCGTCTCCATTCGTATTCTCCGTGTGAGCTTGGCCCTCGGCCACAATTACCTGCAGCCCCGATTCGCGGAGCGGATTTAGGTACTTGGGGTCCGTAGCCGAATCGGTAACGAGAATATCAATGTCCGTGATTGGGCAAACATAGGCAAAGCCCTGATTTCCGAACTTACTGTGGTCAGCGAGTGCGATGCTCACCCGCGCGGCCTTCAATATCATTTTCTTGATCTGAGCTTCAGCCGGACTTGCGGTGGAAACACCGTATCCGGGATCGATCGCACTGACGCCGAGCACCGCTTTGTCCACGCGTATTTCCGCCAGAGCCGTTTGCGCCCAAACTCCAGAAAGATAAAAAACATCCTTCTGAAGCTCGCCCCCCGTCGAGATCACCGAGACGTGCTGGCTGCGTTGAAACAGTTCAATAATAGGAGGGGAATTCGTGATTACGGTCAATCTGCGGTGAAGTAGCCGTCTGGCCAGCTCGTAAACCGTCGTGCTGCCTTCCAAAAAGATAGCCTCGCCGTCCAAGATCAATCGCTCCGCTTCCCAGGCGATCGCTTGTTTCTCGGCTCTATTGATGCGGCCCAGCGCGTCGTACGACGGCTGAAAGCTGGTGCTTGAGGTTCGCGAAACCGCTCCCCCGTGAGAACGCACTAGCACGCCTTCCTTCTGCAATACCGCAAGATCGCGGCGAACCGTAGCTGCCGTAACGCCAAGCATGCGAATCAGCTCCGAAGCCATCACGGTTCGCTGGCGAGACAGAATCTCGCGAATACGAAATCTCCGTTCTTCCGCCAACAGGTTCATTCGGGACCTGCTTCTGCCGGGAGCGCAGGATCGGAGCGGATTGTGCCACAGATCGGCCAAAATTGATCGCAAAATTACAAAATCAATCATTTTCGATAAAAATAGTTGACAACCGAGCAGGATAGGACTAACTACGTGAGCCACTGGCCCCGTTTTTAGTGTCCTGGGGCCTGCGAACTCGGGTTCAGCGAAGGCAATTTCTACGCGAGTAAGACTCTTAGGGGGTAACGGTGAACGAATTTAGCCGCATTCTTGCCTGTCATCGCAAATATTCCGTAGCTCGACGCGAGTCTCTCCTTCGCTTGGGGGGAAGATGGCTTTTTGCCCTCTTCCTGGCAGCGCTTCTTCTTTCTGGCACAAACACCTGGGCGCAAAAGGACACCGGCGCGATCACGGGGACGGTAAAGGATGCCTCGGGCGGTGTGGTGGTAGGCGCAAATGTCCACGTGACCGATGCGGACCGCGGAACGGAAATCGACGTGGTCACTAACGAGGTTGGCGAGTACACGGTGAGTCCGCTGAAAGTAGGACGCTACAAAGTAACCGTAGAGAAGCCCGGATTCAAGACCGCGCTTGCGGGTCCCGTAGTGGTTGAAGTCCAGGAACACCCTTCTGTAAATGTGGTGCTGCAAGTAGGCCATGCTGACGAAACCGTCAAGGTTACAACGCAGAGTCCGTTGCTCGAAACGGAGACTTCCGATCTTGGCCAAGTGATAAGCGGCGACAGAGCGGTGACGCTCCCGCTCAACGGCCGCAACTATGCCCAGCTCGCGTTGTTGGGAGCGGGAGTCGTTCCCAGTGAGCCCGGATCTCGTGTGGAAACGAGCTACGGTTTCAGCTCGAATGGGGCCAGAGCACTTCAGAATAATTACCTGCTCGACGGTGTCGATAACAATTCCAATCTCGGAGATGTTCTTACAGGTCAAGCCTACGTCATTCAACCTTCTATTGACGCGATTGAGGAATTCAAAGTTCAAACGAACGCATACAGCGCGGAATTCGGCCGCGGCAATGGCGCCATCTTGAACGCGATCATCAAGTCGGGAACGAACAGTTATCACGGAGATGTTTACGAGTTCTTTCGAAACGACGGGCTCGATGCGAGGAACGCATTCGACACGAGCAGACAGCCGTATCACCAAAACCAGTTTGGAGCTACGTTCGGCGGTCCGATAATTAAAGATCGCACGTTTTTCTTCGTGGATTATGAGGGTTTTCGGGTAATCCAAGCCCTTCCGCAACTTTCATTGGTACCCACCCCTGCGGAAATTGGCGGCGACTTCTCCAGTTTTCTGACCAACATGCCGGCATTCCAAGTAGATGCGAACGGCAATCAAACAACTATGCCCGCTTTGGATTGCAACGGCCATCCTACGTTTGTAGGTGAAATCTTCAACTCGCGCTTGGCGCAGGTGTCTAACCTGAATCTGAACGGTTTTTGTGGCGTACCAATAGGCGTTGACGGAGCGGGGAATCCCACTAATAAGTTTCCGACAGGCTCGATCGACCCGCTGGCCGCGCGGCTTTCTGCGCTGTTTCCAATGCCCAACACGAATACAAACGGGTCCAATTTCATTTCCGATCCGAGGCGCACTTACAGCCGCAACAATTTCGATGTCCGTATCGATCATAAATTTTCGGAGAAGGACAGCGTGTTTGGAAGATTTAGTTATGAGGACCAGCCGAGTTTCACGCCCTCCCCGTTTCAGAATGAATTAGATGGCGGAGCTTTTTCCGACGGCACGGAAGACGACTCGTTCCGCAGTCTGGCGATCAGCGAGACGCACATTTTTTCCTCGAATCTGATTAACGAATTTCGATTTGGGTACAACCAGATCAATTCGCACCGGTTTCAGCTCAACGCCAACACAAATGTTTCACAAGATCTCAATTTCCCGGGAGTTCCATTCGGTCCTAATCTCGGCGGCTTACCGCAAATTGCCATCAACGACGGCACTACCGGCATCGGCAGCGCCGGATTTCTTCCTGCCATTGAAAGCCAGAATAGTTACGTATTCACCGACAATTTGACCTGGATTCATGGCCGGCACTCTGCAAAATTCGGCACTGAAATTCGAAACGAGAAGTTCACGCTTTTTGAACCTTCGGCTGCTCGCGGCACGATGAATTTTGCCAACGATTTCACCGACAATCCTGCTTCGCCCAACAGCGGAGGCGAAGCTTTCGCTACGTTCCTATTGGGTATTCCAGATGGCGGAACGATCACAAACACGCACAACGTTGATTATCACAGGCAAATCTACGCGGTATACGCGCAAGACGATTTTCGGATGACGTCCCGCCTGACGTTTAACCTCGGATTGCGATACGAGCTTTTCACTACCATTAAGGCGGCAGGAAACCAGCAAGCTAACTTTGATTTTGCTAATGATTCGCTGATCGTTCCAAAGGGACAAAATGCTCAACTGACCCCATTTTTGGCGGCCAATATTCCGATCTTGAGGAATGGCAGCTCGGGACTGATCAATCCAGACCTGAATAATTTTGCTCCGCGCGTTGGGCTCGCGTTTCAAATTACGAATAAGCTGGTGCTGCGAACGGGCTACGGTATTTTCTACGGTGGTCAGGAAAACGGCCCCTACTCAAATCCGAGTCCCGGTTTCAACCCGCCATTCTTCGTTACTCAGTCGTTCACCCAACCGTGCTTTTCGCCGTCGGCAAACCCAAACCCGGGCCAAGTAGATTGTTCGATCAGTGCAAGCAATTCAGGGTTGCCGCTAAACGTACTGTCTCAGGGTTTTCCCGCGGCTTCTCTGACCGATCCCAACACCCCGATCTTGTTTACTGTCAGTCCGAAAATTCGTACACCTTTCACGCAACAGTGGCACCTGGGATTTCAGTATCAGTTGCCAAGCCAGACAGTGCTGGAAATCTCTTACGCCGGTTCTCACGGCTCGGATTTGTACAATTTTTACAACGGAAACCAGGCGGTGCCGGACGCCACGTTTTGCAACACTCCTCCCAACTCGGGGCCTTCGACTTGCCCCACTGCTCCTCGCCGCCCGGTGCAGATGTGTGACGATTCGGTCTTCCCTCCAAATTGTAACGGAGTGTTTGACACCGGGATCGATCTTCTCCGCTCCGACGGTTTTTCCAATTACAATTCACTGCAGGTTCGCTTAGAGAAGAACTTTTCGAATGGGTTGGAGTTTCAAGCGTCTTACACTTACGCCCATGCTTTGGATGACGCCTCGAGTGCTGCGTTGGGCTCCCTTAATAACGGTGATTTCCGAGATCAGCGCTTTCCATTTCTCGAATACGGCAATTCAGATTTCGACGTCCGGCATCGGTTTGTAATCAGCTATATCTACCAGCTCCCATTCGGGAACGGAAAGAAATTCGGCGGCGATGCAACAGGATTTAAAAACCAGCTCATCGGAAATTGGCAAGTGGCGGGCATTACCACGGCTTCGACGGGGAATTGGTTCACTATCACCGATACCATCAATGGGAGTAATGTGTCCTCGAGCGATGGCGGTGGAGGCGTCGGCTTCTTCGAAACTCGTCCGAATGTCGTAGGAAATCCGAATGGCAAACCCTGTATGCCCGGTACCGCCTTCAATACCTGTGCATTCGTGACCAACGATATTCCGTTCACTTTCGGAAATTCCGGACGGAACAACGTCAGGGGACCCGGTTTTCAGAACTGGGATCTTTCGATTTTTAAGATGTTTCCTGTCTCGGAGCATAAACGATTCGAGTTCCGTGCTGAATTCTTCAACATCTGGAATCACGTCAACCCGCTTTTCGAGCCTGTTGGCGTCATTGGCGAGGAGCCTCAGCCTCTCGAACTCGGAACGCCGCAATTTGGACAGTTCCAAGGCGCTCGAGATCCGCGGTTCATTCAATTCGCGTTGAAATTCTACTTCTAACTTCCGCAGGCTAACGAGGAGGCCCGATGATCAGGAATGCGCTAAGAGCATTGTCGACGTCAATATCTCGTGGAGATTCAAACTCACGAATGGCGGCCACTCGGGTGCTGGTCGTCTTTCTAGCGAGCACCTTCGGGTTACTCGCGCAACCGGCGCACTGCACGACCTACTATGTCTCCCCGTCGGGCAAAGACACGAATGCAGGCACGATCACTTCTCCTTGGCTGACCATTCAGCACGCCGCTAATTCCGTGAAGGCAGGCGATACGGTTTACGTGCGCGCGGGCGTGTACAAAGAGGTTGTCTCGATTCCGTCTTCGGGGTCTGCCTCCGGCGGCTACATCACTTTTTCAAGCTATCCCGGCGAACTAGCCACCATCGACGGCACCGGACTTGCGATTCCGAACGCCCAGTGGGGATTGGTCACCATCGAAACGCAGAGCTACATCATCATCAACGGTTTCGAAATTAGAAACTATTCCACTTCTAAAGCTGCGGACGTGCCCATCGGAATTTATATTTTCGGCTCGGGAACCAACATCCAAATCACAAATAATCATATCCACAATATCGCGACCACGGCCAAAGGTTGCGCCGCAAATGCTTTTGGAATGACGGTGTATGGCACGCAGGCGCCTGCATCCATCGACAATCTGATCGTCAGCGGAAATGAAATCGATCACACTACGACGGGCTGCAGCGAAACTCTTTCGGTTGACGGCAATGTTGAGAATTTCACCATCACCAATAATCTGATTCACGACGACAACAATATCGCGATAGGCGCAATTGGATACGAAGGTGTTTCCCAGCCTAAGGGCGCGATGTGCGGAACGGAACTTTGCGATCGTGCTCGCAACGGAGAAATAAGCTTAAACACCGTTTACAACATCACTTCGAACCACAATCCTGCCTATGGTTCCGGCAGTAATAATCACAGCTATGGCGCCGATGGGATTTATATTGACGGCGGCACGCAAATCATCATCGAGCGGAATCTTGTGCATAACACCGATATCGGAATCGAGATGTCCAGTGAGAACCCAGGCGGGCAAGCCCCCGGCGTGGAGAAAGCGGACTACATCACGACGCGTAACAACGTTGTTTACCAGAGCAATTCTGTGGGAATTACCATCGGTGGCTATGCCAAAGGAAAGGGTGGCACCGACCACTGCTACATCGTGAACAACACGCTGTATGACAATGACACGGCAAAGACCGGCGAAGGCGAATTTCAGATTCAGTGGTATGCCACTAACAACACGTTCGAAAACAATATTCTCTATGCCGGCACTCAAAACGTTTTTCTTTATAGCTATACGATGTCTGAACCGAGTCCGGCAACACTTGACTACAATCTTTACTACGCGACCGGCGGCGCTGCGAACGGGAACTGGGAATGGCAAGGTAAAAACTATACCGGCTATTCCACTTATCTTTCGAAGACGGGCAACGATTCTCATTCACCGCCCTTCCTGAATCCCGAATTCATCAGCGTTGCGTCGCCGCCCAATTTGGATGTCCAATCTACTTCACCCGCTGTGAATGCGGGGACCAACCTGGGTGCCAGCATCGTGGGAACTGTCGACTTCGCCGGCAATCCTAGGACCCAAGGTGGCGCGATCAACATTGGAGCGTACGAAAAATAGTGTGTCTTGGTTCGGCTTGTCGCAAAGGGTGCCTGCGATGACTTCTAGCTGGTCTGGGATGAACCTGAATGAACATTAAAAGGGAACTGTGTGAGTGATTGCGGCAAAAAAATTCGGCTAAATCGAATCGTCCGGCCTGACCGGAAATCCTTGGTTGTAGCTTTCGACCACGCCCTGGTGCTCGGTCCAATTTCAGGCACTGAAAACGCCGCTGATCAAGTGCGGCGATTCACAGAAGCCGGCGTTGATGCGGTCTTGCTGAACCTTGGCCTGATGCGAAGGTGTTTTAGCTCGCTGCTCGGACCGGTAATGCCTGGAATTATTGCCCGAATCGACTGGACAACTCTGTGGGGCACGCCAGGCGGCGACGGCGATTCCCCCGCATTTCGAAGCTGTCTGCTGGCGCGCCCTGAAGACGCCATGCGCAACGGCGCGGATTCCGTGCTCACGTACCTTGCGGTGGGTACCGGCGATTCTGATTTTGAAACCAAAGAAGTGGCGCGCAACGCGGACGTGGCGCGCGAGTGTGAGCGTATCGGCATGCCGCTGATCATCGAGACTCTTGCGCGGGGAAAAAACGTTAAGAACCCGTCGGATTCGAAGTGGTTGAAGCTTCACACCAGGATGGCTGTCGAGCTTGGCGCCGACCTCATAAAAACCGATTATGCGGGCGATTCTGCTTCCATGCGCGGTGTAGTAGAAGACTGTCCAATTCCTATTCTCGTGCTTGGAGGTAGCCGCTACTCGTCGGACGCGGAAGCGCTCGCGCTTATCCACGGAGCAGTGGCCGCCGGTGCAGCAGGGGTCTTTTTCGGACGAAATGTATTTCAAGCCGACGACATGCTCGCGTTCCTGCAAAATGCTCGCGCCGCGTTGAACGAAAGAGAGCCATCTCCCGCCAGGCGATGAGAGCCAGTCGCACTCACGCCGGAAAAATCTCGGTTCAATACGTCGCAAATGTTTTGGATGGCCGCTCCGGCTGTCGCCTGAAAGCGCCTTGGGGCCATATTTCCGTGCTGGAAGGTGGCGGACATATTTGCGAATTGAATCTGAAAGACTGCGATGGCATCAACCCGCTCTGGCGTCCCCAATGGAAGACTATCGACCCTCATAAATATAATGTCGCAAAACACTCGCGCGCATACGGCCCGCCCCCGGATGGAAGGCTGCTCGCTGGAATCGCGGGCCATAACCTGAGCTTCGACTACTTCGGCCCTCCGTCCAAAGATGAAATTGCCGCCGGACACAGCACACACGGAGAGGCCCCGTCGGTAAAATGGCAGATTCGTAGCGCGTCAGGCACCGGTGGTTTGTCCTCGACACTCCGCTGCGGCGCTTTATTGCCGGAGGCGCAAATCAAGTTTGTACGCGAAGTTTCGGTTGACGCTCGGCATCCGGTGATCTACTGCGAGGAAACCGCGCTGAATCTATCCACTTTCGATCGCCCAATTTCGTGGAACGAGCACGTGACTTTCGGGCCTCCGTTCGTTGAGCCCGGTGTCACGATGTTCGATATGCCTGCAACACGTGCGAAGACGTGTCCAGCTTCCTACAGCACGCGGCCTCTCCTTAAAACGAGCGTCGAATTTAATTGGCCGCTTGGACCCGCAGCGCGCGGCGGGCGTTTGAATTTACGAACGATTCCAAAAGAGAGATTTGAACATTACACCGCGCAACTGATCGACCCGAAACTCAAGCTGGCGTTCGTCTCGGCCTGCAATCCGCGCCTCGGCATTCTGGTCACCTATCTATTTCGAAGGGCGGATTTTCCGTGGGTGGGAAACTGGGTGGAACGCTTTCATCAGTCGCACGCGCCGTGGAACGGAAAAGCCTTTTGTCGCGGGCTGGAATTCAGTACAACGCCATTTGCCATACCTCGCCGGGAAACCGTGGAACAAAATCGAATGTTTGGAGAATCGGTTTATCGTTGGTTGCCTGCCAAGTCCGCAGCTACGGTTCGCTACGTAATCCTGCTCTTCCGCGTACCAAATGACTTTCGAGGAGTCGGATCTGTTTCGACCGGCGGTGGCAGAGCCGCTATCGTCGAACGCGGGCGTCGCCCGCGTAAGCTTATGTCTCGCGTGAAGAACTTTCTCTAGTAGTCAGTCCGTGTTCTTGCGCTTTGTGAATCGCTACTACGAATTTTAAGAAAAGAACATGCGCAGCCCAGTACCAACTTCGAATTCATCTTACGTGCGCCAGCATAACTTCGCCTCGCAGTTACATCTCTCAGCGCCGGAATGGTTGTTCATACTCACAGTGGCCACGCTGCTCGCAATTACGGGCTGTCAAAAAACTCACACACTGCCTGCTGCGCCAAAACCACAATCAGCGATATCGGTAAGCGTTCAAGCGGACGGCATCTCAGTCAATACGCCCACCGCCGAATTTCGTATTCTCCCTTCCGGTTACCTTCGCGGCTATCTGAAGTTGAATGGCCGCGAGCTGACCATGGATGATCCTCAGAGCAAAGGCTCGAACGATCCGGATTACGTCGTGATCGATGGCAAAGAGACTCGCGACTTCGAAATGGATTTAGCCCACGCACAAATCGCGGATGCGACGCATCGCCTCGGTCAGTTGGGCAAGCGCATTGAAATAAAGGGTGCCAGCAAATCTAGGCCCGGGCTCGAGAAAACTGTTTCGCTAGAGGTTTACGACAATTTCCCATCTCTTGCGCTCGTAACCGCCGCGTACAAGAACGCCGGCGCAACGCCGGCTACTCTCGAAACCGTCACCACCCAGCGCCACGAGCTGAACGCTTCTCTGATCGATGCCACCGTTCGTACGTTCGCCATGTGGTCGTTCAACGGGTCGAGCGAAAAATGGGGAAAAGACAACGTCCTTTTAATCTCCAAGGATTTTTCTCGCGCAAATCCGATGGAACAGGTCATGCAGGGAGATCCTGGAACGGGCGGCGGCGTTCCCATTGTCGCGTTCTGGACCGCTGAAATGGGCGAAGCCATTGGCCACCTGGAAACTCTTCCACTCACACTGAACATTCCCGTTCGGGTGAATGCCGATGAACGCGTTGACGCCTCGATCGAGTTGAAACCCGGACAAACGCTACAGCCTGGCGACGTTTACTCGACGCCCGTCAGTTTTCTTTCCGTATTCCACGGAGATTATTACGAGCCTCTGCGGATGTACTCGGATGCTTTGGGCGCGCAGGGTTGGAAAATTCCAAAACCAAAGGCCGCTGACTACGAAGCAAACTGGTGCGGCTGGGGCTATGAACTGAAATTTACTCCGGCGCAAATGATCGGCACCATTCCCAAGTTGCAAGAATTAGGATTGAAATGGACCACTCTGGACGCCGGCTGGTTTAGCATCCGGGGTGACTGGCTTCCGCGCCCCGATCTCGGAGTTGACGGCATCAAGAAAATTGTTGACGCCTTCCACGCGGCCGGGCTTCGCATCACGCTATGGTGGATTCCCATCGTCGTGGAAGACGGACAGGGAATCGACATGCTCGACAACCGTCCTTACAAACTTGCGGATGTTGTGAAAGAGCACCCCGATTGGCTGATGCTCGCCAAAGATGGCAAGCACGCTCGAATGACGACGGGCCTCGCAGGATTGTGCCCGGCCGTTCCGGAAGTTCAGGAATACTATCGCCAACTAACAAAACGTTTCGTGAGCGACTGGGGATTCGACGGCCACAAGCTGGACTTTTCTTTTGCAGTGCCCCCCTGTTACAACCCGAAGCACCATCACGAGTCGCCTTACGACTCCACTCAGGCCATGGGAGAAATTTACAAAATTATTTTTCAGACCACGCGCGCCTTGAAACCCGAAAGTGTGACGCAGAGTTGCCCGTGCGGAACTCCGCCGAATATGGCTTGGCTTCCGTTTATCGATCAAGCTGTCACGGGTGATCCGGTTGGCTCCGTGCAGGTCAGGCAGCGAATAAAAATGTACAAAGCGCTTTTGGGCCCTTACGCGGCGGTGTATGGCGATCACGTGGAGCTCACGAAAATCACTGGGGTCAATTCGAATAGCGAACAAGACATCGGACGCGATTTCGCATCAACGGTCGGCGCCGGCGGAGTACTCGGCACCAAGTTCACGTGGCCCGAATACGGCCGGAAACTCAAAAATGTTTACCTCACCAAAGAAAAAGAAGCCGACTGGAAAAAATGGATAACGATTTATAACCAGAAAATGCTTTCGCGCGGGGATTTTCGTGACCTTTACGTTTATGGCTATGATGTCCCCGAAGGTTATGCAGTCGAGAAAGATGGAAAAATGTATTACGCCTTCTTCGCGCCTGCTGCATCAGCAAATTGGAGCGGAATTATCGAACTGCGCGGATTGGCTCCCGGCAAATATCACGTAACTGACTACGAGAACAACCGCGATCTGGGAACGATCGATAGCCAGAGTCCCAAGTTTACAACCCACTTTCACGAACATCTGTTGCTGGAAGTCGCAAAAGAGTGATCTGGCGCACTGAATGAGCCTGCTAGCCATCGATATCGGGTCAAGCCAGTGCAAAGCTCTGGTGTTTACGGAGGCGGGAGAAGTGATTGCCCGCAGCGTCTGTCCTTACTCGCCCAGTTTCTCGCGGCCCGGCTTCGCTGAAATGGATCCCGAAAAATTGTGGGATGCCGTGTGTAAAACATCTCGCGAAGTTACCAGGGATCTGGGCCACAACCCGGTTCAAGCCGTCTGCCTGAGTTCACACGGAGAAACTCTTATTCCCGTGGACGCTCGATGCGCTGCGGTTGGATCCGCAATACTGAATATCGATAACCGCGCCACACGCGAAGCAAAATGGTTTGAGCAGGCCGTTGGATCGCGGCGCATTTTCGAAAAGACCGGCTTGGTCGCTCACCCCATGTACCCCATCCCCAAAATTCTGTGGCTGCGCGAGCATCAACCGGGAATATATTCCAATGCCGCCCGCTTTTTGAGCGTGACGGATTTTATCCACGTGAAAATGGGTTTGCCTCCCTGCGTCAGCTATTCGCTGGCATCGCGATTCCTGGCCTTCGACGTGATTGGCGACTGCTGGTCGCAGGAAATCTTAGACACCGTCAACCTGACGGCAAATCAACTTCCGCTCCCAGTTCCGGCCGGGACTATCGCTGGAAAGTTGAATGCCGAAGCGGCCAGCGCGCTCGGAGTGAACCACGGCACGCCCGTTGTGGTTGGTGGCCACGATCAAGCGTGTGGAGCTTTGGGCGCGGGAGTAATCAAGTCCGGCCGCGTGTCGGACTCGATGGGAACGTACGAATGTCTAGTGGTAGCGTCCGATGAACCGAGCTTGGGTGAAGCGGCTTGCGCCGCGCGTTTAAACTCCTACGCCCACGTTGTTCCGGGAAAATTTCTCACCCTTGCGTACTTCCCATCGGGGATCATGGTCCAATGGTTCCACGATTTGATTTACGGTCACGGCTCACGCCCGAAAGAATCGAACCCCGGCGCGGACGAGCCGGAACAGTATTCACAGTTGGAAGCGCAGTGCACAGGCGCGCCAACCGGTCTGTGTATCACGCCGCACTTGATCGGAACATGCAATCCCGATTTCGATCCTCGTGCTCGCGCCACAATTTTTGGTCTCTCTTCTGAAACCAGCCGAAGCCAAATTTATCAAGGAATCCTCGAAGGAATTGCCTGCGAACTCGCGCAGGTGACGCAAATGCTGAAGAGCGCAACCGGGGAGTTCAAGGATCTTTATGCGACCGGCGGCGGCACACGTTCGCCGCTTGGTATAAGGTTACGCGCCGCTTTCACGAGTTGCCGCATACACGTGATGCAATGCGACGACGCCGTTTGTCAGGGTGCCGCGATCCTGGCTGGGGTAGCGGTCGGCACGTACACGCGAATTGCAGACGCTGTGGACCGAGTCGTCCGCGAGAAAGAAGTCGTCGAGCCCGATATCGCTCTGGCAAATTTGTACGCGGGCCAGCTAAGGCAATATCGAAATCTCTGCGCCGCGTTGAAAACATTTCGTGATGCAAATTCTTGCGCCCAATCAGAAGAGGAGAGCCAGTGATTCAGCCAACCGTGGGATTTATCGTTTATGGTGTTCACAAAGATGGATTGAAGGATCCCTCGGGAACGCCATTTATCGATGAAGCGATCATCCGAAATTCAAAAAAAGCTCTCTCAGCGGCCGGCTTAAAAATCGTCGAGCATGATGTGGTGGTTGCCTCCAAAGAAGAAGCCAAAGCCGCGCTGAAAGCGATGAAATCAAATGACGCGGTCGATGCCGTGATCCTTTTTTCTGGAACTTGGGTTTGGGCCGCGCATCTGGTTGGAGCAATCCGTGATTTTGCGGCGACCGGCAAAGCCGTCTTGTTGTGGACTCACGACGGTTCGCAAGGCTGGCGCCCTGTCGGCGGTCTTGTAATGCACGGAGGCCTGCTCGAAATTGGCGTGGGGCATAAATTCGTGTACGGCAGTGCTGAAGATCGCGACACCATCGAGAGTATCGTGAGTTACGCGCAGGCCGCTCACCTGAAAAATATTCTCAACATGAGCACAGTTGGCGCATTTGGCGGCCGAGGCATGGGCCAGACATGCGGAGCGGCCGACCCGTCGCAATGGATGCGCATGTTCGGCATCGACATTGATTCGCGGGACACAACTCGGCTTATCCAAACCGCTGAGCGCGTCTCGCCTCAGAAACTTTCCGAGCTCGAACCTCGGCTCAAGAAACTCTTTGGCACCGCGCCTGAAAAAAACGTCGTAAACGAGAAATCGATTCGCCTGTATCTAGCCTTGAAAGAAATAGTGGCTGCCGAGAAATTCAATTTCTACACCATCCAATCTTTTCCCGGGCTCGGCGACGATTACGCCGCAACATGTTTTGCGCAGAGCATGATGCTGGAAGACGGCTATGGCACTTCAACTCTCGGTGATTTGAACACCGCGCTGACGGTTTTTCTCCTCACCAAACTCAGCAAAGAACCGGTGTACTACGGAGATCTGCAGCACATCGACAAACGCACCAAGGAAATCAAAATAATCGGCGACGGCGCCTGTCCGCCGTCTCTCGCAGGAAAACTAGGCCCCGCGGGATTTGCTACTCACGGAATCCCCACGGAAGGCAAAGCTGGCGGCGTTTCCGTGAAGCTGATTTGCAAAGTGGGCGAAGGTGTTCTTGCGCGATTGGGACGAGTGAATGGAATATTTCAGATGGCTGTCGCGCGCTGCAGTATTTTTGAGCCGCCCGCTGATCAGATCGAACGCCGCCTCAATGAATGCGGAATTCCTTTTTGGCCGCATGGATTCGTTACGGCTCATTGCGATATAGATGCGCTGATTCAAAATTGGACCAACGAATATGCTTGCCTGGGCTACGGCGCTGACCTTTATGCCGCACTGCGTGATTTTTGTGAACTGACCGGCATCAAACCAATCCTGTTCTGACGAAAAATTGATGCCTCCTGCAAACCTCTCGGCTCACCGCAAATGAAAACCGAAGCGCAGCCTCATCTGTCGCGCGGTTTCGGCTTGCTTCAAGCCACGGCGCTGAATATGTCCAACATGGTGGGCATCGGCCCGTTCATTACCATCCCGCTGCTGATGGCGTCGATGGGCGGGCCACAAGCCATGTTGGGCTGGCTCACTGGCGCGCTCATCGTGGTTTCCGACGGACTGATATGGAGCGAACTGGGCGCCGCATTGCCCGGTTCAGGCGGCAGCTATCATTTTCTGCGCGAAGCCTACGGCCGCGAAAGTTGGGGACGCCTGATGGCGTTCCTCTTTATCTGGCAATTTGTTTTAAGTGGCCCGTTAGAAGTTGCATCCGGAATGATTGGATTCGGAAATTATTCAGCTTATCTCTGGCCCGGACTCACGGCGCGAGGCCAGCAATACGTCGCCGTCGCGGCCGGACTTGCCGCTCTCTTCCTCTTATGCCGCCAGATTAATTTCCTGAGCAAAATCACGGTGACTCTGTGGATCGGCACCGTGCTCGCCATGCTGGCTATCGTGGTTACCGGCTTTCCGCACTTTGATGCTCATTTGGCGTTCGATTTTCCCGCCGGAGCATTCGCTTTCAACCGTGGCTTCGTGCTCGGACTCGGCAGCGCCACGCTGATAGCCGTTTTTAATTATCTGGGCTATTACGACGTCTGTTACATAGGTGACGAAGTCAAAAATCCCGGATACGTTGTCCCGCGCTCCATTCTGTATTCGCTCGCGATTTGTTGCATAGGATACCTGGCGCTGCATCTCGCCATCATCGGAGTGGTGCCCTGGCGCGAAGGAATTCATTCGAATTTCATTGTGGCCGATTTCATGCAGCGCCTTTACGGCCGAGGCGCCGCCATTGCCGTAACAATTTTGGTTCTCTGGTCGGCGTTTGGCTGTGTGTTCGCGCTTCTTCTCGGCTATTCTCGAATCCCTTATGCCGCGGCCGTTGACGGCTATTTTTTCCGCCCGTTCGCCAGGTTGCATCCCACTAGGAATTATCCGCGAGTTTCTCTGCTCGTTCTCGGCGCGGTATCGGTAGCCGCCGCGTTCCTGAAGCTCGATCAGCTCGTCAGCGCCTTGATCACCACCAGAATCCTGGTGCAGTTTCTAGGACAGCTATTCGCCATTCCTCTCCTGCGCAAGAAATTCCCAGACGGCGCGCGCCCGTACAAAATGTGGTTCTATCCCGTTCCCATGGTTATCGCTTTCTTTGGATGGGCTTACATTTTTCTCACCTCGGGCTGGCTGTACATCAAGATTGGTTTGCTCACCCTGCTAACCGGCGTGCTTGTTTTCTTCGTCTGGGCGAAGTTGAAATCCACTTGGCCGTTCAATCAGCGCCTTCATTCTGAATAACGCCCGGGAATATCGCGCTCGAATACGAGGTCGCCCGCTCATGCAAGAAAATTGGAACTTTCCAGCCTTTGGATCGGAATAATCAAGGGAAGAAACCGCTGAGGGCAAGGTGTGTCCGCCGGTCACTCTCCGACCCTCACATGATCAGAAGAATCCCCAAATTGTTTGCCTATAAGAAGCCATGGTTTCTCTTTCTCCTCGCCCTACTTCCGATAGCCGCGGTCCCGCTGATGAGCCAGCAAGGACCGTCCATCTCTGTGGACGTGAGAATGGTCACCATGTTCGCCGCGGTGCGCGACAAACACGCTCACCTCGTCAACAACCTGACCAAAGATGATTTCGTCCTGGAGCAAGACGGGCATCCGCAGGCCATAACCTATTTCACGCGAGACTCCGATCTTCCGCTCACTCTCGGTCTGCTGGTGGACACCAGCATGAGCCAGCGGCGCCTTCTGGACCAGGAGCGCGACGCGAGCCACGTGTTTCTAGACCACGTCCTGCGCGAAGATAAGGACAAAGCTTTCGTCATTCACTTCGATTACGAAGTTGAACTTCTTCAGGACCTCACTTCGTCTCGTCAGAAACTCGAAGCATCCCTGGATCAGCTGGGAGCGCCGCAATTTTCAAACTCGGGAAGCGGCGATTCATCTGGCGGTGGTAATGATCGGCATGGTCATGGTGGGGGTGGCACTTTGCTGTACGACGCGATATACCTCGCATCGAATGAAATCACGAAAAAGCAGCAAGGACGCAAAGCTCTCATTATTCTCTCCGACGGAGTGGACCGCGGCAGCAAAGAGAGTTTGCGAGATTGCATCGAGACGGCCCAGCGCGCGGACACTCTTGTTTACTCGATCCTTTTCGCCGATAAAGAACAGTACGGAGGAAATCACGGCGGCTACGGCGGCGGTCACGGAGGTGGAATGGGCGGCGGCGGTGGACATCATCGATATCCGGAAGAATCGCGCCCCGATGGAAAAAAAATCCTCGAACAAATATCCAGAGAGACGGGCGGCCGCTTCTTTGAAGTTACGAAAAAGGAGCCCATCGACGAGATCTACACCGCCATTGACGAGGAACTACGCAATCAGTACGCCTTGGGTTACACACCTGATAAAGCGGACGCGACTCCCGGATACCACAAGATCCATCTCGTCACCAAACAGAAGGACCTGGTGGTCCAAACGAGGGAAGGGTATTACGCGGGGCGTTAATTCACATTTCACATCCGCACTTGGCCTTGGCGGCCGCTCCACACCCAGCGTGCGGCAGAATTCTTAAGCAGGCTTTCGTAGTTCGTTTACAAGCTTCCTGGCTTCCTTCATTCTGTCTTTGTAGTATGTAGGACCAATTACGACGTCCTTCTCTCCCATTTGCACGCGTTGCTTAATGCCTTCTTTTGACAGGAATAATGCCAACGCTATGTAGGTCTTGATTTCCTTTTCGAGGAACCGAACCGCTTGTCGTTTGGATTCATCCATCTTTTCACCTCGCGTTACTATTCATCCCAAGCTTAAGAAAGTTTTCAGCCGATCTGCGAGCACAGCCCGCCGTTCTCAAAGCCTCGCAAGGGCGACTCGATGCGCTTGCCTCTCGGCCGCCCATGGAGCGATATTCGAAACCGCTTAGATTACGACGCTGATGCTAACGCGCGCGTCCGGATAATAAGGTTCGCCTAACCTGGCTCACCTACATTGAGCCCAACGAGGACAGTGCTGCAAAGACCTGCTTGCATCCTAGACAGGGCTACACCCGGTATCTGTTCAAATGTGCACACTTTTCCATATCACTTGTGGATTCTCGAACGCGTGCTACGATAGCGGCCAGGAAAGGGGTTGCCGTGGTGCAAAGCAAAGCCTCGAACCGTCCGAGAGCTAATCGTAAGGTCAGCTTCAATGCCCAGGATTTCCTGGATTCGACGGGTATCGCCCGGAAAGTCACGGACTTTAAGAAAAAAGAAACAATCTTCTCTCAGGGCGATCTCGCCAAAAATGTCCTGTACATTCAAAAAGGCGGCGTGAGGCTGTCCGTAGTCAACGAAACCGGCAAAGAAGCCGTTGTGGCGATTCTGGGACCTGGCGATTTTTTTGGCGAAGGATGCCTGGCCGGTCAGCCCCTTCGCATAGGTTCAGCCACCGCAATTACGCCCACCACCGCGCTCGTCATTGAAAAGAAGGAGATGGTTCGCGTCCTGCACGCGGAACATGCGTTTTCCGACCGTTTTATCTCTTACATGCTTTCCCGGAATATCCGCATCGAAGAAGACTTGGTCGATCAGCTTTTCAATTCCAGCGAGAAGCGGCTCGCGCGCACGTTGCTGCTTCTTGCGCGTTATGGCAAAGACGATAGGCCTCAGCGCGTGCTTCCCAAAGTACCGCAGGAGATGTTGGCCGAAATGGTGGGAACAACACGCTCGCGCGTGAATTTCTTCATGAATAAATTCAGGAAACTTGGCTTCATCAAGTACAACGGCGGGCTTCAGATCAACACGTCGCTTCTAAGCGTGGTCCTGCACGACTAACCGATCAAGTGTTGCGCCGCAACCGGAGGGAACATTTCAGCTCTTACGAGCGCGCAGAAAATCATGACCTAAACGCAAAAGGGAACTTCCGTAGAAGTCCCCTCCCGCCTCAGCTACCGTACGACGTTATTGTTTTTCGCCCACGGTAATGCTGGGATTTGTCGCCGCCGTCTCCTCAATGAAGAAGATCCGCGTGCCGTTGGTGACGGCAGGATTTGTTCCGGCCGTTCCGATCCCCTCCGCATTGAACACGAAAGCCTGCGAGTAGGGCTGGCTACCCAACAACCCATTTGCGCGCGGCTGGCTCTGATCGCTCATACCACTCGCCGTCGTTGTGCTCGACGTGAACTGCGCCACATGCGTTTCGTTGGCGGTGGAGTAATCCACGTTCTCATCGGTCCCGAAAGAATACGCACCGGCCAGCGCGGAAGGTTTGAAATTTGCTCCGGCACCCGATTGGAATTCCAGCGCACCATCTGCGGCCCCGCCGTCGGTTCCCACCAGAAACGCAGTCACTCCACTTCCAGTGCGCGCCACATATCCGACCGGCGAATCAGTTCCAACTCCCGTGAACGCAATTCTTCCGGTGTTCTGGTCCACCGAGTACGTTGCTGCTCCCTGCAAAATGTTCGTAGTGCGTTTTGTCCCGGCTTCGTCGTCAAACAAAGTGCCCGTCACGCCGCCGGCATTTTTCCCGTCAAACGTGAGCGCGCCAATGGTGGCCCGCGCTCCGGCATTGCTTCCGGACCTGTTTAGAGCAGTCGCGCGAAGCATGTGGTTTCCGGCCAGCGTGGCATTGCTAAACGGCGCCGCCGACGCGATCGCCTCTCCGCTGATGATTTGATTCGTCGCGCTGATCTGGTCCACACCCGCGAGAATCACTTCGCCGCTGTTCACCATGTACGCCGCAAACGTAAACCGAGTGCCATTAAACGTAGCGTTCAGCGTCCCGCGGCCAGTCGTTGATCCAGCCGGAATGCTGTACGCGCCGGATAGTTTCGAGCTGTTCGCGGTCAAATTACCCGCATCGTTGCGATCGAAATTCCCGCCCACTATGTTTCCGTTGCCGTCCGACGTCAACCTGCCCGCCAGCGCGACGTGTTCTCCCGCCGCTCCAAATCCTGAGAGGCCGAAGGCGTAGCTGCTGGCAAACTTGTCGTTCGAGAACGACCCAGCATCCTGAGCGCGGATGATTCCCGAGCCGCGTGTGGCGGTGCCGCTGTTGTCGTCGAACTCGATAATGTTTCCTTCCGTCGGCGCGCCGTTCGCGAACCCGGCCAGCGAGAACCGGAACGTCTGCAGTCCCGCCGCCGTGGCAACCATCAAGCATCCGCGACTGTCCGCGCCCAGCGTATAAGAGCTGCCGCCGGGATCGATCGGCAAATTCACTTGCGGCCCGGTTCCCGCGCGGTTGATGTCTTCCACTCCGCCGATAATTTTCCCGGTGCCGTCTGCATGGAAGCTCCCGGCAATCGCCACCGCTCCATTCGCATCAAATCCCTTCATCAAGTACGCGAACGATCCCGACATTTCTGATTCCCGCCCGGTAGCACATGCCGCCGCGCCAGCAGGGTTAATCGTAAAAGTAAAACTGGCCGTTTTGCTCGGATCGTCCATAGCAGTCGCGGTGATCGTCGGTGTCAGATTCGAACCCGTGGGCAGGCTCGTTGGTGGGGTGTAGGTCGCGGCTAGGACATTAGTGGTGGAAGGTGTAATGGTCCCGCATTTCGTTGCCCCAGAGCAATCTGCAAGAGGAGTGCCAGACTGAAGTGTCCAGTTGCCGATACCGTTGGTCGGCGAGATATCATTTGTGACGGTAGTATTCAATGTCACGGCTGG
>Ga0209624_10000526_pt1 | contig 33592 bp, 20 predicted proteins | sample JacPinW_OM2H0_O1_FD_188565 | JGI IMG/M metagenome (GOLD analysis project Ga0209624, IMG submission 188565) | Forest soil microbial communities from Algoma, Ontario, Canada - Jack Pine, Ontario site 1_JW_OM2H0_O1 (SPAdes) (version 2) | ecosystem: Environmental > Terrestrial > Soil > Boreal...
GAATCCGGATGCAATCGGCGCGCGAATTACTTATCAGGCGGGCGATTTGAAACGCAATCGGATGAAGGTGGGAGGGGGGAGCTTCCTGTCATCTCACGATCCTCGCGTCGTATTGGGCATTGGCCAGCGTTCGAAACTTGATTCCCTGGAAGTGAAGTGGCCGCAGCCCAGCGGCGCCCTCGAGCGCTTCACTGACTTGCCGATCGATCGATACATCACGATTCTCGAAGGCAAAGGGAAGTGGGAGTAGCTCAGGCGAGGCAGGTACATTTGTCAGATTCATGGCATTCCAATCCTATGAAAGCGCGAGTGAAGTTTTGCCCGTTATTCCCTTGTGGCGCGATGTTGTCGTGCCTTAGTGCGATTTGCTTGCTAGCTAACGGCTGTGGTGGCAGTAGCACTGGCCCTGGTGGAGCTGGCGGCGGGCAGCCGGGTGGTTTGAATCTTTCGTTATCGAGCAGCACGATCGTGGCGCAGCAAAACGGAACGCCGGCCACGATTTCTGCGACCATCACCGGAAATTCGAGCGCGGCAACCGTCGCGGTGAACGGTTTGCCGAATGGCACGACCGCTCAAATCACTCAGCCTAGCGGCACCACGGCCGGGAGCATAAGCTTAGCCAGCAGCGTCGCCACGCCTGCGGGCACTTACGCGGCGAGCGTGACCGCAACATCGGGCAGTTCTTCTGTTAGCCAAAATCTTTCGGTAGTCGTGGCCGTTTCGGTAGCGGTGGCCAACTCCGTTGCTACCAAACAAGGTGTGAACGGCACGCTGCAGCAATTTATGTCCACTTCGTTCCAGCCCGCCGAGTGGGATTACGCCTTCTTCACGAATTATCCCAGTGTTACGCCACTGAACAATCTGGGCCCTCAGCACATTCGCTTGCAGGGAGTTTCCCAAGCCGTTCCGATGATTGCGAATTCGAATCCACAGCAGCCGACCGACTGGGATTTCACCATTCTCGATGCCGTCGTGCAGCCCGTTTTGAGCGCCGGGGATCACAGCCCGGAATTCCAAATCGCGGTAGCTCCAGCGTTCATGAATAATTCGAGCGGGCAGTTCGACATGGCGAATCTGAATGAGTTCGTGGCGTATAGCGCGAACCTCGTCAGGTATTACAACACGGGCGGATTCACCTGGGGCGGCCAGCTCTTCAAGTCCCCGAGCGCAAATAAAATCACCTGGTGGGGCATTTTCAACGAGTACAACATCAACGGACTGACGCCGGCCGACTACGTGCAAGTTTATAATGCCGTCGTTCCGGCAATGTTGGCGGTCGATCCGACGATCAAATTTTCCGCGCTCGAACTCTCCGATTTCGATTCCGGAGATGGCGATCCACGAAATAATTTACCGGCCTTTGTGGCTGCCCCGGGTGCGGGCGGAGTGAACGCGCAGGTGAATATCGTCTCCACTCATTTCTATTCGTCCTGCGATCAGACGGACACCGACACGCAACTCTTCAGCAAGATTCCAAGTTTTGTTAGTGACGTCGGCTACTTCTACCAGGAGTTGCAGACGCGCGCGGATCTTGCTGCTGTGCCCGTATGGGTGACGGAAAATAATGTGAACGCAGACTACGACGCGGGAAACGGGATGAGCGCCTGCAATCCCGGCCAGACCTTCGTAATCGACGATCGCGGCACCAGCGCTTTCTTCGCCGCCTGGCGGCCTTATGTTTTCTCGCAACTCGGCAAAGCAGGCAATCAGGCTCTCTATCACTGGAATTACGACGCCGATCAGCAATTCGGCGAAGTGGATTATGACTCCGGAGGCATTTATTTAAGTTATTGGGTAGATCAGGCGCTGGGACAAATGTTTCCGTCTGCGGCGCCGCCCAGCATCCTCGCTCTTAGTGCGACGGACACATCAACGGTCGAAGTTCTCGCGACGAAGAACAGCGACGGCTCGGTGGTGGTCATGGTTGCGGATCGCGCTGTTCATGCCGCGAGTGACGACAATGGCACTGGGGATCCTCGAACGGTCGTTGTGGACATTTCTGCACTCGGAAAATTTTCCAGCGCCACGACACTTGCGATCGATGCGAACACAAACATTGCAACCGGGCCGTCTTCAGTTGCGATTTCGCTTGCTCCGCAGATAACCGTCACGCTGGGAGGATACGGCGTGATCTTTCTCGCGCTAGAGCCATGATGCCGCGGGTCTCAGGCGACGACAGCACCGCCAATCTTCTGCTTGCTTAACTATTCGGGATAGGCTTCGCCCTCGCGAGTAATGCGTATCCGGTGATCCGTAAACTTGTAGTGCATTTCGGGATCGTAGACTTTCGGCATATGGCACGCGACGCAATCCTTCGTGCCAGCAGGATGCGTGGATGGGTGAGTTGCCGCAGTCTTCGCGGTGCCGGATGGTGTATGGCAAGAGAGGCAGGCTCGATCATATGAGGATGGCTCGGTTCGCACTTCCTCGTGGGGATCGTGGCACGCGATGCAGGTTAATCGGGCGTCACCTTTGCCCCAGCATTTACTTTCCTCGAGCCGAAAGGGTGCGGAGCGAGCGGTGGTAACGCCTTTGCCTCCGGAAAATTTCACGTCCCACCACGTTCCATGGCACGCCCCGCAGAAATCAACCATGTCTACTGGATTTAGGCGCGCCGGATTGACAATTGTTCCCGCCGAATTTTCGGTCGTTCCGGACATCACGGCGGCTTGCATGGTTGCAACGTGTGTCGAGCCTGGCCCATGGCACGCTTCGCAACTGACGCCGAGAATGAGATTTTTTTCAACGAACTGGCCGCCGATTGTGGAGGCGGTCGTATGGCACGCGAAGCAGCGGACGACCTCGGCCGAGGGCACGGGGCGGTACATAGCTTCTGCAACGTCTTTAGGTGAAGCCAAAGCGCGGGCGGGAGTGAAATTGAGGTCCTGCAGATTCTTGAAGTAGGTTACGCGCGCTTCGTAGAAGTTCCCGTCGTCCTTCTTGAATAAATACGACTGCGCGACTCTGCCAATGCCGAAGGCCCAGAGCAGGGTGGCGCTGATTGTGTTTGATCCGCCGGTGACGGTGTACGAACTTCCTTTGGCGCTCGTATCGAGGTCGTAGTGGTAGCTGCCAACAGCGAAATTCATTTTCGGGTGGGCGTGAAGGATAGTGGAGTTGTCAGCGTAAAGTGACGCGCCGGCCATTGATGTTAGTTTTTGCGACGCGGCTTTTGCGGCGTGGCAATTCGCGCACGCAGCGGCACCTACAAACTGATCACGAGACGCCACATTCTGAGTTGGCCAGAAGCCGGGTTCCTCGAGGTGATCGGCAGTGGAGAGTTGCGCCAAGGCCGAAGGACACGCGAGCAATCCTCGAATGAGAACCAGGGTCCCGACTACCGCTGCGGCGATGACGCGAAACAAATTGGTCCGCACTGCAGATATGCACACCTTTAGGGTACCCGCAGCCAGTGTAAGGATTCGAACGTCACAAAATCAACGTTGTTCGCCAATTTTGCGTTCGGACGGATCAGCGGCGATTGCAGGCGTAGATTCGGTCACAGCACGTTTTAGTATCGCCCACCACTTCGCTGACGAGAGGAGACCGCTAAGGCAGATCAACGGCGCTGCGAGTGGCGTTCACTGCCTGATATTTTTCGATCGGGGCGCGTCCAGTTGAAGCACGTACGACAAATTCTGGTTTGACGGTAATCTCATGGCTTGGGTCTACGCGGCCCTCGATTTGTTCAACCAACGTCTTCGCCGCCAGCTCTCCCATTCGTTCTAGCGGTTGCCGAACCGTGGTTAAGCTGGGGTCTGCGAACGCAGCTGCGGGGATGTCATCGAATCCGACTACCGATAGATCTTCGGGTATTCGCAGTCCCGACTCCCGGAACGCCCACATCGCCCCTATCGCAGACACGTCGTTGTACGCAAAAAGTGCGGTAAACGGTTGTTTTCGCGCGAGCAACTCCTTCCCATATGGATATCCCAGGTGCGGAGTGGAAACCGTGCTATCGATCTGGATCGTCAATTCTGGGCGAATGCGAATGCCTAATTCGGCGGCAACCCCACAAATGGCTTCCCAACGTGTGGCAGAGTCAGAACTGAGCGGATGTCCCTTCAGAAATGCAATTTCTTCGTGGCCGAGCTCTGCAAGATGAGTGAGCGCGAGGCGCGCGGCCAGTTTGTGATCCAAAATAATATTCGTGACGCCGTCAACGCGCTGGTGTCCTGAAACTGCGACGGTCGGTCGCCCCAGCGGCGCCGTGAGAGAAGTGTCCGTGGTGATAAAGCCCTCGACGCCGCGGGCCAAAAGCAGATGCGAGTAAGTCTGCAAAATTTTTGGGTCGTGACGATGACAGACGGTAAGGAAAAAATAATTGCTCTTGCGGAGATAGTCTTCGGCGCCGCTGATGATCATCGCGCCATACGCGTCGCCAATTTCTTCGGCGATTACTCCAATGGTGTACGTTCGGCGAAGCCGCAGGGATTGAGCGAAGTAGTTCGGCCGGTAATTGAATTCACGCGCGGCTTCGAGGATGCGACGCTTGGTGTGTTCGGGTAGGGAGCGGGCCGCGGCAGAATCATTGAGCGCGGCCGACACCGTACCCGGTGTCAGACCTAGATGCTGGGCAAGAGTTTTGAGTGTAGCCCTGGACTCTTTTCGAGCGGCAGGCTTCCTCTTTTTGGAGTCAGAAGCCATTCATCTACTCCCAACGATAGCGCGTCGAGCGATTTTGTGTAAGCCACTCAATCAAAAGGACATTCCGCACCTGCGTGGCCGTCGAGCGTGGAATCTACGCCATTCGAGAGCGCACAACCATATATCATCGGCGCATTTATTTTCGCGAAAATTAATACAATGCGGGTCCGCCCCGCCAACGGGACGCGACGATAGCGGTTCCGCCCTAACAATAGAATATCATTATTTTACGCTGCAATATCATTATTCCTCTTGACATCCATCTCCCTAAAGTTTAGATATCCTACTAGTAGAAATTGATTAGTTCGTTGGGGTGGGTCCGAAGGCTGCCGATTCTGGGAAATTCGAGATCGATTCAGCCCACTCCGGGGTGCTGTAACAATTCAAATCTTGAAATGGCGATTCCTTTCTGGCACGGCATAGGGCGGGAAAAATCTCCGGCGAGGTGTGTGCGATGACTGCTCGAACTGAAGAAACTAATTCGAATTACGCTTGGACGATGATCCGCGCTTTGTTCTGCGTCATGGTGCTCGCGCTCTTGGCGCCGCTCGCCACGCGCGCGCAAAACTACAATGGTTCGATTACGGGTATCGTCAGCGACCCGAGCGGTGCGTCCGTCGCGGGCGCGACCGTTACTGTAATCAACAAAGGCACAAACGAGACCGCTACGGCTAAGACGACCGACTTGGGCGCGTTCACGTTCGAACAGTTGCCGGTCGGAAACTACGAAGTTCATGTCGTGCAGGGCAGCTTTAAGGAGTATGTCGAGCAGGACGTTGCCGTGCACGTGTCAACGCCGACCGTCGTAAATGTCACGCTGCAGGTTGGCGCTCAAACAGAGAAGATCGTCGTCGAAGCGAGTCCAGTTGAGGTTGAGACCACGAGCGCGGTGGTTGGCGAAGTCGTCGAAGGTACACAAGTTCGCGAGTTGCCGCTCAACGGTGAAAACTTCATGAACCTGGTTACGCTGTCCCCGGGCGTCTCGACTGCAAATACGTTCGACCACCTTGACAAAGGCCTGGCAGGCGGCGCCGATTTCGCAGTGGACGGAAACCCTTACAACAACAACTTGTTCCTGGTTGACGGCGTGAACAACAATGACGTTGGTTCAGGCCGCACGATTTTGGTCTATCCGTCAGTTGATACGATTGCTGAATTCAAGTTGTTGCGCAATTCCTACGGCCCGGAGTATGGCCAGGCCGCTGGCGCTGTCATCAGCATTACGACAAAGTCCGGCACGAACCAATGGCATGGCGGCGTTTTCTATGCGGGCCGGAACGACGCTCTAGCCGCCAACGACTTCTTTTCGAATAAGGATGGTTTGAGTAAGGCTGAGCTCCGGCGCAACGACTGGGGCTATAACGTTAGCGGCCCGATCATTAAGAATAAGCTTTTCATCTGGTGGAATCAGGAGTGGAACCGCCAGATTCAGGGTGTTGCGGAAGCGTCTTGCGTTCCGACGGCTGCCGAGCGCATGGGAGACTTCAGCGCGGATGCCACTGGCCCGACCACCTGCTTGGCCACACTTCCGACCATTCCTGTTCAATTTCAGGCGCCGGGCAATCCGCTGAAGATTGCCAACCCGGATCCGGTAGGACTCTTGTACGGGAATTACTATCCACTGCCAAATATTGCAGGGGCCACCGGAGATGAGAATAACTGGGCGCAGTCGCAGAGAAACGCGCAGAACTGGAGCGAGTGGAATGTGCGCGGCGACTATGACGTCACCTCGCGCAACCGCATTACTCTGCGCTGGACGCAGGACTCCTGGGTAAATCCAGGACCCAACGCCGGAAATTTCTGGGGCGATTCCATTTTCCCGACTCTCGGCGCGAATTGGAGCCAGCCGTCCAAGAGCGTCATGGCGAGATTGAGTTCGACGATTAGCAATTCGCTCGTCAACGACGTCGAGTTCGGTTATGGCCACAACGCTATCATTACCAGTGACGCGGGCTCCGATAAAACGCTGCCGGCTCAAATCGATGCCTTGGTCCCCACCGCATGGCCCTCTTCCCTGAAATTACCGAATAGTATACCCCAAATAGGGTGGGGAGGTTTGGGGCCCTACGGCAGCGGCCAAAATATTTGGGACATCGCGCCGTACGGAAACCACGAGGACCTTTACACCGTTCAAGATAACCTGACGAAGGTGATGGGGAACCACGTCATCAAGGGCGGTGTCTTCTACAGCACGAACTACAAGATTGAAAACGGCGAGGGTCCTAACGACCGTCCGTTCTTCGACCCCAACAGCTACTCTGCCGAGTTTTCGACGAATAACCTGCTTGCCAACATCCTAATCCCCGGACAGAGTTTCAATTCGGATACTTATGAAAAGTCATCCAACCCGTTTGCCATGGTTCACTGGCACGATATCGAGTGGTATCTGGGTGATTCCTGGAAGCTCAGGAAGAACCTCACAGTTGACTATGGATTCCGCTGGTCCTTCTATCGCGAGCCATATTCTACCGATAATGCCTGGGCAAACTTTAGTCTGGCGGATTGGAGCGCCACGGAGGCCGCCGCTAACCCCTCGGACGCCTGCAATGGCGTGGTAATCGTTCCCGGCACGTCTCCTTGTACCAAACAGGCGGCGTTCCTTACCTCGCTCGGTATTTCGCTGCCACTTTCGGCGGGAACGCCGGGCCCAAATCGCGCACTGATCAACAACAACAACCACGACATCGCGCCCCGTCTCGGCGTTGCTTGGGACGTGAGGGGGGATGGAAAGACGGCCGTGCGTGTTGGCGTGGGCCAGTTCTTCCAGCGAGAAGAAGTGGGGGAAGCCGAAAATCTCGCTTGGACCGCGCCTTTCGTCATCACCGCACAGACTCCGCGCACGTTCGAGGTGGTACCTGCGTTATCGAGCCCAAGCGTCTCGCCGAACGCAGCCAAGAATCCCCGGGGCATTACCCCGAACAGCTGGCAATGGAACTTGTCGGTGGAGCGGCAGTTGTTTAGAAACACTGTATTAAGCGTCGGGTACGTCGGTAATACGGGAATACACCTGACCTCGATGGACGATTTGAACCAGGTTCCTGAGGCGAACTGGCTGCCCGCAGCGTTTGTCTCCGGAGCCTCACAGAATGTGTATCGTCCCGCTGATAACTTTGGAGAGATCGGCGAGTATGCGCGCGGCGGACACGCTACGTACCATTCGCTTCAATTATTGTTCAAGTCTCAAACCGGAAATCACTCGCAATTCCAAGCGGCGTACACCTATTCACATTCGGTCGGAAACGTTGACCTGGACAACTCCTCCGGCGGCGTGAACCAGGAAGCATGGCTCAACAACGCCGACCCCAATTTGAACAAAGGCAATACCAACATCAATCGCCCGAGCATCTTCGTGGCTAATGAAGTCCTGTTTTTGCCAAAACTCTCCGCCAAGCCCGCCGCCGTTCGCGAGAGCATCGGCGGTTGGGAACTCAACAGCATCGTTACGGCGGAAGACGGCAATTCGCTCACAGTCTATACGTCAGGAGCCAGCGGGCTGGGTGTCGGCGGCGCGACGAGCGCCCTTAACTCGTTGATTGGCAGTGGATTTACCAATCCTCAACGTCCGATTCGGGTTTCAGGTGTAAGTTGTAACTCTGGGCCCGGCGTCGGAAAATACCAAGTACTCAACCCTGCAGCCTTTACTTTGACAGGCTACACCATTGGTTCGCTGCCTTCCGACTTGGAAGGCCGCGGCGATTGCTCCGGTCCGGATTTGGTGAACTTCGACGTTCAGCTTGCCAAGAACTGGATTGTCAAAGAACGGTTCCGGATCAAGCTCCAGTTCGATTTCTTCAACATTTTCAACCACGCGAATTTCTCGGGGAATGGTTTCGCCAACAACTACAGCGGCAGTAACCTAATCTGCGGCGGTGGGGCGACCGTGTGCAGTCCATCAAATAACGTTGTTACTGGACAGGAGCCCGGACAGCAGGGGAACTTTGGACAAGCTATTGCGGTCCTGCCTCCGAGGCAGATCCAATACGGCTTGCGCTTCTCATTCTGACGAACGTAACGGGAAGTCCAAATTGAAACGGCGGGGCTTGAAAAATCAGGCCCCGCCGTTTAGTCTTTTAAGCGTGTGGGAATCGTAATCTGGTGACGGTGCTATCAGCAAGGTTCTCTAAAATTTCTCGTGTTCTTCGGACCCCGGGTTGGCTTCTCTTCGCTGTGGTTGCCACTCTCTTCGTCTTAGCAAATATCGAGTCTTGGCAGCTTCATTCACAGGCACCCTCGAAGGAAATTGCGAAGCCTGCGCGCACATCCGCCGCAGAAGCCGAGCTTGAGAAACGCATCGACGCGGCGAAAACCGCCCGAAGTTCTGGCGACCCTGCGGCAGTCGCGCTCGCCAATGATCGCCTGGTAGCCTTCGCACTGCGCGAAATGGGACAGTTGCGATTGCTCGAGTCAGCGTACCCGCAGGCCATCGAACTCTATCGCCGGTCTCTCGATTTTGAAAATCTTGTCGACACGCGAGTGGATCTTTCGATCGCCGAATTGCAGGCAAATCGTCTTGATGATGCGATTGCGGATTCAGAGAAAACCTTTGCCGCATCGAGCGATGCCAGAGCGTACGTTGTTAACGGCCGCGCCTGGTCACGCAAGCGCGAATACGCGAAAGCGGCCGACGCGCTATCGCATGCCGTCGAAATCAAGCCCGATATCGAGACTCTGTATGCCCTGGGGATCTGTTTGCTCGATTCCAAGGACGCGGCGAGCAGGCAACGCGCCGCGACAGTCTTCGAGCAGATGATCCAACTTGCCGGCGATAGCGGTTCGCTGCACGTGCTCTTCGGCCGTGCGTACCGCGACGCCGAATATATGGCCGATGCGATTCGCGAGCTGAAGCGAGCCGTGGAACTCGACCCTCATACTCCTCACGCTCACTATTTCCTCGGTCTGGCTACTCTGTCAGTCAATGAATGGAAACCGACGCCCGAGGCGACTGCAGAATTCCGAAAGGAGCTCGAGTATTATCCGCGTGATTTCCTGGCCAACTATATGATGGGCTTCACGGATTCCATCGAGCGTCAATACGACGAATCGAATAAGTATCTCAACATCGCTGCGGGCGTGAATCCCACGTGGCCAGAACCATTCTTATATCTGGGACTGAACGCGTTCGCCCGCGACGACATGAAATCCGCGGAGACAAATCTGCGCAAGGCGATTGCACTTACCGGTGAGGATGAGTCGCGCTCAAACTATCAGATTCGTCGAGCGTATGTTGATTTGGCGCGCATTCTCGAAAAGTCCGGTCGAACGGAGGAAGCGGACGTCTTCGTTGCGAAAGCACACGATCTTCAAAAGAAAGTGATGGAGCAGACGCAGCAGAGTGTCGCTTCGATGGCCTTGGCGGGCGGGGCGGGGTCCGCAGCGGCGCTCGTTCCCATCAATGCGCAGCAGGAGGATGAAGCTGCGCCTGTCCTGGATGCCAACGTAGATCCTTTCGGGCATGTAGATGCTTCAACTCTGGCTCACGCCAATTTGAACGAAAAGCAGCGTGCCTCAGCGGATTCACAAGAGACGCGCCTCCGAACGATTTTGGGCCTCGGCTTCAACGATCTCGCCACGTCCGAGGCCGTGAGCGGCGCATACACGGCGGCTCTCGGCCATTATCAAGAGGCAGAGCATTGGAATCCAACTATTGCCGGCTTACAAAACAACCTGGGCCTGTGCGCCTATCGCGCTAATAATTACCCCGAGGCGATTCGCGGGCTTTCCCGCGCGCTCTCGAATGACCCGAGCGATGCTCCTGTGCGTGCGATCCTCGGCATGGCGTATTTCGGAACAGACGCGTTCGCCGACGCCGTAAAGACGTTTGGGCCCCTCGGCACCCGAGGCATGCAAGATAGCCTTGTGGGATATGCGTGGGCGGCGTCCTTGACCCGCGTGGGCGATTTAAAGAAGGCCACCGAGGTTCTGAATCAGTACGAGAAAGGAAAGCTTTCAAATGATGCTCTAGTCGTCGTGGGCCAACTTTGGTCCGAAATCGGCAACTATGCCCGCGCAGTGGACTCTTTTCATCGAGCGCTCGAGACCGATCCCTCGCTCCCCAAAGCGCATCTCTATGCGGGTGAGGCTGACGTCCGTTGGGAGCGTTGGCCCGAGGCGGCTGAAGAATTCAAAGCTGAATTGGCGATCTCGCCCGGGGACGCCGATGCAAAATACAATTTAGGTTTCGTGTATGCGCAGCAGTCGAAGACCGACGAGGCTATGGAGCTATTTCAGCAAGTAATCGCGGCGAACCCAAATTACGCGAACGCGCAATATCAGATTGGCAAGATACTGCTCGATCGGGGACAAGTCGGAGATGCCATTACGCATCTGGAAGCAGCGGCGCGGCTGAGTCCTAACATTGACTACGTGCATTATCAATTGCAGGCGGCGTATCGCAAGGACGCGCGCATTGCGGACGCGGATCGCGAGCTCGCCATCTACAAAGACCTCAAAGCGAAATCGCGAGAGCGCGCAACGCAATCGGTCCAAACTCCCTGATCTGCGAATGCAGAAAACGATCTGCGAAATGAAGAAATGATGATCTGCGAATGAAGAATCGATTGATTTACCGCGCTTCGGCTGCCTCCGCGAGAATTTTCCTTCTGATTATCTTCGTGACGGATTTGGCGCATGCGCAGGCCGGTCATAATGCGCCCGCACCGCCTCCGCCCGGCGCAAAAGCGGCTAAGTGCGCCAATCGGCCGGTGCCGCAGCTCGAAGATATTACCGCCAAAGCTGGAATCACGTTTAAGCACACGTCCGATCCCTCGAAGAAATACATCGTCGAATCCATGAGCGGTGGTGTGATTCTGTTCGATTACGATCGCGACGGCTGGCCGGATATCTACTTTACGAACGCACCAACCGTCGAAATGGCAGTGAAGGGGCAGCCAAGCCTCGGCGCTCTTTATCACAATAACCACGACGGGACTTTCACCGACGTCACGAAGACCTCTGGCTTGACGTCGCCATGCTTCGCGATGGGCGGAGCCGTCGGCGACTACGACAATGACGGCTGGCCCGATCTCTACTTGACCTGTCTCGGCGGCAACGTCCTCTATCACAATAACGGCGATGGAACATTCACCGACGTTACCGCGAAGGCGGGCGTCGCCGATGGTCGCTGGTCCACGGGCGCGGCCTTTGGCGATTACGATGGCGACGGCTTCGTTGATCTCATGGTCGCGAATTACGTTGATTTCCATCTTAACGATCTTCCCGCCTTCGGAAAATCTCCAAATTGCAAATATCGCGGCATTGATGTGCAGTGCGGGCCTCGGGGATTGCGTGGCGCGGGCGATTCGCTGTTTCACAACAATGGCGACGGTACGTTCACCGACGTATCGAAGAGTGCCGGCGTGAGCGATCCGAATGGCTACTACGGAATGGGCGTCCTCTGGGTGGATTTCAACAACACTGGCCGCCCGGATATTTACATCGCCAACGATTCCACGCCGAAATTCCTATACAAGAATTTGGGCGGCGGAAAATTCAAGGACATCGGACTCGAATCGGGAACCGCGGTCAGTGAGGACGGCTCCGAGCAAGCCTCGATGGGAATCGCTGTCGGCGATTATCTCCATAGCGGCCTGCCCGCGTTGTATGTGACGAATTTTGAGGACGAAGACGACCTGCTATTTCGTAATGACGGTGACTGGAATTTCACGGATGTCTCTTACGCGTCGCATACCGCGCTGCCATCATTGCCATGGGTCAAGTGGGGCGCCGCATTCGTTGATCTGGATAACGACGGCTGGCTCGATCTGATCACCGCCACTGGCCATGTTTATCCTCAGGTGGACACGCTGCCGTCTGGCGGCGGATACCGGGAGCCAAAAATTCTCCTCCTCAACCAGAAAGACGGAACTTTCTGCGACGCGAGCGGCGAGGCGGGCCCGGCGCTGCTCGAGAAAAGAGTGGCGCGCGGTTTGGCCGTCGGCGATCTCTTCAACGACGGAAATATGGACGTGGTCATCGGCGATCTCGACGGCGGCCCAATGATTCTACGGAATCACGGGGTGCCCGGACGTCACTGGGTGACCTTCGAACTTGCAGGGACGAAGAGCAATCGCTTGGCGCTGAACGCGCGAATCAAAATTGTCGCGGGCGGCGTCACGCAGACGGACGAAATCCACAGTGGCGGAAGCTATCTCTCGCAGAATGATCTGCGTGTCCATTTTGGCTTGGGCTCCGCGACGAAAATCGAACGCGTTGAGATTCATTGGCCGTCGGGCAAAGTCGACGCGTTGAGCGATCTCGCGGCCGATCAATTTTACTCGGTCCTCGAAGGGCAGGGAATTGTCGCTGCGGAGAAAATTCGGCCGGCACGCAGAAAATAACGTGCAATTCAGGAATCCGACTAATTCGTTGGTTCGGTGATTTTCAATGTTTCGTTCTCGCGCAGGCCTTTGGTGACTATCTGTTTGCGGCCTGATGGCCAGGCGACTTCGATCCGATCTGTTTTGTTCGCGTCGCCAAGGCCGTAATAGAGCGGCAGGACGCTCTGCGACAAATATCCCGATTTTCCATCGTTGTAGCGCGTGTAGGTCTGGCCGTTCGCGGTCAGCCGAACCGTTGCGCCGAGGCCGTTGCGGTTCGATTTTGTGCCGACAAGGATAACCTTGAGCCAGTGGATTTTTTTCACCTGTGCGAGATCGCTGATCAACACCTGGGGTTCTGAGTTGAAATCGTTGGTGACAATGTCGAGGTCCCCGTCGTTATCCAAATCAAATATGACCGAGGAGCGGCTCGCTTTGGGAACGCTGACCATAATTTTGCCCGTTTGCCCCGCGCAGATCTCTTTGCCCCGGTCCGCCAAGATGGCGGGGTTGCTGCAGTCCATGGTGAACCATGGCGTATAAGGCGTCTGGCGAGGTTCGATACCAAGAAGAAATTCGGAATCAAGGAATTTCTCGCCGCGGTTATTCAGAAGCATTGAGTTGATGCCGTAGCGAAACGGGTAATTCATGCCCGCGGCGAAGAAAATGTCCTCCCAGCCGTCCGCGTTGATATCGCCGACACTGACGCCCCAGGGCCAAAGCTGTTCGACGCCCATCTTGTCAGATACTTCTTCGAACTTGCCGCCTCCGAGATTGTGATAGAGGGCGTTGCCATAGATGAACGAGTCCGCGGGTCCCCCGAGGACGTCGGGCGACGGGTGCCTTTTGATTTTTTCCTTTTCGTGGGCCGGAGACTGTTCGTCCATCATGTCAGAGTGCATGTCAGTGACGATAAGATCCATTCGGCCGTCGTTATCGTAATCAAAAAATTTCACTCCCATGGCGCCCCAAGGCGTTCTGGGAAAATACTCCTGCGTTTTTTCGACAAACTTCTTTCCGCCTTCGTTCTCGAAGAAGTGGTTCGCTCCTTGCATATTCAAGAAGTACACGCTCGGAAAGCCGTCGCCCTTTAAATCGGCGAACGTAGCGTCTCCGCACCAGCCGTGGGGATTGAGCCCAACTTCTGCCGTCACATCTTTGAATTTATAGTGGCCCAAATTCTTGTAGAGAACAGGGTGCTCGTAACGTTCGGGATAAAGATGGCCAAAAAATGCGTCCTTGAGGCCAACGTATTCGCCGTCGGGTCCTTTTTCATCGCTGGTATACACGCCCACGTTGCAAACGAGCAGATCGGGCAAGCCATCGTCATCGTAGTCGAAGAAGAAAGCACCGGAAGAGTGAGCGACGAGATCAAGCCCCGCTTCGTGTGTAATGTCTGTGAAGTGGCCGTGGCCGTCGTTTTGAAAGAGAACATTGCCTTGATTCACGGTGGTCACGTAAAGGTCTTCGTGGCCGGAGTTATCGACATCCCCAAAAGCTGCGCCAACGCTGACGCGATCTTTCACAGCAACCCCGGCGTCGTCGGTAATATTCTTGAATTTTCCGTTGCCCAGATTTTTCCAGAGTTCGTTTCCGCCCAGTTGATTGACGAAATAGATATCGTAGAGCCCGTCGCCGTCCACATCCGCGACAGCGATCCCGGTGCCGTGGTCGTAATGGACCCGCATGTATTGTTCCCTGGCGTAGGGGACGGCGTGGTTGCGGAACGTGATGCCGCTCTGCTTCAGTTGATCGGTGAAATGAAATTGGTAAAACACTTTGAATTGGTTGGCGGTATCGAGTTGCGCCTGTTTTCGCGCGGGAAGCGTGTCCAAGCCCTCGTCACGTTTTGGATAGCGTACTTCGGGGAGCGTGCTGTCTTGAGCGCCGTGTGTGACTGCAAAAATTGGCGTAATCAAAATCACGAGGAAGGTGAGGAAAAGAGACCATCGAGGGAGCATTGTTCCTCCTTGCTCAGTAATCCAGCGGGCATGCCGAAATGCTTCCCTGATAGAACCGAACCGTCGGGGATTCACGCGAAATGCAGCCCATCCCAACGCGCCGAAAATTTATCACAAAATTATCACCATCGTTGATTTTGTTCAGGCGGGCGGTCAAACAGACCGAGGCTCTTGCGGCGCTAGCGCTCCTTTTCATATGGAGAGAGTCGAGGAGGGTCCGCGTCCGGTTCGGCCAGCCAAATGTTGCGGTTTCGAAAATAATCGAGAAGCGGGTGAACATCCTCGTCGCGGATTTCGCGAGCCCAGACAATTTTCGCGTGGTCGATGTCAGCGCGGTTGTACACCCATTCTTCGCCGGGATCGTGATCGGAAGAATATCGGACGATGACGAGTTGTTCGCCGGGTGCGCTTTCGAGCTCGGACGCGAACTTGGCGCGATAGCGCGTGTGCTCGTCGTTGGTATCGCGCGGATGATGCCATGACATCCATGCATGAACGGGGATGAGCGCAAAAGCGAATATCACCACCGCGTGCGTGATTCGGATTCCGATTGCGCGTCCGCGCCATTTCCAGCGCCGCAGATAGCGTATCGCTTGCACGACAATGCCGAAAAGCGCTGCCGTCATCGGCGCGGCATAGTGCGGCTCGAACCAGACGACCGCAATCACCGCAGCCAAACAAACTGCGACGAGAAACGACAGCGACCTAACTTTTCTGTCGCGCCACAGCCACGGCAGCGTCACCAACATTACAAAACTCAGTTCATCTGGAAGATAAAATTCACGCAACTCTTCGAGTTTCGAAAGCACGCCATTCTTGATGCCTCGCCAGCTCGCATCGAGGTGATTCTGTTTCCAGATCGAGCGCACCCAAACGTTGTAATAACTATCGAATTCCGCATTTCGATATTCTCGTGGGGCATCGAGCTTTTGCCATGCGAAATGCGGCGCCGACATGTACGTGCGATCGTTCAAGCGGTAGGGGAATAGCAGGGGATCGCCGGTTACTCGCCAATTGTCGTATGAAACGAAAGCGCCAGTTGCGATGAAGACGAGCGCGGCGGACGCCACCACGCGCAAAAGCGTCACGCGCCAACGAAGACGTCGCTTTCGAAGCATCCAAATCGCCAGTGCGATGATCGCTGCGACGCAAAACAGAGCGCCCTCCCACGGCCTAGTGACAGCCAGAATCGCCGCGCCAACTCCGAAGACCAACGAATCGCGCGGCCTCTGGCACCGAAAAATTCGCGGTAGCGCACCTACAACCAGAGCGCCGCCGATAGCCGCGACCGCGCCGCCCCAGTACGAATCCATCCAATAGTTGAATACTCCGAATTGAAGCGCGGCGAGCACTCCTCCAAGAAACGCCCACCGCGCCGGAAGCCAACCTTGCAACGCCCATACAATCGCCCCGCACATCACGCCAACACTCAGCAGCACGCCGATCCACGGATGTCCGAGAAGCTGGCCAAGAGCAAGCACCGCGCCTTGTCCCGGCGGATACTTCGACATGTACGTCGGCTGCATGTTGACGTGAAAAGTCTCGAAGAAAATCCACATCGGATGCGGAGGATTAGTCAGGCGGCCGTGTGCGAACGTGTCAGCCGCAAGCAAATAGCTAAACTCATCGTGAACTGCGGGTATGGGCACTGCAAACCACTTAAGGAAACTAACGCGAAGGAGAATGGGCGCGATTCCCGCGACGGCAATGGCAAATTTTCTTCGGGACGCAGCCCGCGCCCCGAACGTCTCAATCGTGCCGAACGCGCGATCGAAGGCGGCAAACATTCATTTCAGTTCTGAAGTGGGCAGTCTGCGAGCGGCGTCCATTGGTCGGCAGGAAATTAAAACATATTTAATTGAGCCACGAATTAAATAAACGCGTGACGCAGAGCCGAACTTTACCACTATCGGATATCACAGATGACTCTTAGCAGGCGCTCGTTAGTTTCTCGCAGATGGCTCGGAGATGGCGCCTTCGGTCGAGATCGTGAACCTCAATGCCATTCGCGGCTTAGGGATTTTTCCTTCGATGGACCGTGTTAGAATCTCGTCAATGCCGACCAAGAAAGAGGATTCTGAGGATCGGATGCACGCGTGCCCGAGCTGCGGCAGCCAGGCCGTTCGCCGTTCGCTGCGGCATGGTTTTGTCGAGAACATACTGTATCGCCTGCTTGCGATTCGCCCTTACCGCTGTATGGCGTGCGACCTGCGCTTTACGGATCGCGGCGTGGGCCACGGACGTAAAGTCAGCACTCGGGATTAGTCTTCTACGTCTCTAGGATCGGGTTACCGTCACGTCGAATAACTTCATCACAGAATGAGCGAGTCGAATCGATTGGAAAACATCGAAGTCTCCGTCGTTATTCCGTGCTTGAACGAAGCGAATTCGCTCGCGCTTTGCGTTGATAAGGCGCGAAACGCCTTCGCTTCGAGTGGCATACGTGGAGAAGTCGTGGTGGCCGACAACGGCTCTACCGACGGCTCAATCGAACTCGCCGAGGAGCACGGAGCGCGCGTCGTACACGTGAAAGATCGAGGATACGGCTCAGCATTGCGAGGGGGAATCGCTGCGTCGCGCGGCGAATTTATCATCATGGGTGACGCCGACGACAGCTACGATTTCTCCACTGTGCCCGATTTCGTGCGCAAATGGCGCGAGGGCTACGACGTGGTGATGGGCAATCGCTTCCGCGGCGAAATCAAGCCGGGAGCGATGCCGTGGAGTCACCGATATATAGGCAACCCTGGCTTGACGGCGGTGATGAACATATTTTTCCGCACTGGCACAGGCGATTGCCTCTGCGGTTTGCGCGGATTCACGCGGGCGATCTACGACCAGCTCGATTTGCGTACTTCGGGGATGGAATGGGCGCCTGAATTCGTCATCAAATCCGCGCTAGCTGGCGCGCGAATGACGGAGATTCCCATTGTCTTGTGGCCTGATAAACGTGGGCGGCCGCCCCATCTGCGAAGCTTTAGCGATGGCTGGCGAACACTGCGCTTCATGCTTCTGTATGCGCCCAATTGGCTATTCATCTTTCCCGGCGTCGCTTTGATGGCCGTCGGACTTTTCCTCGTCTTCTGGCTCGTTGGCGGCCCGCGAAATCTCACGCCGGGAATTCAGCTAGACACCCACACGATGATTTTCGGCGTGCTGTTTACGCTCCTGGGCGCGCAAATTGTCTCGGTTGGATTTTGTGCCAAAGTGTTCAGCTACGCAGAGCGATTCGATCGTAATCCCGTTTCATTGAAGCGCGCACTCCGGCATGTGAAACTCGAGCACGGTCTATTCTTGGGTGCCGGTTTGGCGCTGATTGGTTTTATCGGGGATACGCGGATTTTCTGGAGCTGGGTTTCCGAGGGATTTGGTCGGCTTCATGATGAGCGCGCGGTACTCTTCTGGTCGCTGTGGTTCGTGCTCGGAGTGCAGATATTGTTTTCATCGTTTCTGCTCAGCATGCTCGGCATTAGCCGCGACACCTACATTGGAGATTATGAGAGACGCCGCGAAGAATAAATTTCGGCCTCTCTTGTGTCAATTCTAATCGATACACGAAAACGATTAAAAATCGCCGTAAGCTTAAGAAAACAAGAGGCATAACTATTTTTTAATCGTAACAAAATTGTGCCTATCTATCAGGTAGGACTCGCTTCACATGCCTTATACCAGTCTCGACAAACTGATTGCCCGGCAGCGATTTCGAATGGCATATCGGTACCTGCGCCCGGGCTCGCGTGTCTGCGATCTTGGCTGCGGCATCGAGTCGGCATTTCTCGATTTCGCCGCCGATAAGATTTCCGAGGGCGTCGGCGTGGATGATCGAGCGGCGAGTGGCACGCCGGGGCGATGGCGCCATATTCAAGCCGATCTGTTGCAGCCCCTGCCGTTACCGGCAGCATCGTGCGATCACGTGGTCATGCTGGCGGTGCTAGAACATTTGCCGCAGCCGGGGCCGGTCCTGCGCGAGGCATATCGGATTCTTACCCCCGGCGGTTCGTTGATCTTGACGTGGCCATCGTCCCTCGTTGATCCCATGCTTGCTGTGCTCCGCGCGGGCCGCCTTATCAGCCGCGAAATGGAAAGCCACGAGCATCAAAGCCGGATTCCGCTCAAGTCGCTCCGCCAAATCCTCGAAGGCATCGGATTCTACGGATTCGTCCACCGCTATTTTGAATTCGGCTTAAACAACCTTTTGGTAGCCACTCGAACGAGATAAGCGCCAGATAAGGAAGACGTAATACGTCATTTTCAGGAACTCCGCGGGCGAAACTCAGTTGACACTCCGGGAGCCCGTTTTCATAATCGTTTTGGCACAATTTTCGCCATGACAAAGAATCCAAAGCCGCAGCACGCGGAGCGCCGCGTCGGGCAGGACCGTTCGCTCGATGAGGCCGTTGCGCGCGCATTGCGCGACAATCTGGCGCCCCTCCAGCGCACGCTCGAAGACCTTCAGCACGCCTATGCCGATTTGACCGCTGCTTGCGCCTCGAGCCGCGTGGCCAATGCATTGCCCGCGATGCTTCGCGCACAAACGGCTTCCGCATCCCTGACCGCCGGCCTTGGAGTGCTCTCTCATTTTGTGACGATTGCTCTTCAGCCTCGCGATAGCACTCCGGCCGGTGCGCAGGCTGCCGCAGCGATGCTCGTCGTAGCCGCAACTGCCGAGGCCGAAGCGAAGGCTGTTGCCGAAGTGGTGGACGAAGTCGTCGAGCAAGTTGCTGACGAAGTTGAACACGAGCAAGCCGAAGAACGAGAGGAAGAACAAGCCGAGGAGGATGCAGCACAAATCTCGAATGAAATTGCCGAAGGGGGTCCTCCGGAGCCCGAACCCGCGCCTCCCAAAGCGGAAGGGCCCGCGGCCGAAGCCGCCCCGGTCGCCGTCGAGGTTCCGGCCTTCAATGTCGAACACCTCGCCACAGAACTTCAGGAATTGCATCGGCGCGCGAAGCGGGTGGCCAAAGTAGCCATGCAGGATATCAAGATGCTGCGGCCCAAAGATGTGCGCGCCGCTCGAGAGAATAAAGATATTTGCGTGCGATTGCGCGATGACTTGGATAAGGCTCGAAAGGAATACGATCGCCGTTTCAAAGCCATCCTGGATCACCCGGTAGATTATTTCCATGATTCGTTGGTGGTGATCCTGGCGGATGGCGACCCGGAAGCCCTCGGAGAATATCCGTACCCCTCACCGGTACTGCGGCATTAGTCTATAGATTATGAATTCTGGGAATTGGCGATTGAGGCTGGCCGTGGTGTTCGCGGGCACGGTCATGTCTGTCTTCAGCCTGGCCTCGGCGCCGAGAGTGGCGTACGCCGGCCCTGGCGAAGTCGCCACACCTCCGGCGGCTACCGCTCAACTCGAGCAATGGTCGCGTGCCCTGCGCGACAAAAACTCCACTGCCGCTTATGCCAGCATCAGTGCTCTCGCTTTGCGACGCAGTTCCGGCGAACTCGGGCAGCGCGCCGCTCTGGCGCTCGGTTACTTCGATTATTCGAAAGGGAATTACGGCAAGGCGCACACGTGGCTTGAGCAGGCGTCCCGCGATTTGCTGTTAGGCGATTACGCCATCTATTGGAGCGCGGCCACCGATCACGCGCTCCACCAGGATGCCGACGCGGTCGTCAAGATTCAAAGGCTGCGCGAAAAATTTCCTGATTCTGTGATGACCGAGCAGGCACTCGAACTTCTCGGTGATTCAGCAATCGCAGCGTCTCAGCCCCAGGCTGTTCTCGACGCACTGGCCGCTTACCCCGCGACCGATACGAAACCCGCGCTGATACTTGCGCGAGGCGAGGCCCGCGAGGCCGTCGGGCAGCTCAACGCGGCGGCCACCGACTATCTCACCGTCTTCTATCGCTATCCTCTCAGCGGTCAATCCCACGAAGCCGGAGTAAAAGCCGATTTGCTGCGCGCGAAGCTGGGCGCGGATTTTCCTTCTACTCTGCTCGATATTCGAACTGCCCGCGCGGAGGCGCTCTACGGAGCGCACGAGTGGTATGAGACGCGCGATGATTACACCCAGCTATTAGGTAGCTTGGCGGGAGCGGACCGCGACCACGCCGAAGTGCGAATCGCGCAGTCGGGCGTTGGTCTTGGTGGGTCGCTCAGTGCGCTTACCAGTTTGAGCGTAAGCGATCCGGACGCGGATGCCGAGAGGCTCTATTGGATCGCGTCGGCATATCGTACTCAACAAAGAGAAGCAGAGATGCTCGCAGCGGTGGAAGGCACGGCCGCGCGGGCTCCCGGCAGCCGTTGGACCGAGCAGGCTCTTTTCATGGCAGGAAACTATTTCTGGGTTCAGCTCGATCGCGATCGCGCGGCTTCCTACTATGCGCGCGTAGCCAAAGATTTCACGAGCAGCACGGATGCTCCGGCCGCGGATTGGCGAGTCGCCTGGCGAGCTTATCTTGAGCATCGGCCTGAGACCCTTCAACTGCTCGAGCTCCATCTCGACCGCTTCCCGGCCTCTCCATTCATTACTGACGATCTCTATTGGCTTGCGCGCGTATCGGAAACGGCGGGAACGCAAGCGGCAGCCCGCGCCTACTATCAAAAATTGATTGAGCGTTATCCGAGAACGTACTTCGGCGGTCTCGCGGTAGATCGGCTGAAAAATCTGGGACCGGGCGATGTTGCGCCCATCAACAGTCTTTCGAGAATCCCGCCGCTTGCTCCTGCGCGTCCGATAGGACCGATTCCGACGGCAGCAGCGTCACGTCAAAGCCGCGCCAACGCTCTACGTACCATCGCGTTCGATTCCTCCGCGGAACTCGAGCTGCGCGCCGCCTACGCCGCTACAAGCGAGCCGCGGCTGCTGCTCGAAGCTGCGCAGGCGGCAGCGGATGCAGGCCACTACGCCGTCGCTATTTCAACGGCGCGCCAGGTGATTCCGTCGCTCGAATCGCGGCGTTTCGAGGACGTGCCGCGCGAAGTGTGGAAAGCCGCGTATCCCTTGCCCTACGAAAAGCAGTTGCGCGATGCCGCGGGCCGCGCGGTGGTTGACCCGATGATCGTGGCCGGGCTAATACGCCAGGAATCGGCCTACGAAGCCAACGCGATCTCGCGCGCCAATGCGTACGGACTCATGCAAATCGTTCCCAAGACCGCGCGGCTGCTCGCGCATCAGGAACGCATTGGCTATTCACGGCCTCGCCTGATTGATCCAGGTTACAATCTCCGCCTTGGGACTGTCTATCTGGCGGGCTTGGTGAAGTTCTGGGGAAGTTTTGAAGCCGCGCTCGCCGCCTACAATGCGGGAGAGGATCGGGTGGGCAGTTGGCGTTCCGGGCAGAGCTACGCTGAACCCGCGGAGTTTGTGGATTCGATTCCATTCACCGAGACGCGCGAATACGTGCAAATCGTTTTGCGCAATGCGCAAACCTATCGGACGCTTTACGGGCACGCGAGCTCGGCAGGGAATTCCAAGTCGTCGGAAGGCCATAAGTGAACGCTCCTAAAGCGCAGGACATTTCCACCCGCGCCCGCCTTTCCATCAAAGCATCTCAATTTACAGAATCCGTTATTCGAGAAATGACGCGGCTGGCCCTCGCGCACGACGCCGTCAATCTTTCTCAGGGATTTCCCGATTTTCCTGCGCCAGCTGAAATCAAGGAAGCCGCGCAGCGGGCTATCGCCGGCGACATCAATCAATACGCGATCACCTGGGGCGCAAAATCGCTGCGCAATGCCATCGCGCAAAAAGTCGAGCGCCAGCAGGGCATGTCCATTGATCCCGAGCGCGAAATCACCGTTTGCTGCGGCGCGACGGAAGCCATGATCTCCACGATGATGGCGCTGATCAATCCCGGCGATGAAGTGATCGCCTTCGAGCCGTTTTATGAAAATTACGGACCTGACGCGATTCTTTCCGGCGCGACACCGCGATTCGTCAAGCTTTGTCCGCCGGATTGGCGGTTCGATCCCGACGAATTGAAGGCCGCATTCGGCCCTGCAACAAAAGCCATCATTCTGAACACTCCCAATAATCCGACTGGCAAAGTATTCGAACGCGCTGAAATCGAGCAGATTCGTGATTTGTGCGACCGCTGGAATGCCTACGTCATCACCGACGAGATTTACGAGCACATGGTCTACGACGGCGCCGTTCACATTCCGCCCGCGACGGTCGAGGGCTTGCGCGAGCGAACCATCACGATCAACGCGTTATCGAAAACTTACAGCGTGACCGGTTGGCGCGTCGGCTGGGCCATTGCTCCGCCGGAAGTGACATCGGCGATTCGCAAGGTCCACGATTTTCTCACCGTGGGTGCGGCCGCGCCTCTGCAGGAAGCCGGTGCGGTCGCCTTGCAATTTCCAGAGAGCTATTACGAGAAACTGGCCGCCGATTATCTTGTTCGCCGCGACAAAATGCTCGCAATCCTCGGGGATGCCGGATTCCGTTGCTTCCGTCCGCGCGGTGCCTACTACATCATGACCGATATTTCGGCTTTCGGATTCTCCGACGACGTCACGTTCGCGCGCCATCTGGTAAAAGAAATCGGCATCGCGGCCGTCCCAGGCTCGAGTTTCTATCGCAATCCGGCCGACGGCAGCAAACAATTGCGCTTCACATTCTGCAAATCCGAAAAGACGCTAAAAGCCGCCGCCGAACGCTTCGCAAAATTGCGCCACGCCTGACGCTGCGCAATTCTGTGCTAAAATCCCGCCGCACTCCAGAGAAGGGAACCGCTCTTTCTAATGGCCGCATCATTCAATCTGATTTCACCCGGGACCCGTGTGACCTCCAATGGCCACGGCGACCCGGTCGACGTGCGCGCCAGCCAATCGCGAACCTTCCTCTGCTCGCTCCAAATTACCGATCAAATTGAACAGGAATCGGTCGACGTATCTATCTGGGGCTCTGCCGATGGGCAGGACTTCGGAAAACAACCAATCCTAAAAATACCGCAGCGCTTCTATCGCGGCGAAACGCGCCAGATTCTCGACCTCACTACGCGTCCCGAGCTCAATTTCATTCGCGCGAATTGGGATCTGGCGCGCTGGGGCCGCGTCGCTCCGCATCCAATGTTCGTAATCGGCCTGCGCCTAGAAGAAGTCTCCGCATTCGTTCGCCAGCCGGCACCTTCCAGCGTCTAACTTTTCCGGCAGCCACCGTTAATCAGTCCCCGGTTTCGTGGCGCTGGCATCGTGCCCGCGTCCCACGCGCCGAGCCACGAATCCACACGGCGACCCCGATTGCGCCGCTTCCCTCTTCTTCAGAGCCCCGAGGCTCCCGCCTCGGGGAAACTCAGCTGCTCGCACCGACCATGTTCTTGGAGGCTCGATCGCGGTTCGTTTGGTTCCCGTCAGTTGGTTCTGAGCATCCCGTCCTAAGCAAAGTCAAGTGTCTGTAGATACGTCGCAATCGTCACAGGCCACTTGTACTGCGCTTCAATCGCCCCCTTAAAGGATTGCAGCGCCGGCGGCTCTCCATGCACCAGAAAAGTTTGCCGCGGTGCCGATTTGAATCCCGATAACCACCGCAACAATTCGCTTCGCCCTCCATGCGCCGAAAGTTGAGAAATCTCCACAACCTCCGCGCGCACCGGAACCATTTCGCCAAAAATATTGAGAAATTTCGCGCCTTCGAGCAGTTGCCGCCCTCGCGTCCCTTCTCCCTGATAGCCGACCAGCAACACCGCGCTGCGAGAATCCGGCAACCGTTTCGCCAAATGATGCAGAATGCGCCCGCCGGTAGCCATGCCGCTTGCCGACACGATGATGCATGGCGAAACGACATTATTGATTTGCTTTGAATCCTCCACCGACCTCGTCATATGCACGTTGGCAACGTCCAGCGGATCTCCCGTCCCCGCCTGCTCGCCGCGAAATTCCTCATCCTGATCCTCGTGGTGAACTTCGTACAGATCCGTCACGCTGATCGCCATCGGACTATCCACGTAGACCGGCAGCTTCGGAATTTGTTGCCGCATTTCGAGCTGGTGCAGGTAATACATCAGCGTTTGCGTTCTCCCGACGGCGAAAGCCGGAATCACGACGACACCACCGCGCTTTGCCACGCGATTGATCACCGCTCCCAATTCCGGTTCCGGCGAGCCCGGAGGATGATCGCGGTCGCCGTACGTGGATTCGCAGAGTAGATAATCGGCGCGCGTCGGCGGCGCGGGATCGTTGATGATCGGCTGGTCGTAACGCCCAAGATCGCCGGAAAAAACCACCAGCGTGTTCTTCCCATTTTCACTGATCGTCAATTCTAGCCACGAAGATCCAAGAATGTGCCCCGCATCGTGCGGCATCACGGAAAATTGCGGGCTGATCGTGAACGCCTCCGCTCGTGGGATCTCTTTAATTTGCGTGAGAGCCGTCTGCGCTTCTGCCACGGTGTAAAGCGGGAGAGCCGGCTTGTGGTTGGAATATCCTTTTTGTTGCACGAACCTCGCTTCTTCTTCCTGAAGATGAGCGGAATCCGAAAGCAGCAAATTGCAGAGTTGATGCGTCGCGGGATTGCAGTAAATCGGCCCTCGAAAACCGTCCTTTACCAGTCGCGGCAAGTATCCGGTGTGATCAATATGCGCGTGCGTCAGAAGCACCCAGTCAATTGTCGCCGGCTCGATTGCGAGTTTTTGCCAATTTCGATCGGTAAGGTCGGGCCCGCCTTGAAATAATCCGCAGTCAACGAGCAGACGCTTGCCGCCAGCCTCCACTAGATATTTTGATCCGGTGACGGTCCCCGCCGCGCCAAGAAAAGTTATTTTCGCCATAAGCGGCATATTGTATCGCCGACGTATCGTATCGCCGGCATATTCTATCGACGCCGTGTTCCATCGTTGACGGCGCGCGCCGCAAGCTTCGTTTGACCCGTAATGCCGTCCCCAGAACTCACGCCTGCACTGCGCTTCTCCGTCGCACTCCCAGATGCGCACTTGACGCTGCGCGCTCGCCTACCGTACGCTCATAAACTTTGCATCTGTTGGAAGGAATAATCATGAACCTCGCAGAAAGGAACATTGATTCCATTGCAGCGATCGAAGCTGAAGCGATTCCGAATTAGAAGTGCAGTTCGCTGGTCGAGCGGACTTTTTTTGGTGCTGGCGTTAAGCGGCATCGCGCGCGCGCAAATCAATCCGCAGTATCAATTGTCCACAGCGCCGCTCGCCGGATTTGATGTGAACGCGCCGGCCCCCAATTTTCCCGTCGCAGAGGACGAGGTGAGCGTGGCGCAGCCGACGCTACAGAGCCAGACGCCGCAAGCAGCGCCAGCAGCCCTCGCGCAGCCCGCTCCCGCGCAAGGAATTGATGTCTCACCCTACCGGAACCAATCTGAAATGTATTATCACGAATGGTCCTGGGAATCCGGCGTTTACGCCGGCGGCGGCACGGGTATCGGCTCATCCCAGACAACACAGTTCTTTCTCTTCGGCCTGCACGTCGGAAAGGTGCTAACGGGCACTCACTTTCCGGGCGTTCTGCGCGGCAATTTCGAGTTCGGCGGCGAATTCATGCCCATGTACGAAGTTTTTACCGTCAATAACACCAACGTTTACGGCGTGAGCATCAAGCCGGTCATCCTGCGCTGGAATCTGGTGCACTGGAATAAGTTCACTCCATTCATGCAGCTTGCGGGCGGATTCCTCATCACCAATCAGGAGCTGCCCCCCGGAAACACTTCCGCATTTAATTTCACGCCGCAAGGCGGTTTCGGCTTCAATATTTTCACCAAGCCGGGCCAGGCGCTGAAAACGGAATTTATTTTTGGCCATATCTCCAATGCAAATCTAGGCATTCGAAATCCGGGTATCAATTCGCTATTCCTCTTCGAGATCGGCTATGAGTGGCTGCACGGCTGGCGCCATCACTAGCCCCAGCCGCGAACCCATTCAAATGTAGCGCCGGCATCTTGATTACCCTGAGCCTCGAAGGGCCGGCGTTTTTGAACCCGGCGAGCCGAAAATCCACCACGCAAAATTAAGCTCCGCAAAAAATTGGCCGGCGGTCTAGAGGTAATCCTCCATCCCGCCGGCCATCTTGTTAAATAAATATCCGATCTACTTGTTCCCGCTTGGTTTCTCTTCCGCCTTCTTCGGCATGGCCGCGGGCGCCATCTTGGGCTTCCAGAAATCCGGATCGCCCTTGATCAAATCCTCGCCGACGTAGCTCATGCGCGGATTAATCATGAAGAGCTGCGATTCGCTCGACGCAATCGAATTCGCCGCAGCCTCGTCCAGCTTCTTCATTCCTTCTTCGCCCATGGCCGCTCCGAAATCTTTATAGTGCGAAAAATCGTCATCAATCTCCGACGCCGATTTTCGCAGCGTAAAGAAGACGTATGTTCCGTCCTCGGCGCCGTAGGCGCTCTGATATGCGGCCCAATGAGCGTTGGGATTCGCCTTCGTGAATGCAGCCATCACCGTCTTGGTCGCGTTTTCAAACTCTGAGGCGTGTCCCTGCTTGGTGTGGAATACCCCGATATCAAAGTAGCGCGTCTTCGAGAGGTCCACGTCGTCCCTAAAGCTCAAATCGCCGCGATAGACGTACGTCATCTGATCGATCCCTTCGAGCAGTGCGCCATCCACGTCCGCCGCATGGGTAAAAGCTGCGGTGAGAGTGGCATTCTTCGCAATGGCCATCTGATCCTTCTCCCATGCTGCAAACGAGTCATAGCCCGTCAAGAAGAGAGCGCGTGACTTTCCCGAGAGAGATTCCATCGCTATATACTGCGTCGGCTCCTTCGCTCGTGCCATCGCTTGCACGAATAGGCTCTCCGTCTTCTCGTGAATCGGGCCACTCTTGCCCGGTTTCACCCATTCGCGTGTGACGGTCAGCACTTTGGGCGGGCGATGCGCCCCCGCCATCTCGTCCTGCGCCTTCGCGACGCTCGATCCCGCGAACAACAAACACGCACACAACATTCCCCAAACAATTCTTTTCATAGGCTTCGGCCTCCTAGGCTGCGAACTTGATTGGACCACCCGATGGTTTGCACGAGGGAAGGGACAGAACCCTCACAATCCCTCAGTGTGGCCGCAGCGTAATCCAGCCATCCATTGAAGTCAAGCAACACCGCCTCTCAGCTCTTCTCCCCCCTTTAGCACTGACCTTGACTTTGTATAGCCGTTTTTTTTCGTAGCAACTGGCGTGCCGCCGGCGTTTTTGACGTTCAAAGGGGGTGCGATTTTGTCTCGATTAGAAGTGGGTGGTGGTGATTATTTTGTTTGAGTTACGGGCGTTTCTAATAATTTGCAGTCTCGATTAGAAATTGATTCCGAGTTGAGTACTGGGCTCCGCAGATTTGCGTAGGCCTCCGTGACCCGAGGGTCAACCGGCACCCATTGAGGGCACACGAGTGGCGTTCTGTATGTTAACTTCTTAAGTACCATAATATTAGGGTAATTAAAAACGCCCAATTATATCATACGTAACAGGCACTTGCAAATCCACGGCGTGTAAGGATTGGCGGAAGTGCCGGGGAATCAGGGAGATTCGGGAGTGAAAATTTTACGAAATTGTGGTTTTGATTTTGGCGAGAAACGCGTTCCTGTCTGGATTGGAGATCGCGGGCCCTTGGAGGCTCAGGGTGAACAAGATGCCCGCCACGAAAGGGACGGCGGCGGTTGGACGGGTGGGTATGCAATGCGCTCGGCGATGGAAAGAGCCATGAGTCAAAAACGCCGGCCCTTCGAGGCTCAGGGTAAACAAGATGCCGGCGCTACGATTGCAACGGTGCCGAAAGGGCTGGGGTGCGAGTTGCTCGCAAGACAAGAACGGGACACTCCACGTGGGATGAAAGTCAAAAACGCCGGCAAGATGCCAGCGCTACGATCGCAATGGTGCCAAATGGGGCCGGCGCGAGGAATTGCGTTGCTGCGTTGACTTGGTGTTGGTTGCGGCATAAGATTTGCGGCTTATGCCTGATTCTTCTCCGCTTTCTGGGCGAACGATTTCGCATTACCGCATCCTTGAAAAACTTGGTGGCGGTGGGATGGGTGTGGTGTACAAGGCTGAAGACACCACACTGCATCGCTTTGTCGCTTTGAAATTCCTGCCCGATGAGCTGGCCAAAGATCATCAGGCACTCGAACGATTCCGCCGCGAGGCGGAGTCAGCTTCCGCGCTGGACCATCCGAACATCTGCACGATTTACGAAGTAGGCGAAGCGAACGGGCAGCCGTTCATCGCCATGCAATTTTTGGATGGCGTGACTCTCAAGCAAAGGATTGCGGGCAAGGCGCAGCCGCTGGAAGATACGCTCGACATTGTGATTGAGATCGCCGACGCGCTCGACGTCGCACACTCTAACGGCATCGTGCATCGGGACATCAAGCCGGCGAATATTTTCATCACGAAGCGCGGACACGCGAAAATTCTGGACTTCGGTTTGGCAAAAACGCTGCCTTCAGCGGCGGCCTCCGGTTCGGAATCACAGGACACGGTGGATGCGGTTTCGCCCGAGCATCTGACCAGTCCCGGGAGCACGATCGGTACGGTCGCCTACATGTCGCCGGAGCAGGCGAAGGGAAAAGAGTTGGATGCGCGAACGGACCTGTTTTCGTTCGGTGTCGTGCTGTACGAGATGACGACGGGCACTTTGCCGTTTCGCGGCGACACTTCGGCGCTGATTTTTCAGGCGATACTTGACCGCGCGCCTGTCCCTCCGGTCCGGCTGAATCCGGACTTGCCACCCAAGTTCGAGGAGATCATCAATAAGGCGCTGGAGAAGGACCCCGACCTGCGTTACCAGCACGCCTCGGAAATGCGCGCCGATCTGAAACGGCTGAAACGCGAGACCACGTCGGGTGTGCAGAGCGGGACGGTGGCGGTGCAAGCGGCATCGTCGTCGGCAGTCCAGCCCGCGACTACAGATTCCGGCACGAGCGCTTCACGCGTTTCAGCCGTTTCAGCCGTTGCGCAGCCGCTGCCGTCCCAGGTATCGGACAGTTCTGTTGCCGCCGCGGCCAAGCAGCACAAGGGCGCGCTCGGCGGCATTATCGTCGTGGCGCTTGTGCTCATTGCCGGCGCGGGTTATGGGCTTTATTCGTTTTTGGGCAAGAAGCCGGCGGCGATTCCGTTCCAAGCCTTCGCTGCCTCGCAGGTCACAAATTCCGGGAAGGCTCTGTTCGCGGCGATTTCACCCGATGGGAAATTCGTGGTCAGCGTGATTGACGATAAGGGAAGATCGAGTTTGTGGCTGCGGAATGTCGCCACCGGCAGCGACACACAGGTCCTCGCTCCCGATCCTGCCGCTATCCAGAGCCCGGCGTTCTCGGTTGACACGAACTATATCTTTTATCGAAAGGCCGTGGATGCCACACAGACCTCGTGGAATCTTTACCGGATGCCGGTGCTTGGTGGCTCGCCGCAGCGTTTGGTCGGCGACGTTGATTTGGGTCCAACCTTTTCCTCCGACGGCAAGCGCATGGCCTATATGCGAGGCAACGATCCGGAAGTGGGCAAGTACCGGATTCTTTCGACCAATCTCGACGGTACCGATGAGAAGGTTCTTCTGATCGCTCCGCTTCCGATTCCGGACTCGCTCTCCTGGTCTCCCGACGGGAAGAGCATCGCTTATGACTCTTACGCGAATAGCAAAGCGCCGGGACAGATCAGTGTGTTCGACATTGCCAGCAGCAAAGACACTCCGCTCACGGAGTTTCCTGACAGGGCTTTCATTGCTCTTGCTTGGTCCCCGGACGGCCGCGGCCTCCTCGTGAATTACTCGGACCGTGAGTCGGGCTCGAGCAGCCGGCAAATTGGTTTCGTTTCATATCCTGACGGCCGCTTCCAGCCCGTGACAAACGACATCCACGGGTATCGAACGCTGAGCATTTCAGCGGATGGCAAGGCCATGGTTTCGATTCAACAGCAGCAGTCGGATTCGGTTCGCGTGCAGGCTTTGGGTGCCAACGGATCACCGATTCAAGTTCCTGGCATTCCGAATCAGGCAACCGTTCGCGGTCTTGATTGGGACAGCGGCGGGAACTTGATTGTTACGACTTCGACTTCCGTGCTGCGGCTGTCACCGGACGGAAGCCAGCAGACGGCTCTACTCTCTGACCCCAGCGCTACTATGGGGTGGTCGTCCGCGTGCCGCAACGGTGGTCCGATTCTCTTGCAGTGGTATTTGAGGGAAGGTAAGACCACCATAAATATCTGGAGGGTGGACGCCGACGGATCGCATCCCAAACAGCTCACGAACGGCAAGGATGAAGAGTTGCCGCTCTGCTCGCCGGACGGAAAGTGGGCCTATTATTTTGACCAGGCCACAAGCCGTATCATGAGAGTCCCCATCGATGGCGGACCTCCGGAGCTAGTGGAGGGCAGCGTAGTCTCAAACGGGTTCATGGCACAAGGCACGAACTTCTCTCCGGATGGCAAGTGGATGCCGCAGATTGCGGAGTTCACGGATCCCGCGACGCAAACTGCCACTACCAAGGTGGCGCTGATCGATGTCAACGCGAATTCCCTGGCATCCACGAAGTTTCTGATTCCACGTCCCGAGATTCGGCTCCCCATCGCCTTCACTCCTGATGGCAAGGCCGTGGCTTACACAATTGTCGAGAACGGCGTAGGGAACGTCTGGGCGCAGCCGCTGGATGGTTCACCCGGACATCGGCTGACGAACTTCGCTTCCGACCGGATCCGCACATTCCAATTTTCGCCCGATGGCAAATCGCTTGCCGTCGCCCAGCAGCACATTGTTTCCGACGTCGTTCTCCTACGAGACACCACCGCATCATCCCGCTGACGCAGACCGAGGTTCCGGGTCGAATGGGCCGCAGGGAAGCCGGGAAGTGAAGACCGGTTGCTCGCGTGCCAATCCGACACAGAAGCGTATGGTGCGCACAACGGCGCCGATCGCTGCCGAATTTGTTCGCCATTTGGCCTGATTGTGCTAAAAACTGTGCGGGAGAAACTCGATGCCTTCGGATGGACTGAATCGCCGCAATTTTCTTTGGCTCACGCTTGGAATTGCTGGAACGACGCTTGTGCCGCGCGGTTCGCTTTTCAGTATTGCTGATTCGCCGGACCAGAGAGCGCCGTTTGGCACGACGCCCGGCGTTCCGCCCGAGCCGTTTCAATTTCCGCACGATTTTCATTGGGGCAGCGCGACCGCCGCATATCAGGTGGAAGGCGCGTGGAAGGAAGGCGGCAAGGGCGAATCCGTTTGGGATCGCTTCTCTCACACCACCGGCAACATCAAAGGCTCGGCGACAGGCGATGTCGCTTGCGATTCCTACCATCGCTTCAAGGAAGACATCGCCATCATGAAGCAGATGAATCTTTCGAGCTATCGTTTCTCGATCAGCTGGCCACGCATCCAGCCAAATGGAACGGGCGCGCCGAATCAACAAGGCCTCGATTACTACAAGCGGCTCATAGCCGCGCTGCACGAAGCGAATATTCGGCCGCTGGCAACTCTTTATCACTGGGATTTGCCGCAGACGCTCGAGGATCAAGGCGGATGGCCGAATCGCGGACTGGCCGGACGCATGGCTGATTATTCATCGATCGTGGCGAAGGAACTGGGCGATGGGATTTCGGATTGGGCGATATTCAATGAGCCGTGGATTTTTACTTACCTCGGATACTACACCGGCGTCCACGCGCCCGGCCGCATGGATATGCACGATTTCATTCGCGCCACGCACGTTGTGAATCTTGCGCAGGGGCAGAGCTTCCGCGCGATCAAGGCCGCGCGCCCGAACGCGAAAGTTGGCACCGCGTTCAATACCAGCTACGCACATCCCAAGACTCCATCGGAAGCGGATAAGGCCGCGGCGGAGCGCTATCACGCGTTTCGCAATGCGTGGTTCATCGATCCGGCGCTGAAGGGTGAATATCCGAAAGTGCTGGCTTCGTTGATCACTCCGGAAATGCTTGGGGTGCACGCGGGAGATATGGAAATCACGAAGGTGCCGCTCGATTATCTGGGGATCAATTATTACGACCGGTCGATCATCGCCGATGCTAACGATCGCGCCAATCTGAATTACAGCCACACCGATGGGCAACATGGGCCGTGGACCGAATTCGGTTGGGAAGTGTGGCCCGACGGCTTCTACCAATTGCTGATGCGGATTTCGCGCGATTACAACAATCCGATTATCGAGGTTACGGAGAACGGCTGCTCTTACGGAGATACGCCGGATGAGCACGGAAGAGTGGCCGATCAGCGGCGGATCGAATTTTTCCGCGGCTACATAGGTGCCGTTGGGCGAGCGATTAAGGATGGCGCGAATATTCGCGGCTATCACGCGTGGAGTTTGCTCGATAATTTTGAATGGGCGGAGAGCTATACGCAGCGGTTCGGATTTACGTTTGTGGATTTTAGAACGCAGAAGCGGACGATTAAGGATTCGGGACTGTGGTACGGGAAATTGGCGGCGAGCGGGACATTAACGTAATCGCGCGGCCACGATTCATTCTTCCTTTTGCGAGAGTTTAAGCCAAGAGGGATCCCTCGCTTGGCTCGGGATGACGCCGTTCGTTTTTTTGCAACGCGTCTGGTGGTAGAGCGCTGTTTGCGCGACGAGTGACGTTGTCGCGGCGAGGCGCGAGGGATCCGCGATGTTTCTATGCGTGTTTACACGGGGCTAGGCGGGTTCGTTTTGCGGCTGCTTCAAAAAATCCCAGAAATCGGGGCGGTCTAGAAATTCTACGCCGATCTGACGGCGGCCTTGTCCATCGTAGCGGCAGTAGACGACACG
>Ga0209624_10000527_pt1 | contig 33557 bp, 25 predicted proteins | sample JacPinW_OM2H0_O1_FD_188565 | JGI IMG/M metagenome (GOLD analysis project Ga0209624, IMG submission 188565) | Forest soil microbial communities from Algoma, Ontario, Canada - Jack Pine, Ontario site 1_JW_OM2H0_O1 (SPAdes) (version 2) | ecosystem: Environmental > Terrestrial > Soil > Boreal...
CCATCGTGCTCGACCCGCCGGCCTTTGCCAAGTCCAAGCGTGCGGCCGAGGGGGCGATGCGCGGCTATAAGGAGCTTAACCTACGTGCTATGAAGATGTTACAGCCGGGTGGAACGCTCGTGACCTGCTCCTGCTCCCATCATGTTCCGCTGCAGGAGTTCACCGAGGTGGTTGCGGCGGCCGCCTCCGATGCCGGGCGGAGAGTGCAGGTTCTTGAAATCAGGGGAGCTGCGCCCGATCATCCGGCGGTGCTCACACTGCCCGAAACATGCTATCTGAAGTGTCTGATCTGCCGGGTGGGGTGAGTGCTGCTCGCGCGGGCATGGGCACGCATATACTCGTCGAAAGCAAAGATTGATGGTCAGGAGTGGATTGGATGTTGAGGAATCGGGTTTGGACTGGTGCGTGCGCCGGAGTGTTAATGGCCTCAGCCTTGTCGACGCTGGGTGCGGCTGCGCAGGAGAAGAAGGATAGCGAGAAGAAGAAGGACGAGAAGGTGGTTGTCGCGGGAACGCCGGCGACGCCAGTGGCGGTGGTTGAGCCCGACTCGACGACCGACGGCTCAGTGACCGTCGGTGGACAGACGATCGCGTACAAGGCCGTGGCCGGGACCCTGACGGTGGGGTCGAGCGATGCGCAGGACGCGATGCTTGGGCTCGATGGCAAGATGCTGTCGGATACTGGCGTCAATCCGCCCGATAAGGACAAGCCGGAGGACGCTCCCGCTACGGCGAGGATGTTCTATGTCGCTTATTTCAAGAAGGACGCGGGTACGGCACGCCCGGTGACGTTTATGTACAACGGCGGGCCGGGGAGCGCGTCGATGTGGCTGCATATGGGGTCCTTCGGGCCGCGCCGCGTGGCAACGCCGGATGCCCAGCATGAGGAGGGTGCACCCTACAAGATCGTTAATAACGACTACAGTCTGTTGGACGTGAGTGACGTGGTGTTCATCGACGCGCCGGGGACTGGGTTCAGTCGGATCATGGGCAAGGACAAGGAGAAGGCGTTCTGGGGGACTGACCAGGATGCGCACGCGTTTGAGAGATTTATTCGGCGGTTCCTGACAAAGTACGATCGCTGGAATTCGCCCAAGTACCTGTTTGGAGAGAGCTACGGCACCCCGCGGAGTGCGGTTCTGTCGGCGGATCTGCAGAATGTGGATTTAAACGGGATCATTTTGCTGTCGCAGATCCTGAGCTTCGATAACAGCGTGGACGGGCCGAAGTGGAATCCGGGGGTCGATCAGGCCTATGCGCTGGCGCTGCCGACGTATGCGGCCAGTGCGTTTTACCATCGCAAACTGCCGTCGCAGCCGGCGGCGCTGGAGCCGTTCCTCGCCGAAGTGGAACAGTACGCGATGGGCGAGTATATGGCGGCGCTTCTGCAGGGGTCCGAACTGACGGATGCGCGGAAACAGGCGATTGCGGAGAAGCTGCACGGATATACGGGTCTGCCGGTGGCGTATCTGCTACGGGCGAACCTGCGGGTTGCGGGCGGTGCGTTCAGTAAGAACCTGGAACTCGATGACGAGACGACGACGGGACGGCTGGATACGCGCTACAAGGGGCCGGACCTGGATCCGCTGAGCTCGGATGCGGAATATGACCCGCAGAGCAATGCGATCTCGTCGGCATATACGGCAGCGCTGAACCAGTACATGCGGACGGAGCTGAAGTATGGCGCGGACCAGACGTACAAGCCGGGAGCTTATGGCGATGAAGGCTTCTCGTGGGACCTCAGGCACCAGGCTCCGGGAGGGCCGCCGGCGGCGCAACAGGAGAGTGGAACCAACGTGATGCCGGATCTGGCATACACGATGAAGTCCAACCCAAAGATGAAGGTGATGCTGGCGGGTGGGTACTACGATTTGGCGACGCCGTACTTCGAGGGCAAGTTCGAGATGCACCATCTGCCGATTCCGCAGAAGCTGCAGGCAAATATCAGCTACCACTACTACCAGAGCGGACACATGGTGTACGTGAATGAGGACGTCCTGAAGCAGTTCCACACGGACGTTGCGGCGTTTATCAAGGGAACCGAAGACGGGAAATAGCTTTCCTGTTTTCAGAAGGGGCTGCCGCTCGCGGTAGCCTCTTTTTTTGCGTGAGGCTAGCCTTTCGAGGGCGCCGGCGGCAGCTCGCGCCGCCGGCGAAAATCTTGCAGCAGGACCGCCAGGAGAAACGGTTCGGCGAACCAGAGGGAGTGGTTGTAGAAACGAGGTGCGGCCGCCGCGCCAAGGATGGCTCCGGCGAGAAAGCAAAAACAAATAGAGCCAAGATCAAGAGCTTTGGCGAGGCCTCGTTCGCGGGCTTCAGGGTCAGCAGTGGACGAAATGGCATCGCATATGCCTTCGACAGTGTCGCGAAGATTGCCGGTGACAAAGGTGGAGTTGTAGGAAAAACTCCCCACGTGGCGATAACTGGCCGCCTGAAAGGCGGAGACCAAGGCGATGATGGCGGTGAAGGCCATGTCGGGAAAGTCAGCAGGAAGCCAGCCGAGGGCGAAGAGGGCCAGTAACTCAGCCGCTAATCCAAGCAGAAGGACGGAGTGCTCGCTGAGGCGATAACGCACCTGTTTGGAGGTGGTTACCCCGATAAGAAAGCCGCCGATAGGGACAAGATGAGGGATGATCTGCCCCCAGTCCCGGCTGACAGCCGCGATACCGAAGAAGACGACGTTGCCGCTCATCGTGTTGGCAAAGACATGGCCGTGGTTGAGAAAGACGACGGCATCCAGCAGACCACCGGTAGCGGCTAGGAGCAGCGCATTCGTGAGCGGATTGGTTTGGTTAGAGGTCTCGGCGGGCGGCATCTGGAATCCGTGTTGACCACAGAGTATCGTGGCAGCTCCTTGAGATTACCTGAGGCGGCCCGTCGGCGTGGCAATTGCGGACCTCCAGAGCCCAGATACCAAAGGGCCTCGGCTAGAATATGAGTGACTTGTTATCAGATTTTAGCATCCAGTTCGCACCTCAAGCGTCTAATCAGTTAGAAGACGAAACCAAAGAGTGGATCGGGACTTTAGGCTAAAGGGTTAGGGGGAGATTCTGTTTTATGGCGATCAAGTGGGATAAGTTGACGGTGAAGTCGCAAGAGGCGGTGCAGACTGCGATTGGGTTTGCTGCGGAGAATGGCAACCCCGAAGTGTTGCCGCTCCATTTAATGGCAGCGCTGCTGGAGGACCGCGAAGGGGTGGTGATTCCGGTGCTCGAGAAGGTCGGCGTGCCGGTGGAGCAGCTGCTTTCGGGGGTGAATGGGGCGATTGCGAAGCTACCGAAGGTGCAGGGCGGCGGCCAGCCGGGGATGTCGGCGGCCCTGCAGAAGGTCCTGGAGCAGGGGTTCAAGGAGGCAGAAAACTTCAAGGATGAGTTCTGCTCAACCGAACATCTGCTATTGGCGCTCTCCAAAGCAAAGAATGACCCGGTACAGATGGCGCTGGCAGCTTTGGGGGGGACACACGAGGCGATCCTGAAGGCGCTAAGCACGGTGCGGGGTGGTCAGCGAGTGACGGACCAGAATCCCGAAGGGAAGTTTCAGGCGCTGGAGAAATATGCGAAGGACCTGACGGAGCTGGCGCGCCGCGGCAAGCTCGACCCGGTCATCGGTCGGGACGAGGAGATTCGGCGCGTAGTCCAGGTGCTTGCACGGCGGACGAAGAACAATCCGGTGCTGATCGGTGAGCCAGGTGTGGGTAAGACCGCGATCGTCGAAGGCCTCGCAAGGAGGATCTTCCTGGGCGATGTCCCGGAGATTCTGAAGGACAAGCGTGTGTGCTCGCTCGACCTGGCATCGATGGTGGCGGGAGCGAAGTTTCGCGGCGAGTTTGAAGAGCGACTGAAGGCGGTCCTGAAGGAGATCGAAGACTCGAACGGCGAAATTATTTTGTTCATCGATGAGCTACATACTCTTGTCGGGGCCGGTGCCGCCGAGGGGACGATGGATGCCAGCAACATGCTGAAGCCGGCATTGGCGCGAGGTGGGCTACGGGCGATCGGCGCAACGACGCTGAATGAGTACAGGAAGTACATCGAGAAAGATGCCGCACTGGAGCGGCGCTTTCAGATTGTGTATGTCGGCGAGCCGAACGTTGAAGACACAATTGCGATTCTTCGCGGGCTGAAGGAAAAATACGAGGCGCACCATAAGGTTCGGATCAAAGATTCGGCGATTGTGGCGGCGGCTACGCTCAGTCACCGTTACATATCAGATAGATTTCTGCCGGACAAGGCGATCGATCTGGTCGATGAGGCTGCGGCGGCGCTTGCGATCCAGATTGGCAGTGTTCCGGTGGAGATCGACGACCTGGAGCGACGGGCGACCTCGCTTGAAATCGAACGCGCTGCGTTGAAGCGGGAGAAGGACGCTGGTTCGAAGGAGCGGCTGGAGGTGGTGGAGCGCGAGCTGGCTGAGGTGAAGGAGTCAGCGGCGGGACTACGTGCGCGGTGGCAGAAAGAGCGCGGAGCAATCGGGAAGATTGCGGAGTTGAAGGAGCAGTTGGAGTCGCTGCGTTTTCAGATGCAGGAGGAGACCCGCAAGGGCAATCTGCAACGCGCGGCCGAACTCCAGTATGGCGAGATTCCAAAGCGCGAGGCGGAGCTGCGCGAGCTGACGGCCGAGCAGGATGCGGCGGTTTCAGCGGACGAGGCCGAGGCGGCAACGGGCGTGCCTTCGCGGCGTTCGAGAATGCTCAAGGAGGAGGTCGACGAGGAGGATATCGCCGCGGTGGTGTCGAAGTGGACCGGGATTCCTGTGTCGAAGATGCTCGAGGGCGAGATGCAGAAGCTGGTGCAGATGGAGGATCGTCTGCGCGAGCGTGTCGTTGGGCAGGATGAGGCGCTGAGTGCTGTCGCAAATGCGATTCGACGTTCCCGCGCGGGCTTGAGCGATCCCAAGCGGCCCATCGGTTCCTTCATCTTCCTCGGCCCGACAGGCGTGGGCAAGACCGAGACGGCACGCGCGCTCGCGGAGTTTCTCTTCGACGACGAGGCCGCGATGGTGCGAATCGACATGAGCGAGTACATGGAGAAGCACGCGGTGGCTCGTCTGATTGGTGCGCCTCCCGGCTACGTAGGGTACGACGAGGGCGGCCAGTTGACCGAGGCTGTGCGCCGGCGTCCCTATGCAGTCATCCTGTTCGACGAGATCGAGAAGGCACATCCTGACGTGTTCAATGTGCTGCTACAGGTGCTCGACGATGGGCGGCTGACGGACTCCAAGGGCAGGACAGTGGACTTCAAAAACACCGTGCTGATTATGACTTCGAACGTCGGCGCGGCGCAGTTGTCGACGGCCTGGGCGAGCGGCGAGGACGGCTTCGAAGAAGCGAAGGGTCGCGTGATGGATGTGTTGCGGCAACACTTCAAGCCGGAGTTTCTGAATCGTGTGGACGATATCGTGGTGTTCCGTCCGCTAGGCGATGAGCAGTTGACCCACATCGTCGATCTGCGATTGAAGGACCTGCAGAACCTTCTGGCCGATCGCAAGATTACGCTGGAGATGACCGACGGCGCGCGGAAGGCGATCTTCAAGGCTGGATACGACAGGGCGTATGGAGCGCGGCCGCTGAAGCGGGCGATTCAGCGCATGGTGCAGGACAAACTGGCGGTGAAAATCCTGGATGGCAGCGTGCTGCATGGTGACCATGTGTTGGTGACAGCTAACAAGAGCGGCGCCTTGGAGTTCAAGGTGACGGGGCGCGAGGCGACGTAACGCGTCGCGGACGGGCGTAGGGAAGGAGCCCACGAAGCTTGCGTAGGCAGTTTGTACAGCCGCGTGAGCCTTCGTGACGCTCCGGACCGTATACTCGTTGTTTCGGCTATGACGAAGAGAGCGATCATCATTGGGGCGGGGCCTGCCGGGTTGACGGCGGGGCTGGAGCTGCTGCGACGATCTGACATTCAGCCTGTGATTCTGGAAGCGAGTGAAGAGATCGGCGGCATCTCGCGCACGATCAAGTACAAGGGCAACCGAATGGATATCGGGGGCCATCGTTTTTTCTCCAAGAGCGACCGTGTCATGCAATGGTGGATCGACCTGATGCCTCCGGAGATGAGTGAACCGGGTGAGGCGGCATCGACCCAGGAGATCAGCTATCAGGGCAAGCGGCGTGTGGTTACGGTGCCGGCGCACCTGCACGAGGAGCCGGTATTGCGGGGGGCCGGTCCTATCGTTCATAGCGCGGGTGCTGACGAGAACGACGACGAACCGGAGGATGATGAGGCGGTAGCCGCGGAGTTGGTCGTGCCTGCCGCGCCGCCTGATCCTGATCTGGTCATGTTGATTCGACCACGCAAGAGCCGGATTTACTATCTGCGCAAATTTTTCGATTATCCGATTACCCTGACTGCGACCACGCTGGGGAATCTAGGCGCGGTGCGGACGCTGCGGGTGGGCGTAAGCTACCTACGGTCGAAGGTGACGCAGATCAAGCCGGAGAAGAGTCTCGAGGACTTTCTGATTAACCGGTTTGGGCGACAGCTTTATCTCACTTTTTTCAAAAGCTACACCGAGAAAGTTTGGGGGACGCCGTGCAGTGAGATTTCCGCGGAGTGGGGCGCGCAGCGGATCAAGGGACTAAGCCTGACGACGGCGGTGAAGCATTTTGTAAAGAGGACTTTTCGTAAGAGCCCCAAAGTGACTGGTGGCGATGACCTGGCGCAAAAGGGGACGGATACAAGCCTGATCGAGCGGTTTATGTATCCGAAGTTTGGGCCGGGCCAGCTGTGGGAGCATGTTGCAGACCTGATCCGCGAAAAGGGTGGCGAGATACACATGGGCTGGAAGGTGGATCGGATCCACTGTGAAGGGAAGCGTGTGGTGTCGATCGATGCAGTGAATAGCAGCGGCGAGCGCCAGACATTTGCGGGGGACTATTTCTTTTCGACGATGCCGATGCGTGAGCTGGTAGAAGCGATGGACGCTCCTGTGCCGGAGCATGTGCGCGAGGTGAGCGCGGGGCTGCAGTATCGCGACTTTATTACCGTGGGGCTGCTGGCTGACAGGCTGAAGGTGAAGGAGCCGGATGGCGGGCTGCTGAGAGATACCTGGATCTATGTGCAGGAGCCAGATGTGATACTTGGAAGGTTACAAATATTCAACAACTGGAGTCCCTACCTTGTAGCTGATCCGACTAAGGTGTGGATTGGGCTGGAATATTTTTGCTACGACACCGACGACCTGTGGAAGATGCCGGATGAGGAGTTGAAACAGTTCGCAATCGCTGAAGTGGCGAAGATCGGAATTTTGAGCGCGGCAGATGTGTCGGATGCGCATGTGGTGCGGGTGCCGAAGACCTATCCGGCTTACTTCGGGACTTATGATCGGTTCGATGAACTGCGCGACTTTACCGATGGGTTCGAGAACCTGTTCCTGGTGGGCAGAAACGGCATGCACAAGTACAACAACCAGGACCACAGCATGTTGACCGCGATGACGGCAGTAGATGGTATTGTCGCTGGACACGTGGATAAGGCCGCGCTGTGGGGGATCAACACTGAGCAGGAATATCACGAGGAGAAAAAAGGGTGAGGACAATTCTGATCGTCGGGACGGCGCTGCTGATTCTTTTCGTGGTTGTCTTTCGGCAACGGATTTTTCTGCGCGACCCACTAGGCAAGGTAGAGCGGAATGGAATCGCGCAGGACGGCGCGCGGGTATATATCAATTATTCGAATGACATTCTGGTGGAGGATGCGGCGGAGAACAGGCGGTATCTGGTGGAGGGGTGGAATGGAATTCCGGGGGTGCCGAAACATCTGGCCTGTTTGACCGCGCTGGTGTGCTGGACGGATGCAGATGAGGCAGCGGTGTTTCCCTTGGGGAGCGCTCCGGACCAGGCGCACGCGTTGATGAGCGCGAAGGAGGTTACGTTTGCGGATGAGACGAGTGCAGGAATGAAGGTGGACTTGCGGTAATGCCGGATTGTGCGTTGAGACTGTGCCGTCGGCGAAGGCTTCGCTGGAGCCGATACGGAGGGACTGATGAGCGATGGAAACGAGGAGCGCAAGGAGCAGGAAGAGCGGCGGCGGTGGGACGAGCGGAAGGATCGCGACGATGATTTGGACCGCGATTGGCCGAGAGATGAGGAGTGGGAGCGGCCTGATTCTCTGGCTGCTGCATCCATCACTGGCTAGATTATTTGGATGGCTGTCGCTGTCTTTTCAGTCGGCGATGGTGCCCTGGTGGAAGTGGAGCTGCCAGCGGTCGTCGCGGAAGACCCATAGGGAAGAACGGTGGGATACCGCAAGCGCGGTGGTCGCGCGATAGGTGGCTAGCGCTACGTTCTCTGCGAGTTGCTCGACGTAGAAGTGGTGGATGGTCGCGGGGCGCGCGGTGCTGCTGAGCAGGACGTCGATGGTCTGCTGACGGTTGAAGACGCGACCTGAGCTGCAGAACTCCTTGAAGTCTGAGGCGAGCAGAGGGATCAAAACGGTACGGTCAGGCTCGCGGTCGGGGTGGAAGAGCCGCTCTTCAAGGGTGTAGAGATGGTCCTGCAGCTGGGTGGTCTTCATAAGTGCGATCTTCCCCGACTGTTATACGCGGCTCCGCGCAGATCTGAAGCGGAACACTTGCGCTGATCAATTTTAACTCTTTTGTGAGAGCGTTGGTGGCTTTCTGGCGAGGGCGACGCGCGGGATTTGTTGGAGGTCATCGACGAACGAGACCTCGTGCCAGGTTTGCAGGAGGGCTGCAAGGGCCTCGCGTTGTCCGTGGCCGATCTCAAGCGCGAGAAGACCGTTTGATTTCAATGCGGCGTGGGCCTGGGGAATGAGGCGGCGGTAGAGGTCGAGGCCGTCGGGACCAGCGAAGAGGGCAGCTGCGGGCTCGTGATCGCGGACCTGGGGGTGGAGGGTCGCGCGGTCGGATTCAGGGACATAAGGTGGGTTGCTGACGATGGCGTCGAAGCATTGGCCACTCCCGGCATAGGGTTCATTCTGGCTCAAGGCCGAGAGCAGATCGGACTGGAGGAGGTGGACGCGGTTGGCGACGTTGTGTTCGCGGGCGTTGGCGGCGGCGACTGCAAGAGCTTCTGCGGAGAGATCGAGCGCGGTGACTTCAGCATGGGGAAAGCGGACTGCTAAGGCAATCGCGATGGCTCCGGAACCGGTGCCGATGTCTGCGATCTTCACGGGTTGGTCCGCAGGGAGCAGTTTCAGGACGGTTTCGACGAGGAGTTCGGTCTCGGGACGTGGGATCAGGACGGCGGGAGTGACCCTGAGGAGGAGGCCGTAGAACTCCTGCTGGCCAGTGATGTACTGGATGGGCTCGTGTTGCAGGCGGCGGGCGATGTTGGCTCGAAAAAGGGTGTGTTGCTCGGGGGGCAGCTCGCGGTCGGGGTGGGCGAGGAGCGTGACGCGCGAGATCTGCAGAGTTTGCAGAAGAAGGAGTTCCGCGTCGCGGGCGGCGGTCGCGCGAAGATGCTCATCGTTGGCGAGTTGGGCAGCAGCGGTGGTGAGGGCCTGGCGAAGGGTCATCGTGGAAGTTATCTGGACTGCGGCTGGGAAGGAGAATCCGACGTCGTCGGAAGGATGGTGGAGCTGGCGGCAAAGCGGTGGTAGTTACCGTAGTGTGCCGTAAAGCGGAAGGCATCTGTACCGTGGAGCCGACATGTGGAAGTTGTCTTGAGTTATCCGCAGCCTTAAGGCGAAGCGCAACTTAAGCAGCGGTAGCCTCTGCCTTTAGTTTCTCCGCTGTGTAGTGGGCGATGAGGGCATCGATGGTGGGTTGGATCTGGCCCTCCATCACCATCGCGAGCTGGTGGTTGGTCAAGCCAATGCGGTGGTCGGTGAGGCGGTTCTGCGGGAAGTTGTAGGTGCGGATCTTTTCGCTGCGATCGCCCGAGCCAACCTGGGCCTTGCGCTCCTTGGCCTGAAGCTGGTGGACGCGTTCTGCTTCGACTTCGTACAGGCGGCTGCGGAGGACGCGCATTGCCTTCTCGCGGTTCTTGATCTGCGATTTTTCGTCCTGGCAACTGACTACGGTTTGCGTCGGCAGGTGGGTGATGCGGATGGCCGAATACGTCGTGTTGACCGACTGGCCGCCGGGGCCGGAGGAACAAAAAGTGTCGATACGCAGGTCCTTGGCTTCAATTTTGATGTCGACCTCTTCGATCTCCGGGAGGACGGCTACGGTGATCGCGGAGGTGTGGACGCGGCCCTGGGTTTCGGTCGCTGGAACACGCTGGACGCGATGCACGCCGGACTCGTACTTGAGCTGCGAGTAGACGTTGTCGCCTTCGATGATTGCAGTCACGTCCTTCAATCCATGCCCGATGCCGGACTCGGTTTGGGAGAGGATTTCGACCTTCCACTTATGTTGCTCGGCGAAGCGAAGGTACATGCGGAAGACCTCGGCAACGAAGAGCGCGGCCTCGTCCCCACCGGTCCCCGCGCGGAGCTCGAGGATGACGTTCTTCTCGTCGTTCGGGTCCTTCGGCAGGAGCAGGACTTTGAGCTGCTCTTCGGCGGGTGCAAGGCGGGGCTCCAGCGTGTCGAGCTCGGCTTGAGCCATCTCCTTTACGTCGGGGTCTGAATCGGCGAGCATGGCCTTGGCGTCAGCTATGCCATCTTTGATCTTGCGATACTCGCGGAACTTCTCGACGGTGGGCTCCATGTCGCGATGTTGCTTGGCGATCGACTGGAACTTCTTCTGGTCGTTGACCAGGGTAGGGTCGGACATCTGCTTGCCGAGATCTTCGTAGCGGGCTTCGAGTTGGTCGAGACGGTCGAACATGGGGGCTCCAATAAAAGAAATGATATGTGGATTTGGGGTTGGTGACTGGAGTGAGGCGGGAAGGCGCAGCTAGGCAAAATCGTGACGGTCGGGAGACTCGGTCACGCGGGGAGCAAACACCGGGTTTGCGGCTGCGTTCATAGCTATTTAGATGTTACTCCTGACTCGAATGATGCGGAATGCATCTTTTAGTAGAGAAAGGGAAAGTTTCGTTCGCGTACCCGCTTTGCGGAAAGGACTGGTTGGAGATGGCTTTATTTGCGGCAGTTGCAGAGCTGGCGGAGGAATTGGCGGGCGAGGCGAGCCGGTTGAAGAAGCGGGCGGCGATTGCTCGTGCGATCGCGGCAGTTCATGAGGCGGCGCCGGAACGTGAAGACTCCGGGTGGTTCGCGCTGTATGTCGCGGGAACGCCTTTTGCGGAGGCCGACGCACGCAAGCTGAATGCAGGCGGAGCGTTGCTGTCGAAGGCGGTGCTGGCAGTGACGGGGGCAAACGACGCAGCGTTGACCGCGGCCTACCGACGGCACGGCGATCTAGGAGCGGCGGCGTTCGACCTGCTGATGGCCGCTGAGGCCAACGTCGGAGATTCCGGAGGTGGTCTTCACGGACTGACGCTGGCCGAAGTTGCGGAGGCCTTTGCGGGGATGGCAGTGGCGAAGACCACGGCCATTCGCGCAGCACTGGTGCATGGGATGCTGCGCAGGGCGACTCCACTGGAGGCCAAATACCTGCTGAAGCTGATGTTGGGGGACATGCGGATCGGGGTGAAGCAGAGCTTGGTGGAGGAGGCGATCTCCGTCGCGGCGGGCGCTCCGGTGGAGGCAGTGCGTAGGGCCGTGATGCTGGAGGCGGATCTTGGCGGAGCGGTGCGCCGTGCGTTCGGGGGCACACTCGGCGAGGCGCGGATGCGGCTGTTTCATCCCCTTGGCTTTATGCTGGCGAGCCCGGTTGAAACGCCGGAAGAGGCAGTGGAGCGGTTTACCGAAAAGCCCGCGAAGATTGTCGCAGTGAAGGCGCGCAAGGCGAAGAAAAGCCAAAACAAGACGCTGGTGGCTGACAATCTGCACAAAGCGCTGGAGCTCGATCCTGACCGGGAAACCGAGGTGTCGGTCGCAGTGGAGGCGGCCACGGAGGCCGAAGGGCTCGGCGCGGCTCCTGCACAGCAGAACGTCGATGTCGATGCTGAGGAATTTCCTGAAGCTCCGGTGCTGGATGTGATCGGAGCAGGTGATTCTAAAAACGAAGAGCAGAGGAGCATGGCCACTTCGAATGCAAAGGGGGTGGAGGCATTTCTGGAAGATAAGTACGACGGTATGCGGGCTCAGGTGCACTGCGGCGACGCCGGACAGCCGGGCCGCGTGGCCATCTACTCGCGCAACCGGGAGGATGTAACGGCCAGCTTCCCAGAGCTGGAGGAGGCTTTTGCGACGGTGCGTCCGGAGCGCGATGGCGCGCTGATCTTCGATGGGGAGATCCTCGGTTGGGACCTGCAGACGGCCCGCGCGTTACCGTTTGCGGTGCTGGGGACGCGGATCGGAAGAAAAAAAGTCTCGAACGAGATGCGCGGCCAGGTGCCAGTCGTCTTCATGGCGTTCGACCTGATGTACGCAAAAGGCGAGCTGCTGCTGGAGCTTCCGCTGCGTGAGAGGCGCGATCGCCTTGAAGCGGTCGTGGAGAGGCTGGTCGAACGTGTGGTGTCGCCGGTGGTTGTGGATGAGCGAGCGAGGAACTCGCAGACAGTACTGTTTGCCGGGGAAGAGAGTGTGGGAGTGGAACGGTTGATGATCTCACCGGCGCGGCTGGTGGAGTCAGCCGAAGAGATCGACCGGGCGTACGCCGAGGCGCGGGCGAGGGCCAACGAGGGCGTGATGCTGAAGGCGGCGGGGTCGGTCTATCAGCCGGGGCGACGCGGGCTGGCGTGGGTGAAGCTGAAGCGCGAGCTGGCGACGCTCGATGTGGTTGTCACCGGCGCGGAGTTCGGCCATGGCAAGCGCGCCGGCATCCTGAGCGACTACACCTTTGCTGTGCGCAACGCGGGCGGCGAGTTGTTGAACGTCGGGAAGGCCTACTCTGGGTTGACCGATGGAGAGATCGCAGAGATGAGCGCGTGGATGATGGAGCACACGCTCGAAGACCAGGGCTTTTTCCGAACGGTCGAGCCGCTGATAGTGCTGGAGGTCGCCTTCAATAACATCATGCGCAGCGGCCGGCACGCCAGCGGATTTGCAATGCGGTTTCCGCGGATTCTCCGCATACGCATCGATAAGCCCGTCGCTGAAATCGACACGGTAGAGCGGGTGGAGGAGATCTATCAGTCGCAGATAGATAAGCCCGCGGAATAAAAAATGGTGAGGAATCCGGCGATTCGCAGGCGATCGCATGGAGTGACAGATATCTTCGCCGGGTGGACAATGGACGGATGAGTTTTAGGATTTCCCGACGCGGATTGTTGCGAGGTGGGGCAGCGGCAGTCGCGGCCGGGGCGTTGCATCGGACCGGACTTGCCGCAGTAGGCGATGCTCCGCCGCTGGAAGAGGTTGGCTACGGGCAGGTGACGTTGAAGAGCGCGCCACATCTGGACCAGATGGACAACGTGCGTTCGGTCTTGATGGAGCTTAGCGACGACAGCCTGCTGATGCCGTTTCGCAAAATGGCCGGGCAGGACGCGCCGGGGGAGGATCTCGGCGGCTGGTATCAGTACCTGCCGGAGTATGACTACAGGCATGGCGACGCGGGGTTTGCGCCCGGCGCGACGTTCGGGCAGTGGGTCTCCGCCTTGGCGCGCATGGTTGCGGTTTTCGGGGACGAGACGCTGCGGCAGCGCGTCCTGCGGCTGAACCGGCTGTATGCGCAGACAATTTCAAGAGAGTACTTCGCGAAGACACGCTTTCCCGCGTACAGCTTCGACAAGCTGCTATGCGGTCTGATGGATTCGCACCGGCTCGCAGGCGACAACGAGGCCTTTGCAATTCTTGAGCGGACCCTGAATGCTGCGGAGCCCGAGATGCCCGGACACGCGGTGGAACACGATGTCGCCTGGAGACCAGGAAAAGATCCGAAGGATATCTCCTGGGCATGGGACGAGAGCTACACGTCGTCGGAGAATTTGTATCTTGTATCGGCACAAATGGGCGTTGCGGGCCGGCGATACCGCGAGATGGCCGATCGTTATTTGGATGACGCTGCCTACTTCGACCCCCTCGCACGCGGCGAAAATGTCATGTGGGGCAGGCACGCATACAGCTACGTGAACTCCCTGTGTTCGGCCATGCAGGCCTACATGGTTGGCGGGAGCGCGAAGCATCTGCAAGCCGCGCGAAACGGATTCGATCTGTTGGTCGCGCAGAGCTTTGCCACAGGGGGCTGGGGTCCGGATGAGACGCTGCGCAAACCTGCGTCGGGAGAGGTCTTTGCGAGCCTGACCAAAACTCACAACACCTTTGAGACGCCATGCGGAGCGTACGCGCACATGAAGCTGACGCGGTATCTGCTGCGCTGCACACGGGAGGGACGCTACGGCGACAGCATGGAACGCGTGATGTACAACACCGTGCTGGGGTCGCTGCCGATGCACACCGACGGACGCGCCTTCTATTACTCGGACTACTACTCGGGCAGTGCAGCGAAAGATGCCGGGAGTCAGGCTGCAGCCGTCGGAGCCGTGCGGGTCTACTCCGCCCACCGGTGGCCTTGCTGCGCAGGGACGCTGCCGCAGGTGGTCGCGGACTATTGGATCAACGGATATTTTCGCGAGCCTGGCGCGGTGTGGGTGAATCTCTATCTGCCATCCGTTCTGCGCTGGACTGAAGGCGACGCGAAGGTGGAGATGGAGTTGGAGGGGGCGTATCCGGAGAACGGAAAAGTTCGGATGCGGTTGAAGAGTTCGCAGCCGGTGTCATTTGCGCTGAAGTTGCGGGTTCCAGCGTGGGCCGATGGTGCGTCAGCGCGGGTGAACGGGAAGCCAGTCGAAATGTCGACGGTGGCTGGTTTTGCAACGATCCGGCGCAAGTGGCAAACGGGAGATGTTGTGGATCTGGATCTCCCCATGCGGCTGCGCATGGAGGTTCTGGACGCGGCGCATCCGGAGACGGTTGCGGTCATGTTCGGTCCGCGGGTCTTATTCGCGTTGTCGGCAGGCCCGGTGAAAGTAACCAGGACGCAGGTGTTTGCGGCCCGCCAGGCAGGCGGTGGCGAGTGGACGATGGACAGCGCGAACGGGCCGTTAAGGATGGTGCCGTTTACGTCGGTTGGAGAAAACACCTATTCGACCTACGTACGGGTGAGCGCGTAGTTGTGAGCATGGAAGAAATTTCGCTGGTGAGGCGTAATCACCCGTATCGCGAAGCAATCGTCATTGGCAAGAGTTTTGAGCGCAGCTAGTATGGCATGAGTTCTGCCTGTTGAAGGAGGCTTTGCCCATGCGACCTTTTCGCTCTCTCATCTTGTTCGTTGCTTTTATGACTCCTCCCACTTCGCCTCTTCTTGTGGCCCAGAGTACTTCACCGTCAGCGCAAGCCATTCGCGCTGTTCTGGACAAGCAGGTCGTCGACTGGAATCGCGGGGATCTGGATGCCTTCGCGACCGGCTACAAGAACTCGCCCGACATCCTTTTTATGGGCTCCATAATTTCGCGAGGCTATGCGCAGATGCTGGACAGGTATCGCAAGGGTTACTCAACAAAGGAGAAGATGGGCACGCTCAGCTTTACGGGCCTTGAAGTGCAGCCACTCGACGAGCGCTTCGCTACCGTGACTGGAAACTTTCATCTGGAGCGCACGACAGCCGGAGGGGGCAACGCGGACGGCTACTTTCTGCTTGTCTGTGAGAAGACGCCCGCCGGATGGAAGATTATTCGAGACGATACGACGGTACCGCCGAAGAAAACTGTCCAATAGCTTCCCAGGCATCGGATGTGAAGCTTTGTGCAGTCGGCGAACATCAGAGAAGGTACAAGGAGTCTTCATGGAATATCGTCAGCTGGGTAAATCGGGATTGAAAGTGCCGGAGCTTTGCTTCGGTGCGGGGACATTTGGTACATCAGGCGAGTTTTTTCAGGCCTGGGGCCGCACGACGGACGATGAAGCCACACGCATCGTCGACATCTGCATGGAAGCGGGTCTGAACTTCTTCGACACCGCCGACATCTACTCCAACGGCGGCAGCGAAACCACGCTGGGCAAGGCGATTGCCCATCACAAGCGTGAGGATGTGCTGCTCTCGACCAAGGCCACCTTTCGCTTTGGCAACGGGCCGAACGATGTTGGATCGAGCCGCTACCACCTTCTTCAGTCGCTCGAGCGAAGTTTGCAGCGGCTCGGCACGGACTACGTGGACGTCTACCACCTGCACGGGTTCGATGCGACAACACCGGTCGACGAGACGCTGAACACGCTCGACAAGATGGTGCGCGAGGGCAAGGTCCGGTACATCGCCTGCTCGAATTTTTCGGGATGGCATCTGATGAAGTCGCTCAGCGTAAGCGAGCGCTACGGCTGGGCGCGGTATGTTGGGCATCAGGTCTACTACTCGCTTGTGGACCGCGACTACGAGTGGGAACTGATGCCGCTCGCGCTCGACCAGGGCGTGGGCGCGCTGGTGTGGTCGCCTCTGGGCTGGGGACGGCTCACCGGAAAGATTCGACGGGACACGGGCATTCCGAAAGAGAGCCGGCTGAACGCTAAGGTCGTGGCAGACTCCGGGCCGCAGGTGCCCGAGGAACATTTGTATAAGGTCGTCGACGCAATCGATGAGATTGCCAAAGAGACGGGCAAGACGGTTCCGCAGATTGCGCTGAACTGGCTGCTGCAACGCCCCACCATTTCGACGCTGATTATCGGTGCCCGAAACGAAGAACAGCTCAAGGCAAACCTGGGAGCGGTGGGCTGGAAGCTGACCCCCGACCAGGTCGCGAAGCTTGACGCTGCGAGCGAGGTGCCGCTCAGCTATCCGTACTGGCATCAGCGGCAGTTTGGAGAGCGAAACACCAAGCCGGTGTAGGCTTCAGGAAGAAGCTCAGGCGCGGTCAGGATTCTGGCCGCGCCCTATCCTTTTTGCTGAGCAGCACGACTCCCGAAGCCGTTACTGCGGATATTTGTAGCCGCGGTTTGGGTCGTAGTCAAACTTCATCAAGCCGTCGCGGTAGTCGATGCCGATCGTCATCTGCGCCAGGGCCGTATAGCCGATGAAGCCCGAAACCTCCATATTCAAATTCTTGCTGATCAATGGAGTGGCAAAGGCGACGACGTCCTGAACCTTCTGGGAGATGTTGGCGAACCTAAAGGTGATGCTGTCCGCGGTATACACCTTGTCTACCTTTCCGCTGATTCCCTTCACATTGATGTCCGAACTGTGAATCTTGGTAACCTCGCGTGCGGCTTCAGGAGAGATCGTCGTAGAAAAGGATCCGGTATCCAGAATGAACATCTTCTCCGCGGTATTGTTGAGCGCCGCAGGGATCAGCAGTTGGTGCCCGATGCGGTAGATGTGAGTCCAGTGCGTCATTTCAGGCGCAATGTAGCGGTCCCGCGGGCCACGAGGCGTGGGTTTGGGCGTGGAGGGCATTGCTTCAGCAGTATCGGCGGGTCGCTCATCGGCATCGTCATCCGCCCCGTTCCTGGTCTCGAGCGTGGGTTTCGCAGGAGCGGCATCGTCCGGCCGTCGAGGAAGTGGCGCGAGCAGCAGTTGACGCATAGGGTAGTCGAGCGTGATCAGAAACCGCGAAAAGACATCCATGCCAATCAATCCATCACTATCGGCCACGTTGCCCTTCTCGATAACGGTGACTGCGCAGTCGTGAAACTCAAGCGAGCCGATTTTGATGTCGTTGGCGAAGGCGGTATAGGCCGCCTTGCGGCCCTCGCTGCCGACACCTCCCATCTCCGTTCGGCTGAACTGCTTCAAGCCCGCATGGTCAGCCACCGAACGGCTGATCACCAAACCGCTCGCCCCGGTATCGATCTCCAGACGGGCGTTGTGATCATTGAACTTTACATCCAAACCAAACGTGCGAATGTGGTTGGCGTCTCGCATCATGGCCGCGAAGGGAACGGTGGCCGTCTCGGTATCGGAAACCAGCCTGCAGGCCTTGTGCGGTTCGATCAGCTGCTGCTTCAGATAGTCGAGATAAAAGTGGAGACTTCTCATCGTCTCTGCGTCGTTACCGCTTCCAGCTGAGAGATACGTCTCCAACTCAGCGATCCGTTCTTTCAGGGGGAGCGTCTCCAGCCAGCGGCGGCGAATCCGAGGATCATGCGGGTCCAGCGATTGAGCAACCGTTATCTCCTTTGCGGCAGCAGCGTAGTACGAACTGAGCCGCAGAAGCTCCGCATTCAACAACCGCAACTGCGGATAGCACGGATCGATCTTCATCGCAGCATCGGCGGAGGATCCCGCAAGCCACGGCGTTCCTTCGCGATACTGCACTTCGCCCAGCGCGGTCAACAGGATCGCAGACTTCGGATTCTGCGCAAGTGCCTTCCGGACGACATCGTCTGCCTCTGTTACCTTTTGCTGCTTGAGGAACACCTGCATCAGGCCAATGGTGAGAGCAGGGTCGTTCGGCCTCTCCTGAAGCTGTGCCTGATAGAGCGTCGTGGCGCGATCATAGTCGCTGTGAAGGAAGGCCTGATCCGCCTCGGTGGGTGCGTAAGCCGCTACCTTACAACTGACCGCCAATGCTGAACGGCTTCCGATGCAGGCTGTGAGGAGGAACGCAATCGCCAGGTATCGACGCAAAAAGGAAGAACAAAGAGTGGGCACCAACGTCGAGGTCTCCGGAGGCATTCTGAAGCTAACTGCGCTGCCAGCATACAGTTGATCGTCACGACCGGAAAGAGATGTTTTTGCCAGGCGCAGGTTGAGTTGGGGTCGGATCGGCCGCGTCGATCCGCGGCGAGTTACATATTTATGGATGAGTCCTATATTAAATTGAGCGCATCCCACCCATACGGTTTCTTTAGGCTGTTATTACGGTTCTTTTATACGTTGCCGCATAAGCTTGGTCATGCCGTCTTTGTGGCCACAAGCAGAACGATAAGAGGTCTCGTGTGGCTGCCGGCAGGGAGATGTATGCGATTGTCTGGAACGAAGTATGGCTCGATGCGAGTCGCGTGTCTAAGCATTTTTGTTGTGGCTGCCATTGGCGCCGCCGTGGCGCAGGAACCCGGTGAAGTAAAGGATGTTACGAGTCGCAACACGGTTGCCGCTGCGCCTGAAACGAACGAAGGAACTATGTACAACGTCCCTCTTGTTCCTGCGGAGCTACAGAAGCAGGGAACGACTGCTGCGCAAACGACTGGGGCAGGATTGCAGGGGAACTTCTTTCAGCGGCTGGCCGAGTTCTACTGGAAGGATTGGACGGGGAAGCTGCCGAGTACTCCGGCGCCCGCTCGTCGCGCCCTGGAAGCACCGCTTGACTCGCCACCGTTTCCCAGCACGGACTGGGGGTATGGCGGATCTCCTTTGATCGGAGTGCCGGATACCAATGTGTATCCGCTGATGACGGCGCTCAAGAAAGAGAACAACCGGACGAAGGTGTATGGATGGGTAGCGGGAAGCGTGAACGGTAGTACGTCGTCGAACAACAACTTCCCACTGTCGTATGACATCTTTCCGAATCGTGTCGAGATGAACCAGGCTGTGATCTATATAGAGCGGCTGCCGAATACAGTACAGAACACCCACTTTGACTGGGGCTTTCACGTGACGGGTTTTTACGGTATTGACTACCGGTTTACGACGGCAAAGGGATATTTCAGTCAGCAGCTGCTCCAGAAGAACCATGTCTATGGATTCGATCCAGTGCTGGAGTACGTCGATCTCTACTTCCCTGTTAAGCAAGGATTGGACATTCGCATCGGACGATTTCTATCCGTGCCTGGAATTGAAGCGCAGTTGGCTCCGAATAACTACAACATGACCCACTCGCTGCTCTATACGATCGATCCATTTACCGATACGGGTATTTATGCAACTTTGAAGCTCACTAAACAGTGGATGGTGCAATTTGGAATGTCGGGCGGGCATGACGTGGCGCTTTGGACCCCTGACGCGAAGCCGTCGGGGATTGCATGCCTGAACTACTCGACAGCGAGCAACCACGACAACTTCTATGCGTGCGCGAACGGCATCAACGACGGCAAATACGCGTACAACAACCTGCAGGACTACGACGGTACGTGGTATCACAAGTTCGATGCGAAGTGGTCTATGGCCACCGAGGCTTGGTACATGTATGAGAACCAGGTGCCAAACGTCGCGGGCAATGTGGCGAATCCTGTGACGCCTGAGATCGGTGCGAATGGAGCTTTCTGCTTAGCGGGAGAGTTGCGATGCACGGCTCCTGAATATGCGGCGGTGAACTATGTAAACCGCCAGTTCAACTCGAAGTTATTTGCCGGATTCCGGTCGGATTTTCTAGATGACAAGAAGGGACAGCGCACAGGCATTCGAGGCAAGTACACAGAGAACACGCTGTACGCGACCCAATACATCGGCAGCACGGTAATGCTGCGGCCGGAGTTGCGATTCGACCACTCGTGGGACAACCGCGGTTACGACAATGGAAAGGCGCGGAATCAGTTCTTCTTCGGAATGGACTTGATCTACAAGTTCTAACGCGGTTCACCGGTGCGGCTTATTCGGCCCTCCTTTCACGATCTGAAGGAGGGCCGAACTGATCTCGGCCGCAAGGTTCAACGCGAAGTGGTATTGCACAGGGCTGCTACTGCGCGGGTTTGGCCGCCGGAGCAACTGTTTTCGGCTTCCAGAACGGGTCGGCTTTGATCCACTCGTCGTCCGGATAACTCTCCTTCGGGTTGAAGACGAACAGGTTGGTCTGGCTCGACTCGATGCAGGACGCGGTCAGCTCTGTCAGCTTCTTCCTGTCGCTCTCGCTCAAGGAACTCATGAACAGCTTGGGGTCACCCATGCCCTGGTCAACTTCAGCCAGAGACTTCATTGGGTTGAAGATAAGAAAGACGCCTCCGTTATCCAATCCGTACATGCTTTCAAAGGTGACCCAGTGTGCATTGGGCACCGCCTTTTCGAAGCCACTGACATACATCTTCGCCAGAGCCTCCCACTCCCTCTCATGTCCCGGACGAACGACGAAACGGGAGATCTCAAAGTAGCGCATCTGCTCGATACTGAACGATTTCGGGCGAAGGCTGAGATCGTCACGATAGACGGAGACGCTCGAGTCATACGAGGTGAGCAGATCGCCGTCTGCGATACCGGCACGGTCCATCGCTGCGGAGAGGGTCGCATTTTTCTGCGTGGCCAGGTTGTCCTTCTCCCATGCCTCGAAGGAGGGATAGCCGACAAAGAATAGCGCTCGCGACGGGCCGGAGAGCGAATCCGCCGCGAAGTAGTGGGTTGGCCATTTGGCGGCACTCATCGCGTGTATGAAGGCGCTTTCGGTCTTTTCGTGCAGACTGCCGGTTTTACCCGGTTTGATGTATTCGCGCATTATGACGAGGACTTTGGGCGGACCCATGGGCCCGCCTGCCGCCTCTTGCGCAGACGCGATACTGGAACCGATGAAGAGAAGACACAATCCTACGGAGAGTCCGGTTATTTTTTTCATGAGTAGCCTCCTTGGCTGAAAAGCGTGCATCAGGTAAACAGATTGCTGGCGGACGGAAATCGAGTACGCCAGATGACGCTGGGAGATCAGGGGCCGATTTCAGAGACAGGGCCGGAGAATCGCTGCGGGGAGGAGCCTCGAACCTAACTGCGGTTCAACGCTGCAACATACTGATTCCTTGGGACTGGAGAAGCTTGATCCTAGACGCGGTAAATGTCAACGAAAAGATTTATTGGTGGCACGGAGATGGGCCGCGAGCGTTCGGGGATCAGGCGTTAGTGGCCGGCTGAAGGGCTGGCGTGCTTCGGCGGGCGCGGAATGAAGAATACCAGCGGAAGCATGCAGGCACAGAAGACACCAAGGTACTGGATGACGTCCAGATACGCCAGCATGCTGGCCTGACGGTGGAGCTGATTGTAAAGATAGGCCTGCGCGGTGTGGGAGCCCGCGCCGGTCATGACATTGCCGCCTCTGTGGCCGCCGAACATACCCTTCAGCTTTCCAATCTGATCGACAAATGCGGCGTTGCCCGTCGTGAGGTTGCGGACCATGTTGTTCTCGTGCGTCGCAGTTCGCCGCGTCAGCATGGTAGCCAGAAACGCCGTTCCGCAGGAGCCGCCAATGTTGCGTGCAAGATTGGTGAGGCCCGAGACGTCGTTATTCTCCGACTGCTTCACGCCAATGTAGGAGATCGTATTGATCGGAATGAACAGGAAGGCAAGCCCCGAAGCCTGAAAGCATCGGACAAATACCAGGTAGTTATAGCTCACGCCAAGATTGAGCGTGTGCATCTCCATCAGCGCCGAGGTGAGCAGGAAAAATCCAAAGGCGATGAGCTTGCGCGGGTCGACGCGGCCCACAAGGAAGCCGACAATAGGCATCATGCACATCATCATCAGGCCGGCAGGAGAGAGAACCAATCCGGCAAGCTCAGCGGTGTAGCCAAGCAGCGTCTGGACGAACTGCGGGATGAGCACAGTAGTGCCATAAAGAGCGAAGCCAAGCACAAACATCAGCACGAAGCTGATGGCGAAGTTGCGACGCTTGAAGAGCGTGAGATTGATGATCGGGCGATGACCGATGCGCAGCTGTCTCAACTCCCAATAGATCATAACGATGAAGGCGACGACAGCGGTGATGGTGAAGAAGGTGATCAGATGGGACGAGAACCAGTCGTCCTCTTGCCCTTTATCCAGAATGAACTCAAGCGAGCCGAACGTAAGGCCGAGCAGGCCGAAGCCGAGGAAGTCGAGCTTGATCCCGCCCTTCTGCGATTCGGCGACCTGCTTCTTCACCCATGGTGGATCTTCGACGATGCGCGAAGTGAGGAACAGCGACAGCAGGCAGACGGGGATGTTGAGGAAGAAGATCCAGCGCCAATCGAAGCGGTCGGTGATATAGCCACCAAGGGTGGGGCCGATAGCAGGCGCGCAGACGACCGCGAGGCCGTACATGGCAAAGGCCTGCCCGCGTTTTGCGGGAGGAAAGGTGTCCGCAAGAATGGCCTGCTCGGAGGGCGCAAGGCCCCCACCGCCGATGCCCTGCAGCACGCGGCAGAAGACCAGAAGCGGAAGGGTCGGGGCAAGGCCGCAGAGCGCGGAACTGATGCCGAAGAGCATAACGCAGATCATGTAAAACTTCTTGCGCCCGATGAACGTCGTCATGTACGCGCCGGCCGGCAGGATGATCGCGTTTGCGACAAGATAGGCCGTAAGCACCCAGGTGGCCTCATCCTGCGTCGCACCAAGGCCGCCCGCGATGTGCGGCAGGGCGACGTTCGCGATCGAGGAGTCGAGCACCTCCATGAACGTGGCCAGCGTCACCGTCATGGCGACGATCCACGGGTTGATGCGTGGACGCCAGGCGGCCTCGACGGTGGTATGGGCCTCGGAGATTTGCCCGCTCGCGGGCTCGACTGCTGTAGCTGCCATGGATGCTGATTCGATTGTAGCGATCAGGCCACGGATTCAGAGAGTTTTCGCTGCAATCATGTCATTTTCATGCCGACTTTCCGGCGAAGGCTGGATGGGGCGGACCATCGGCACCGGAAATTTCAGTGGAATCGCGGTACGCTAGCTTTAATGCTTAACGATGTCCTTCGCAATGGGCTACGCGCTACTGCCCTTCTTTTCACGTGTGCTGCGTCTTCACTCCTCGCGCAAACATCGTCATCATCCGCCGCACCGATCACCTCCCCAAAGGTCGCCGAACCCACCCACGCTGATATTCTGCGCGGCTCGTACGGGCCCTATCGCGCCAATAACGACCTGCTCTTCTATCATCTCGATCTTCGCGTCGATCCCGACAAGAAGTTCATCAGCGGCACGAATACGATCCGCTTCAAGATGCTTCAGGACGGCAAGCGAATCCAGCTTGAGCTCTATCCCACGCTGCAGATCGAGGGGATTGCGATGGGCAAGACGCCGCTGAAGTATGAGCGCGAAGGCGGCACTTTCTTCGTCGACTTTCCCAGGACGCTGCGCTCAGGCCGCATCTACTCGATCGACATCCGCTACTCAGGAAGCCCGACCGAGACGGGACGCTTCGGCTGCTTCACATTCAAGAAAGATACGGCGGGCCATCCCTGGATCAACACTGCCTGCGAGGAGACAGGCGCAAGCGTGTGGTGGCCAAACAAAGATCAGTGGCGCGACGAGCCTCAACAGGGCATGAAGATCAGCGTTGCCGTGCCGAACAACCTGATGGACGTCTCCAACGGAAAATTCTCCGGCAAGAAAGATCTCGGCGACGGCTACACGCGCTGGGATTGGACGGTGCATTACCCGATCAACAACTACGACGTCGCGCTGAACATCGGCAACTACGTCCACTTCGGCGACAACTTTCGCGGTCTCCCGCTCGACTACTATGTGCTCCCCGAGGACCTCGCAGCCGCGAAGGTGCAATTCGCGCAGGTCCCGGGCATGATGAAGGCCTACTACCACTACCTCGGCGAGTATCCCTTCAAGAAGGACGGCTTCAAGCTCATCGAAGTTCCCTACGCAGGCATGGAGCACCAGAGTGCCGTCGCCTATGGCAACCACTTCAAGAATGGCTACCTCGACCGCGACTGGACCGGCGTCGGCATCAGTCCGCGCTTCGACTTCATCATCATCCACGAGAGCGGACACGAGTGGTTCGGCAACAGCATCACCGCTGCCGACAAATCCGACATGTGGATCCACGAAGGCTGGACCACCTATCTCGAAAGTCTCTACGTCGAGTACAACTGGGGCCACGACGACGCGATCAAGTACATCAACGGGCTCCAGAAGAAGGTGAAGAACGATCGGCCCATCATCACACAGCGCGGCGTCAACGCCGAGCCCCCGCCGGACCAGTACTTCAAGGGCGCTCTCTTCCTCAACACACTGCGCAGCATTGTGAACGACGATCCGCGCTGGTGGGCGCTCCTGCACGACTACTATCAGCACTTCAAATATCAGAACATCATGACGGAAGATGTCGTCCAATACTTCAACCAGCAGACCGGAATGGACCTCACGCCAATCTTCGATCAGTACCTCCGGCACACAGCGATCCCAACTCTGGACCTGAAGTTCGATGATGCCGCCGGCACCGTGTCCTACCGCTGGCAAGTCGATGAAAAGGCGTTCGCCATGCCGGTGCGCGTAGGCTTGAAGGAGCACTTGGAGATCATCCGCCCCACCACCGAGTGGCAGACGATGAAGACTCCATTGACCAAAGACCAGTTCGCCGTTGCAACGAATCTTTACTACATCAACGTCAACAGGATGTAGCGCGCTTAACAAAGCAGGATAGCAGTGCTAGACTTCGAGTTTTCCGCTGGAAATGAGCTTTTCAGCGGTCGGACGGAGTGGAAAGAGAGACGTAGATGCATCCAGATCTTGAAAAGTTGATTTCGTTGCAGGCCCATGATGTCGAGGCAAAGCGTCTGCGCGATGAGATGGCCGCGCTGCCGAAGCACGTTGCCGCCCTCGAGGCGAAAGCCAAGGCGTCGCAGGGACAGCGCGCTGTCATCCTCGATCTCATCGCGAAGGAAGAGACGCTGCGTCGCAGGCAGGAGTCCGACGTAAAGGACCAGCAGGTGAAGATCGACCGCCTCCGCAAGCACATGGATCTGGCGACGACAACCGTGCAGGTCACAGCGTTCGAACACGAGATTGCGTTTGCCAAGGCCGAGGTAAGCCGGCTGGAAGATGCCGAGATCGAGAGCATGGAGCGCAGTGAAGGCTTCGAGGCGCAAAGGCTGCTGGCAAACGAAGCGGTGACTGAGGCAAACGCCACGCTGGAGCGCGAGCGGGCTCGGGCCGCGGAGACGATCGCGCAGGATAAGACCTTGCTCGCTGCGGTCGAAGAAAAACGAAAATCAGAACGCGCGGAGATCGAAGAGAGCGCGCTGTCAAACTACGACCGCATCTCGAAGGCGAAGGGAACGGCAGTGGCCGAGGCGCTCAATCAGAAGTGCATGGCCTGCCAGATGATGGTTCGGCCGCAACGCTGGAACGACCTCCGCGACCGCAGCAACGATGAAACCATGATGACCTGCGAGAGCTGCGGACGGCTGCTCTATTACGATCCCGCGCGAGACGCTCCGCAGCGCAAGACAGTACCAGTGGAGAGCATCGCAGCGTCGATCATCCGATCGCTCTGAGAACAGTGGCATTCGATCGCTTTGATTGACGCGATCATTCGAGTAGTCTGGGACCAGCGTGAAAAGAATTTGTGTAGACATGGATGAGGTCATGGCGGATGCGCTCGGCGAGCATCTGCTGCGCTACAACCGCCACTACGGCGAGCAGATCACAGTCGCCGACCTTGAAGGCAGGTGGTTGTGGGAGGTCGTCTCGACCGACCGGCATGAGGTGCTCGACTCGTACATGCGCTCGGAGGATTTTTTCGAAGCCATGGCGGTGATGCCGGACTCACAGCGCGTGATGCACCGGTTGCAGATGAGCTACGAGGTATTCATCGCCACGGCGGCGATGGAGATCCCTTCTTCGTTTCAGCAGAAGTACCGTTGGCTGGCAAAGCATTTCCCTTTTATTCCGGCGTCGAACATCGTCTACTGCGGAGACAAGTCCATTCTCCGCGCGGACTATCTGATCGACGACAATCCCCGCCAGTTGCGACGGTTTACCGGCGAAGGCATCCTGTACAGCTCGCCCCACAATTTAGGTGTGCAGGGATACAAGCGCGTCAACGACTGGCTCGAAGTGGAAGAACTGTTTCTCGGCTGATCGTAAAATCCGCGCTCGTATCTCTGGTCAGGCGTAGAGCGCCGACTCGAAACGCTGCAGCGCGGCGTCCGACCAGGCATGCGTCGTTTTGCGCCACGTGTCGCCCTGATCGGCGACGAAGTTCGGGAAGTCCATGCGGCAGTAGCCCAGTCGAGCCTGGAAGTCGTACAGAGCCTGCGCTGTCCCGTCGAGATAGAGGACAGCCTGCAGCCCGTCGCGTGACCACTCGACCGAAGCGATGCGCTGCGGCTCCGGCCGTTCATGCTCGGCGTCGCTCTTAGCCAGTGCGGCGACGTTGTAAATAAGCATCGCGTCGAGAATGCTGTGTTCGTGCTTCTCCTGCGAGCGGTCGCAGGCGTAGAAGTAACCGGCGATCCCTTCGTCTTCAAAGACCACGGTCCACGGAACAGTAGGGGAATTGCACGAAAGAAAGGCGCGGCCCGGCGTGAAAGAAAGCGACTCCATATCTCTCACGATACACTCGAAGATGTGGCTATTGGCGGCAACACGCGACGCAGGTTTTCGTTATGACAACAGAGCACGTTGCGGACGGTACTGCATGGGGGACGAGAACCAGTGACAGGCAACGGCCGGCAAGTCACGGAAGGAATCTCCCCCGTTTCAGGATCGGCCGACCGCAGCGCCTGGCCGCGCTCCTGCTGCTGTTCTTTCTGGCAGAGTGCCTGTGGGTAGTGAACCGGCAGCAACTCTCCCAGCAGGACTATCGCTACGCACAGTGCGGCCGCCAGATGTGGGAGCGGCCTTCCCCCCTCGCCGGATACTTCACAACCTGTGGCAATCTCAACGGCGACGGCACCTTTGCGTACCGGGTCGCCGGGCTTCCCCTCACCGTGCAGCGGCTGGTGCTGCTGGGTGCGGACAAGCTGCGCAAGCCCGAGAACCGTCTCTATACCGAAGGGTCTCTCAACGGCTCAACGTGGGAAGCGCGGCACGAGCTGTTCAGCGTCAAATACCTGTTGCATCTGCCATTTATCTTCTTTGCGGTCTGGCTTGGAGGCGGCCTGTGGTGGGTCGCGCGCAGGCTCTTCGGCAATGAGGGCGCGTTCTTTGCGTTGGGGCTCTACTGCTGTTGCCCAGAGGTGGTGAACTCTGCGGTGACGCCAAACAACGACGTGCTGGCCATGTGGGGGCTATACGGTTTGGTGTATGCGGCGATGGGCGTAGCTCACGCCATGCAAGGTCCACGGCGCAAGTGGAGACCGCGTATCGCCCTGCTGACGGTTGCGCTGGGGCTGACGGCGGCCGCGCATCTGCTCGCGGCAATCCTTGGCTTCATCATGGCAGTGGTGTGGATGCTGTATCTGGCCGACCGCCGCCGCAGCTACGTCATGCAGATCCTGATCTTCTCCGCGGTCGGCGCGCTGGCGATTCTGTTTGCGTTTTATGCGTTCCGGCCCGCGCCCTTCAGCTATGTCTTCACAGGAGGCGGCGCGCGGTTCTGGTTTTCCCTCGACGGAGCACGCAACTTCTTCACGAGTCTCGCAAACGCGCCGATTGCAGTTGCAGCGCTGGTCGCTCTGCTGCTTTATGTCACCGTGCCGCGTTGCCGATACTTTGGCAACACCGCGCCGCTGGTCATGGTGTTGCTGCTATTTCCGTTGTTCACGACGCAGACCGTGTCGCAGCCCTGGCTGTGGGCCCTACCGTTCCTCTTCACGTTTCTAGGCGGCGTCTTCGCGGACGTGCTGGAAACGCAATATCGGAAGATGTTTCTAGCACTATCCGGCACCGTGCTTCTGACGCAGGCAATCCTCTGCCTGAGCTTGCTGCCGGCCATCGCGCAATAAGCCCCGCCGCAGGGTCGAATCTCGATTGCCACTGCCCATGCAACCCGGTTTGCACCGCATTTTCCGGAATTCCTGCATAATAAATCGGCACCCAGGAAAATAGCTGCGCCCTGAAGGATGGTTCCGTCCGTGATGATGAAAGTTTCGTTCCGCTCCGTTGTTGCTGTGTCCACCCTTAGTGTTCTGCTTCTGGCCAGTGGATGCCACCGGCACCGCAAGTCGAAGTCCGCTCCTAACACTGACGCGTACTCCGACAACCTGCACCAGTTAGTGGAGAAGAAAGCGCTGCCGCCCGAGAAGGTCGACACCAGCAAAGTTCCCAACCTCCGCTGGCCCAACTTCTCCGACTATCAGACCATCGTGGCGACCTTCTACGACGACCGCAACTACGAGGTGGCCTGGACGCGCGACGGCGCACCGACCGGGGCGTCATTGGCATTTATCCAGCAGTTTCAGGATGCCGCAGCAAAGGGCCTCATCCCCGAAGACTACGACGCTCCCCGCTGGGCTGACCGTGTCCAAGCGCTCAAGAGCAAGTCCCCCGACGCCATTTCGCTGTTCGACGTAGCCATGACCGTGAACGTGATGCGCTACATCTCCGACCTGCGCATCGGCCGCGTCAACCCGTCGCACTTCAACTTCGAGGTCCCGGTACAGGACAAGAAGTACGACTTGGCCGAGTTCGTCTCGGACAACGCCGTCGATGCGAACGATGCGAACGCCGTGCCCAAGCTGATCGCCACCGTAGAGCCCGACTCCGACGAATACCGCAAGACCGAGGCCGCCCTCGCGCACTATCTCGACCTCGCCAAGCAGCAGGCGCAGGCAAACGAAGAGCCGCTCCCGACAGTGACCAAGGCTGTTTCGGTAGGCAGTGCCTATCCAGATCTTGCCGGGCTCGAAAGCCGTCTCCAACTCGAGGGCGACCTCGCCCCCACTACAGGCACTCCCCAACCCCCGCCTCCGTCTGTATTCAATGCCACACTGTCTGCAGCGGTGAAGAGCTATCAACATCGCCACGGCATCACCGAAGACGGTACCCTCACCGCGCAGACCATCAAGAGCCTGAACGTCCCCATGAACCTCCGTGTAGCCCAGTTGCAGGACTCGCTCGAACGCTGGCGCTGGCTGCCCGAGCCCTACCTCCACGCGCGCCTGATGGTGAATCTCCCGGAGTTCGTCCTGCGCGGCTTCGATCCCGACCACAAGCTCGACTTCACCATGCGCGTCGTCGTGGGCAAGGTGATGGGCGAGCACCAGACCCCGGTGTTTACCCACATGATGAAGTACCTCGTCTTTCGGCCTTATTGGAGCGTGCCGGTCGACATCGCACGCAAAGAGCTGGTGCCGCATATCGAGACGAGCCGTGGCTACCTCGCGAGCAAAAACTTCGAGGTGACCAACAACAAGGGCATCGTGCAGACCGACTACACCGCGAAGCAGGTAGCACAGGGTGCCGTCATGGTGCGTGAAAAACCAGGCCCGAAGAACTCGCTCGGTCTGGTGAAGTTTATCTTTCCCAACCAGTACGACATCTATCTGCACTCCACCCCGGCGGTCTCGTTGTTCGAGCGCTCCCGCCGCGACTTCAGCCACGGCTGCATCCGCGTCCAGAAGCCCGCCGACCTCGCCGCATGGGTGCTCGAAGGACAGGGCGACTGGGACATGGACAAGGTCGAGGAAGCCATGAACACCGGGCCGGACAATCACACCGTCAGCCTGAAGACCCCGCTCCCCATCGTCATCTTTTACCTCACAGCGATCGTCGAGGAGGACGGACAGGTGCATTTCTTCGACGACATCTACGGCTACGACGAAGAGATGCAGAAGGTCTTTTCCAAGGGGCCGCCGTATCCCGTCAAGCCAGAGCCCATCGTGCCCAAGACCAAACCGGGCGAAACCGTTTAGCCATAGCGGTAAACTACTGTTCAAAAACAGGAGCGGAACGCAATGGCAACTGCAAACTCTAACCCCAAAGTAGACGCCTACGTCGCGAAGGTTCAGCCCTTCGCTCAAGCGATCATGACGCACCTGCGTGAGCTGGTGCACAAAGGCTGTCCCGAGGCCGAGGAGACCATCAAGTGGAGCCGCCCATTTTTTGAGTATCGCGGCGCGATTCTTTGCAACATGTCGGCATTCAAAGAGCACTGCAGCTTCGGATTCTGGGGCGAGGAGATCGGCGCCGTACTGCGCGAAGCCAAAGTCCTGCAGGAAGACGGCATGGGTTCGCTTGGCCGCATCACCAGCGTAAAGGATCTTCCATCCGACAAGCAGATGCTCGGTTGGATCCGTCAGGCCGCGGGTTTTATCGCGAGCGGCGAGTATACGAGTCCGATCGCGGCGAGGCACAAAGTGGTGAAGGCCCCGAAGCCGCCGCTGCAGACCCCAAGGGAGTTCACCGCCGCCTTGAAGAAAGATAAGAAAGCAGCAGCAGTCTTCGCTGCATTCAGCCCAAGCTGCAAACGCGAGTATGTCGACTGGATTGCCGACGCGAAGCGTGCCGAGACGCGCGAAAAGCGCATCGCCACGGCGATCGAGTGGATCCGCGAAGGCAAGCAGCGCAACTGGAAGTATCAGAACTGCTAAGGCTGCCCAGGAACATTTGAAGCCGCTGGTTTGCTCAGCCGCCGCGCGAAGTCGAGAAACACAAGTGCAGCGGGCGAGTAGCCGCTGGGGTCGGCCTGCGTGAACTCGCCCGTAAGCGGATCCATCTGCTGACGGAACTCGCCATGGCGCATGATCGCCTCGCACCACTGCTGCATCATGTGCGTCATCTCGGTCCCTTTGCCATAGTGGAGCATCCACCGTGGAGCACGCAGCGCCGTCAGTGCCTGGCTCGCTCCGCCCCAGCTATTCCGCGGAATCGGCCGCACGAAGCTGGGATCGTCCATCGCAATAGAGGTCAGCGGATAAGGCGCCCAGAAGGCCTTCGGGTTGTGCAGCTGCCGCGTCCACACGGCGTCTACGATGGCCTTGTCTTTCACCGGGTTCAGCACATGTTCGCCGAAGACGCGGCTGATGGCATCCGAGCGCACGCGGACGAAGTTGTTCTGCGCGTCCAGGTCGTAGAACGCCGCGTCCTTCAGGTCGTAGAGTCGGTCGAGGATGAGGCGGCGGATGGTCTCGGCGTCGGTGTGCCAGCGTTTTGCCTCAGCGGGTTTGCCAAGCGCGGTAGCCATGTGGCCAAGTGCCATGCGCGCTCCGTAAACAGTAGCGGAAAGGTCAGGGCACAGCCGCGGCAACGTCGCGATCGGCGGACACTTGCGAGCATCGTCGTCGGGGCATCGATTGGGAATGCCGACCCAGCGTGGGCTGTTGTCGTGCCCAGTATCGTACGTACAGAAGCCTTCGACCAGGCCGGTCTTGCGCGTATCGCGATACAGCCGAAGCCACGCGTCCCAGCGACTGCAGGCGGTGTAGGCGGTCACCAGCAGCTCGTCGTCGTCGGTAAGCTGCGCCAGCTCCCATGCCGTCGCCGCGATGGGCACGACCATCTGGATCTGACCGTAGCCTCCCGCGTTCTGTCCCGGATCGGAGAGCTTGGCCGAGGCCAGTTGGCCGTCTTCTCGCTGCAGTGCGAAGAAAATCATGTGGTTGTTGCGCGCAATCCGTAGTGGTGTGGGAGCGCCCGCCGGTGAATTCACGAAAGACGCGAGCGTTCCATACACGAGGCCTTCCTGCGGAGCGCACTCCTGCCACACGCCGGGGTATACGCTGCCTTCAACCAGCACCGGCTGCCCGAAGCGCGGCAAGCTATGGATATTGCCCGCGAGGACCGCAAGCGCCGCGTCCCAGGTGCGCTGCCACCGAGGATCGCTCGTCGGAAACTCCGGGCGAAGTGAAGTAGTCGCTGCAGGCCTGACTGCGGCGGGGGCCCCGCCCGGCAGCAGGCTTGAGCCGGCGGCGAGCGCAGTGAGTTTGAGGAAGTCTCTTCGTTCCAGGAGACCTGCAGACAAGTGTTTTTTCTGCAGCATGATTGGCAACAGTGTATCCCTGGCCCACACAGGGTAGACTTTCAGCGATGCATGTTCAGTCGGTGCTCGAACCCGCGAATGACGAACTGGAGCAGTTGGCTGCTCCTCTGGATGCCGTTCCTCTCGAGGTAGACGCCTCCATGCTGCGGCGCAAGCTGATGTCCTGGTACCGCAGCCACGCGCGCGAGCTACCCTGGCGCGGGGTCAGCGATCCCTACCGCACCTGGGTCTCCGAAGTCATGTTGCAGCAAACGCGGGTAGCGGCGGTCGTCGAGCACTACGAGAAGTTTCTGCGGCGCTTTCCCACGACCGTTGCCCTCGCCCTGGCGCCCGAGGCAGACGTGCTTGCCGCCTGGTCCGGTCTGGGCTACTACCGGCGCGCGCGCATGCTGCACAAGGCAGCCCAATTCCTCACCCGCGAACGTGGTGGCGTCCTGCCCAACACCGCGGCAGAGCTGCGCACCCTGCCCGGCATCGGCGAGTACACCTGCGCGGCCATTGCCAGCATTGCGTTCGGCGAGAGCATCGCCGTCGTAGACGGCAACGTGGAGCGGGTGCTGCTGCGGCTCACCGGCCAACCCGAATCCAGAACCGCCGCCGGGCGCGCCTTCGTGCAAGCACAGGCCAGCGCTCTTGTCCCGCGTCGCCGCGTCGTCGGTTCCATCAACGCAGCCGGAGACCACAATCAGGCCATGATGGAGCTGGGCGCAACCATCTGCCTCCCACGCGCCCCGCTCTGCCTCAACTGTCCCGTCTACGACATGTGCCGCACGCGCGGCGAACACCGTACGGCGCCCCGCGCAGCCCAGTTGAGCCGGCCGGCGGCCTATCTGCTCAGTCTGCGCAAACGCGGCACCGTCACCGAGGTGCTTCTGGAGCTTCGATCCGCCGAAGCCAGCCTGATGCCGGGCATGTACGAGCTGCCGCCGCTGTCCCAGGACGCCGTGCAGGGCCGCGAACCCGTGCTTCGGCTTCGCCACGCCATCACGAATACCAACTACTACGTTCAGGTCTTTGCCGCGCGCGGCCCACAGGACCGTGGGCTGCGACGTGCGGTTCCAGCCGCGAAGAACGATCTGCACTGGGTCCGAACCAGCCGTCTCGCCGAGGTTCCGCTGACTGGACTGACGCGCAAGTCGCTGCAACGCCTCGACGTCATGGCGGTCAAGCTGCCGCCGCTCGCCGACGCGATAGCGCCTCCGCGGTAACCGCTACTGCATCTGCGCAGAGCTCTT
>Ga0209624_10000529_pt1 | contig 33517 bp, 27 predicted proteins | sample JacPinW_OM2H0_O1_FD_188565 | JGI IMG/M metagenome (GOLD analysis project Ga0209624, IMG submission 188565) | Forest soil microbial communities from Algoma, Ontario, Canada - Jack Pine, Ontario site 1_JW_OM2H0_O1 (SPAdes) (version 2) | ecosystem: Environmental > Terrestrial > Soil > Boreal...
AACTACAATGTCACGTCGTTCGGCTCGAGCGATCTACCGGTCGAGATGACGACTCCCGGCGCGCACAAATCTGCAGCGCTCTCCGACGCCGAACAGCACACTCTCGCGCTCCTCACCACCACCAGTTCCGATGAACTTACAGCTCGCACCGAATTTCAGCGCCGCTTGGCATTCCCCGCAGCGTGTCTTGTCTTTGCGCTGCTCGGAGTGCCCGTCGGAGTGCGCCCCCGGCGCGGCGGCAGAGCCGCAGGTTTTGTCCTGACTCTTGTCTTGATTTCGGGCTACTACTTCGTATTCGTTGCCGGCGCGCACTATGCCCAATTGGGCGTGGTGTCTCCAATCATCGGCGTGTGGACAGCCAACATTATCGCGGCCGTCCTCGCGTTAATTCTCCTGCGCGGCATCGAGCACATTCGCGGCGAAAGCTGGCTCTCCCACGCTTGGGACAAACTTCTCGGAATGCGCACTCAACCCGTGTCGGCGAAAGTCGTGCCCATCACCAACAGCACTATCGCCATCGCCGCGAATGGAACGATGTCGCGAAGAGCGGTCGTCACCGGCGGCGTGCAAACCGCATTCCCGCTGCTGATTGACGTCTACATCCTGAAGACGTTCTTCTACTACTTCGTACTCATGCTCGCCGGCTTTGTCGTAATTTTCGACGCATTTACTCTCTTCGATTTGCTCGGCGATATTTCCCGTAATCACATTCCCTGGCGCGTCGTCGCGAATTACTTCCGTTATCTCGTGCCTCTGATGGTCTACCAACTCGTCCCGCTCGCCGCGCTCGTCGGCACTCTCGTCACGCTCGGAATGCTCGCAAAAAATAACGAAGTCACCGCCTTCAAAGCCAGCGGCGTCAGCCTCTATCGCCTGTGTCTCCCGCTCGTCCTTGCCGGCACTCTTCTCGCTGCGGGAATGTTTCTTCTCGACGACACTTTCCTTCCCTACGCCAATCAGCGCCAGGACGCGCTGCGCAACCAAATCAAAGGCCGTCCCGCGCAAACCTACTTGCACCCGACGCATCAATGGATCTTCGGCGAAAAAGGAAAAGTGCTGAACTACGATTTTTTTGATTCCGATCAAAATGTGTTCGGCGGCCTCAGCATTTTTGAAATCGACGAAACGACATTCCGCATGCGCCGCCGCGTCTTTGCTACACGCGCCAAATGGGAACCGACGCTGAACGCGTGGATTCTCGAAGAAGGCTGGGTGCGCGATTTTCAAGACGGCCGCATCGTCGCCTATTCACCGTTCAAGGTTTTGTCGCTCGGCGAATTTTCCGAGACGCCCAGCTATTTCAAGCGCGAGGTTCGCCAGTCCTATCAAATGAATTGGCGCCAACTGGCGGAATATATTCGCGGCCTGAAGCAAGCAGGCTTCGACACGTCGCGCCTCGCCGTCCAATGGCACAAAAAATTCGCGTTCCCGCTGATCGCCGCGATCATCATGTTCCTGAGCGCCCCTTTCGCATTTCTCGTCGGAACCCGCGGCGCTGTCGGCGGACTCGCCGTCGCTGTCGGAATCGGGATCGTCTACTGGGCTACAGCAGCATTATTCGAAGCGATGGGCGCCATCGGCCAATTGCCTCCGCTACTTTCCGGTTGGGCACCGGATGCAATTTTCTTTTTCCTGGGAATGTACTTCTTCCTAAAAATGCCGACATAACTCTGGGAAACTAACGCGGAACCAACGAACGGATTTTCTGAATCACAAGGTCGATCCCAACTTCATTCTGCCCGCCTTCAGGAATAATCACGTCCGCATAACGTTTGCTAGGTTCGACAAATTCCATGTGCATCGGCCGCACCGTCATCCGGTACTGCTCGATCACCGAATCCATCGTGCGCCCGCGCTCCCGAATATCGCGTACGAGCCGACGTATAAACCGCAAATCCGCATCTGTATCCACAAAAATCTTGATGTCCATCAATTCGCGCAGCGCCTTGCTCTCAAAGATCAGTATTCCTTCGAGAATCGTCGCCGCGCGCGGCTCGACGCGCACCGTCTGAGGAAGCCTCCGGTAATACGTGAAGTCGTAGGTGGGCCGTTCGATCGCCTCTCCCGCCCGAAGCTTCTTCAAGTGCTGGGTGAGAAGCGCAGTGTCAATCGAATCCGGGTGGTCAAAATTTTGCTTCGTCCGCTCCTCAAGCGATAACTCAGGAAAATCTTTGTAGTAATTGTCCTGTTCGAGGATGATGACGTTCGCGACTGACAACGCCTGAGTGATGCGGTTGGTGATAGTTGTCTTGCCAGCGCCCGTCCCGCCGCAGATTCCGATGATAATCGGCTTCTGTCCCATGTCCCCATTCAGAGACCGTTCAGTCTTAGCGCAGAGGTCTAACTGTCGGCGATTCGACTTGTTGATTACCTTTTTTCTTGGCTAATTTTTCTTCAAGTACTACTTGAGCCGCTGCAAGCCGTGCAATCGGCACTCTGAATGGCGACGCGCTGATATAATCCATCCCCAACGTGTGACAAAACTTGACGCTATCGGCGTCCCCGCCGTGCTCCCCGCAAATCCCAATCTTCAATTTCGGCTTCGTCGAGCGCCCGCGCTCAATCCCCCAGCGCATCAGCAATCCAACTCCTGCCTGATCCAAAGTCTGAAATGGGTCGGCGGAAAATATTGCTGCTTTCTTCTCGTCAACGTAATCCGGCAAAAAACGCCCCGCATCATCGCGCGAGAGCCCCATCACTGTCTGTGTCAGATCATTCGTCCCGAATGAAAAGAATTCCGCAATTTCCGCAATCTGATCTGCGAGCAACGCCGCGCGCGGCAATTCAATCATCGTCCCCACAAGATATTCAAGCTTAACCTTAGACGCTGAAATTAGTTCATCCGCCACTCTACGTGTCGCCGTATCAAGAATCGCGAGCTCCTTTTTGTCGAGCACCAGCGGATGCATGATCTCAGGTAGTACTTTAACGCCGCGGTTCTGGCAATCAATCGCCGCCTCGATAATCGCGCGCACCTGCATCTCAAGAATTTCCGGATACGTAATACTCAATCGGCACCCGCGATGCCCAAGCATCGGGTTCGCCTCATGCAACTGCTCCACGCGCCGCGTCACCACATCCGGCTCGATGCCAATTTTCTTGGCCAGCTCTACCTGTTTCGCGCGCTCGTGCGGCACAAATTCATGCAACGGCGGATCGAGCAGCCGAATCGTCACCGGAAATCCGTCCATAGCTTCAAAGATGCCAATAAAATCGCGCCTCTGGAATGGCAGGAGCTTCGCGAGCGCCCGCGCACGGGCCTCCCTAGATTCCGCGACGATCATTTCCTGAATCGCCAGCTGCCGATCGGCGCTGCGCTCGGGATGCTCGAAGTCTTTAAAAAACATATGCTCCGTGCGGCACAGCCCAATCCCCTGCGCGCCCATTTCCCGCGCCTTCCGCGCATCTTGCGGCGTATCCGCGTTCGTTCTCACTTTAAGTCTGCGAATTTGATCGGCCCATTTCATCAGCGTAGCGTAAGTCTCCGGAGGGCTCGGCCGCGCCAGCCGCGTTTCACCCGTATAAACCACGCCTTCATTTCCATCGAGCGTCAACCACTCGCCCTCTTTCACCACTCGCCCATTCACGCGAATCTGCTTCGCGGCCGCATCAATGTCGAGTGCTTCGGCTCCCACTACGCAGCATTTCCCCCATCCGCGCGCCACTACGGCAGCGTGGCTCGTTTTCCCGCCCGTGGCCGTCAGAATTCCCTGCGCCACGTACATGCCGCCCACGTCTTCCGGACTGGTCTCGCGCCGGACAAGAATCACGCGCTCCCCGCGCGCCGCCCACTCCTCAGCCTCATGCGCGGTAAAGATAGCCTTCCCCACCGCCGCCCCTGGCACTGCATTGATTCCCTCGCCAATCTTGCGCTTCGCCAAATCCGACTTCGGAATCGACGAATCAATCACCGGATAGAAAAGCCGCTCGACATCCTCAGGCTTGATGCGAAGAAGAGCTTCTTCCTTCGAAATCACGCCTTCGTTCGTAAGGTCCACAGCGATCTTGAATGTCGCCGCAGGCGAACGCTTGCCCGTCCGCGTCTGCAACATATAAAGCGTCCCATCCTCGACCGTGAACTCGAGATCCTGCATGTCTCGATAGTGCTTCTCAAGTTTTACTCGAACCTTCTGAAGTTGGTCATAGACCTTCGGCATCCGCTTCGCCATTTGGTCGAGGTGCATCGGCGTGCGAATTCCTGCAACAACATCTTCGCCCTGCGCGTTGATCAGAAAATCGCCATAGAAAGTTTTCTCGCCGGTAGACGGATCGCGCGTGAAACAAACGCCCGTCCCGGAATTCTCCCCGCTATTTCCGAAAACCATCTGCACGACGTTCACTGCCGTCCCCATCAATCCCTTAATCTTCTCCACGCGCCGGTACGTCACCGCCTTCTCCGCCATCCACGATCCGAACACCGCGCCAATCGCGCCCCACAACTGCTCTTGAGGATCCTCAGGAAAATCCTTCGATGTTTTCTCCTTGAAATATTTTTTGTACTCCCCGACGAGCTCGCGCCAGCCTTCCGCCGTCACTAGCGTATCGTCCTGTACCTTCAATCGCGTCTTCAACGCGCGCAGCTTCTCCTCGAGATCATCCTTCGGCAGTCCAATGACAACCGACGAATACATCTGAACGAATCTCCGGTACGCGTCATACGCAAATCGCTGGTTTGAAGTGCGCTTCGCCAAGGCCTCGACCGACTTCGAGTTCAACCCGAGGTTTAGAATCGTCTCCATCATCCCGGGCATGGAGCGCGCCGAGCCCGAGCGCACGCTAACGAGCAGCGGATCGTTCGGATCGCCGAGTTTCTTGCCGACGACTTTCTCAAGCCGCCTTAGGTGTGTCTCAACTTCCGCGCGAAGACCCGCCGGATACTTCCGGTCATGCCTGTAGAAGTAGTCGCACGCCTCGGTCGTAATCGTGAAGCCCGCGGGAACAGGCAATCCGATGCGCGTCATCTCTGCGAGGCCCGCGCCTTTGCCTCCCAGAAGGTCGCGCATCTCGCCATCGCCTTCCGCTTTTCCCGCTCCGAAGAAATAAACAAATTTCAAGCAACACCTCCAGATTTTTTCGCGTCGATTATTGCGTTCGAGTAAAACTCAAATTGTCGGCTGGGCGACTAAAACGACGACCACAAGAATATCGCCACACTTCAACAAAATCCTAAATGTCGTCGAACAACTTCAAGCTGCGTCTTCGGAAACCATTCCAGAAAAATCTGCAATCGTCGAAAATTCCTTTAACAGCGTCGAGAGCAGCGACAGTCGGTTCGCGCGCAAATCTTCTTCTTCAGCCATCACTAGAACATCATCGAAGAATCGATCCACCGCTGGCCTCAGTCCCGCGATGACTTCAAGTGCCTCTCGATACCTCGCCTCATTCTTAAAGCGGCGCGCCTTCTCGGCGATCTCCTGCGAAACTTCATAAAGTTCTCGTTCAGCTTTCTCGCGAAATAGCTCCGGCCGAACTGTGGATATGCGCGCACCCGATTTCGAAAGTAATGGTTGCGCCTTTTCCAAAATCTTCCGGATGCGCTTGAACGCCGCCGCAAGCGGAGGAAAATTTCGCGTCACTCGAATCGCCTTGAGAGCAGCGACTCGGGCTGTCGCGTCCACCAGGTCGTCGCCGCCCGCTGCCAGCGCCGCATTCACTTCGTCGTAAGCAAATCCATGTTTCTCTCGAAGAACGTACCGCGCACGCTCCTGCATGAACGCCAACACCTCTGCTTCTGCTGCAGGTGTCACTTCAACTTTGTGCGCGGCATTCCGGAATGCGTTCGCGGCAGTCGAAATCGCCGACGAAAGCGAAAGCGGCAATTTGCGTTCAAGCAAAATCTTAACAATGCCAAGCGCCGCCCGCCTCAGCGCGAAAGGATCGCTCGAGCCCGAAGGAATCGAACCAATCGCAAAGCAGCCCACAAGCGAATCGAGCTTATCTGCAAGCGCCACGGCGCACCCGGCAAGATTCCGCGGAATCGGATCGTCAAGCCCAACGGGGCGGTAGTGATCGTAAACAGCCCACGCAACGTCTGTCGCTTCTCCCTGCGCCCGCGCGTAAAGCCCGCCAACGATTCCCTGCAATTCCGGAAACTCGCGGACCATGTCCGTAACCAAATCGCATTTAGCAAGCTCTGCCGCGCGATCTGCGTCATCCGAATGTGCTTCAAGAACTCCGCCCTGGCTCCAAGTGTTCGACAGCCAGCGCGCCAGCGTACGCACGCGTTCAACTTTGTCGTAATAACTGCCCAATCGCGATTCGTACGTGACGTGCTTAAGACGCGGCAGGTACTCGGCAAGCGGTTTCTTCAGGTCGCTGTCCCAAAAAAATCGCGCGTCGGCAAATCGCGCTCGAAGCACTCGCTCATGCCCCCCGCGGACCAGGCCCTGCCGGTCCCGATCGAGATTAATTATGGCAATGAAATGCGGCTCAAGGCCCCCATGCTTGTTCTCAATGGCGAAATATTTCTGATGGCCGCGCATCACCGTAATCAAAATCTCTTTCGGCAGGTCAAGATACTCAGGTTCGAAGTCGCCCATGATCGCGGTAGGAAACTCATTCAAGTAAACCACTAGATTCGCCAAGCATGGATCGGCGTGCGCTCTCAAATTTCTCTTCGCAAGTAATGCTTGAACTTCTTTCTCAATCTTCTTGCGACGCTCTTCAGGATGCACGATCACAAAATTCTTGCGCAGCTTGCCGACGTAATCCGCAGATGTGCTCACGGGAATTTTTGACTTGCCGAGAAACCTGTGACCAGAACTTGAAGTTCCCGCTTTCACATCCGCAATCGTGAACGGCACCACTTTGTGATCGAGCTCCGCGAGAATCCATCGGATCGGACGAATGAATCTCAGATCGCTCGCGCTCGTCCAGTACATCGAGCGCGGAAAGGAAAGCTCGCGTATTGCTTGAGGTAAAATTTCCAAGAGAACATCTTTCGCCAAGCGCCCGACGATCACTTTCTTTATCGCCAGATACTCGCCCTTCGGCGTCACCACGATTTCAATTTTATCGAGCGCAATTCCCTGCTTGTCCGCGAAACTTTGCGCGGCGCGGGTCGGCGCGCCGACACTGTCGTACGCCACCGATTTCGGCGGGCCAAGAATTTCCTGCACGACGTCGTCTTGCCGCAAAGCAACTTCGCGCGCAATCGCAACTAATCTTCGCGGCGCACCAAATGTTTCTACGACCCCAGAATTGGCAAGGCGATTTGAAATTAAATGCGTCTCAAGTATTTGTTTAAGCTCGCTCGCAGCCTTCGCTATCATTCCCGCAGGAATTTCTTCGCATCCAATTTCAAAAAGTAGTTCTCCACGAGGCGTCATACTTCCGCTCCCGCGTGTTCAAGTGTTGCAGGAGATTGCTGTTCAAGCCATGCCGCCGCAACTCTGCACGCAATCTGGCGCACGCGCCCGATAATCGCAGTGCGCTCCGTCGTCGAGATCACGCCGCGCGCATCGAGAACATTGAAAAGATGCGAACATTTCAAACACATGTCATACGCGCCGAGAATGGGAAAGCGTTTCTTCTCTTCTCCGCGCAAACCTGCGTACGTTTTCAGCAACCGCTGCGCTTCCGCTTCCGCGAGATCGAACATTTTCCGCGTTCCCGCCGGATCGGCCCACTCGAAGTTGTAGCCCGAGAATTGCTGCTCTTCAGCAAATCGGACTTGGCGGTACGTCATCTCTTTCGACCAGCGCACATCGAAAACATTGTCCACGCCTTGCAAATACGCCGCGATGCGATCGAGCCCGTAAGTGAGTTCAACGGAAACGGGATCGAGATCTATCCCGCCGCACTGCTGAAAATATGTGAACTGCGTGATCTCGAGCCCGTCGAGGAGAACTTGCCATCCGATGCCCCAGGCGCCAAGGGTTGGCGATTCCCAGTTGTCCTCTTCAAATCGAACGTCGTGTTCCTTCAGATTGATCCCGATGGCGCGCAAGCTTGCGAGATACAAATCTTGAATGTCGGTTGGCGTAGGCTTAAGTATCACTTGAAGCTGCGTGTGCTTATACAGACGGTTCGGATTTTCACCGTAGCGTCCATCCGCAGGACGCCGGCTCGGCTGCGCGTATACAACGCGATAGGGCGCGGGTCCGAGAACCCGCAGAAATGTTTCCGGATGCATCGTGCCGGCGCCGACTTCGACATCATAGGGCTGCTGCAGAACGCAACCCTTCTCTGTCCAGTAGCGCTCCAATGTAAACAGTAAATCCTGAAACGTGAGCCCGTGTGGCTTTGGCGCCGCTTGCTCTCTCGCTTTATTCTTGACCGCTCGTGCGTTCAAATTTTCTGCTCCCAAACTTTCCGCGAAGTAAGTCTCTTCTCCGCCTGCCATTCTATCCAATCGAGCGCGATCGAAGTGATTTCGCGTACCGCAATGGGCGGCGCATTCACTTCAACCAATTGTTCAAGTTTCTGCGTCGTCATGCGTTTCATCAGTGCAATCGTTTCTTTAGGCAGCACGTGCGATCCAATCGGCCGACAACGCGAGCACGCCAGTCCATGAAGTCCGGGCGCAACGAACGCTTGCTCTTCTCCGAGCGCGCGACCGCAGATTACGCAACTATCAACCGGCGGCATCCAGCCCGCGAGCTTCAACGACCATAAACAAAAATATGCAAGAGGCACTTCAGATTTATGTGTGGCCTTGACGGCGCGTGCGCAAAGCAAAAGCAAACGGAACGGCGCGTCGAGTGCTTCTTTTTCTGGAAGTACAACTTCCGATATTTCGCTGAACAGCGCTATCGCCACGCCCGATTCGTAATCGCTGAAAAGTTCAAGAAAAGATTCAATCAGCTCAGTTTGCGTGACGGTCACGAGATCACGCCGTTCACGTTCGAAATACCAAATGCGAATGTAGCTCAGTCGTTCGAGTGTCGAACCGAATTTGCTCTTCGTTCGCTTCGCGGCTTTTGCCACGCCGCGCATGCGACCCGCGTTGCGGCTAAGAAAGCTGACGATTCGGTCGGCTTCGCCGAGTGGATAACTTTGAAGAATGATGGCCTCGGATTCGTGGAGTGGCATCGGCGTGTCGGCCCGCCGACCTACGGCTCGTTCGCGGCGCTCGCAAACTCCGCGCCCAAGTTGCATCCGCGAACGTACAGGCCAGACGAGCCGTCAACTGCAGAATGAAATTTTTATCACAGCCGCGCGAGCGGCGCAATTGAATATCCGCGCTCCACCGCTCGCACCGGAAAATTATTTGCCGCTCGTCGCGGACAACGTTTCATCGTTTCACCGCGGACGCAAAATCAGATAGAGTGTCTCCGCGAGTTTGCTGGAGGTTGTAATGACGCCCTCGGTGAAATCGTTCTCGCAATTACGCACGGCAGAACAAACGTTCTGACGATCGCAGATGAACTCTTCGATGAAATCAGAGATCGGCCAAAATATCGAGCGCGTGGATGTAGTCGGTGTCGGCCTGAACGCTACGGATACGATTATCCGACTGCCGAACTTCCCCGCCTTTGATTCCAAGGTTAGGCTTATCTCATCGGATCTCCGCGCGGGCGGCCAAGTCGCATCCGCGATGGTGGCATGCCAACGCTGGGGCTTGCGCACACGGTACGTCGGAAAAGTTGGCGACGATTGGGCCGCCGATTTCCAGCAGCAGCAACTAGACATCGAAAAAATGGAAAGCCATCTCATCCGCGAGCCGAATTGCCCGAGTCCCGCATCTTTCATTCTGGTGGACACGCGTTCTGGTGAGCGCACCGTGCTCTGGGGCCGCGACCAGCGCGTCGAATTGAGGCCAGAAGAGATAAAGCGTGAATGGATCGAGTCCGCTTCGGCGCTGCTCGTTGACGGGCATGACACTGCGGCAGCGGCGCTGGCGGCGCGTTGGGCGCGTGCCGCGAAAACTCCCGTGATAGGCGATTTCGACAATTTATATCCCGGAGTTCAAGCGTTACTTGAGAATGTGGATTATCTCATCACCTCGAGCGCATTCCCCGCGCGGTTGACCAACGAGGCTGACATCTTTAAAGCATTGCGCCAAATTCAAACCCAGTTCAAGTGTTGCTTGATGGCCGCGAATCTTGGCCGTGACGGAGTGATCGGCTGGGATGGAAAGCGTTTCCTCTATTCGCCGGCGTTTCAGGTGAACGCGATTGATACGACCGGCGCTGGGGATATTTTTCATGGCGCGTTTGTATATGGAATCGTCAGAGGGATGAGCGTCGAACGGAATCTCGAATTCAGTTGCGCGGCGGCGGGAATCGCGTGTACTGGGATTGGCGCGCGCGGCGCGATTGCTACTCTCGACGAAATCGAACATCTCATTCGCACCGGCAAGCGTCACGAATCTCGGTATCGCACGGAGGATCTGGAGAAGGCCGCGGCTGCGGGTTAAGGTGCCAGTCAAAGCGAAGGCTTCATGATTCCGCTGAAGAATCTCAATCCGCTCAATTCGTTTCCCGGCGTGACTGTTGGTCTCATCATCGTAAATTTTCTGGTGTTCTTCTTTCAGCTTTCTCTCGACCAGCACGTGGCGGAGCTTTTCATCATTCATTACGGCGTGGTGCCGCGGCAACTGCAGTTCGCACTTGCCGGGCAGCACGGTCTGACCATCGTTGATGCAATTGTGCCGCTTTTTACCTCGATGTTTTTGCATGGCGGCTGGCTGCACATTATCGGCAACATGTGGTTCCTCTGGATTTTTGGCGGCAACGTCGAAGATCGCCTCGGCCATTTTCCGTATCTCGGGTTCTATTTGATTTGTGGAATCGGCTCGGGAATCGCGCAGGCGGCATTCAGTTGGGGCTCGCGAGTACCGGCAATCGGCGCTAGCGGCGCAATCGCCGGCGTTCTCGGCGCTTATATTCTTTTCTTTCCTTCGAGCCGCATTCTCACGCTCATTCCGCTGTTCATTATTTGGTTCACGGCGCGCGTTCCAGCCGTCGTGTTCATCGGTCTCTGGTTCCTCCTGCAATTCATGAGCGGCCTCGGCTCGCTCGGGCCCGCAGGCATGCAGGCGAATGGCGGCGTGGCGTGGTGGGCGCATGTCGGCGGGTTTCTCTTAGGCATGGCGCTCGCTCTGCCCAAACGCACGCGCCGGCCGAATTATTATTACGGCCAAGCCTAAGCGGCTTCTCATTCTGTTCGTTGCTTCGTCTTTTGAATTCATTTTACTTTGCTACGAAATTTGCGAGCCAGTCGCCGCATTCGCGCGTGCCTAATGAGCCGCCGAGATCGACCGTGGTTTTCCCTTGTTTGAGCGCGGCGCGGATGGCAGCATTGATGCGCTTTGCCGGCTCGGGCAGGCCTAGATATTCGAGCATCATTGCGCCGGTTAGCGCGCAGCCCATCGGATTTGCTTCGTTTTTTCCGGCGATTGTGGGCGCGGAGCCGTGGACGGGCTCGAACATGGAGACTTGACCCGGATGAATATTTCCTGACGGCGCTAGCCCGAGACCGCCGGCGATTTGCGCGCCGACGTCGCTGGCAATATCGCCAAACATGTTGCAGGTGACGATCACTTGGAATTGCGACGGGTCGCGAATGATTTGCATCAGCAGATTGTCAATGAACTGGTGGCTCGATTGAATCTCCGGATATTCCGTGCGCATTTTCTTGAAGAGGCGCTGCCAGAGATCGTGGCCGAAGGCGAGAGCGTTCGATTTGTCGCTCATGCAGAGCTTGGCTAATTTGTTCTTGCGCGCGTATTCGAAGGCGTAACGCAGGATGCGCTCGACGCCTTTGTATGTGTTTACGTCTTCCTGCGTGGCGATTTCGTCCGCAGTACCCTTCTTAAAAATTCCGCCCATGCCGACGTAGGAACCTTCGGTGTTTTCGCGAAAGACGACGAAGTTGATATCGCGTTCGGTGCGATCGCGCAGCGGCGTGAGCCGCGGATCGAGAAGAACGCATGGCCGAACATTCACGTAGAGATCGAGTTTGAATCGCAGGCCGAGAAGAATGTCGGCGGCGTGTTGATTGGAGGGCACGCGCGGATCGCCCATCGCGCCGAGGAGAATCGCGTCGAAATCGCGGCGGAACATTTCTGGCGCGTCGGCGGGGAGCGTGGTGCCGTCGCGGAGGAAACGGTCAGCGCCCCAATCGAAGTTTGTAATTTCGAGTTTCGTTCCCTCCCGAGCGACGGCTGCCTGGATCACTTTCACGGCTTCGGGGATAACTTCTTTGCCAATGCCGTCGCCGGGGATGATGGCGATGCGTTTTGGAGTTGGGGTTGGGGTCATGGGTTGGATTTCCTGCGACTCGTTGGGAGGGCTTGGTCGGTCGAAATGGCGCTTTGGCGATTGCCTATTTTGTATCGAGTAGAAATGGGTCGTGATATTTGTTTTGTTGGGGTTACGGCGATTTCTAATAAATAGTTGTATCGAGTAGAAATTGAATGGAGGCGCGGGAATTTGAGTCTCGGTGGCGGGGCCGAAAAACGCCGGCAGGATGCCGGCGCTACGAGTGGCTCCTCGGCGTTCATCATCTTCGAGGTGAATTTTTGTAAGCGGCGCGAGTTTTCCGAATTGCTCAGTTGGTCCTCCGATCGTGAGTTCGACGCCGGCCTACATCTTTTTGGCGGACGGGCGTGATGCGGCGAAGATTTTTTGGTGCTCCATGCTGCGGTCGAATTGGAGTATTCGTTCATGCTCTATTTACGCTAGCACGGCGAGGGGCGGGATGAAAGAGCGAGGGTCTGTGGATTCGAGTGTTGGAATTTTGGTGTCGGTGGTTGGGCGGAAAACCGCCGGCAGGATGCCCTTCGAGGCTCAGGGCAGGCCGGCGCTACGAGTGTTTCTCGCGGCTGAGGTGAATTCACGCGGCGATAATCTTTCGAGTGTCGAGTCGGAGTCGCGGTGGCTGATCGGAAAAACGCCGGCAAGATGCCGGCGCTACGAGTTACCCCTGAGCTTTCGCCGTGTCCGCGATGGATTTTTTGTGCGAGGCGATAATTTTTCGACGTGTGACTCCTTGGCGCTCGTGTCGGCCGAAAGGATTTTTGTGCGGGGCGCGAACGCAAGAGTTGCTCGCAGAATTATTGCTTGGGTTTCGGCGCTCGAGAAGTGGCGTGGCCGCCGTGGCCGGCTTTGGCGTTGGGGTCGGGCTTAGGCTTTAGGCCGTAACGGGCGCGGCTGGCTGCGGGGGCGGCGCCTAGGTCGGGCGGCGGGGCCTTCATCAATTGCAGATTGCGCTCGTTGGCCCAGGCGAAATCTCGCAGGGCTTCGAATTGGGCGACGAATTCATTGCGCCACGGCTGCGATGCGAAGACCAGGGCGGTGTTGACTTGCCGCCAGGCGTCTACCGAAAAGTTGGTAGAGCCTTCCCAGCACCAGACTGAGCCGGATTTTGTACCGGGATCAGAGACGATTCCTTTGGTGTGGCAGATGAAGCGCGAGCCAGCCGGGGATGTACCGATGGTGACTTCGAGGCCGGCGGTGACTAACTGCTGCACGAGGGGATGTTCGACCTTGCCGACGGACTGGCTGTAATCGAGATAGATGTGCAGCGGGATGTGTTGTTTGTGGGCTTGGAGGAGGTCTTGAATCATGCCGGGAAGAGTGAAGGCGTATGCGGTGATCCAGGTTTCGCCGGGATTGAGCAGATGTTGGAGGAAGACTGTACGGGCGACGGGGCCGTCGTCGGGGAGGAGGTAGCAGGTTACGGTGGCGGTGATTACGAATGACATGCTTGGTTCCTCCGTTGACGGTCGGCGGGCTGGGGGAACTTTATCACGGGAGGAGTGACCCCCGCGTTGCGGCGTCGATACAACTGGGGGAAATGCAGATTCCTCAGCGCATCCGACGAGGTTGCGGTTCGGAATGACGCGGTGGGGCGGGAGTGCGGGAGGAGTAGATGCCCTGGGTGCCGTTTGAGCGTTCCAAGCGTGCTGGGCTGAAGGCACCGCTACAAGTCATGCGGCGAGATTTGAGCGGATTTGGTCATGGGAGGGACGCGGGGGAAAAACGCCGGCAGGATGCCGGCGCTACGGGTAAATTTTGAGCGTTCATCGTGTTCGAGGCCGGCGCTATAGCGCCTGATCTTAAAGACGAGTCCTTTCGGAGCGCTGCGGCGCTCCTCCACCGCGCAAATGCGGGGCTTCCACCGGAGATGGATCCGGACACCCCTGACAGATGGACACTCAGGCGCTAGGCGGGTTCAGGGGGTAGGGCTTCGTCGCCCATGTGGCGTTCGGTGATGTAGACGCCGGTTAAGACTAGGGCGCCGCCGGTTAGGAGGTGGGCGGTTAGGTGCTCGCCGAGGAAGATGGCGCCTAGGATCATGGCCAGGATGGGCTCGATGTAGGTGGTGGCGGCTAGGCGAGAGGCGTCCATGTGGCGGAGGGCCCAGTAGTAGATCAAGTAGCCGACGACGGAGCTTAGAGCTGCCATATAGATAAGGCCCGACCAGCCGGCCCAGCCTACGCTTCCCCAATCGAGATGAATCCATTCGTAGATGGCTATCGGGAAAAGGCAGACGGCGGCGACGAGAAAGTTGTAGAAGTTCATGGTGACTGTGTCGTAGCGATTTACGACTTTTTTGGCGAGGACGGCGTAGATGGAGTAGCCGGTGACGCTCGCGCCGGTGATGAGATCGCCTTTGATGGTGCCGGAGCCGAAGGATGCGAAGCCATTTTCGGAAGCGAGAATCAGGACGCCGATGAAGCAGAGGGCCATGCCGATGATTTTGCCGCGGGAGATGCTTTCGAGACCTGAGAGGCCGGCGAGGAGCATGACCACTACGGGGGCGATGGCGATGATGATGGCGGAGTGGCCGACGGTGGTGTATTTGAGGCCCAGGGAGAAGCCGCCTTGATTGATCAGGACACCGAAAAAGCCCAGGAGGATGAAGGTTTTTATGTCGCGGCGGTCGAGTTGTGTGCGGCGAGGCGTGAAGAAAAAAATTACGGACATGATTAGAGCGGCTAGCTCGAGGCGCGAGGCGACCAGCATCATAGCGGGCATGTGGCGGAAGGCAATTTTGCCCGCGATGAAGTTGACGGTCCAGATGAGGACCATGAGGGAGAGCATGGTGAAGAGGATGAGCGGTTTGGGAGGTTGTTTTTTCATTGGCGGACTGGCGAGCAGCGGACGGAATAGAGCATGAAAAACAAGAGGGATTCCTCGCTGCGCTCGGAATGACGGCGTTCGATGTTGCGGACGGACATAGGCGAAACCCGGGCGCAGTCCCTCGCAGCTCGGGATGAATCCCTCGAGGCTCGGAGTAAACAAGCAGCGCCCCTACAGATTCCAGTGGCGATGTACGGTCTTCGCGTCATCTATGAGAGAACTAGCTTTCGTTGCGTGAGTGATTCGATGCGATCTAGGCGCGGTTCGTAGCCGATGCCGTGCGTCGTTGGCACCTTGATGGTGCCTTGCGAGGTTACTTCGACTTCGGGAGTGATGATGTCTTCGGTCCAGTAGCGGCGGCTGGCGGAGACGTCGCCGGGGAGAACGAAATTCGGGAGCGTGGAGAGCGCGATATTCTGCGCGCGGCCGATGCCGGATTCGAGCATGCCGCCGCACCAGACAGGAATACCCTTCTCCTGGCAGATGTCGTGGATGCGGCGCGCGGAAGTGTGGCCGCCGACGCGGCCCATTTTGATGTTGATGATTTGGCAGGCGCCGAGTTCGATGGCGACGCGCGCGTCGGCTGGGGAATGGATGGATTCGTCGAGACAGATTGGAGTTTCGAGCTGGTTTTGAAGCTTGGCGTGATCGTGGATGTCGTCCCAGGCGAGCGGCTGCTCGATCATGATGAGATAGAACGGGTCGAGCGTTTTCAGGTGCAGGGCGTCGTCGAGGCGATAGGCTGAGTTGGCGTCCACCATGAGGCGGATGCGGGGCCAGCGATTGCGGAGGGCTTGGACGGGATGAATGTCCCAGCCGGGCTTGATTTTTATTTTTATGCGCTGGTAGCCGGCGGCTAGCTCGTTTTCTACTTTGGCGAGGAGTTCTTCGATGCTCGGTTGGATGCCGATGGAAACGCCGCAGGGGATTTCGGGACGGGTGCCGTCGAGTAACTGCCAGAGAGGAGTGTTGCGGATTTTTGCCTCGGCGTCCCAGATGGCAGATTCGATGCCGGCTTTGGCCATGTTGTGGCCGCGGATGGGCGCGAGCAGATCGAAGATTTCACGAGCGGCGCTGAATTCTCGGCCTTTTAACATGGGCCAGATGTGATCGCTGATGATGTGCCAGGCGGTTTCGACCGTTTCGTAGGAGTAGAAGGGGTCTTCGCCGGCTACGACTTCGCCCCAGCCGGGGACGCCCTCCACGTCAACTTCTACGAGGAGGATGCGGCGGTGGTGAGAGGCGCCGAAGCTGGTTTGGAACGGCGCGATCAGGTCGAGATGAATTTCCCGGAGGCAGGCTTTTTTTAAATGCATGAGATCTTTGACCCTCGCGCTTTGATTGGTGCTTGGATGTTTCTTGGCTACTGCTGATTCTGAGCTAGTGTTGATTCTGATTCGCTGGGAAAATTTCTGCGGCCACTGAAGCTGCCGGCTGCAGTACGAATTCTGCGTTTGCGCCGCGCGTGACGATGCCTGTTGTGGCGTAACCTTTCGCGAATAAGGATTCGAATTGTACGCGCACATCGGATTGGATGGTTTGTGCGGCGGCGCGATCGCGTTGGCGCAATTCTGTGATGTTTAGGGGTGCAGAAATTGTGGCGGCGTTTGCGTTCAGCGCCGATTGTGACTGCGCTTCGTGTGCGTGACTTTCGGTGGGAGCGGCGGCGAGCAGCGAATTCACGCGGGGCGAATCGAGCCACCATTCGGCGACCAGGCGATCGGTGGGCATGCCGGCGTGGAGCGGGCTCTCGGTAACGCCGTAACAATTGGGGATGAAGCGGCGCGCGATGGCGCCCAGACGCATGAAATTGAAATGGGCGTTTTTGAGTTCGAGGGGATCGAACGTCCATTCAACGAGCTGGAAGCCGCGGGCGAGAGCGTCGTCGCGCTGAAAGAGTTTTAGTTTGCGACCGACGCCGCGATCGCGGAAGGGTTCGAGAACGGCGGTCATGTGGGAATGGAGGAACGGGCGGCCTTCGTGAACGCCGGCGAGCGCGAGGGTGAATCCGACCATCTCCTTACCGGCATATGCGCCGAGGATTTGGCCGCCGGTTTCCTGCGCGACGACGAAGATTGCGGTGGGGACGAGGATGCCTTGGCCCCAGGTGACTTGCTCGAGATGGAGGCACTCCTCGTATTCCGCGATGGTGCGGCAGTGGCGGATTTCGACGGGTGTCTGGCTCACCGCGGATGCTTCGACTCGTTCCATAGCTCTTCCATTTGCGGGCGATCGGTGTCGGCTAAGGCTGCGCCGCGGCGCTTGGCTTCCCTTTCCATCCATTGGAAGCGGCGCTTGAATTTTCGATTGGCTTTTAGGAGTGCAATTTCAGGATCGAGGCCGAGGAAACGCGCGACGTTGGCGGCGACGAAGAGGAGGTCGCCGACTTCTTCTTCGATGGCGGCGCTCGGTGCGTTTGTGGCGCTTGCTGCGTTTGCGGCGCTGTCATTTTCGTGCGCTGGCTTGGAGATTTCGGCGCGGAGTTCGTTCGATTCTTCTGCGGCTTTGGCGAGGATGTCTTCTAATTTCTCCCAGTCGAAGCCGATTTTTGCGGCGCGGCTGGTGAGTTGATTGGCTTCCATTAAGGCGGGGAGTGAACGGGGGATGCCGTCGAGAAGGGATTCGTGGCGCTTTGCTTTGCTGCTCGATACGGATTTCTTATCTTCGGCTTTTTTTTCTTCGGCTTTCAGGCGCTCCCAATTTTTTAGGACTTGCTTGGAGGTGGAGGCTTTGACGTCGCCGAAGACGTGGGGATGGCGGCGAACCATTTTTGTGTGGATCGATTCGATGACGTCGCGGATGTCGAATTGTTTCGTTTCTGATGCGATGAGGGAGTGAAAAACGATTTGGAGTAGGAGGTCGCCGAGTTCGGATGAAAATTCCTTCGCGTCGCCGCTGTCCATTGCGTCGAGGACTTCGTGCGTTTCTTCGAGGAGGAATGTGCGAAGGGTGGCGTGAGTTTGCTCGCGATCCCAGGGGCAGCCGCCCGGGGCGCGCAATTGGGCTTGGAGGGCTAGCAAGTCTTCGAAAAGTTCACCTGCGCGGCGATTGGAGCGTTTGATAGTCGCGGGTGCCGGTTTCGCGCCGCTTGGCGGCTTATCGTTTCGACGCTTGGGCGCTATCGCTTTCTTGGATTGGGCTTTCGATGGGCGTCGTGACGACACGCGGTTGGACGCGCTCCTCGGTGAAATCACACTTTACGGTAGCCTCGTTTAATTGACAAGGTTCATGAAGCGAAGAGCTCTGAGGCACTGGCTGGCAAGCGCGTCGAGTCGTTACTTCTTCTTTGTGATTCTTATTTTCGGAAATTTTCGCCGGACCGCGGCAACGACGTCGGCGTGCTCCGGCTTTCCCGAGCTCCTCGCCAGCGCGTCTCGCGCGTGAGCGGCATCCGGGATTGGATATTTCTTCTCTCGTGTCTCAACGAAGTCTGATTTCGGAAGTCTTTTTCTCGCAGCAGCAGTTAATTTGGCCACGGTCGATGGTTCTCCTCTCGGAAGGATTCAGCCGGAATTTTCGCATCAAGCTTCCCAGCAGTCGATAGCCTACACCCGATGAACGCGCGCCCAAAATCTTAGGGCGCGGCAAGAAGAGGCGGCGCGATCGCCGAGACTGAGACGCTGGTTCGCTTGTCGGCGATGTTCGGCGGATGCTAGACTGAATTTCGCGATGTTGTGCATGTTTGCGGCACGCCTGGAGATGGAAATTGGCAGAGCATAAGCACGACGAATCTTTTAAGGTGGTTGACCGGCGGCCATTTACGGCTGAGGGCGAGTTGCGCCCGGAAGTTGTGGACGAGGAACGGCGCGAGCGGGAATCTGCGAAAATTTTATCGGAGAAACAGGCGGCCAAGACTGAGGCGGCTGCTGCCAGCCCGAGTAAGGAGATTGCCAGTGCTGAGGGCGCGGGTGCACCCGGTGCGTCCGGTGCGGCTGCGACGGGGGCTGCGGGGGCGACCTCTCCTGATTCGCCAGCCGCTGGTGCAGCGCCTGGGCAGGAAGCTATTCCGCAGTCGCGAAATTTTCAGATGCTGATTGATTTTCTGGCACGCAATGCGGCGGCGATGCTGGGCGGCATGACGGACCCGCGATCCGGGCAGCCGTTTCTCGATCTCGAAGGCGCGCACGAAATGATTGACCTGCTCGATGTGCTGCGCGAAAAGACGAAGGGAAATCTGGCCGCCGAAGACAGCGCGCTGCTCGTTGAAGTGATCGGGAGCCTCAAGCTTTCGTTTATGGAGATATCGAACGCGGCGGCGGCGCAGGCTCAGAGCGCAGCTAAAGGCGGCAAGAAGCCGTAGTTCCCTTTCGCGCGCAAATTCATCTCGTACCTGAATTTCCTGGATTGGCTGCGAGTAAATGGAATGTTTCGTCCATCGCCGCCTTCCGCCCGGAAGTTCAATCTGACTGGCTGTGAGTTTCTCTTCAAAAATGGGAGCCGTGCCCTGCGACCGCTGCGAGTGACCGTTCTTGGCTCGGGTACCTCGATGGGAGTGCCAACGCTTGGGTGCCACTGCGCCGTTTGCCGGTCAAGCGATGCGCACGACCAACGAACGCGGCCGTCACTGCTGGTTGAGTTTGACAGGCATTCCGTGGTGATTGATACGACGCCAGATTTCCGGTCGCAAGCGCTAAGCGCCCGCCTCGAACGTCTCGATGCTGTCCTCTTCACGCACGGGCATGCCGATCACATCATGGGGCTTGACGACATTCGCCCTTACAACATGAAACAGGGCGGGGCGGTGCCGATCTATGCGTCGCCGGAGACACTGGCGGTTTTGAAGCGGACGTTCGCGTACATTTTCGATGACGCGCCGAGCGAGAGTTCCCTGCCGGGCGTGACGCTACATCCAATTACCGGGAATTTTTTGCTTTTCGGCGTGGAGGTGGTTCCGATTCGAGCGCAACACGGGCCGAACTCAGTGCTTGGGTTCCGGATTGGTGGCGTCGCTTATCTCACGGATTTCAGCACGCTGCCGGAAGCGTCGAAGGAGTTGTTGCACGATCTCGATCATTTCATTCTGGATGCGCTGCGTTACGTTCCGCATCCTATGCATTCGAACGTGGAACAATCGCTCTCGCTGGTGAAGGAATTGAAGCCGCGGCACGCATGGTTCACACATATTTGCCACGACCTCGCGCATAAAGAGACGAACGCGCGTTTGCCGGAAAATGTGCGGCTTTCTTACGATGGGCTTGTGCTGGAGTCGAGTATCTGATGTCGCTTGCGATATTACATTCGCCCGAAGAATGTCGAGCCGGCTTTGCCGCGGATGAGCGTGGGTCTGTTGTAACTGTGGGTGTTTTCGACGGCATGCATCTTGGGCATTGCGAGATTCTGCGGCGAGTGGTCGAGGAGGCGCGGACACTGGATGCTCGAAGCGTGGCGATTACGTTTGACCCGCATCCGCTGAAATTTTTGCGGCCGCAGGATGCGCCCGCGCTGCTGATGACGTTGCAGCAACGACTTGCGGCGCTCGAGGCGCAACATCTTGACGCGGTGTTGGTTCTGAAATTCGATGCGGCGCTCGAGCATCTCAGTCCGGATGATTTTGTTGAGAAGATTTTGGTTGAGACCCTAGGGACTCGAGCTGTGCTGGTTGGCGAGAATTTCCGCTTCGGGTACCGGCAGGCTGGCGACGTGAAGTGCCTTCGAGAGCGCGGAAAGAGGCTAGGTTTCGCGGTGGAATGCATCCCGCCTGTGGCGTGGCGCGGGACGACAATATCGAGCACGGCGATTCGGCAGGCGATCAGCGACGGCAGATTGATCGGCGCTGGGCGAATGCTTGGCAAGCCTTACAGTCTGGCTGGAGAAATTCAGCAGGGCGAAGGACGAGGGCGGCGGGCGATCTTTCCAACGCTGAACTTGCGCACGGAGCAGGAGTTGCTTCCGAAATCGGGCGTGTATGCGACTGAGGTGTTTGTGGATTCGCGTTTGCATCGGGCGGTGACCAATGTGGGGATTCGGCCGACGTTCGGCGGCGGAAGAGTTTCCGTCGAGAGTTATCTTTTCGATTTCAGCCGCGAATTGACCAGCGGGCCTATCGAAGTTCGATTTTGGCGGCGGTTGCGGGATGAGATGAAGTTTTCGGGCCCCGAAGCGCTGCGGGCACAGATTCAGCAGGATGAGAAGCGGGCGCGGAAATTCTTCAGGTTAATCGATCGATTCAGTCTTAAGAAACAATCGGCGTAGACACTTATAAGCGAGCACGCGCCGAACTGGAAACGCTGCGCCTACTTCTACTTCTTGTCGCGTCTCAACGATGCTTTGAGTCGAGCAACATCACTGCTTCTGAAGAGACACCTCTCCGAATCATCCGATTTGCCAATCACGCGGATCGTAATCGCCGGATGAATCAGCCCCTCGGTGGCAAATTGCTGCATTGTTGATGGCGCCACTCCAAGCATTGAAGCGGCTCGCTCCAAAGTAAAAAGCTTGAATATGGCCTTGGTGGACCGGAATCGCTGGGAGAATGTGGACAAGGAACCCTCGTGATGAATCGATTCGCTGAACGGCAGGACGTGTCCAACGCTGCCAGCCAACCTACCGGACGCCGGCTATTACTACCAGAGGCAGTAATTCACGAAACGTCAAGGCAGCAAGCCAGCGTGAATGGAGGCTCGGGCGGCCATCCCTGAGTCGAAATCCTCAGCCAATCATTTGTTCGATCAACAGGTGTATTGAGTGAAGGATGGGCCCGCTCTCAAGGAGAATAGCGACCGCGAAAAGTAGCGATGCCATAAAGAGCAGAACGAGAGGCCACGAAGAAAATTTTCGAAGGCTAGATTTAGCTTCACGGGAGGGATTGATCAACAACCGATCAACCCGTTCCTCGAGACTGCCATCGCTGATCAGTGAAGCAGCAAGACGCGAAGGGGACATTAAGCCCAACCGGGCAACTCGAACCAGTGCTTGAGCGAGTTCGACTGACGCTTGGGCGTCCCCGCGTGTTGCCTCATCGTCTGCTGCCCACTCCGACAGTTCGGCCCAACTGCGATCTAAACGCACAAAACAGCGCAAAAACGGGAACGGATCTGGCGCCAGTCGAAGAAGAAGACGTTTCAGATTGTCACCAAATCTTTGGTGTGCTCGTTCGTGGCGCAAGACGACGTCAAGCTCCTCCATCGAAAGGGTAAGCAGGACGTCGCGCGACAGTACGAGTCGAGGGCGAATAATTCCCCACAGCGCGAGGGTAGGAGGGCCCTTCGAAAGCACCCAGGCCGGCAATGATTCCGCCGCCAGGCAGATTTCTTGACCGACCCGTTCGACGCGACGAACGAAATTCCACGAATTAATTGAAGCGTAGACGCTGTTGCCGATCGAGATGAGCCAGATGAGCACTCCGAAAATTGCGATTACGAAACATGTGAGATTCAGGTGCTCTACGTACGTCCGAGGCTCAAACAAAAAGAAACTTGGCACGCACAACACTGATACGGCGAGGAGAGCAAACGAAGCGGGGAAAATGCGCAGAAAAAAAAGGAAACGGGCACCAAGCCGGGGCTTCATCTTCACCGCGCGCCGAATCGCGACTTGCGAATAAGCGGAGGTGGCCAAGCTCAGCGCACAATGAATCAGGAAAAACGAGGCTGCACAAGTGATCAGCAGCTTCAAGGTGTAGGACGAGATCATGACCCACCTTTCCGCAACAGCTCCAAGCGCCTCGCCCGGATTTTCTTTTCGAGCTCATCGAGAAGTGCCGGATTTTGCCGGCCAACCGCCTGCACCAGCGCCGAAAAAAGTAAGTCGGGGCGAGGTTGAGGCCCACTCAAGAATGTTAAGAGCAATTGTTCCGCCTGGCCACGCTCCCATTCTTGACGCGTGAACTTGGGTGAATAAAGAAAGCCTCGACCCAATTTACGCCGGTTCAAGCAATGCTTCTTGAAAAGCCGCTCGAGAGTCGTCATGACGGTGGTGTAGGCGAGAGGCCGGCGAAGCCTTTTGCGAACATCGTGGACATTGCTCTCGCCTGCCGCCCACAGATCTTCCATGACGCTGAATTCGAGGTGGCCAAGCGACGTGGCGATCCCCGAACTTTTGGTGCGATCCGTTAGGAAGCGAAACATGGCTCGTTACCGCAATCCTATCAAATGATTTCCCGCGGCAGGAATGCGACCGTTGACTACCGGCGGCATTCGTCGCAAATGCCGCCTACTTCGGTGCGGGTCACGGTGATGTCTATGCCGCAGTCCTTTGAGATTTGCTTCTTTAAGGTTTCGTAGAGTTCGCTTTCGAATTCGCGGACTTTGCCGCAGCGAAGACAGGCTACGTGGATATGATCGCGCGGGCCATGACTTTCGTAATAGTGGCGGTCGCCGCGAAGATGGAGAAGATCGAGCTCGTCAATCAGACGATGCCGCTTCAGCAGGTCAATGGTGCGATAGACGGTGACGCGGGTGATATTGGAATCAATTTTCTGGGCGCGCTCGAGAATTTCATCGGCGTCGAGATGGCGGCGGGCGTTTTCGATCACTTGAACGAGAACGCGACGCTGCCGGGTGAGACGAATTCCCTTCGCGGCGAGCTCCCGCTGCAAGTGGCCGGGAGGTTCATCGGCATTAATGCGTTCGCCAGTGGAAACGCGGTGTGCGGGTGTGCTGGCCATGGCCATCGAAGCTCTTTGCGGCACTTGCCGCCGCAGGCTGGTACGGCGAGTCACCTAGTGGTGCGGCAAGACGCGCGCAACGTCATTGTACATAACGATGGCGAAGATGACCAAGAGAAAGACCAAGCCTACCTGGATAATGCGCTCTTTGACGGCGAGGCTGATGTCGCGATGGAGCGCGCCTTCGACTGCGAGCAGAACTACGTGGCCGCCATCGAGAATCGGGATCGGCAAAAGGTTCAATACGCCGAGATTGATACTGATCATCGCGATCCATTCGAGGAATTCGACTGCGCCCCGTTTGGCGGCTTGGCCGGACTGCCGCGCGATCCCAACAACGGATTGAAGCTGGCGAACGGATACTTTTCCAGTGATGAGCTCGCCGACTACGCCGACCACTTCACGAACGCCGCCAATCGTCGCGGTGAAGGCCTCGCCTGTTGCAGACAGCGGACCCATGCGCTTGTAAACGGTGGGCTCGGGCGTGCGGGCCGCGCCGATCATCCAGGCGTTTTGGCCGAGTTCGTTGACGCTGCGTACCGGCGTGACAGTGATGGGTACCTGCGAACCGCTGCGATCAACCACGAAGTGCAATTCGCTGCCGTCAGAATGAGAGACGGTATCAATAAGCAATGGCCAAGTGGTGATGGGGCGGCCGTTAATTGAGATGACGCGATCGCCGGGCTTGAGGCCAGAGCTTTCCGCGGGCATGCCGCGAATGAGTTCGCCGATTACGGGCGACATGTAGGGATAGCCGGCCACGGACTGAGGATCGGCGGGATCGGAAATGGTAGCCGTCAGATTCACTTGTTGGCCGTTTCGATCGACAACCATCGGGACCTGCGAACCGGCGGGCAAGTTGCTGAGATAGAGGAGCGCCTGCTCCCACGTGGGATTATTGATGCTGCCGACTTTGGCGATGTGGTCGCCAGCCTGCAGGCCGGCTGTTTGGGCAGGCGAGTGAGCATCCACGCCCGCGACCTGGATCGGTTGATTCATAAATGAAGCGGAGGGTACGCCGACGAGAGTGAACAGGCCGACGAAAATGGCGAGCGCCAGAATCACATTCATCGTTGGCCCGGCGAGATAGATGAGAACTCGCTGCCAGCGGGGGCGCGAAAGGAATTCGTCAGGGGCGCCGGTACGTTCTTCCATAGGATTGTCGCCAGCGAGACGAACGTATCCGCCGAGCGGCAGAGCGCTCAAGCGATAATCGGTGTCGCCGCGCTTGAAGCCCCAGAGGCGCGGACCGTAACCAAGCGAGAAAACAACGACGCGCACACCGAACAATTTACCGGCGATGAAGTGACCCCATTCGTGGACGAGAATCACGACGCCGAGAACGACAGCTGCGGAAACGATGGCGATGAGAACAGTGTTCATGAGCAGTCTGAGCTTCCTTTAGGACTTTCTGCGCGCGATTTCTTCGCGAGCGAGGCGCCGCGCTTGAGCGTCAGCGTGCAGGACATCGTCAATCGTTTCGAGCGGCTGGCCTTGCATGCGCTCCAGCACTTTCTCGATTACGGCGGCGATTCCGGAGAACGGCAATTGCCCAGCTAGAAATGACGCGACGGCCTCTTCATCAGCGGCGTTCAGCGCGCACGGAAGCGGCCCGCCTTTCTTAGATGCCTCGCGCGCGAGCCGCAGGCACGGAAATTTTTTGTCAGGGACAGGCTCGAATTCAAGATTTCGCAATTTGGACCAATCCAGCGCACGGCCGTTGGACGTGACGCGCTTTGGATAGGTTAGCGCATATTGCAGAGGCATGCGCATATCCGTGGGGCCGAGTTGTGCCAGGATTGAACCGTCCACGAACTCGACCATCGAGTGCACCGTGGATTGCGGATGAATAACAACTTCGATTTGATCGAGATTCATTCCAAAGAGCCAGCGCGCCTCGATGACTTCAAATCCCTTGTTCATCATCGTGGCGGAATCTATCGTAATTCGCTGGCCCATCTTCCAATTTGGATGCGCGAGCGCTTGCTTGGGACTCACGTGGCGCATTTTCGATAGCGGTGTGGTGCGAAATGGGCCCCCTGAGGCTGTGAGGACGAGGCGCTTTACTTCTTTGCGTTCGCCTGCACGCAGGCATTGGTGGATGGCGTTGTGCTCGCTATCCACTGGAAGCAGGGAGACGTTGTGTGCTTTGACCGCGGCTGTGACCAATTCCCCGGCGGCGACGAGGACTTCTTTATTTGCGAGGGCTATTTTTTTGCCGGCGAGAACGGCTTTATACGTGGCGCGCAGGCCGACGACGCCGACGGCGGCGGAGACTACGGTATCCGCTTCGGGGTGCGTGGCGACGCGCTCGATGCCGTCGGGGCCGAAAAGAATTTCTGGGATGGATGATGTGCGCTTCTTGCGGAGCAGCGTTGCGAGTTTCTCTGCTGCTTCTGCGGTGGCTACTGAGACGAGTTTTGGATGGTGCTGCGCGATCTGGTCGGCCGCGAGATTGACGTTTGAGCCTGCTGCCATTGAGACGACTCCAAATTCGCCTGCGAGGGAATCTACGACGTCGAGACATTGGCGGCCGATCGAGCCGGTGGAACCGAGGATGGCGAGCTTGCTGGGCATCAGCGTGTTGGTTGCCAGTTTAACAGATGCGGGTGATTGCGCAGAGCAACGTGTGAAACGCAGATCCCTCGCTTCGTTCAGGATGACCACTAGAACCCTCGCGAGACGAGTTCATTACAGATGGAAGCCTTGCTGCAGCAATACCAGCGACCACCACACGACGGGCGCAGCGAGGATGAGGCTGTCAATGCGATCGAGGACGCCGCCGTGACCTGGGAGAAGCGAGCTTGAGTCTTTGGTTCCGGCGCCGCGCTTGTAGGCCGATTCGATGAGGTCCCCGAGTTGGCCTGCAATATTGGCGAGGCCGGCGATGACGAACAGTGTGATTCCGTCCATTCCGACCCAGCGGGCAAAGAACGATGCCACCACGAGCGACGCGGCAAGATTCGCCGCGGCGCCTTCCCAGGTTTTCTTGGGGCTAAGCTGCGGGGCCATGCGTGCGTGCCCGAACGAGCGGCCGATGAAGTAGGCGAGCATATCTCCCGCCCAGACGAGGACCAGAGTGAAGAGAACCAGCTTGCGTCCGTTGGGCTCAAGCTCGACGACGCGAATGAGATAGCTAAATGGGAATGCGACGAAGACAAGGCCAGCGGCGCTCATGGCCATAGCAGGGAGGATGTCAGCGATAGCCTGGCGATTGACCACGCCGATTACGACTGCGCCCAGCACGAAGACGATGGCCACAAATTCGATTGACGAAAACGGCGCTGAGGCGTGGGGGACGGTTTCGACTTCCGGATTTGATGCGCGATTCTGTAGTCCGGCTACCCACTGGGCGTACATCAGGCCGACGGTACAGAGCATCGTCCACCGGCGATAGGCGCGAAGGCCCATGCGATCGCCGAGGTTGAAGAATTCATGCATGGCGAGAAGCAGGACGGCGGTGGCCGTGGCGGCGACGAGCAGCCACGGTCCGAGCATGACGATGAGCACTACGATCGGAATGAGGACGGCGGCGGTGAGAATGCGGCGCAGCATGCGGGGTTAACCCTGCCGCGCGGCGGCGCGGTCGCGCTTTGTACCGAGGCCACCGTAGCGGCGCTCGCGCTTCTGAAAATCAACCAGTGCCTCGAAGAGCCGGGTGCGGTTGAAATCGGGCCAGAGAGTTTCGGTGACGTAGATTTCGGCGTATGCGATTTGCCAGAGAAGAAAATTGCTGACGCGCATTTCCCCGCTGGTGCGAATGAGGAGATCGGGATCGGGCAAGCCGGCGGTGTAGAGATGCTCTGAGATGGTTCGCTCATCGGCGCGAAAGCCGGATTGGCCGTCGCGCCGCACACGATCGAGGATGGCGTTGAACGCGTCCACGAGCTCGGCGCGGCCGCCGTAGTTCAGCGCGATGACCAGCTTCATTCCGGTATTGCCGGCGGTGTACTGCATGGCGCGCTCGATATCGCGGCGGACGCCTTCGGGCAATTGTTCGGAACGCCCGATGACGAGAAATCGAATATTGTTTTTGTGGATTCTGGGAAGCTCCTTCTTCAAATATTTGCGCAGCAACTGCATCAGAAAATCAATTTCGGCCTGAGGGCGGCGCCAGTTTTCGAGCGAAAATGCGTATAGCGTGAGCATGGGAAGCTTCAAGCGCGCGCACGTCTCTATCATTTCGCGCGCCATTTTCACGCCGGCACGATGACCCGCGATGCGTGGGTAATGGCGGCGCTCCGCCCAGCGGCCGTTACCGTCCATTATGATGGCCACGTGCTGCGGAAGGCGCTTCAAATCGAGATTTTCGAGGAGGCCCGCTTCTTCGCGGTTGGCGGGCTTCAGGAGTTCCGTTGCTTTCACCGATTCTCGCTCTCGAGGGAGTGCGCGGCCAAACTAGCACAGGCCGTGAGACGGCGCAACCGACCGCAAAACAGATGGTTAGAGAAGTATCGTGCCACCGGTGGTCGCGGCCGACGGAATGAATAGAGTGGCATAGCCAAGGAATAGCGTTACGCCGATCATCGCGATGCTGATTACCCAAGCGACGATGTTGAAGCCGAGCGAATTGACGTGGTCACCCATAAGGTCGCGGCGGTTAATCAGAAGAAGGATGAAAATCAGAACGGGAGCGAGCCAGACGCCGTTGGCCACCTGCGAAAACAGCAGAATCTTTAGCAGCGGAGCGTGAGGAATCAGAATGATTCCGCCGCCGACGATGATTAGGCCAGCGTAGAGACCGTAGAAAATTGGAGCTTCGCCGAGTTTGTGATCGATTCCTGACTCGAAGCCCAAGCCTTCGCAGATTACGTGGGCGGTGGATAGCGGAAGGATCGAGGCGGCGAAAAGCGACGCGTTCAGGAGACCGAAGGCAAAAAGAGTGGCAGCGAATCGCCCCGCTAAAGGCGCGAGCGCCTGAGCCGCTTGCGCTGCGTCGGTGATATTGGTCATGCCGTGTGCGTGGAGTGTTGCGGCGGTGCAAACGATAATGAAAAAGACGATGGCCATGCACGTTATGCTGCCCGCGAGGACGTCGAGGCGCGCGTGTTTATATTGCTTTGGCCCCACGCGTTTTTCGACGAAACCTGCCTGTAAGTAGAAGAATTGCCACGGCGCGACTGTGGTTCCCACCAGCGCGACGAACATGAGCAAGTAGTCTTTATCGAGGCTGAATGTCGGCAGTACCGTCTCTTTTGCCGCGACCAGCCAATCGGGCTTGGCGAGGACCGCGGAGAGGACGTACGTGAGATAGAACGCGCACGCGACCAAAAATATTTTCTCCACCTGCCTGTACGAGCCGCGGACAACCAGAAACCAAACGAAGATTCCGGCGATTGGCACCGAAATATATTTGCTGATGCCGAAAATCTGCATGGAGGCCGCGACGCCGGCGAATTCGGCAACCGTATTGCCGAGGTCTACGGCTAGCGCTGCGAGCATCACAAAAAAAGTTGAGCGAAAACCAAACTCCTCCCGGATCAAGTCGGAGAGGCCTTTGCCGGTAACTACGCCCATGCGCGCGCACATTTCCTCGCTGACGTAGAGGGCGATGGTAAGAGGAATCAATGTCCAAAGTAGCGTGTATCCGAATTGCGCGCCCGCGAGCGTATACGTGGTGATTCCGCCGGCGTCATTGTCCACGTTCGAGGTGATGATGCCGGGCCCGATGACGGCGAGAATCACCGCGAGCCTACGACGCGTGATGCGAGTGCGCCGCGCAAACTCCTCCCAGCGCTTTCTCAGCCGGGCGAAACTCGAGGTGACTTCGACGACGGTCATGGCATTTTTATAGTAGGGCGTGCATGTGACTCACGACATCGTCCACCGTAATCGCGCCAATGGGATGGTTCTCCGCGTCCACAACGGTGAGGCTTCGGAGATTGTATTTATCGAACAATTCGAAAACGTCGCGATCGGTCGCGTCGGGCTGGATCGAAACATGCGTGTCGGAGACAAGCTCAAGCATTTTCTGTTCCTGATCAGCTAGAAGGAGTTTTGGAAGACGGACCGTGCCGGCGAAGGCAGCATCGCGATTGATCAGGATTACGTCGGCTAGCTGATCGAGCGGGATTTCGTGGAAGCGGATGTAATCCACCACTTCGCCGCGCGTGGCATCATCCGCCACAGTGACCACCTCGGTGTTCATCATGCCGCCCGCCGTGTCGTGCTCGAAGCGGAGCAGATCGCGCACTTCTTGCGCGTCGCGGCCGGGCATTTCCTCGATGATGTCGCCTCGGGCTTCGGGCGTGAGGTTTGCGAGCAAATCGGCGGCTTCGTCCGGGCGCATTTCTTCGATGATGTCCGCCGCTTTTTCAGGATCGAGTTTTTCGACGACTTGAGTCTGCAAGCGTTTATCGAGTTCAGCTAGCGCTTCCGCCGCGGTCTCTTCATCTAGCGAGGTGATGATGGATTGGCGTTCATCCGGAGACAGATCTTCCATAATGTCGGCCAGATCGGCGGGGTGCATGGACGCTAGTTTCTGACTACTCATGCGCAACTTCACGCGACGCAAAGGATCCGGCTCGATCAAGTTTACGAATTCCCAGCGAATCGTACGCTGCGGAAGCTTTTTCTGAATTCGGCGAATCACTTCGGGTGGGACGAGTCCCTGTAGGAGACGCCGCACGGCTCCGGGCAGGCCGACGTCCACCTGCGCGATGCGCATTTCGACGTTGCCATTGGTGCGCTGGTCGGAAAGTTCGATATCGTTCACGCGAACGACTTTGCGTCCGGCCGTATCAATGATTTGCTGGTCGAGGAGATCCTTGCGAAGGGCGAGCCAGGCTTCATTCGGATGGTAGAGCTCGAGCGCGGATTCGTCGGTGGTGAGCTTCATCCGGCCCGGTGTGACTTCGCTTATTTGATCGTAGCGCGCTACGAGCGGCCGGTATTGGCCGCGGCCGAGCAAAACGCGCGAAACGCGATTCGCCTGGTCGGCCGGCTCGATAAAGAGCTCCTTCACGCGGCCGACAAAGTGGCCGTTCAAATCGTACGCTTCCGCGCCGAGAACTTCAGTGGCGTGTAACATAAGTGATTCACCTTCGCCTTCGCGCCGACGGCCCCTCGAATCAGGACCATCAACGTCAAACCCTCAGGAATCATCTACTTCCGAGACATCCCGTTGGCGCAAAAAAATACCCGCGGCCGGGAGCTGGATCCGACCGCGGGTAGCAAGATGAAAGACTCTCGTTACACGGCGGCGGCTCTCGCCTCCGCGCTCATCCTGTGGCCTCGGAGCTTCGCGCTAAAGGCGAACAGGGGTGCCCGACTCGCCACCCGAACCGTGCGTTCCGGCCCGGGCTGTCGAGGACTGCCTGAATCCAAGTTGGACGACTGCTCCATTTCTTGAGAATGTCCTCAGCTTCTCTAGTTACGAGCAGATGCTCGCTTTGTCAAGCAAAGACTGCACTTGCGCGTCATTTTTTTCGATTTTTAAAGAGCAAATCGCCTGGAGTGACGTTCCGTCCGCGGGCATCGGCAACGTGTAGCTCCCAATAGCTTGCCGTGATGTACTCTTCGGGCGGAAATCCGAGCAGAAAGGCGGCGCGGTCGATTGCGGGTGGCGAACCTTCGAGCTCGAGGTAAATGCCGAGAGGAGTTTCGTCGAGGTCTAGATGAAGATCCGGGAAACGGCGGAGGCGGTATTTGGTACGGAATTTCTCGTAGCGGAAGCCTGGGCGGAAGCCGACACCAGCGAGGATTGTTTCCAAATTCTCGGCAGGATGAAATTCAATTTCGATCTCTGCCTTTTGTTTGTATCGCGAGGACAAACTGTCTTTGATGCCGGAAGATATTGGCGCTTTGTAGGTCAAAATGCCGCGAGCGTGCGAGTGACTGCGCGCCGAGCGTGCGGCTTTGCTCTCGGACGTCGGTTGGCGCCGATCGGACGCTGGGGTTTCGATTCGAATTCGCAGGAGGCGGCCGGTTTCGCGCAATTCGGAGGCGGGCGTATCGTAAAGAATGTTGCGTTCGAAGACACGCGGAGCCGGCTTGGCCCCGAGCTTCCGCAATTTGGCGCGCAGCTCGTTTATGTCCGCGATGTGAAGCTTGACTTCGATCTCTCGGCCGCCGGTCGCCATTTTCGTCGCGCCAGTATACCCGCCGGCACGCGCGCGGCGGCGCCCAATCTGTCACACCCGCGGATTCCAACACGCGTCAATGAATTTCACCCGTGCATTGGTGCCGCCGGTTGAACTCTGTTGCTAAAGGCAATGCCAGCCGACATAATCGTGAGCTTCCGGAGCCAGTTTGCATTCATGACAGAGCCCGCAACACCGCTTCTGCGTCAATATCACGCTATCAAGAAGCAGCATCCGCATGCGCTGCTTCTCTTCCGCCTGGGAGATTTCTACGAACTTTTCTTCGACGACGCTATCCAGGCTTCCAAGATTCTGCAAATCATGTTGACGGCGCGCAATCGCGAAAAGAGACAGCCGGTTCCGATGTGCGGTGTTCCCTATCACGCGGCTGAGGGATATATCGCGCGGCTCATACGAGCTGGCCAGCGCGTAGCCATTTGCGAGCAGATGGAAGAAGCGGGTCCCGGCAAGAAACTTGTTCGACGAGAAGTGGTTCGCGTAATTACGCCGGGGACCGCGTCGGGGCCGGGGCTTGTTGGTCCGAAGGAAAATAATTTTCTCGCGGCGGTTTCGCGCGATGCAGGAGCCGGCGTCATCGGCCTCGCCTATGTGGATCTTTCTACAGGCGATTTCCGTGCGACGGAGTTTGCGGGACCTGCCGCGGACAATCGGCTTCTCGATGAGCTGGGCATACTCCGCCCGCGCGAGCTTCTGTTGCCGCGACCTGCGTCGCTCTTCCCTTCTGCAGGAGTGCCCGATCTTGTCGGAATCGACGCGCTGGTGAGCCGGCTCGATGAATTTGTTTTTCAACCCGACTTTGCGGCGCGAATTCTCGAAGAACAATTTCGTGTCGCCGCGCTTGATGGGTTCGGGCTTTCGCAGCATGTGCATGCGATAGGCGCCGCGGGCGCAATCGTTCATTACTTGCGTGAAACGTCCGTTATCGCGACGGGGAGCGGTGCTTCGAACGGCGCCGGCACTGATGCGTCCGCGCGTGCGCCGCTCAGTGGTCTCGAACATCTCAACGGTATTCGTTATTACGAGCAGCAGGATGCGCTGCTGCTTGATGAAGTGACTGTACGAAACCTCGAGCTTGTCGAGCCGGTGAGCGGCGACGATGCTTCAGCGACGCTAATGTTCGCGCTCGATCAGACCGCTACTGGAATGGGTGCGCGGCTCTTGCGAAGCTGGATATTGCGCCCCGAGATTTCGCTCGATGAAATCGAAGCGCGGCTTGATGCCGTGGCCGAATTTAGAGCGCGGCCCGTGGAACGCGGAGAGATTTACCGCACACTTGAACCGATTCTCGATCTTGAGCGCCTGACGAGCCGAATTACATTGGGTATTGCGACGCCTCGAGATCTTGTGGCGCTGCGAAAGTCGCTCGATCAGATTCCACTGTTGCGCGGATTTCTTTCACCCGCGCCTGCGACAAAGAGCACTGCGGTGCGTATCGCGTTGCTCCACGCGGAACTTGACGAACTCACGGACGTCCGCGATGCGATTGAGCACGCCATTGCGGACGATCCCCCTGCGCTGGCCACCGAGCCAGGGATTATTCGCCGCGGCTACGATGCCGCGCTCGATGAACTTCGCGACCTCAGCCGCACGAGCAAGCAGGTGATCGCCGCGATGGAAGATCGCGAGCGCAAGCGCACGGGGATTGCCTCGCTGAAGATTCGGTTCAATCAGGTGTTTGGGTACTACATCGAAATCTCCAAGGCGAACATGCACCTCGCGCCGGCCGATTACGATCGCAAGCAGACTCTCGTAAATGCCGAACGCTTCACTTCGACAGA
>Ga0209624_10000530_pt1 | contig 33515 bp, 31 predicted proteins | sample JacPinW_OM2H0_O1_FD_188565 | JGI IMG/M metagenome (GOLD analysis project Ga0209624, IMG submission 188565) | Forest soil microbial communities from Algoma, Ontario, Canada - Jack Pine, Ontario site 1_JW_OM2H0_O1 (SPAdes) (version 2) | ecosystem: Environmental > Terrestrial > Soil > Boreal...
GCGGGCCGACCGGCGCGCTCCGATCGAACCGGCCTCGCGCGGCTTGCCGGTGGTCTATGTGTTCTCGCAGGTCGAGAACCCCGACGCGCTTTGCCTCTTGCCGGACGACGAGGGCGGCGCGAGGCTTGCGGTCAGCCATCTCGCCGCTCTCGGCCGCAAAAGGATCGCCCATATCACCGGGCCGGAAAGGTTCGAGGCGGTTCGCTTACGCGAAATGGGCTGGCGCAAGGCGCTGGCCGAGGCGGGGCTGAAGGCGGGCGCGAGCGACTGCCGGCCTGGCCAATGGTCCGAAGCCTGGGGACGCGAGGCGGCGCAGACTCTGTTCTCGCGCCGGCGGGCCATGCCCGACGCGCTCTTTTGCGGCAACGACCAGATCGCGCGAGGCGCCGTTGATGCGCTGCGCGAGATGGGGCTTGGCGTGCCTGACGACGTGGCCGTGGTCGGGTTCGACAATTGGGGCGTGATGGCGGAGGCGGCGCGCCCGGCGCTCACCAGCGTCGATATGAACCTTGAGGCCTTGGGCCGCGAGGCCGGCGCATCGCTCATGGAGATGATGGGGGGCTGCGCGCTCAAGGGCGTGCGCCGATTGCCCTGCTCGCTCGTCATTCGCGATTCATGCGGGGCCCGCGGGCGGCGCGCCGAAAGGGGAAAACAATCATGAGCGAGAGCGCCTATTCCGCGATCCCGTTTGCGGATGTCCGCATCACCGCCCCGTTCTGGCGCGAGCGGCTCGAGACCGTGCTCAAGCACACGATTCCGAGCCAGCACGCGAAGCTCAAAGAGGTGGGCATCCTCGATTCGCTCAAGCTGCCGAAGCCGGTTCCGCCGCTCACAATCCCGAGGAATAGCCATAACTTCACCATGCAGGTGTTCTGGGACTCGGATGTCGGCAAGTGGGTCGAGGCGGCGAGTTACGCGCTCGCGCATCAGCGAGACGCCGACATCGAGGCGAAGATCGACGCCATCGTCGAAGATCTCGCGCGCGCCCAATCGCGCGACGGCTATCTCAACTGCTGGTACAACGGGCGCGAGCCCGAGAAGCGCTGGACGAACCTGCGCGACAACCACGAGCTCTATAACGCGGGGCATCTGCTCGAAGGCGCCGTCGCCTACTTTCGCGCCACCGGACGACGCAAGTTGCTCGACATCATGGAGCGTTACGTCGATCACATCGCCGCAACCTTCGGCCGTGACCCAGAACAGAAGCGCGGCTATTGCGGGCATCAGGAGATCGAGCTCGCGCTGGTCAAGCTTTACCGGCTGACCGGCGACCGCCGCCGGCTCGATCTTGCGTCCTATTTTATCGACGAGCGGGGCGCCCAACCGCACTACTTCACTGAGGAAGCGCGAGCGCGCGGCGAGGATCTCGCCAGCTTCTGGGCTGGAACTTATGAGTATAACCAGTCGCACATCCCCGTCCGCGAGCAGACCCGCGTCGTGGGGCATGCGGTGCGCGCCATGTATATGGCGTCCGCGATGGCCGACCTGGCGTCAGAGCTCGGCGATGACGGTCTGAAGCACGCCTGCGAGGCGCTGTGGAAAGACGTCACCACGGCGCAGATGTATGTGACCGCTGGTCTCGGGCCAAAAGAGACGAACGAAGGCTTCACCGAGCCTTACGATCTGCCCAACGAGACAGCCTACGCCGAGACCTGCGCCTCGGTCGCGCTCATCTTCTGGGCCCATCGCATGCTGCATCTTGATCTCGATGGGCGCTATGCCGACGTGATGGAGCTTGCGCTCTTCAATGGCGCGCTGACCGGTCTCGCACGCGATGGGAGGCATTACTTCTATTCCAATCCGCTCGAAAGCCGCGGGCAACACAAGCGATGGGCCTGGCACCTCTGTCCCTGTTGCACGATGAATGTGTCGCGCCTGGTCGCGTCGGTGGCCGGCTATGCGATATCGGCGCGCGAGGATGGCGTCGCCTTCCACCTCTACGGCGGGTTCGAAACCACAGCGACATTCGCGGGTGTAAAGGTCGCCCTGCGTGAGACGAGCGACTATCCATGGGCAGGGGAGGTCCGCATCGAGATCGATCCCGAGACGCCGGCGGCTTTCGATCTCAAGCTGCGCATTCCAGGCTGGGCGAAGGGCGCAACAGCGGCCGTCAACGGCGAGCCGACCGCACTCAAGCCCCTGAATGGCTATGCGACGATCCACCGGGTCTGGCGAAAGGGCGATGTCGTGACGCTCGATCTCAAGATGCAGGCCGAGCGGCTTTACGCCCATCCGAACGTCCGCATGGATGTCGGGCGCGCGGCGCTCAGGCGCGGCCCGTTGATCTATTGCGTCGAGGAGGCTGACAATCCTGGCGGGCTGGTCCAGACTCTGTCGCTGCCACGCTCCGCGCCGCTCGACGCCGCATGGAGGGCGGACCTGTTTGGCGGCGCCATGGTTCTGAAAGCGAGCGCGAAGAGGCTCGTTCCCGGCAAGGAGTCCGGCGCGCTCTACTCGACTGAGCCGCCCGTGGCCCAGGACGCCCCGCTTATCGCTCTGCCCTATCATCTATGGGCCAATCGTACGCCAGGCTCGATGCAGGTGTGGGTTGCCGAGTTTGAGGGCTAAGTTCGCAGCGCCGGACGATAAGCGTATAAAGGGCCTTGGCGAGCTTGGCGCCGCCGTTGGCAGACAAAACGGGGAAACGACAATGCGCAACGCAATCTTCGCTTCGATCGGCGTCGCCCTTGTTCTCGCGCTTGCGCCTCGGCCAGCATCAGCGCAGAGCAATCCGCCGCCGGGCGCTGCGGCGGCCGCCGCCATCCCAAGGACCGGGGCGGGCGCCGGGTCGAGCGCGGCCCGGACGCGGCACAGAAACACCCTCAACCGACAGAGAGCGCGAGCGACCTCGGAACACGCGCGCCGCGTGCGCAAGAGCACGCACCATTAGTCTCCCCCTCCAGCTGCCGAGTTCAGTTTGGGGCGCTTTCCGCGTTGCTTCATGCTAGACGGGCGCGTTGCAATAGGGAGACATCATGATCTCGGGAACGCTCGCGCTGGCCTTTGCGGCCGCCTTCACCGGCGCCTCGTTCTATGTCAATTGGGTCGAGCAGCCCGCTCGACTCAAGCTCGACGATGCGGCGTTGCTCAGCGAATGGGGGCCGAGCGACAGCCGGGGGGTCTTTCTCCTCGTCGCCCTCGCGCTGCTTGCGGCGATTGCCGGCTTTATCGCCTATTTCGACACCCAGGACCTGCGCTGGGCAGTCGGCGCGGTTATCATCATCGGAAGCTGGCTTTACGCCTTCTTCGTCATGTCCCCGCTCGACAACCAGGTGCGCTCGCTGCGTGGCGGCGACGTGGGGGCGGCGCGCGCCCTTGTTCGCCAGTGGGGCATCATCGAATCGGGGTTGACGGCGATCGGCGCGGTTGCGGTCCTGGTATTCCTCTGGGCCGCCCACTGAGCGGCGCCTCTCATGGGCTTGGGGCAGCCTGGCCGCATCACCCGCGTTGGGCGCGACATTGCCGACGCGCTGCGCTTTTTCACCCGCCTGCGCGTGGGCAAACCCAGCCTAAGCGCGCCGCTCGACCTTGACCGCATCGCCTGGGCGGCGCCGGTCGCCGGCGTCGCGGTCGGCCTCATCGGCGCTCTTGCCCTTGCCCTCACTACGCTCCTCGGCCTGCCCATGCTCCTTCGCGCGGGACTGGCGACAGCCGCGCTCGTCGTCGCGACCGGGGCACTGCACGAGGACGGGCTCGCCGACGTCGCCGACGGCTTCGGCGGCGGGACGACGCGTGCGAGGAAGCTCGAGATCATGCGCGACAGTCGGGTCGGCGCCTATGGCGCGATCGCGCTTGCGCTGGCGCTCACCCTGCGCGTCGGCGCTCTGACAACGGCGCTGGACGGCGGGTTCTGGCGCGCAAGCTTAAGCTTGATATTGGTCGCTGCGCTCTCCCGCCCCAGCGCGCTGACGCCGCTCGCGCTTCTGCCGCCGGCTCGCGCCGACGGCGCGGGCGCTGCGGCGGGCCGCCTTGACTCGAACGCGCTCACCGCCGCCTGGGGCTCGGCGCTCGTCATTGCAGTCGCGCTCGGCCTCGTCGCGCTTGGCGTGGCCCATGCGCTCCTTGCTGCGCTCCTGAGCGGCGCCGGCGCCTTGCTCATGGTCGCGTTGGCGCGCCGCGCGATCGGCGGGCAGACCGGCGACGTCGCGGGCGCAGCGCAACAATTCGGCGAGATCGCCGCCTGGTGCGGACTTCTCATCGGGCGTTCGGCCGCTTAAGTGAGGGGCCGTGCCCAATGTCTCGACTCCCTGCATCAACGTCTGCGTCCTCGATCCGCTGTCGGCCTTATGCATCGGCTGCGGTCGAACGGCTGCGGAGATCACCGCCTGGCCGACGATGAGCGAGCCCGAGCGGATCGCCGTCATGGCCAAGCTCGGTCAGCGCCTGACTAAGGGGCGATCCCGTGCGGCGCGCGCCGGACGGATCGCGGCGCGCAATCGGCGGCAATAATGCGCTTCATCCTACCCGTCGCGGTTCTGGCGGTCGCGATCGCAGCGCTGCTCATGACCCCACATGAATCGCGCCTGTTTGGCCTAAGCCACCAACAGTTCGCCAGCGCCGCGATCGGCGTCTCGCTTCTGCTCTGGCTCGTGCTCTCGGGCTTGCGCTCGGCGCGGCCGAGCGACATTGCCCGCCTCGCCACCGCGGCCATGACTTGGGTGCTCCTCTTCATCGCGATGACCGGCGTTTACGCCTATCGCTTCGAAGGTTCCGAGATCTTTGGGCGCATCACGGGTGAGCTCCTTCCGTCGGAACCGCAGGTGGAGCGAGGCGGGGAAGTCGTGATCAACCGGCGGCTCAGCGGCGAATTCGCGATTGCCGGGCGGGTCAATAGCGCGCGCGTGACCTTCCTGTTCGACACCGGCGCTTCCGCGGTGGTGCTGACCGCCGAGGACGCGCGGCGAGCGGGGGTCGAGACGAGCCGCCTCATCTTCGAGGTTCCCGTCTCCACCGCCAATGGCGCGGCGATGGCGGCCGAGGTGCGGCTCGACCAGATCGCGGTCGGGCCGATCGTCATGCGCAACGTGCCCGCGATGGTCGCGCGCCGCGGCGCGTTGGAGGAGAGCCTGCTCGGCATGAGCTTCCTCGAGCGGCTGAAGAGCTACACGGTTGAGCGCGACCGGCTGATTTTGGTGGCGAAGTGAGCCTCTATTCAGCCGCTGCGACGAGGCGCCACTCGCGCTCCACTCGGGAGACGGCGTCGCGCAACATTTCGAGCCCGGCTCCGCGCTTCACGGCTTCGGTCGCGAGAACCTGCCGATAGGCGCGGGCGCCAGGCCGGCCAGAAAACAGGCCGTGCAAGTGCCGGGTGTAATCGTGCAGGCGCTCGCCGCGCTGAAGCCCGCGCGCGATAACGGCCATGAAGGCTTCGATCGCCTCAAACCCGTCCGCGACCGGCGGCGGCTCGCCGAACAGCTCCGGATCGGCGCCGATCAACAACTCTGGATTCTGGTAAGCCGCGCGGCCGAGCATGATTCCGTCAACATGGCTCAATTGCGGGCGCGCCGCGTCGAGGTCCGCGAGGCCGCCGTTGAGAATGATTGGCCAGTCGGCATGCGCACGCTTCAAATCATGGACGAGTTCGTAGTCGAGCGGCGGGATTGATCGATTGTCCTTGGGGCTCAGGCCTTCGAGCCAGGCTTTTCGCGCATGGACAATGAGTGCAGCGGCGCCCGCCGCCTTCACCGCTTCCGCAAAGGCGAACAGGGCCTCCCGCGGCTCCTGTTCGTCGACGCCGATGCGGCACTTGACGGTCACGGGAACGTCGAGCGCCGCGACCATCGCGGCGACAGATTCGGCGACGAGTTTCGGCTCGCGCATGAGACAGGCGCCGAAGCGGCCGCTCTGCACCCGGTCGGACGGACAGCCGCAATTGAGATTGATCTCGTCATAGCCGAACTCGGCGCCGATGCGCGCCGCTTCCGCAAGCCGCCCGGGGTCTGCCCCGCCGAGCTGCAGAGCGACGGGATGCTCGCTCGGGTCAAAGCCGATCAGCCGCTCGCGTGGGCCGAAGACGACCGCATCCGCCGTCACCATCTCGGTATAGAGCCGGGCGCGGCGCGTAAGGATGCGATGGAACGCCCGACAGCGCCGGTCGGTCCAGTCCATCATCGGGGCCACGCAAAAGCGCCAATCCAGCCCTGGGCGCTCTCCGTGCTCGGCCATTGACGCGGGATTTCGGGTCATTCTGCCGAGCCTAGTCGCAAATTCCCCATATGAGCGTCAAGGATAGAGCGCCATTCGCGCTTTTTGCGGACCGGCGCGAAGGCTTCTCGGGTCCTGACGGTGAACCGCGCGAAAGCCCTGCGCACGAAGTTATGCGCGGCAATGATTTCAGCAACTTAACTGCGCTTTCGCGCAACTTTTTGCGCTTCCCGAACGCTCGTTTCCAGCCTGGCTTCATTTCGCCAAGCGAAACGAAACGTTTCGCTTGGCTCCCTTAAGCCTCTAAAATCATTGGGGTAGGCGAATCAACCATTTCGCGGTTTTCTTTGTTATCAAGGGCTTGAGGTCGGTTTCGTTTCGCTGCGTTCGCGCGGAATGTTTTCGGGGCCATTTCGGGCCGCCTGAGCGCCAGCGCCTCTCTCGCCGCATCGAGGCGGCCGAGCCGATCTTCCATCTTGTCGACCTCATCGCCCACGCGTTGAAATTGCGGCTTTCAGACGCAGACGGTCGGGCGCAAGGCGGTTCAGATGGTCGAGTATCCGAACGTAGGCATGCGCCGCCGACGGTTTGCCCGCGTCGATCTGGCCCCCGATCAGGTCGAGCGCCCGCTCGAGCCGCGCAATCTGCAGAAGCGCAAAGTCATCGGCGGGATTGGCGTTGCGCCGATCAAGCTGCTCCCGGACGATCTGCTGGACACGACGGAGGCTCAGGTTTTCTGAGGCCGCGATGGCGCGCATCGACTCGCCGCCCATGAGCCGGGCAAAAATCCGCTGCGCGCGCTTGTGCTCCTCGGTCAGAAATCGGGCGGGCTTTGAGACGCGGGCTGGCGCGGGCACGGAGCTTCCTTTCGACCAAACCGCCAGTATTGCACAGATTCTGCTAATCGGAAAGCATTTGTTGAAAAATCCGGCGTTAGGGGCCAAACCTCTCAGGATTGGCAGGCCGCTCCGGGCGGAAGCTGGTGTACAGGCGGGGCCTCGAGAAGACGGTGGCTCCGCCAAACTGTCATTCTGGCGCGAAGGACAAAAGAGCATTTGAGTCGCTCAGCTCCGTGTTATCTCCCGCGCCGCGCGCGTCAGATCGTGCTTGAGCAGATAGAATGACGCGGCGAGGAACAGGACGTCCTTCATCAGAAAACCGAGTGGTAAGGTCATGATCGGAAATCCACCAGCTTCGCGGGCCCAGCCATCGGGTAGGAAGGGAATAATGGTCGTGGTGCCGATGAACGTAACGATCGACCCAAGCGCGCCCAACACGCCAAGCCTTGGGATCCAATAGCCAAGGAAAATGAGAGAGCCGAAGATCGTTTCTGTCGTCCCGAGGAAATAGCCTGCGCCCCGGACGCCGAAAGCTGGGAGCAACCAGAAGACGACAGGACTATGGCTGATCAAGGGGACTAACATCTCCGCGGTGTACTGGGTCCACTTTTGGATGCTGAAGGCGAAGAAGGTAAAAACCATCGCAGCCCGAATTAAATAGCTGTCAAGAGCGCTCCGGAACAAGATGGTCCGCGAAAGATAAAGAATGAGCTGGTTTACTTGATTCATAATGTCCCTCCTTCTCATTCCTGCTTCAACCACCACGAGATATGAGCCTCGACATTTACGGCGCTCCAGCCGGCTCCATCAACATCCCCGCTTCGTCTGCGTCGTGCTAGCGCCGCTCGCTCTTCGAATGACCGCTTCCCCGCACAAGACCAGTTGCAAGGACGCGGTCTCCAATGTCCGGATGGCCAAAGCCTTCGATATCGACGCCTAAATGAAAGTCGTGTTGACCCCAAGCGACGCCTGCCAGCGAGGCTCGTGTCGGCAAATGCGTCTTCACCTCATGGACTAGAAATTCGGGGTGACGAAATGTGCAGCGGATCGGCAGTCTTGAATTTGTTCAGGAAACGCACGCTGCTCGGATCGCCGTTCGACAAATGGGCGGGTCATTCCAAAGGGCGTTATGGTTGGCTAGCAGAGGCCTGTGCGGGCGGCTTCGGTGTCGTTCACGAAAATGTGAACGCGGCGGCGGCGTCAAACGCTAGCCGTTTGTCCTCCTCGGTTGTTGACTGGCGTAAGGGTGGAGTTTGCCCGCCATAGGAGATCGTTTCATGCCATTCAGCACACTTGGTCTATCCGTGGCGACGGCCGGAATGGCGACGCTGGCATTCGCCATCGCCGCTCCAGCTTCGGCGCAAGAGCGCTACGCCCACACGCATTACTATCACCACTATCATCACCACTACTCCCATTATGGCGAGGGTCGTCAGATCATCGTTCATTCGCAAGCGCCGGTGGTGCAGCCTGTGAGCTACGCCTGGGGTCCCGTGGGGGCCGTGGGCAGCGTCGTAAACGGAACCGGCCAGGCGGTGGGGGCGGTCTTTTACGGCGCCGGCGGCATCGTGGGCGGGGTCGTCGGTGGCGTGGCTGGCGGCGTGTCGGCGCTCTTCGGCGGCCCCGGCTACAGTTACGCCCCGGCTAACGGCTACGGCGGCCCGTTCGCGGCGCCGTTCAATGCGGCCGGCGCAGTCGCCGCGGCGCCCTTCCAGGTGGTCGGCGGCGCCTTTGCAGGGACGCCCCCCGCCGCCGCTTACTAGCCCGCTTCCAGCAACGCGCGCGCCCGCGTACGGCGACTAACGCTGGCGCCGCTTCGGCTTGGATGGACAGTCACTGCGATCTCCTCGCCGGCGCCCGCGTCTCTTTTCCGGGACGATCAGCCGACGACGGATCGCGTGCGCATCCGGTCTGGGTAGACCTCGGCCGCGACGCCTTCGCCGACTCGACGGGGAGTGATGCCGGTCAAGTGTTGGCCTCTATTCGAACACGATGACCTGGCGAACCCCGACCCCCTCCCGCAGCCGGTCGAAGCCTTCATTGATCTCGCTTAGGTTCAGGCGACGGGTGAGCAGCTGGTCGACCGGCAGACGCCCAGCGCGGAAGAGCGCGATCATCCGCGGCACGTCGCGCTGGGGAGCCGACGAGCCGACATAGGAGCCTTTCAGCGTGCGCTCCTCGGCGACCAGCGCGAGCGGGGAGAGACTCATGCGCTTGTCGGGATGGGGCAGGCCGGCGGTCACGGTCATGCCGCCGCGGGCGGTCGCGGCATAAGCAAGCTCGAGCGCCGGAACCGAGCCCGCCATCTCAAAGGCGACATCAACGCCATTGCCGGACATGCGTCTGATTTCGCCCACCGCGTCGTTCGAGCGCGCGTTCACTGTCTGGGTTGCCCCCAGCTTCGTGGCGAAGGCGAGCTTTTCGTCCGAGAGATCGACGGCGATAATCTGGCGCGCGCCGGCGAGCCTCGCGCCGAGAACGACGCTGAGGCCCACGCCCCCTAAGCCGACCACCGCGACCGATTGGCCCGGCTCGACCTTGGCGGTGTTGACGACGGCGCCGACCCCGGTCAGCACCGCGCAGCCGAACAAAGCGGCGAGTTCGAGCGGCAAATCCGGGTCGATCTTCACGCAGGATTCGCGCGCCACTACCGCATGGGTTGCAAAGGCCGAGACCCCGAGAAGATGGTTGACCGGCTCGGCCTCAAACGAAAGCCGTCGTTCGCCGGAGAGCAGCGTTCCGGCCGCGTTCGCTTTTGCCCCCGGCTCGCAGAGCGCCGGGCGTCCCGACGCGCACGGGCCGCAGCGGCCGCAGCTCGGGACGAACACCAGCACCACGTGGTCCCCGGCTTCGAGGTCGGTCACGCCGTCTCCGACCGCCTCGACGATTCCCGCAGCCTCGTGGCCAAGCGCCATCGGCGTAGGACGCGGGCGCGAGCCATCGATCACCGACAGGTCCGAATGGCAGAGGCCCGCCGCCGCGATCTTGACCAGGAGTTCGCCACGGCCGGGGGGGCTGAGGTCGAGCTCGGCGATTTCGAGCGGCTTCGAATGGGCGTAGGGCGGCTCGAGGCCCGGTTGGCGGAGAACGGCGGCTTGGATGCGCATGGCTCGTTGGTCTCAAAATGGGATTGTCCGATGCTGGGCGATAAAGGAGAACAGGGCAATGGCGAAAATGGCGCGCCAATGTGTCCGAGTTTCCTGCTGATCGAGCTTGACCTCGGATGGCCGGCAGCCATCCATGTCCCCATGGACGCGTTGACGCTGTTTGGTCTCGTCTCAGTGACGGCCATGCTGGTTTTCTACGTTTTGGAGGATCGCAGCCCCTGGTACGTCCTAGCGTTTGCGGGCGCCTGCGCGCTCGGCTCGCTTTACGGGTTCCTGCAGGGGGCTTGGCCTTTTGGCGTCGTCGAAGCCGTATGGGCAGTGATAGCCGTTCGACGGTGGCGAATGAGGGCGACCAACCCCTAGAAATCGCGAGTGAGAAGCGCCTCGCCATTGTCGAGGCCGCACTTGCGCGGCGAATGCGCTCGCGCCACATGACGGTCAAGCCCGCTTCGCCCTCATGCGGGCGCCGCCCGGAGCTTAAGCCATGCCGCAAACCAACAGCCGCTTCTTCGACGACCTCTCGCGCCTCATGACCGACGCGGCGGGCCTCGCCGACGGCGCGAAGCGCGAGGCACAGACGTTCGCCCGCTCGCAGATGGAGCGGATGATGGCGGGCATGAACGTCGTCGCCCGCGAAGAGTTCGAGGCGGTCAAGGAGATGGCGGCCCGCGCGCGCGACGAGAACGAGAAGCTTGCCGCAAGGATAGCCGCGCTCGAAGCGAAGCTCAGCGAGCCAAGGCCTTGATCGGACTCGCGTTCCCTTAGCAGAGTCTTGATTCCGTTTACTGTTTTTGTGGACGCGAAGGGGTCATCTGTTTACGAACGGGCGCGAATCAGCAAGGTTGTAGTGGGTTGCGCGACCAAAGGGTCGAGGTGGCCTCTGCTCCGTTCCTCGATCCGCCGAAAGACCCCTGATGACCTTCATCGAAACCAGCGCCGACGAGCGTCGCGAGCATCCGGTCGATGTGGTCGAGCGGCTGGCCGCGGTCAATGAATGGGCCTTCGATCGGGCGCAGACGGACGAGATATCAATCCTGGTCTCGGGCCGGTTCGCCAATTACGACGTCGCCTTCACCTGGCTACCGGACCTCGAATCGCTGCATGTCAGCTGCTCGTTCGACCTCAAGACGCCTACGCACAAACGCGCGGCGATCGGCGAACTGACGCAACTCATCAACGAACAATTGTGGCTTGGGCATTTCGACCAGTGGAGCCAGCAGGACGTAGTGATGTTTCGCCACGCCTTGTGCCTGGCGGGGGGCGCTGGCGCGAGCGACGCGCAATGCTGCGCCGTAGTCAAGGCCGCGCTCGACGCCTGTGAGACCTATTATCAGGCGTTCCAGTTCGTCTTGTGGGCCAATCGCGACCCGCGCGAGGCGATTGCGTTCGCCACGTTCGAAACCCGCGGAGCGGCCTGAAGGCGCCTCAAGGGGCTGGCGCTGGGGCTTGATTGCGTGTAAGAGCCGCGCCTTCGCAATTTCGGGCCTCGCCGCCCGCCTTTGAATTGGAGTTTCCCCGGTGGCCGTTCCCAGACGCAAAACTTCGCCCTCGCGCCGCGGCATGCGCCGCTCGGCGGACGCCCTTAAGGCGCCGACCTACGTCGAAGACAAGGATTCGGGCGAACTGCGCCGGCCGCACCACATCGACCTCAAGAGCGGCATGTATCGCGGCCGCCAGGTTCTGAAGCCGAAGTCCAAGAGCGTGGACGCCTGAGGGGCTGACGAAACGGCTCGTCTTTTTCGACTTTTCGCGGTTGGCCTGAAGCGCGAGGCGATTTGCGGCTCGCGCGCCTACTCTAGGTCGCCGCAGCCCTATTGCGGCCGACCGGCTCTTTTCGCGCCGGTCCAGGAAAACCGCTCTCGATCTGGACAATAAACCACATTACCAAGCTTTCATGTTCGCGCCATCGCGTGTTTAGGCGACAGCGCGCATTCTTTCTGTCATGAGGCGGCGGGGGTGGTCTCCGCAGCACGGATTGAGACGCTCGGAGCTCTTGATGTCGTTTGATCGACCCTCCTATTCCCTCCGTGCGGCGCTTCTCGGCGCTGTGGCGCTGGCGGCCCTTGGCGGCGTGGCGTTCGAAACCTCGGTCGCGCCTGTCGACGCCGCCGCCACGAGCGCGCAACCCCCGGCCGGCCCGGCGTCGTTCGCCGATGTCGTCGACCGCGTGAAGCCCGCCGTCGTTTCGGTCAAGGTCAAGCTCAGCGACGCCGACCAGGTCGATGACGAAGACTCACAGGGAATGCCGGGAATGCCCGATATTCCCAAGGACAGTCCGTTCTACCATTTCTTCCGTCACTTCGGCATGCCGGGGGACAACAACGACGGCCCCGATCGCGGCGACAAGACGCCGCGCCACCATTTCTCGCAGGCGCAGGGCTCCGGATTCTTCATTTCGGCCGACGGCTACATCGTCACCAATGACCATGTCGTCGATCACGCCACGGAAGTGACCATCACCACCTCCGAGGGCAAGTCCATGCCCGCCAAGGTGATCGGCGTCGACACGAAAACCGACCTTGCGCTTTTGAAGGCTCAGGGCGCCGATTTCCCCTTTGTCACGTTCGCCTCTCACACGCCGCGCGTCGGCGATTGGGTGATCGCGGTCGGCAATCCGTTCGGCCTCGGCGGAACGGTGACCGCCGGCATCGTCTCCGCGCGGGGACGCGACATCGGCTCCGGACCCTATGACGACTTCCTGCAGATCGATGCGCCGGTCAATCACGGCAATTCCGGCGGCCCGACCTTTGACGCGGAAGGCGAAGTGGTCGGCGTCAACACCGCAATCTTCTCGCCGTCGGGCGGCAGCGTCGGCATCGGCTTCGCCATCGCCAGCGACGTCGTCAAAAGCGTCGTGCAGCAGCTCAAGGACAACGGCTCGGTCACGCGCGGCTGGATCGGAGTCCAGATTCAGAATGTGACCGCGGATCTGGCCGATGACCTCGGCCTCAAGGAGCAGACCGGCGCGCTGGTCGCCGCGGCGCAGAAGGATTCGCCCGCCGCCGCCGCGGGCGTGAAGAGCGGCGACGTCATCACCGCGGTCGACAGCGAAACCGTCGCCGATCCGCACGATCTCGCTCGCCGGATCGCGGCGCTTGGCCCGAAGAAGACGGTCAAGCTCACGCTCATTCGGAACGGGTCGCCGATGACCATTGACGTGATCCTTGGAACGATGCCCGCCGACAAGACGGCGGCTGCGGAATCGCGAAACTCGGATGACGACAACGGAGCTTCGGCGTTGGCCAAGCTCGGGCTGACGTTGCGTCCGGCGCATGGACAGGACGGCGTCGTCGTTGCGCAGGTCGATCCGGACGGCGCGGCGGCCGACAAGGGGCTGAAGCAAGGCGACGTGATCCTCGAGGTCGCCGGCAAATTGGTCAATCGGCCGGCTGACGTCGTCGAAGCGATCGACGCCGCCAAGTCGGGCGGCAAGAAGTCGGTTCTCGTGCGCGTCAAATCCAACGATGGAGAGCATTACCTGACGCTGCCCACGCGCGCGTCTTAAATACTCCGGCGTCCCATGGGCTCCCGTGGGACGCCGACAAGAAATGGGCGGAAGGGTTTATGGGCATGTCCCCGGCCCTGCGCATAGCGCGCCTTTTCGTCCAAGTCGGCGTCGCCAATCCCCCGCCCGCGCGACTCCGACAAAGGTGGCGGCAGGTCCCATCAAGCCCCCCGAGGACCTGCCGCCATTCCTTTTTTGGCTTAAGCGCCGCGGATTCGCTATATGTCGGACATGCGCATCCTCATCATCGAAGACGACCGCGACGCGGCTGCGTATCTGGCCAAGGCCTTCCGCGAAGCCGGACATATCGCGGACCAAGCGAATGACGGCGTCACCGGATACGATTTAGCGCTCGAAGGCGCCTACGACGTCGCCATCGTCGATCGCATGTTGCCGAAAATGGACGGCCTCACGCTGGTCGGCGCGCTTCGCGAGCAGAAAAACGAGACGCCGGTCCTGATCCTTTCGGCGCTCGGCCAGGTGGACGACCGGGTCAAAGGCCTGCGCGCCGGCGGCGACGACTATCTGGCGAAGCCGTATGCATTCTCCGAGCTTTTGGCCCGGGTTGAAGCACTGTCGCGTCGCGGCCCCAAAGGCGCGCCGGAGGAGACGGTGCTCAGGGTCGCCGACCTGACGCTTGACCGGCTATCGCACAAGGTGACCCGCCGGGCCGAGGAAATCGCACTGCAGCCGCGCGAATTCCGTTTGCTGGAATATCTCATGCAGAACGCCGGCAAGGTGGTCACGCGCACCATGCTGCTCGAACATGTCTGGGACTATCACTTCGATCCGCAGACCAATGTGATCGACGTGCACGTGTCGCGCCTGCGCGCCAAGATCGATCGCGACTTCGACGCGCCGCTGCTCAGCACGGTTCGCGGCGCCGGTTACATGATTCGTGACGGCGCTCGGTAAGCTCTTTGGCGCCACCGCTTTTCGCCTCGCGCTGGCGATCCTCGTACTCAGTGCGGTCGGCAGCGGCATCGTCCTCTATGTCATCGCCTGGCAGGTCGAGTCGGTCGTAGACAGGGAGATCGCGCGGACCATCGACGCGGAAGCCCAGGGCCTCATCGACGCCTTCGACAATGTGGGGATAAGACGGCTCGAGGGCGTCATCGAGGCCCGCAAACGCGAACCCGGCGCTTCCCTCTACCTGCTCACCAACCCGATCGGCGAACCGCTCGCGGGCAATGTCGAGCAGATACCCGCCGAGGTGCTCCTGCACCCTGGCTTCCTGCCGATCGTGTATCGTGCGGGTGGGAGCAGCGAACGCGGACGGCAAGCGCTGGTGGGCGTCTATATTCTGCCGGGCGGCTTTCGGCTGTTGATTGGGCATGACCTCAGCGACCGAGCCCATATCGGCAAGGTGATGGTGCGCGCGCTCGCGATTTCGCTGATTTTCTTCGCCGCCCTCGGGGCGATTGGCGCGCTGTTCGTAGCCCGGCGCGTGCTCCGGCGCATCGACGCCATGAACACCTCGGCGCACGGAATCATGGCCGGGGACCTCACCCGTCGCCTGCCAGTGTCCGGCTCAGGCGACGAATTGGACCGATTGGCGGAAGGCCTCAACGAGATGCTTGGACGAATCGCCAAGCTGATGGAAGGCCTGCAGGAGGTTTCCGACAATATCGCACATGACCTGCGCACACCGCTGACCCGCCTGCGCAACCATGCCGAAGCCGCGCTTGCCTTCGGCGGCGACGCCGCGTCCTATCGTCTGGCGCTCGAGAAGACGATCGAAGAATCGGACGGGCTCATCCGGATTTTCAACGCGCTCCTGTTGATCGCGCGGGCGGAAGCGGGCGGCGACCTTGGGCCGCTTCAGCCCGTCGATATCAGCGAGGCGGCGAAGAGCGTCGCTGAGCTTTACGAGCCAATCGCCGAGGAAGAGGGCGTGGACTTGACTGTCCGCGCCGAGGATGGGCTCAAAGTTCGCGGCAATCGCGAGCTGATCGGCCAGGCGATCGCCAACCTGGTCGACAACGCGCTCAAATACGGCGCCACGAACAAGGGCGGCAGCGACTCCGAGGCGAAGCCGGACGTCGTCATCGCCGCTCGGCGGGTCGGCGAATCCGTCGTCCTGACGATCGCCGATCGGGGTCCCGGAATCGAGCCGGCAGACCGGGCGCGGGTGCTCGACCGGTTCGTGCGCCTCGAAGGCTCGCGTTCGCGGCCGGGTTCCGGTTTAGGACTTTCGCTCGCCGCGGCCGTGGCGCGCATGCATGGCGGAGCGGTCGAACTCGAGGACAATCAGCCCGGACTTCGCGTGCGCCTCACTTTGCCGGCGGCGGACGCCCGGCCTCAGTTGCTGGCGCCCGCCGACCTGGTCTTGAATGACCGCAACGCTCGCTGAAGGCCTCGTCGAGGCGCCCCGACTCTCCGCGCCGGCCGAAGCGCGTCGCCGCCTCGAAGCACTGCTCCAGACCTCGTCGACTGTCGAGCTTAAGCCCGAACTCGAGCGCGGCCGGACGCGCGATGTCCTTCTCGGCCTCGCTGATCATTCGCCTTACCTGTGGACGCTGGTCCAGGAAGATCCGGCCCGACTTGTCCGGCTGCTCAAGCGTCCGCCTGGCGAATCGCTCGATGCGCTGGTTCAAGCTCTCGCCTCGCGACGTGACGAGAACGAGGCGGACCTCATGCTGGCGCTGCGCCGCGCCAAGCGCGAATCGGCGCTTCTGATCGCGCTCGCCGACATCGGCGGGATCTGGGACGTGGTTGCGGCCACGGAAGCGCTGACCCGTTTCGCTGACGCCGCTGTCCGCGCCGCGCTCGCTTTCCTGTTGCGCAAGCACGCGCGCGCCGGGCTTTTGGCGCTCGATCCGGATGCGTCTGACGTCGAGGACGGCTCGGGTGTTGTCGTGTTGGCGCTCGGCAAGCACGGCGCGCGCGAGCTGAACTATTCGAGCGACATCGACTTTATCGTACTCTACGATCCCGCGGCGGCCTCGATCCCGCCAAGTATGGAGCCGGGGCCCATGTTCGCGCGCTTAACGCGGGCGCTGGCGCGCCTCATGCAGGAGCGAACGAGCGAAGGCTACGTGCTGAGGGTCGATCTCCGCCTGCGGCCTGATCCGGCTTCGACGCCAGTCGCGCTCTCGATCGTGAGCGCGTACCAATATTACGAGACGGTCGGCCAGAACTGGGAGCGCGCGGCCCTCATAAAAGCCCGTCCGGCGGCGGGTGACCTCAAGCTTGGCGAGCGTTTCCTGGCCGACCTCGCGCCATTCATCTGGCGCAAATATTTTGATTATGCAGCGATCGCCGACATTCATGCAATGAAACGCCAGATCCATGCCGTGCGCGGGCACGAGCGGGTCGTCGTGCCCGGCCACGACGTCAAACTTGGACGCGGCGGCATTCGCGAGATCGAGTTTTTCGTCCAGACGCAGCAGCTCATTTTTGGCGGACGCCGGCCCCAGATGCGTGGGTCGCGCACGCTTGAGATGCTGCAGCAGCTCTGCGCCGACCAATGGATCGGCCCGGACGCGGTTGACGACCTAACCCAGGCCTATGCGTTCCTGCGGCGCGTCGAACATCGGCTGCAGATGGTCGCCGACGAGCAGACGCAGCGCCTTCCTTTCGAGCGCGCGGCGCTTGCGCGCTTCGCAAAATTCTGCGGTTACGCCGGACTCGGCGCTTTCGCCGCCGACATCACCCATCACATGACGTGGGTCGAGCGGCATTACGCGCGGCTGTTCGAGGACGCGCCCGAGCTCAGTGTTGCTTCAGGAAACCTTGTCTTCACCGGCGTCGCCGATGATCCGGCGACGCTCGCTACCTTACGCGAGCTGGGATTTCAGCGCCCGGAAGTCGCAGCGGAGACCATTCGCGGCTGGCACTTTGGCCGCCGCGCCGCGGTCCGAAGCGCTCGCGCGAGGGAGGTGCTGACGGAATTGACGCCGGCGCTGCTCGAAGCCTTCGCCGGATCTGGTGACGCCGACGTCGCGCTTTCTGCCTTCGACGCAGCGCTGGCGCACATGCCAGCCAGCGTCGAGCTCCTGTCGATTCTGCGTTCGAACAGCGCCCTACGCGAGTTGTTCGGCGATGTGCTCGGCAGCGCCCCGCGGCTGGCGCAGGTGATCGCGTCCCGGCCGCACGTGCTCGACGCTGCGATCGATCCGGCGCGCAGCCTCGACTTCGACACCGCGTTTGACGACGAGGCGATGGGCGCGCGGGTCGAGACGTTTGTGTCCCAAGGGCAGAGCTTCGAGGACGCGCTGAACCGGGCGCGCGACTTCGCCGCCGAGGAGATGTTTCATATCGGCCTCAATCTGCTTTCGGGCCGGCTCGACCCGGACCGGGCCGGGCGCGCCTACAGCGCATTGGCCCAGGGGTTAATCGCCGCGCTGCTCAAGCGGGTGATCGAAGCCTTTTCCGCCGAGCATGGGCGCATTCGCGGCGGCCGGGTGGCGGTCGTCGCGCTCGGCAAGCTCGGCTCGCGCGAAATGACAGCGGCCTCTGATCTCGACCTCATGCTCATCTATGATTTTCCCGCGGACGCGAGCGAAGCGACCCGCCGGAAGCGACTGGGTCCCACGCTTTACTATGCGCGGCTGACCCAACGGCTCATCTCGGCTTTGACCGCGCCGACCAAAGCGGGCCGCCTCTACGAAGTCGACATGCGGCTCAGGCCCTCAGGGCGGCAGGGACCGCTCGCCACCCAGCTCGCATCGTTCGAGCTCTACCAGCGTGACGAGGCGGAGACCTGGGAGCACATGGCGCTAACCCGCGCCCGCTTCGTCGCCGGCGACGCGAGCCTCGGCGCCGACATCGCCAAAACCGTGCGACGGACGCTGACCGGCGAGCGCAACGCCGCCAAGATCGCTCAGGAAACGCGCGCCATGCGAACGCTCATCGCCAGGGAAAAGGGCGATAGCGACGTCTGGGATCTGAAGCTTGCCGCAGGCGGCCTCATCGACATCGAATTCATCGCCCAGTATCTCGAGCTGGCATTCGCCCACGACCATCCGGGTATCCTCGACGTCTCGACCCGCAAGGTCGTGGAAGAGGCAGGCCGCGCCGGATTCATCACGGCCGAACAGGCCGAAACCCTCGTCGACGCCCACCGGCTTTATACCGACGCGACGCAATTCATGCGCCTGTCGACCTCCGGTCCGTTCGATCCCTCCAAGGCGACAGCCGGCGTCAAGCGCCGCATCGCCGCAGCGATCGGCTTTCCCGACTTCGAGGCGTTTGCGGCCGCGCTTGGCGAAGCGCGCAAGCGTGTGCGGGCGGCGTTCGAGGCGATCGTCGCCGGTTAGAGCCTTCCCGATTTGGGTTTACGCATATCGGGCGCGCACGCTCCCGCGAACGGGACGCGCCGAGGAAGCTCTCGGCGTCCTATAACGCTTCCGCGCCGATTGCGGCCAGCCCCGCCCGCGCGCATTCCATGTCTTGCGTATAATGCCCGCCGCTCAAACCGATCGCGCCAACGACCTCACGCTCGAGTTTGATCGGAAACCCACCGCCAAAGACGGTCAGGCGTGGCGTGTGCGTGATCCCGTACAGCAGTGGCGGATCGTCCTTGATGAAATCGAACCAGGCGTGCGTCGGCATGGAAAACGACGCAGCGGTATAGGCCTTGTTCTGCGCGATATCGATCGAAAGCTTTGGCGCGCCGTCCATGCGAAGGAAAGCCTTGATATCGCCGGTCTCGTCGGTGACGGCAATGCACATCTTGAGCTTGAGTTCGGTCGCCTTCTTTGCCGCCGCCGCGACCGCCTTCTCCGCTGTTTCGGCGTCAATGCTGTGCTTGACAATCGTCATGTGTTTGCCTCCCGGTCCTATCTCGACGCATCTCGCGCGCGGTTCCACCTTAAGGCATTTGCTCTTGTGTTTGTATTGTTCGCCGGCGGGCAAGACCGCGCCGCCGATTTGAAACGCGACGGAGAAAGGGACCCTTGCGTGGCCCCTTGTTGTTTTCCTCCGAGGGTAGCCGCCTATGTGCCCGTCATGTCCAAGATTTCGATCATTTCTATCGCCGCGCCCGGCATTTGCAAAAACGGCTGATCTTTGCCGAATATCTTCGCCGCCGCGTCAGCCGAGTCTGCTTGGACAATTGAATAGCCGCAGACGTCGTTTTTGGCGCCTTTGACTCCCTTTGCGTCTATGCGCTTGGTCTTGCCAACTGGAGCGCCGCGATCGGCGAGCGACGCCTTGTTATGCTCCATCCACTTCGCCCACGCCTCGGTTCCCTTCTTTCGTTGTTCGGGGGTGGAATTCTTCATCATGTCGGCCATTGCGTCCGCATTGGCCGTATAAAGAGCGAGGAATTTCTTCATGGCGCATCTCCATACCCAAACGCCCTACCCCCCGCTGCATAGTCGGGCTTTTTGGCTGATCGGTGACCGCGGGAGAATGCAATTTGTGCAGAATTCCGGCCGACGCGACGCTGAGGATCAAAACGATGGTGTTGCGGCGCGCGGCTCTGCCGCTCTAACACAAAGTCGCTCGCAACCTGGCGGTGGTCGACCTCAGCAGGGGCGCGAAGAGTAACATCGGGAATTTTCGCCGTGCCCAAACTCCGTGAGATTCTGAACGCTCGGCCCCAGGACCGCGTGATCGCGGCGCCCGGCGTCTACGACATGGTCTCGCTGCGGATGGCGGCGACCATGGGCTTTGACGCCCTCTATATGACCGGATACGGCGCGGTCGCCTCCAACCTCGGGCTTCCCGACGCCGGGCTTGCCAGTTATGCCGACATGGTCGGCCGGGTCGAGGCGATGGCGCGCATGGCCGAGACGCCGCTCATCGCCGACGGTGACACCGGCTATGGCGGGCTCCTGAATGTGCGCCACGCCGTTCGCGGCTATGAGCGGGCCGGCGCGGCGGCGATCCAGCTCGAGGACCAGGAGTTCCCCAAGAAATGCGGGCATACCCCCGACCGCCTCGTCATTCCGGCAGAGGAAATGATACGCAAGATCGCGGTCGCCGCCGAAGCGCGAACAAGCCCCGATTTTCTCATTATCGCCCGGACCGACGCGCGGACTTCGAAGGGTCTTTCGGAAGCAATCCGACGCGCCCGGGCTTACGCCGAGGCCGGGGCGGACATGCTGTTTGTCGAGTCGCCAGAGACGGAGGACGAGATGGCGACGATCGGCCGCGAGCTTGGCGACAAGCCGCTCATCGCCAACATGGTCGAGGGCGGACGCACGCCGATGTTGAACAACGCGCGCCTCGCCGAGATCGGCTATGCGCTCGCCATCTATCCGGTCGCGGGCCTCCTCAGCGCCGCGGCGGCGTTGGAGACGGTTTATCGCCAGATCCGCGACACCGGCTCGTCGCTCGGCTCCTCCGCGCCGCTCTATTCCTTTGCAGAGATGAATCGCCTCATGGGATTCGAGGAGGTGTGGCGTTTCGATCGGGCGCACGCGGAGATTTGAAGCGGACTCCGCAATCGACAGTTCCGGAGGTCGGGAGTAGGCTTGAATCCATGACGTCGCGGCGATCTTTGCACGACAACGATTTCTACGCCTGGACTCTCGAACAGGCGGCGCTCTTGCGCGCTGGGCGTGTCGGGGAGGCCGATTTGGCGACGATCGCCGAGGAAATCGAGAGCATGGGCAAGACCGAGAAACGCGAACTTGTCAGCCGCCTCACGGTCCTCCTGCTCCACTTATTGAAATGGGAGCGCCAACCGGCGGGGCGCAGTCATTCCTGGCAGCTGTCAATCGCAAACGCGCGCGACGAAATCGCGGACCTCCTGGACGACAATCCAAGTCTGAAGCCCATTATCGACGACGTGATAGCCTCCGCCTATCGATACGCGCGCCGCAGAGCGGCCATCGAGACGGACATGGCGGAGGATGCGTTTCCGCCACAATGCCCGTGGAGTTTTGTGCGCGCGATGGATGAGGGCTTTTGGCCGGGTAGCTAGCCTTACGGCTAAGGCCGCCGGACGAAAATGATGACGACAATAGCGGCCGTGGGAGCAAATGAATCGCGGCGCGCTGGCGTCGGCAAGATCGCGCTAGCGAGCCTCGTCGGCACGACGATCGAATTTTACGACTTCTATATATTCGGCACTGCAGCGGCGCTTGTGTTCGGGCCGATGTTTTTTCCGAAATCCGCCCCCGAAACGCAGACGCTCAACGCGTATCTGACGTTTGGTCTCGCCTTCCTCGCGCGACCCGTGGGCTCGTTTTTGTTCGGGCATTTCGGCGATCGGATCGGCCGCAAATCGACGCTCGTGGCCACCATGCTGACCATGGGCCTCGCGACGACGCTGATTGGCGCGCTGCCGTCCTATGCAAGCGCAGGCGTGTTCGCGCCGTGGGCGCTCGCGGCTTTGCGTTTCGTTCAAGGGGTTGGGCTTGGTGGCGAATGGGGCGGGGCGGCCCTGATCGCGGTCGAAAACGCGCCTGAAGGCAAACGAGCCTGGTACGGGATGTTCCCGCAACTCGGCCCTCCGATCGGCTTCCTCATTGCGACCGGGCTCTTTCTTTTGTTGCTCCTCGGATTCGGCGAGGCGGCCTTTGTCGATTGGGCGTGGCGGGTCCCGTTCCTCTTAAGCGCCGTTTTGGTGGCGATCGGACTCTATGTGCGCGTCTCGCTCGAGGAGACCCCGGTGTTCAAGGCCATCGAGCGAAACCAGCGTGTCGCCGTGCCGATGACGACGATCCTTAGAGACCATTGGACGGCGCTCGTTCAAGGATCGCTCGCGATCGTCGTCTGCTACGCGCTCTTTTACATCGCGACCGTCTATGCGCTCGGTTACGGCGTACGAGCGCTTGGGATCTCGCGGGCGCACTTTCTCGGGTTGCTGTGCGGGGCAATTGTCTTCATGGCGCTTGCGACCCCATTCTCCGCTGCGCTCGCAGACCGCTGTGGCCGGCGCCCGGTGCTGCTCGTTTCCGCCGTCCTCGCGATCGGTGTAGGATTGGTGATGCCGGCTCTCCTCTCCGCGGGGACGGCTGGCGTCTTCGCCTTCCTGGCGCTGGCGCTTGGCGCGATGGGGCTGACCTTCGCGCCGCTCGGCGCGCTTTTGCCCGAGCTCTTCCCTGTTCCCGTCCGCTACACGGGCGCTGCGAGCGCCTACAATCTCGGCGGCATCCTCGGCGCCTCCTTCGCGCCGTCCTTAGCGCAGATTCTGGAGGCGAGCGGCGGCGTCGCCTGGGTCGGCTATTACATCGCTGTGGCTGGCGTGATCAGCTTCCTGGCTGTGTTCAGCATGCGCGAGACGCTGGACTAGGCGTTTTGCAGGCCGGGACTTGCCCCGCCGCCGCAATCCTGCTACGAGCCGCCCCTTCACGGAAAACGTGGGAGAACGCCCGGTCGCCAGCCGGGGCTTAACGTTCGCACCACGACACTGCAACCTGGCGTAGTCTTCGGGTGACCTGAAGGCTGCGTCCGCGCATGGAGCAGCCTCATGGCTAAGAAAATTACCGGCTATATCAAACTGCAAGTGCCGGCAGGCGCGGCCAACCCGTCGCCGCCGATCGGTCCCGCGCTCGGCCAGCGCGGCCTCAACATCATGGAATTCTGCAAGGCGTTCAATGCGCGCACGGCGCAATTGGAGAAGGGCGCGCCGATCCCCGTCGTCATCACCGCCTACCAGGACCGCTCGTTCACCTTCGAGATGCGCCGGCCGCCGGTGACCTTCTTCTTGAAGAAGGCCGCTGGCCTCAAGCTCGGCAAGAAGCCGGCCTCGGGCGCCAAGACGACGGGCCGCGGCTTTGTCGGCAAGGTGACCAAGGAACAGGTGCGCGAGATCGCCCAGCAGAAGATCGTCGACCTCAACTGCGACACGATCGAAGCGGCGATGAAGATGATCGAAGGCTCGGCCCGTTCAATGGGCCTGCAAGTGGTGGAGGGCTGACCCATGGCGCATCACGGCAAAAGAGTTCTGAAGGCGCGCGAGACAGTCGAGCGAACTAAGCTTTACGCGCTCCAAGACGCGGTCAAACTGGTCAAGACCAACGCCACCGCCAAATTCGACGAGACGGTTGAGCTTTCGATCAATCTGGGCGTCGATCCCAAGCACGCCGATCAAATGGTGCGCGGCGTCGTCAACCTGCCGAACGGCACCGGACGCACGCTGCGCGTGGCGGTGTTCGCCCGCGGGGCCAAGGCCGACGAAGCGCGCGAGGCCGGTGCCGACGTGGTCGGGGCCGAGGACCTGGTCACCCAGGTGCAGGCCGGCGAAATCAACTTCGACCGCTGCATCGCGACCCCCGATTTGATGCCGCTGGTCGGCCGGCTCGGCAAGGTGCTGGGTCCCCGCGGGCTGATGCCGAACCCGAAGGTCGGCACGGTGACGATGGACGTGAAGGCGGCGGTCGCGGCGTCGAAGGGCGGCGCGGTCGAGTTCCGAGCCGAAAAGGCCGGCATCGTGCAAGGCTCGGTCGGCAAAGCCTCATTCGGCGACAACAAGCTGGCCGAGAACGTCCGCGCCTTCGTCGACGCGGTGAATAAGGCCAAGCCGGCGGGCGCCAAGGGCCACTACCTTCTGCGCGCCGCCGTCTCTTCGACCATGGGCCCGGCCGTGCGACTCGACCTCGCGACGCTGCAGACGACGCAGTCGGTCGGGACGTAGCCGCGCGGAGCGCGCGAAACAAATACGAAACGGGCTTTCCGATTCGGGGCCCGTCTATCAGAACTTTGACACCCACGGGAACGCGTCGACCTGGGCCTGGCACGAATGGTGGCTTGCCAATCCACCGGCCAGCGCGCCGGCCTACGTCAACGCGGTCCCGATCAACTGGAACTCGTTCCCGGTCAATCCGGGCTACACCCTGACCGCGACTGCCGCCTATTCCAGCGGGGCTGGAATCGTATCGCTGTGGAATGAAACGAGCGGCAAGGTCTTTCGGAAAGTGGTGGCTCCGCCGCCAGGAGCAGATTTCAACGGCCGCAGCGCTGATTGGATTCTCGAAGTCCCCGGCAGGGGCGAACGCCAGGGTTATGCGCTCCCTGACTTCACTCCGCTGACCTTCTCCGCCGCGATCGCCTCCGACTGCGCTCCCGATCTTTCCTCCTCAACCTTCGGCGATCACCCCAGTGGTCTCAATTCGGAAGAGCCAAGTCACCGCAGCGCCAAGGAGCGACGTGACGATGAGGCAATAGAGCAGCGGCTGCGTGCCAATGGTGTCCAACAGGATGGGAAACAGGAAGGCGGTCATGACGGCGCCGATCTTGGCGAAAGCGGCGGCGAAGCCCGCGCCCTTGCCGCGGATCGCCGTAGGAAAGACCTCACCTGCGAGGAGATAGGTCTGCGCGTTCGGACCAAGATTGGTCATGAAGTTGAAAAGCATGAAGCCGGCGAAGATCAGCAGCAGCTGTTGGCCGTCCGTGAAGTAGGCGGAGAGCGACGCGAGGAACAAGCCAGCCGCACAGCCGATGAAGCCCCAAACTTGCAGGGCGATCCTGCCGACGATGTCGGCGAGCATGACTGCGAACAGGATGCCGAGGATCAAGAGCGTGGTGATCAGCGCCGCGCCTTTGGCGGCGATCATGTCCTGCAGGATCACGTCGGAGATGCTGCGCGCGTGATCCGAACTGCCGCCGATCGCCGCAGCGAGGATGGTCGGGGTGAAAATGCCGATGCCCTAGGTTCCCAGGTCCTGCAGCGGTATGACACTGGCTGATCGGGGCTTAAGCCACACAGTCCTGGATACAAATCAACGGCGGGCCTCCCGACCGAAGCCCGCCGTTTTGTCCGCAGCGCTGGGCGGATGCGTTTTCCTACGGCGCGACCCTGGGCTAAGCTCGCTTGAAAGACCAGGGAGAACGTCATGGGGTCACTGCACGAGGGGGGAACCGTCGGCGCCATGCTGATCACGGCCATCAAACGATTCGCCGATCGGCCCGCCATCGCGGACGATCAGACTCGCTGGACCTATCGCGAACTCGGACAAGCAGCCGGCGGCGTGGTCGCCCTTTTCCGGAGCCTGGGTCTCAAGAAAGGCGACGGGGTGTCGCTGTTGGCGACGAACCGGGTCGAGACCTGGGCAGTGGTCACCGCCGCCGCGGTGATGGGGCTGCGATACACGCCGTTGCATCCGCTCGCAGCGGAAGACGACCACGCTTTCATCGTCAACGACGCCGAGGTCGATGCGCTGATCATCGAGGGCGCGAAGTTCGCCGAGCGGGGCCGCTCGATCAAGAAGAGGGTCCTTCGCCTCAAACACCTCCTGTCGTTCGGGCCGATGGAGGGCGCGCGCGACCTCGTTGCGGAGATGCAGTCCATGGAGTTTGCGCCGCTGGTGGACGAGGGCGAAGCGGAGGGGATCTGCTGGCTCGCCTATACCGGAGGCACGACCGGGCGCTCGAAGGGCGTCATGATCGCGCACCGCTGCGTTCTCAACATGACGGCGATCATCTTCGCTGACTGGGAGTGGCCGCAAGACATCCGCTATCTGGCGGCGACGCCGATTACGCATGCGGGCGGCGTCAACATTTTCCCAACCCTGATGCGCGGCGGGTTTGTGCGGGTGCTGCCCGGCTTCGATCTTCAGACCTACTGCCGAACCATTGAGGACGAGAAGATCAACACGGTGATGCTGGTGCCAACGATGGTCTACGCGTTGATCGACGCCAAGGACTTGCGAGCGAAGTATGACTTGTCATCGCTCGCGACGATCATCTACGGCGCGGCCCCGATGTCGCCCGATCGGTTGCTTGAGGGCATGAAGATCTTCGGGGACGTCTTCCTGCAGTTCTACGGCCAGACCGAGGTCCCCCAGTGCATCACGTCGCTTCGGAAGATCGATCACGATCCCGCACATCCCAAGCGCCTCGGCTCGTGCGGGCGCCCGAACCCGCTTGTCGAGGTGAAACTGTTCAACCTCGACATGAACGAGGTCAAGCAGGGCGAGTCGGGGGAGATCTGCGTGCGCGGCGCGCTGGTGATGAACGGTTATTGGAAACGCCCCGACGCCACTCAAGAGGCGTTCCGCGGCGGCTGGCTGCACACCGGCGACGTCGCGGTGCAAGACGAGGACGGCTACTATTACATCGTCGATCGCATCAAGGACATGATCATCTCCGGCGGATTCAATATCTATCCCCGCGAGGTCGAGGATGCCCTCATGTCGCACCCGAGCGTCGGCTCGGCGGCGGTGATCGGCGTTCCGGATGACAAATGGGGGGAGGCGGTGAAGGCCTTCGTCGTTTTGAAGGGCGACGCGGCTGCGGACTTCGAAACTCTGCACGCGCATGTTAAGGCCAAGAGCGGTAGCCCCTGGGCGCCGAAGACGATCGAGTTCGTCGAAGCGATCGCGGTCACCGGGCTCGGCAAGGTGGACAGGAAGGCTCTGCGCGCGGCTTACTGGCGGGGGCGGTCCCGCAGCGTCGCATGACTTGGTCATACACGCGCGGCGACCTTGGCCCCGATGCGATGCGCTGATTCCACTCGGGATTTCATGAGCTCTTCCGGTCGTCGGGTCCCTGTTGCGCTGCTCGCCGAGGTTGCCAAGGACAGCCTTAAATCGTGAATCCGCTGACGCCTCTGCCGATCGACGCCGCGCTACCCGAGCTTCGCTCAGCGCTCGCCGAGCATTCGAAGGCCGTCCTGGTCGCACCGCCTGGCGCCGGCAAAACCACCCGCGCTCCGCTTGCGCTCCTTGACGAGCCCTGGGCGAAGGGCAAGCGCTTCATCCTGCTTGAGCCGCGCCGTCTCGCCGCCCGCGCCGCCGCCGCCCGCATGGCCGCGACGCTCAGGGAAAAGGTCGGCGAAACGATCGGCCTGCGCGTGCGGCTCACCAGCCTCACATCAAAACGCACGCGCATCGAGGTCGTGACCGAGGGCGTGTTCACCCGCATGATTCTCCTCGACCCCGCGCTCGAAGGCGTGGCGGCCGTTCTGTTCGACGAGTTCCACGAGCGCTCGCTTGACGCCGACCTTGGCCTCGCCTTCGCGCTCGACGCGCAGCAATGTCTGCGCGAGGACCTGAGACTTCTCGTCATGTCGGCGACGCTCGACGGCGCGCGGGTGCGTGCGCTGCTTGGTCGGTCCTCTCATGAGCAAGCGCCGCTGATTGAAAGCCAAGGCCGCGCCTTCGCTGTCGCCACGCGATATGTCCGCCGCAACCCTAGCGCGCGAATCGAAGACGAGGTCGCGCGCGTTACGCTCGATGCGCTCGGAAGCGAAAACGGCTCGATCCTTGTCTTCCTGCCGGGCCAGGGCGAAATCCGCCGCGTCGCGGAGACCTTGGAAGCGCGTGTCAAGCGCCCTGACGTCGACATCGCGCCGCTCTATGGCGCGCTGGACAGCCGCGCGCAGGATCTCGCCGTCGCGCCGGCAGCCGAGGGCCGCCGGAAGATCGTGCTCGCCACTTCGATCGCCGAGACGTCGCTAACCATTGAAGGCGTGCGCATCGTAGTCGACAGCGGGCTCATGCGCGTTCCGGCCTATGAGCCCGACGTCGGCCTGACCCGCCTTGAGACGGTGCGTGTCAGCCGAGCGAACGCCGATCAGCGGCGCGGACGCGCGGGGCGCACCGAACCAGGTCTCTGCTATCGCCTCTGGGAGGAGGCCGCGAATGGCGGCCTTCAGCCCTACGCTGCGCCCGAAATTCTCTCCGCAGATCTCTCCGGTCTCTTGCTCGACTGCGCCCTTTGGGGCGTCAGCGATCCATCGAAGCTTGCCTTTCTCGATCCGCCCCCGCGCGCCGCGCTAAAGGAGGCGCATGCGCTCTTGACCGCCATCGGCGCCATCGATGGCGACGGCCGCATTACCCACGAAGGCCGCGCAGTTGCGAGCTTGGCGCTGCCGCCGCGTCTCGCGCGCATGGTGGTCGACGCCGCTCGCGAGGGCGAAGCGAGGACGGCCAGCGAAATCGCCGTTGTACTGACCGAACGCGGACTCGGCGGCGATTCGGTCGATCTTGCGACCCGGCTTGCGGCCTTCCGCCGCGATCGCTCGCAGCGCGCCGATGACGCGAGGCGCTTGGCGCGCGCGTTGGCGCAGCGAGCGGACACCGCCCTCATCCGGTCTTCGGCCCCCTTCTCCCAGAGGGAGAAGGGTGCGCTCCCCTCTCCCGCGGGGAGAGAGGTTGGGGGTGAGGGCGCGCTGCTCGCCTCGGCCTTCCCCGACCGCATCGCGATAGCTCGCGGTATGCGGGGCGAATTTCTCATGGCAAACGGCCGAGCGGCGGCGGTCGAGGCGCATGATCCGCTCGCCGGCGAGTCGTTTCTTGCCGTAGGTGAAATTGCCGGCAGAGCCGCTTCAGCGCGGATCCTCACGGCTGCGGCGCTCACGCTCGACGACATTGAAGCAATAGCTGGCGCGTCGATCGAAATCGCGGATGAACTGAGCTTCGACCGCGCCTCCGCATCTTTGCGGTCGCGTCGCCGGCGCCGGCTCGGCGCACTCATCCTCGCCGAGCAGACGCTCGCCGTTCCACATGACGACGCGGCTGGGCTCATGCTCGCGCGCGGCGTCCTTTCGCTTGGGGTCGCACGCCTGCCGTGGACAAAAGCGCTCAAGCAGCGGCGCGACCGGGTGATGTTCCTGCGCCGCGCCGAGGGCGAGCCCTGGCCGGACCTGTCGGACGAAGCGCTTGCCGCCGATCCTGACTGGCTCGCGCCTTTCCTCGTTGGGAAGACGAAGCTCGACGAGATCGCCGCCGCCGACCTCTCGAGCGCCCTCGACGCAGCGCTGCCCTGGGACATGGCGCGGCGGCTCGTTGACGAAGCGCCGACCCACTTCCAAGCGCCAACCGGGACCGCGGCGCCGATCGATTATGAAGCGGAAGGCGGACCGGCGATCGCGCTGCGCGTCCAGGAGCTGTTCGGGCTCAACGAGCATCCGGGGCTGGCCGGCGGTCGCATCCCGCTCACCCTCCATTTGCTCTCGCCCGCCCACCGCCCGATCCAGATCACGCGCGACCTGCCAGGCTTCTGGCGCGGCTCCTGGGCCACCGTCCGCTCCGACCTTCGCGGCCGTTATCCCCGCCATTTCTGGCCCGAGGACCCCGCCGCGGCCGCGCCGACCGCGCGAGCGAAGCCCAAAGGAACGTAAGAGCGCTGGGCGCCTCAGGAATCACGCCGGCGCGACAATCACCGGAAGCCGCGTCCAGCCGCGCAGCGTGTTGTTCATGAGCGGCGTCGGCTCGCCGTCCGGCTCGATGCGCGCGAAGACGCGCGCGAACGTCCCGAGCAGCGTCTCGCCTTCGAGCCTGGCCAGCAACTGGCCCACGCACGTGTGAACGCCGCCGCCGAAGCCAACGTGGCCCGTGGTCGGGCGATCGATGTCGTAGCGGTCAGCGTCGTGCCATTTGCGCGGGTCGCGGTTGGCGGCGCCAAGCAGCATCAACACCTTCTCGCCCTCGGGGATTGTCGCACCGCCCATCTCGGCCGCTCGCGTCGTGGTGCGGAAAAACGTCTGCACCGGAGTTTCGAGCCTCACGGCCTCTTCGAACGCGGCGCGCGCCTTAGACGGATCGGCGCGCAGCGCCGCGAATTGATCCGGATTGAGCGCCAGCTGCCGCATCGCGGCGCCGAGGCCGTGAACGGTCGTATCAAAGCCCGCGCTGAGCAGCGACCGGACCAGCAGTTCCGCCTCCTCGCGCGTCACCTCGCCTGCATCCGCCCCGGCATGGATCGCTGCCCCGATGCCGTGATCCGACAGCGCCTCGCGCTTGCACTGCGACGCGATCCATTCGACGTGCGGCGCCATTTGCGCGACCGCCGCGCGGCGCAATTCGTTATCGGGGCCGAACATGTTGAACACCGTCGCCGCATAGGGTAACAGGTGCTCGCGGCCTTGAGCCGACAGACCGATCGCGTCCGGCATCACCATCATCGGATAGACTTCGGCGCAATCGGCGACCGCATCGAAGCGAGCCTTGCGCGCAAGCTTTTCTGCAAGCTCATCCGCCGCCTCGGCGAAGCGAGCGCGCAAGGATCGCATCACCGTCGCCGACAGGGCGCGATTGAGGACGGCGCGCGCTCGGTCATGCTCAGGCGGGTCGCGCTCGAGCACCACGCTTGGCGGCCGCCACGGCTTCTCGCGCTGAAAATCGCTCAAGCCTACGCCACGACTCGAGCAGAATGTCACGGGATCGTTGAGGATCTGCCTGACCTCGGCATGCCGCGCGGCGGCATAGGCGCCGTACTTTTCGAGCCATACGATCGGTCCGGCCTCCCGCAGCGCTTCGTGTGCAGGATGCGGGTCGCGCAGGAAATCGAGCGAGAACGGATCGATCTCGCAAACCGGAACCCCCTCGGGTGGGCGCCGTGCAGGCGCGGTTTGCAGCATGGGGCATTTCCTCAAAAGTGCGCGTTTGGGCGCGACGCTATTATAGAGTGCACCGCGCTTGCAATCAGGCTCGCGAAAGTTCGGCTCACGCCATCAGCTTGGCGAGCCGCTTTGGCGCAACGAGCCGATAGCTGCGGCGCACAAAGGCCTCGATTTCACGCCAGTCGGCCGCTGGGTCCAATTCGACACCGACCCAGCCCTTGGCGCCGAAATAGGGGGGAATGAAAAATCGCGCCGGCTCGGCCGCTAGTAGGATCTCCCGCAAGCCCTCCGGGACTTTGCACCAGAGCGCGAGCCCGTCGTTCCTCGGCCGCTCGAGGGCGAAAATCTTATCCGCGACGCGATACGACGGCCCGCGCCGCATGAGTTCCTCGCTGGCTTCGGGAAGCGCAAGGCAGATTGCGCGCAAGCACGCGCCGATCGCGACGAGCAGCATTTGACGCTCCAAGCCCCCCACTATTCGAGCCTAACATGGGGCGACCGTCGACGCGCATTTGACCGCCGCAACGACAGGCCGATAGCGTGCTCGCCAATGGCTCTCGACCTCTCTCCGCTCGATCGCGAACTTTTAGGTGGCGCACACGGCGCGGGCGCGGCCTTCGCCATGCGGCTCCTTGTGCGCTTCGCCGACGCGGTCGACGCGCGCTCCTTCCTCGACATCGAGGCGGCCCATGTCGACGGCTGTCTTTATCATGGGCGCGCCAGCCTCGACTTCGCCGAACGGATGATCGACCTGGGCGGCAAGGTTCGCGTGCCGACAACCCTAAATGTCGGATCGGTCGATCTGATCCACCCTGAGCTTTTTCGCGGAACAAAGGAGCATGCGGAGAACGGCGCCAGGCTCATGCGCGCGCATATCGAACTCGGCTGCGCGCCCACCTTTACCTGCGCGCCTTATCAGACCCTATGGCGCCCGCGCTTCGGCGCGCAGATCGCCTGGGGAGAATCCAACGCCATCGCCTTCGCCAATTCCGTGATCGGCGCGCGCACCAATCGCTACGGCGATTTTATCGACCTGTGCTGTGCGATGACGGGCCGCGCCCCCGCGTACGGGTTGCATCTGACCGAAAATCGCGCCGCGCGGGCGGTGGTCGAGATCGTCTCGATCCCGGAGGATTGGGATAAGGAGCGGCTCGCGGTCGCGGTCGGCCATACAATCGGGCGCCGCTGCGGCGCCCTTGTGCCGGCGATCGTCGGCCTGCCGTCAGGCATGAGCGAGGACGATCTGAAAGCGCTGGGCGCCGCGGCCGCCTCGTCCGGCGCGGTGGCGCTGTTTCATGCCGTGGGCCGCACGCCCGAAGCGCCGGACCTTGAGACCGCGTGCGCCGGCCTTACGCCGGAGCTTCGCCTGGAGGTGACGGCCGAAGACTTGCGCGAAGCGGCGCGGTCACTCTCCAACCTAAACGACGGCGCGCCGCTCGGCGCCGTCTCGCTGGGCACGCCACATTTTTCAATCGATCAGTTCTCCCGCCTCTTGCCGCTCCTCGATGGCGCGCGCCCGGTTGTCGAAATCTTTATCAATTGCAGCCGCGTTACGCTTGAGGAAATCCGCAAGCGCGGCTGGGAGGATGCGCTCACCGCCGCCCGAGTCACGCTGGTCGTTGACACATGCGTCTATGTCAGTGCGCTGATGCAGCCTGGCGTGAGTGCGGTCATGACCAATTCCGGCAAATGCGCCTATTACGCCCCGGGCAATCTCGGGGTTGGGATCGCCTACGGATCGCTCGCCGAATGCGTCGCTTCGGCGCGCGCCGGCAAGGTGGTGCGGCTGTGAACGCGCGAACGTTCGGCGCCGTGACGCTTGTTCCCGGCGCTGCATCCGGGCCTATTCTGCGGCTCGACGAGCCGCTCAGCTTCTGGGGCGGGCTCGATTCGACGACAGGAACCATCATCGATCGCCTGCATCCGCAGTGGGGCGCCAGAGTTGCGGGTCGTGTGCTGATGATGCCGGGCGGGCGCGGGTCGAGCTCGGGCAGCGCTACCCTCTCCGAGGCGCTGCGGCTCGGCAACGGGCCGGCGGCGATCCTAATGCTGGAGCGTGACGCAATCGTAGTCGTAGGCGCGATGGTCGCGGTCGAGCTCTACGAACTTGCGTGTCCCGTGGCGTTGGCCGACCGGCGCGACTGGGAGACGTTGGCTGCTGCGGCCAGCCTCGCGCTCGAGGCTGGCCCAAACGGCGCTGCGATCAGCGCCGACCTTTGACCTCACGCCCAAGGCGCGCGCCGCCCGAGCGAAAGTCCGGACGGTGGCCCGATCGGGTCTCGACAACGACAGGCCTGCCGCCTCGCGCGTCTCGATGCGGCGTGTGATGCGGACGTTTCGATAACAGCGCAGGCGCCGCCGCGCTCACCGCCTTACGGACGACAGGCGCGGGCTTCGGGCCGGCTGCTCCGCGACGATCGGTCTTCGGCAAAGTCAGTCGCGTCAGGCGCTCGATCGCCCGCAAGAGATCGCGTTCTTCATGGTCGCAGAGCGAGATCGCCTGTCCTGCTTTGCCCGCTCGCGCGGTGCGGCCGATGCGATGGACATAGGCCTCAGCGACCTGCGGCAGTTCAAAATTGACGACATGGCTGACGCGGTCGATGTCGATGCCGCGCGCCGCAATGTCCGTCGCAACAAGCGCGCGCGTTTCTCCTGCGCGGAAGGCGGCCAGCGCGCGCTCGCGCTGGCCCTGGCTCTTATTGCCATGAATGACGGAAGCGTCGACGCCCGCCTCGTCG